>Ga0137410_10003418_pt1 | contig 10737 bp, 8 predicted proteins | sample CZODoug1_16funga_FD_108878 | JGI IMG/M metagenome (GOLD analysis project Ga0137410, IMG submission 108878) | Vadose zone soil fungal communities from Angelo Coast Range Reserve, California, USA - CZODoug1_16fungal (Illumina Assembly) | ecosystem: Environmental > Terrestrial > Soil > Vadose zone... | reverse complement strand
GCTCTCGATCCAATCTCCACGGGCAGAATCGAAGAGCTGGTGCACGAGCTGAAGACCGACTACACCATCGTGATAGTGACGCACAACATGCAGCAGGCGGCGCGCGTTTCGGATTACACTGCCTACATGTACCTGGGAGAGATGGTCGAATTCGGCGTCACCGACGAAGTATTCATCAAGCCGAAGAAGAAGGAGACCGAGGACTACATCACCGGTCGCTTCGGCTGATCGGAGGTCACGACATGAGCAGCGAACACCTTTCCAAGCAATTCGACGCCGATCTGGAGACGCTCCGCTCGGGAGTCCTGCAGATGGGCGGTCTGGTTGAGTCCCAGATCCGCGGCGCCATCGAGGCGTTCACGAACGGCAACGCCGACCTGATCGAGCAGATCGTCGCGGCCGAGGTTCGCGTGAACGAATGCGAGGTCCAGATCGACGACGACTGCAGCCATATCATCGTCAAGCGCCAACCGGCAGCGGGCGACCTGCGCCTGATCATGGCGATTAGCAAGACTGTGACGGACCTCGAGCGCATCGGCGACGAGGCCGAAAAGATCGCGCGCATGTCCAAGCAGATCCACGACCGCGGCCACACGGACCTGCACCGCTTCGCCAACATCAGGCACGCGGCGGATATCGCGCTTTCGATGCTACGCCAGGCGCTCGACGCCTTCGCTCGCCTGGACACGGCCCAGGCGGCGAGCATCATCCGGCAGGACATGGCTATCGACATCGAGTTCCGCTCGATACTGCGGCAGCTGATCACCTTCATGATGGAGGACCCGCGGACGATCTCGACGGCACTGGAGATCGTCTGGATCGCCAAGGCGGTCGAGCGGATCGGCGACCACGCCAAGAATATTGCGGAAGACGTGATCTACATCGTCAAGGGAACCGACGTGCGCCACACGGCGGTCGAAATAGTGGAACGAGAGGCGCTGGGCTGATGCGCGCCGCGTCGGCTGCAAACGGAAACGGAACGCGCATGCGAGGCGCGATCCTCGTGGTCGAGGACGAGCCCGCCATCCAGGAGTTGATCGCCGTCAACCTGGAGCACGCGGGGCACCAGGTGCTGCGGGCGGCCAATGTCCCGGAGGCCGAGGCGCTGGTGCGCGAGGTGCTTCCGGATCTGGTGCTGCTCGATTGGATGCTCCCCGGTCCGCCGGGCGTGAATTTCGCGCGCCAGCTTCGCACCGACCAGCGCACACGGGACATTCCCATCATCATGCTCACCGCGCGGGCGCAGGAGCAGGACACCGTGGCGGGCCTCGAGAGCGGAGCCGACGACTACGTCACCAAGCCGTTCTCGCCCCGCGAGCTCCTCGCGCGGATCAAAGCCGTTATGCGGCGGCGCGCTCCGCAGCTCACCGATGACGCCGTCGAGATCGCCGGCCTGCGCCTCGATCCTATCGCGCACCGCGTCACGGCATCGGGGACCCACCTCGCGCTGGGACCGACCGAGTTTCGGATGCTGCATTTTTTCATGACTCACCCGGAACGCGTCTACAGCCGCGCCCAGCTGCTCGACGAGATCTGGGGCGACCACGTGTTTGTCGAGGAGCGGACCGTGGACGTGCACATCCGCCGGCTGAGGCAGGCGTTGGAGCCGTCCGAGCTCGACTCTCTCGTTGAAACCGTCAGGGGTACCGGCTACCGCTTCAGGCGGACTCTCGCCTAGCGAAGCCCGCTAGGTCGTCACCGCAGCACGCTCCTCCTTCGCGAGCGAGCGTACCTCGAGCTTGACTCCGACCGAGCGCCATTGTTCGGTTTCTTCCTCCAGCGCGGCTTCGGTCATGGCGTGCTCCTCGAGCCAGGCGCGCGGCAGCGTGAGCTGGAAGCCGTTCTTCGACGCCTTGCAGGTCGTCGTCGGCAGCTTGCTGTCGCGCCGGCTCAAATGGAACAGCACCGCGAGCCGCAGGGCGAAGATCAACGCCCACTCGGAACTACTCTCCGGGAGATCCCCGATCTTCGCTAGCTTGCCGCGGTGAGCGAGTACCAGGCGCGACAGGCGCGACTGTTCTTTCTGAGAAAAACCCGGCATGTCCGCCTGCGCCAGCACGTACGCCGAGTGTTTGTGGTAGCCGGTGTGGGCGATCGAGATGCCGATTTCATGCAGGCTCGCCGCCCAGCGCAGCATCGTGGTGTCGGCCTCGGAGGGCTCACCGTTCAGATTCTCGTAGATGTTCTGCGCGAACCGGGCCACGCGCTCGGCTTGCGCCGCGTCCACCTGATAGCGTCGCATGAACTGTCGCACGGTGGCCTCGCGCATGTCGCGATGGCGCACCCGACCCAGCAGGTCGTAGAGCACGCCCTGGCGCAGCGCTCCGTCCGAGACTTCCACTTGCTCGATGCCGAATTCGGCGAGCGCGGCCGACATGATCGCGACGCCGCCGGGGATGATCGGCACCCGGTCCGCACGCAAGCCGGGCAGCTCGAGCCTGTCGATGTGCCCCGCCTTGACGAGCAGGGCGCGCAGCTTCTCAAGCCCGGCGGCGGAGATTCCCTGCTCGCACAACTCGCCTTCGCGCAGTATCGACGCGAGCGATTTGGCGGTTCCCGAGGAGGCCACGGCGTGCTTCCAACCCACGCGCCGGTACGCGTCGACGATGTGCTGGAGTTCGTTCGCGGCTGCAAGTTCCGCCCGCTTGAAGCAGGACTTGTCCAGGCGCCCGTCCGGGAAGAAGCGCAGGCTGTAGCTCACGCAGCCCATGGAAATGCTCTCCATCAGCTCGGGTTCCAGGCCGGTGCCGATGATCAGCTCGGTCGACCCTCCGCCGATATCGACGACCAGGCGCCGCTCGGTGGAGAGAGCGAGGCTGTGCGCCACCCCGAGGTAGATGAGGCGAGCTTCCTCGCGACCGAATATCACCTCGATGGGGAACCCGAGGGTCGCCTCCGCTTCGGCCAAGAAGGACTCCGCGTTTTTGGCCACGCGCAGGGCACTCGTCCCGACGGCGCGCACCGCTGAGCGAGGGAAGCCGCGAAGTCGCTCTCCGAAGCGGGCGAGCGCCTCGAGCGCCCGGGTCCGGGTGACCTGATCGATGCGCCGGTCGCGTGTGAAACCCGCGCCGAGGCGAACGGGATCTCGCAAGCTGTCCAGAAGGTAGACCTGATCGTCGACGACCCTGCCGATCTGCAGGTGAAAACTGTTGGATCCCAGGTCAAGCGCGGCCAGCGTCTCTTGTTTCACGATTTCAGTGCCGATCCTCGTATAACTCGAAACAACGCTATCATAATGCTGTTACTCCATAATTAATAAGGCAGCACCACTGCGCCCACGGTAACAATTCTGCAACAACCGGTTTCTACAGTCGACTTTTTCTGGTGCTTCAGCGAACCCGCATTCCTGTAAGCAGGATCAAGCCGCAGTTCTTTGCCCGCGAGCTGTCCTTGCTCGCGTTCAACGAGCGCGTCCTGGCCCAGGCTGAGGACCGGCGGGTTCCGGTGCTCGAGCGGCTGCGCTTCTTGTGCATCCTCTCGAGCAACTTGGACGAATTCTTCGAAATCCGGGTTGCAGAGCTCAAGGAGCGGATCAGGCTCGGCAACGAGATCGAGATCCCGGGAGATACGCTGCCGGGGGATGCGTTCCCGCTGATCAGCGAACGCACCCACGCGCTGGTCGCCCGGCAGTACCGCCTGCTCAACAAGGAGGTCTTTCCCCAGCTTGCCGACGAGGGGGTGCGCTTTCTCGCCGAGCGGGACTGGACGAAGGAGCAGCGCTCGTGGCTGCACAACTATTTCATGAGGGAGATGATCCCGCTACTGACGCCCATCGGGCTGGATCCCTCGCACCCCTTCCCTCGCGTGCTCAACAAGAGCCTGAATTTCGCCGTGCAACTCGAGGGCCGGGACGCCTTCGGGCGCAATTCCGGCACCGCGATCGTGCAGGCGCCCCGGGCGCTACCGCGCGTGGTTCAACTCCCCAAGGCAATCGCGGGACGCGGACACGTGTTCGTGCTGCTCACCTCGATCCTCCAGGCCTTCGTCCAGGCTCTGTTCCAGGGCATGACCGTGCGCGGCTCGTTCCCGTTCCGGGTCACCCGCAACAGCGACCTGTTCCTTGACGAAGAGGAGATCAAGAACCTGCGCACCGCACTCGCCGGCGAGCTCTCCCAGCGCCACTTCGGAGATTCGGTGCGCCTCGAGGTTGCCGAGAACATGCCGACCGAGCTGGAGCAATTCCTGCTCGAGCAGTTCCAGCTAACGACCGAGGACCTATACCGGGTCGACGGGCCGGTCAACCTGGTGCGTCTGATGCAGGTCCCCGACATGGTCGACGCACCCAAGCTGAAGTTCGCCGCGTTCGTGCCCGGTGTTCCCAAGCAGCTCGAGAAGACGCCGGACCTGTTCCGCGCGATACGCGAGAAAGACGTCCTCCTGCATCACCCCTACCAGTCATTCGGGCCGGTGATCGATTTTCTCGAACAGGCCGTAGAGGACCCCAGCGTCGTCGCCATAAAGCAGACGGTGTACCGGACGGGTACCGATTCCGTCCTCATGAAATACCTCATCGACGCGGCACAGCGCGGAAAGGAAGTCACCGTGGTGGTGGAGCTGCTTGCCCGGTTCGACGAGGAAGCGAACCTCAACTGGGCGGCGAAGCTGGAGGAGGTCGGCGCTCATGTCGTGTACGGCGTGGTCGGCTACAAGACGCACGCCAAGATGTCGCTGGTGGTGCGGCGCGAGGAAGGGAAGCTGCGTCGCTACGTGCACCTGTCGACGGGCAACTATCACCCGCGCACGGCGAAGCTCTATACGGATTTCGGGTTGCTCACCGCGGACGAGAAGATCTGCCAGGACGTGAACGAGGTGTTCAAGCAACTGACCGGCCTGGGTCGCGCGCGCCGTTTGCACCACCTCTGGATATCTCCGTTTTCGCTCCACGACCGCATCATCGCGGCCATCAAGCGCGAGGCCAACTACGCCCGCGCCGGCGAGCGCGCCCACATCATCGCGAAAATGAACGCGCTGATAGAGCCCAGGGTGATCGAGGCGCTCTACCGCGCGTCGCAGGCAGGCGTGAAGATCGATCTCATCGTGCGGGGAGTCTGCGCCCTCCGGCCCGGGATCCCGGGCCTCTCCGAAAACATACGCGTGCGCTCGGTGATCGGCCGGTTCCTCGAGCACTCGCGCATCTTCTACTTCCTGAGCCGCGGGGAGGAGAACCTGTATCTGTCCAGCGCGGACTGGATGGGGCGCAATTTCTTCGGGCGCATCGAGTTGTGCTTCCCCGTCCTCGACCGCCAGGTCAAGGAGCGCGTGATACAGGAGGGGCTCAGGCCCTACCTCGCCGACAACAGTCAAGCGTGGGAAATGGACTCTGACGGGAATTATCACAGAAGAAAATCCCGCGGCCGTATCCCGCGCTCGGCCCAGGAGCAGCTCATGGCCGAGCTCGCGGCGGACAAGTAACGAGCATTGCTACAATCACGGCCATTTCTCCGGGAGACCACTAGATGCAGGAGAGTCCCTTCAAGGGAAAGACCGGCTTGCAACGACTGTGGAACGCTCTCGGCTATTCGCTCCAGGGCATGGGGTCCGCGTTCCGGCACGAGGACGCTTTCCGGCAGGAATGCCTGCTTGCCGCGGTGCTCATTCCGACGGCGTGCTTCGTTCACGTCGGTGGAACCGAGAGGGCGCTGATGATCGCGTGCGTTCTCCTCGTCCTCGTCGTCGAGCTCCTCAACTCCGCGGTCGAGGCCGCGGTGGACCGGATCTCCCTGGAGAATCACCTTCTCGCCAAGCGGGCCAAGGACATCGGCAGCGCCGCGGTATTTCTCAGCCTGATCAACGTGGTCGTGGTGTGGTCCCTCATCCTGCTGAAATAGCTGTCAAAAAAGCTTAAGAAAACCTTAATCGTCCTTTCATGCCGCGCGCGCACTGTGCGCGCGCATGAAGACGACCGTTCAGAACGCGGGTGGACGGAGCGCGCTTCGCGTCGCCGTCGTCACCGAGACCCACCCCCCGGAGATCAACGGGGTGGCGCGGACCGTGGGCCTCATGGTCGACGCGCTGTGCGAGCGCGGGCACGACGTCCAGCTCGTCCGCCCGCGCCAGGGGGAGAAGGGTCGGCTCCCGGCGGACGACGGGCCGGACGAGCGCCTCGTCCCCGGCTTCGCCATACCGTTTTACCGCCACCTACAGATGGGGATTGCGCCGCCGCGGCTGCTCCGCAAGGAATGGACGAAGTGGCGCCCGGACGTCGTGCACGTGGTTACCGAGGGACCGCTCGGCTGGCAGGCGGTGAGCACAGCGAGAGATCTTGAAATTCCGGTCTGCTCGGACTTCCACACGAACTTCCACAGCTACAGCCGGCACTACGGTATGGGCGTGTTCGCGAATCTGGTCTCGCGCTACCTGCGCTCCCTGCACAACCGCACCGAATGCACCATGGTGCCGACCGCCGAGATGCGCGCTTGCCTCGAGACCATGGGTTTCGAGCGCGTCGACGTGGTGGGGCGCGGGGTGGACTCCGGGCTATTCAGCCCGGCCTGTCGAAGCGAGCGGCTGAGAGCGAGCTGGGGTTGCCGCGGAAACGAAACCGTTGCGCTGTACGTGGGCCGACTCGCGCCGGAGAAGAATCTCGGGCTGTTCGTCGAGGCGGCGCTCGCGATGCGCGAGGTCGACGCGGAGCTGCGCGTCGTCCTCGTGGGAGACGGGCCGCAGGCCGCGGACTTGCGGGCGCGGTATCCCGACTTCGTGTTCGCCGGAACGCGCACGGGCGGAGACCTGGCGGAGCACTACGCTTCGGCCGACGTTTTCGTGTTTCCCAGCGTCACCGAAACCTTCGGCAACGTCACGCTCGAGGCCATGGCGAGCGGCCTCGCGGTGGCGGCGTACGACTATGCCGCCGCCCGCCAGTACCTGCGGAACCAGTCGAGCGCGCTCCTCGCGCCCGTGCACGACCGCGCCGCGTTCATCCGCATCGCTGTCCGGCTCGCGCAGGCTGCGGAATTGCGAGCGCGCCTGCGAAACGAGGCCCGGCGAGTCGCCGAGGCGGCGTCCTGGAGCCGGGCGTTCGACGATCTCGAGCGCGTGCTGCGCAACACCGCCCGGGCCCGCCCATCCGCGGCCGGAGCGGTCCGCGAGGAGTCCGCCCATGTCGAGACTTGAATCGGGCATCGAGCGCCTTCGCGTGTGGGATTCCGCGCTGTGCATCCGCTTCAACGGAGCGGTGCGGATCGCGCCGGTTCGCGCGGTGTTTCGCGTTGTCAGCCGCCTGGGGGACGGCGTGTTCTGGTATTCCCTCATGCTCGCGCTGCTCGCCGTCGGCGGAGGTTCGGCCCTCGCGCCCATCGGCCGCATGGCCGGCACCGGGCTTGCCTGCACGCTGGTTTACAAGTGGCTCAAGTCGAAGACCTCGCGCCCGAGGCCGTTCGCCGTCGAGAATGCGGTGCGCGCCGGCGCCGACCCTCTGGATCCGTTCAGCTTTCCTTCGGGACACACGCTGCACGCCGTGGCGTTCTCCATCGTCGCGATAGCCTTCTATCCGATGCTCGCTTGGCTGCTCGTTCCCTTCACGCTGCTCGTGGCGGCGTCGCGGGTCGTGCTGGGCCTGCACTACCCGAGCGACGTGCTCGCGGGCGCGGGTCTGGGCGCCCTCATCGCGTCGGCCTTCCTCGCTCTCTGACCCCCGGATCGTTCGTGCGATAATCGCCATCGCGATGCGAGGCGATGTGGAATGAGCAACGTCCTAGTCCGAACCGCGATCGTCGTCGTTCTGTTCGGGGCGCTGGCGTTCGGAGCAGGCGTCCTGTTTGGAGCAGAATGGGGCTGGGCATCCCTGGCCTTCGTGTTTCTCGGGCTGCTCGTCCACCACGTGCGGCATCTCCAGCTGCTGCACGCCTGGGCGTCGCGTTCCCTGACCGAGTCCGTTCCCGAGGGCAAGGGCGCCTGGGAAGAGGTGTTCACGCTGCTTTACCGCAGGCAGCGCTCGGAGATATCCGAGCGCCGCAAACTCGCCCACTCTCTCGCCCGATCCCGCCAGGCCGGCCGGGCGCTCCCCTACGGCGTCGCGATCCTCGATGCCGAGTACCGTATCGTCTGGTGCAACGACTCCTGCGAAGCCCATTTCGGCATCGATGCCGAGGCCGATGTCGGGCAGCCGATTACCTACCTGGTGCGCGAGCCCGAGTTCGTCGAATTCGTCACCGCGGCGGATTTCTCCAAGCCGATGCAGCTCAAGACCGGGCGCGACGGGCTGGTGGTCTCGGTGCAGTTCGTTCCCTACGTCGATTCGCAGCGCCTGCTGCTGTCGCGCGACATCACTCAGGGGATCCGCCTGGAAACCATGCGCCGCGACTTCGTCGCCAACGTGTCGCACGAGCTGCGCACGCCGCTCACGGTCCTCGTCGGCTTTCTCGAGACGGTGCGCGAGCTGAAGCTCGACCCTGGCCGCTCGCGGGACTACCTTAACCTCATGGCCGAGCAGAGCAAGCGCATGCAGCGCATCATCGAGGATCTGCTGACGCTCTCCACGCTCGAATCCGCTGCGGAGCCGCCCCGCGACGAGCGCGTCGACGTCGCGCTCCTGCTTTCGCGCATCCAGAGCGAGGCAATCGCGCTCTCGGCAGGGCGGCAGCGGATCACGCTGGACGCCGAGCCGGGGTTCGACCTCGTGGGGGCGGAATCCGAGATCGCGAGCGCGTTCGGCAACCTGGCGAGCAACGCCGTGCGCTACACCCCGCCGGGAGGCGAGGTGCGCCTCATCTGGCGCAGCTCGCAGGAGGGCGCCGAGTTCACGGTCGAAGACACCGGCGTGGGCATCGAGGCCGAGCACATCCCCCGCCTGACCGAGCGCTTCTACCGGGTGGACCGGGGCCGCTCGCGGGAAACGGGAGGAACCGGTCTCGGGCTGGCGATCGTCAAGCACGCCCTCGCGCGCCATCAGGCGACGCTCGAGATCGAGAGCACGCCCGGAACGGGGAGCCGCTTTACCGCGAGATTTCCGGCGCGCCGCGTGCTTCCGGCGCGAACGCGCACGGCCAACGACGCCCTGCACTGAAGGAGCGGGGCGCGTTGTCGTCCGGAAGCCCGATCGTGGTTTCCTCAGTCGTCATAACCGTGACCGCCGTGACCCTTGCCGTCGTCGTCGTGGCCGCGCCGTCCGCATAGACGCAGGGCGCGCCCCTGGACGGTGTCGGCGGGCTGCACGCCGAGAAGCGCGAGCACGGTCGGCGCCAGGTCGATGTTACGCACCTCTTCGATCCCGTCGCGGCACACCTGCGGGCCCGCGGCATAGAAGATCGCGCTCATCTCGCGCAGCTTCGGATCGTAGCCGTGCGCGCCGTAGAAATTGGGAACCGAGAGCGCCGTCGTCGCCTGAGCGTCGTCGCCAAGACGACCGACCACGGGCGTCTGCGTGCCGTCGAAGTTGTAGCCTAGGCTGAGGGTGGCGTAGACATCGCCCGAATCCTGTCCGAAGATCCTATCGGTGCCCAGTCCGAGCTCGGGATCCCCTGCCTTCATCGGGGTCGGGCGCGCGAAGACCTGGTCGAACACCGGGGTGCTCCGTCCGTGGTAGTTCGGGTTGGCGTCGCTGAGCTCGCGCAGCGCCTTCACCAGTTGCTGCTGGAGAGAGACGTACTCGTCGGCCGTCACCGTGCCGTTCGGTTCGCGTCCCTGCAGGCTGATGTAGATGTGCGCCGCGGGGCCGGAAGTGATGGCACGCACCTTGGCGGGGTCGAAACCCTTGGAAGCGAGGAAGGCCCCCATGTTGACCGCGGTGTGGAACGGCGCGAAGCCGTGGTCCGACGCGACGATGACGTTGCTGTGCGGGACGCCGTGCCGATCGGTTCCGACCGCCTCGATGACCCGCTGCACGGCTTCGTTCGCGGCGCGGTACGCGGTTCGGAGGTATTTGTGGTACCTGGCGACCTTGGCCTGGTCCTGGCCGGCGCCGATGGTCGCGGGGTTGGTTGGATCGGTCGCCTGCCGCGGATCGGTGAGCAGGAACTGGTGCTCGGAGCCGTCCGGCTGCTCGAAGTAGAACATAGCGAGGTCCGCGTTCGGCTCCCGGGCGAGCGCGCGCAGGACTACGTTCGTTTGGTACTTGGTCCAGTTGACAACGAGGTCCTCGTAGATCGCCTCGAGCTCGAGGTCGGGGAAAGCCAGGAACGTGGACGGGACGGCGTCGAGCTTCTCGACGATACGGAAGTCCGGTTGGGGCTGCCAGAAGCCGACGGTGGTGTGGATGTCGTCGATATCTGCAAGCACGGCCGGCACCGTGGTGGCCGCGCGGTTGATGAAGGTCATGGACGTGCGGGCGATGCGTACGGTGGTGAGGTCGGGCGCGAGATTGCTGACAAAGTAGCGCGTGCCCGCTTTCTGGCTCACACCGCCCAGAACCGTGTTTCCTTCGAGGAAGAAAAGCGCCGAAATGTTCGTCCCCGGCTTGATGACCGCAGGCCCGGTGCCGAGGGGGGCGGGAGTGAACGGTCCGAGGATGCGCTGCCCGGCGACATCGTCGTATATGACGATGGTGTCGTAGTTCGCCCGGTTGTCGTTCGTGGTGTCGAGCGCAACGGCCTTGACCGAGAACGTCACGCCGAACGTGGTGAACGTCTCGAGCGAGGCCTGCCGCACCGGGCTGAACGATTGATGACCGGCGGCCGCGAGATCCGCCGCGATCTGCGCCGGAGCGACGGCAAAGCTTCCGGCATTCAGCTGGAAGCCCTTCTGGAAGGGCGAGGTCGCCGTGCCGAACGGGACCGTGAGGTCCACGGTGCGCTTGGCGGC
>Ga0137410_10003417_pt1 | contig 10740 bp, 10 predicted proteins | sample CZODoug1_16funga_FD_108878 | JGI IMG/M metagenome (GOLD analysis project Ga0137410, IMG submission 108878) | Vadose zone soil fungal communities from Angelo Coast Range Reserve, California, USA - CZODoug1_16fungal (Illumina Assembly) | ecosystem: Environmental > Terrestrial > Soil > Vadose zone... | reverse complement strand
CCGAGAGATGATTCAGCGTGAGATTTCCAGAGTCTTGGTCCTCAACCTCTCTGGCAAACCAAACGGGTGCTCACGCACCGCTCAGGATAAGTATGTCCTTGACAGAGCCTTCGCTCTTATCGAGGGGCACCCGGCAGCATAGCTCACGTTTTCAAAAGGCGAAAACGTGGCATCCGAAAATACCTGTGCCACCCGCCAGCAGTTGAAGAGGGGAGCAGCTGAGACTCAGTTGCGACTCTAGGAGGTCCTCTTACGTTCTGATCGCGTACTCCGCCTTGCCGATTGGAATCGATACCTTCAAGGATTTAGGCATATCGCAAGTGTCCCCGCGGTTCACCTATGTGCTCCCGGATGACGTTGGTCAGTTCCGGATCGATTATTCCTTTTGAAACAAAAGCAACGAAATTGTCGCTTCCGCTAACCTCTGGAACATATCCACTCATCAAGACGACAGGCAGATTCCCGAACTTCGCGTGAATCAACTTCGCCAGTTCGATGCCATTCATCCCTTTCATGATGTAGTCCGTAACAACTATGTCGAAAGCTTTTTTCTGCATTCTTTGGAGGACGTTGCAAGGATCGGCCTCGTACTCAGCAGCGTAGCCGTACCTCCGAAGTTGCTCCACAATGACTCCGCCCACGGTTTCCTCGTCATCCACAATCAATAATCGCTGCTCCGACAAGGGTCGATCGGCAGGCTGCGTAGAGGGAAGGAATTCCGCGTGGCGACGAATCTCTTCTGCGACATTTCGGATCTGTTCGTCCTCATCCGCAGACGCAGCTTTCAGCGCCTCCATCAGGACGCGCACTTCGTATGAAGGTAGAGCGCTTTCGCTCCCTCGTATCGTGGTAACGATCTTGCCAAGCGTACGAACAGCAACGAGGCGTACATAGTGGCTGGTATGAGTCACTGCTTCGGCCAGCACATGCAGTTTCCACTGCAATGTGGTCTCGGGCTGTACAAGAGGTCCAGCCAAGACTCGTTTCAGGAGCAGCGCCGCTTGATGCGGGGCCCCCTTGTCTATAAGGGAATCGGCCGCGCTGAGTATCTGCTCTCTTAATACTGAAAACACGACAGGCCCAATCGCCGACCCCGTCTCCTGGGCCAGCTCTGCCAAACAGATTTCCCGCAGTATCTCAAGTGCGGCAAGGTGCGCCCTACTGGCAGAACCGGCGGGGCATATCTCTCCGTATTTTGACGCGGCGATCTCCGATAAGCTGAGCAAGTGGACGCGATCTTGAAGGGTCGCTGCTTCAGGGAAGCGGCGACCCAAGGCATCCTCGGCGGCAAGCAGCAATACTGGGACGGTATCTTCAACTCGAGCGGTTCCGGCAGCTCCCGAAGTGCTTTCCATCCTAAAAGCAATGGATTTTGCTTCGCTCAGCAATCCGTCAATTGTCTTTTCCAGAGCAGGGAACTGCGCTGACTTTACGCGGTACTGGATAAACTGCCCGCCACGTTGGCCGGATGACCTTCGGCCGGTCTCTTCCCAAGCCCATTTTTCCCGTCCTAGCACGACTCGGACTGTGTTCACGTTGACGCCGCTGAATTCGGCCAAATCCACGGCAGTGAATTCTCTCAACGCAAGCATCGCACCAAGCACTTTGAAACGCTCGTTCATAAGGGCGCAGGTTAACACTCTATAATTCGTTTGTCAAATGAATTATATATCACCTACAATGTTATGACACCATGAACTAGGGGAGCGAGATCGGAGCTTCCCAAATAGCTACGTAGGAGCTCACAGAGCCCCGCAATCTGCTTGGGATCATCCTCTAAGTATCTCATTATACTAGTTTTACATGGCATCCCCCCAGCGATTCTTTCTGGGAGGCACTGGTCAATCTTCCATGCAAATCTGTCACGGATCCGCGAGTCCATTGAGGAAAGGTTTAAATCTAGGGACAATCGCAGAAAGAAGGTCATCGGGTCGGACTTGGATTCTGGGAGCCGCTCGAGCAAGAAAAGCAGCTTGTCCGCAGCACGGTCACCGACGACGCGAGCAATCGCGAAGATCGATGGCCGCGTGGTATCGTAATCAATTCGAGCGAGGTGAAACTTCGATCCTATATTCTGCTGGAGACTTGGAAACTCAAAACCAGGCGCGGGGCGACTCGCTTCAATAGAAAGTAGCCAAGAAGCAACACGATCCATCCATCCTTCGGCAAAAGCATCATTCTGATTCGTCGTGGGTCGAATCTGTCCGAGCCATGGCACCGTTCCTTGAAACACATGACAAATGCACTCGTGAAACAGGACGTACATAATTGCTAGGTATGTTTCCCAACGAAATTCCCCAGCACAGACTGAGAGGCAGACCCGTGAACTCGCGTTCGTAGAATCGTCATAATGGGTTGTGCCGCCTACGTAGTACGGGACAGGGATATCATGAGGTTTTTTCTGCTCGTACGATGTTGAGAACGTAACGGTGGGAACATTCGATGAGGCAAACAACGATGAGAACTTCTGATAGCACTGTATCGTGCTGCTTAGTGCAGTTTTGAACATGGTCGCGATCGGCAGAATGCACACACCACCTCTGTCGACAATCTCGTCGTCTGCTTCCTCTCCGCAACACACGACCGGCGCTAGGCAGCTACAAGAAGTGCAGGAGATCGAGGCAGCCTGCGACTCAATCACTTGCAGAATGTTGTTGACCAGTGTCGCATGGTCAGCTGTAGAAGGGTCGAGGCGACATTGCCCGCTTACGACCTGGATAGCACTCTTTACGAAAACATCCAAGGGCTCGTCGTTGTGGGACCTGAGTCCGTTAGCGGTCTGTCGAAGATAGAGCTCCTCTATTCCCACGAACACTTCCATTGCACCAGCCTGTTCAAACTTGGACTGTGCTCTCCGAAGACTTTCAAACACCAGCAATCGGGGAGCTAGCAACTTTCTCGCCTTCAGTGATAAGTGTCTGACAGCAGCCATAGTGCATCACTTGGTCGTGGGAGTCAGAGAATCCCCACCGTATGCGCGAAGGATTCTCGGCAATAGGATGCGGTCCCAGAGATCGCGAAGGATCTTCGCTACCACTGGAGCAAAGGCCACGACAATAGCAGTTGTCGCAGGATCAAGACCCGCTCCCTCTGAATGTACGGTAATGAAGTCAGCGCGTCGTTGTCCCTTGATCTGAGACACATCGATGCCATCCGACAGAGCCTTTTCGGCGAGAAGTGAGCCGGGCTTATTCAACTCAACCCAGAGTTGGTCTAGCTCGTTGTCGACATCCTCGACCGTTAGGCCCAGTGGTTTATATCTCATTGGATCCATTATAGTGTCCTCCTCGTGTCAGCAACGGCTGTGTGCAAAACGGCCCACGCCGCCGCTCAGAAGGCGACCGTGACGCTTTAGCGGTGCGCCAAAAAACTAGTGATTTCCTTGGGAAGTCGGCGAGGTGGAAGCCCCCTCAGATGTGAAACTCGGTTACTGGTCTCACTCTCCCGTTCGCCGATTGGCTGATAAAGCTACTCTTGGAGTGCCAAAGTGTCAACAGCAAAGAGTGGGGGGGTGCCCGCCCCAAGAACGGTTCCTGCCTAGTGCGCGTGGTCTCTATCCTTCCCGCTCTCCGTAAGCTTTGGCACGACGCAGGACCGGCAAAATTTCGGGAAAGAGCCCGGGTGCTCACGTTTTCGCCTTTTGAAACGTGGGTGCCGACTGTTTGACAGCCGTCGCCGACCTTCGCAGTCCGTGACCATGAAAGTACGTCCTCAACCTGAAAAAGAAGCAACTAGCGCCAGGGCAAACTTCCCCGCTGCCTTGTAAGTGCTTTCTCTTGTTCCAATAGCAAGCATATAAGCATAGATATATACGCTCATATATGTACGTACAATGTTCCACGTGGAACATTCCGCACTATTCTGCGGTTTTGTCTAGGGAGCGGGTACGGCCAAGGTGGCTCGGACAAGAGTGTCCGAGCCACACAAACAAAAAAGCCCCGCCTGATGGCGGGGCTTCGGTTCAAGCTAACAAACTAAATGCCAAGTGCTAACTGCTGCTCTTAGTACATGTCTCCCATGCCGCCGCCGTGACCGCCGCCACCCATCGGAGCGCCCTTTTTCTCTTCCGGGATCTCCGCAACGAGTGCTTCGGTGGTGAGCATGAGTGAAGCGATGGAGCCGGCGTTGGTCAGAGCGGTGCGCACGACCTTGGTCGGATCGAGCACGCCTGCTTTGACGAGGTCTTCGTAGTCGCCGGTCAGAGCGTTGTAGCCGAAGTTGTGGTCCTTGGAGTCGTTGACCTTGCCGAGGACAATCGCACCTTCTTCGCCGGCGTTCTCGGCGATCTGACGCAGGGGCTCGGTGATGGCTTTCTTCACGATGTTGACACCGATCTGTTCATCACCTTCCAGCTTCAGCTTGTCGAGTGCGCTGACGCAGCGCGCCAGGGCTACGCCTCCGCCGGGGACAATACCTTCCTCGACGGCCGCGCGGGTGGCATGCATCGCGTCTTCGACACGGGCTTTCTTTTCCTTCATTTCGGTTTCGGTGGCGGCGCCGACTTTGATTACGGCTACGCCTCCGACCAGCTTCGCCAACCGCTCCTGCAACTTCTCGCGGTCGTAGTCGCTGGTGGTCTTGTCGATCTGTCCGCGAATTTCTTTCACGCGGCCCGAGACGTCGCCGGGCTTGCCTTTACCTTCGACGATGGTGGTGTTGTCCTTGTCGATGGTGATCTTCTTGGCTTGACCGAGGTCGCTGATCTGAACGTTCTCGAGCTTGATGCCCAGATCTTCGGTGATGGCCTTGCCGCCGGTGAGGGTAGCGATGTCCTGCAACATTGCCTTGCGACGATCGCCGAAGCCGGGAGCCTTAACGGCCGCGACTTGCAACGTGCCACGCAGTTTGTTGACGACGAGTGTGGCTAGGGCTTCGCCTTCTACGTCTTCTGCGATGATGACGAGCGGCTTGCCGCTCTTCGCGATCTGCTCGAGCAAGGGGAGCAGATCTTTCATCGAGCTGATTTTCTTTTCGTTGATCAGGATGTAAGCGTTCTCGACGGAAACTTCCATCCGCTCGGGATCGGTGACGAAGTAAGGAGAGAGATAGCCGCGGTCGAACTGCATGCCTTCGACAACGTCCAGCTGGGTTTCGAGGGTCTTCGACTCTTCCACCGTGATGACGCCGTCCTTGCCGACTTTCTTCATGGCTTCGGCAATGATGTGTCCGATGGTTTCATCATTGTTCGCCGAAATCGTGCCGACTTGCGCGATCATCTCGCCGGTGACGGGCTTGGAGAATTTGTCCAGCTCGCCCTTGATGCGGTTACCTTCTTTGTCGAGGCTGCCGGTGATTGCGACAACGGCCTTCTCGATGCCGCGCTTCATGGCCATCGGGTTCGCGCCGGCTGCAACGGTCTTGACGCCTTCGCGGTAGATTGCTTGCGCGAGAACGGTAGCGGTGGTGGTGCCATCGCCGGCTACGTCAGAGGTCTTCGAAGCAACTTCGCGGACCATCTGGGCGCCCATGTTCTCGAGGCCGTCCTTGAGTTCGATTTCTTTGGCTACGGTGACGCCGTCTTTGGTGATGGTCGGCGAACCGAATTTCTTTTCGATAACAACGTTGCGGCCCTTCGGGCCGAGAGTGACTTTCACAGCATCAGCCAAAAGGTTGACGCCGCGGAGAATGGCCTGGCGGGACTCTTCTCCGTGAACAATTTGTTTTGCCATTGCGTGTGCTCCTATGTTGCAGGCTGGGCCTGCGGAAGTTTGAGAACAAGGTCTCAGGTCTTAGGTGTCAGGTCTCAGGAAACCTAAGACCTTCCGAGCTGCGCTCGGGTGACCGGGTCAGAAACCCGGTGCTACACGTTCACTTAGCGGCGCGATCCGGCGGGTTCTTTCTTGGTGGAACCCACGAGAACTCCAAGAACTTCTTCTTCGCGCATGATGATGAAATCTTCACCATCAATCTTGATTTCGGTGCCGGAATATTTGCCGAAGAGGATGCGGTCGCCTTCCTTCACATCGAGAGGACGAACCTTGCCTTCTTCGCTGATCTTGCCTTTGCCGGCGGAGATGACTTCGCCCTCCTGCGGCTTGTCTTTCGCGGAGTCGGGGATGATGATCCCGCCGCGGGTGGTGTCGGCTTCTTCCACGCGACGGACCAGGATGCGGTCGTGCAACGGGGTAAACTTCGTAGCCATGCTTGCGTACTCCTTTCAATTGAGTTGAAACGGGTTTGAATGCTAGGTTCCCAGGAATCCGAGGCCTGTTAGCACTTAAGGCCGTCGAGTGCTAATTGTAGGGATCTGAGCGGGTGATTGTCAAGCGATGAAGGGGATAAGAACCGATCAATATCAAATAACCTATTTATTATAAATACGTTACAGTGATAAATGACTTAGCCGTCGCGCGAGCCAAAAGTGAGAAGCTTGCATGACATTTGCTGGGGCAACGATTGGGCCAGAAATGGGGTGTTCAGGATAGGCTAGAAGTGCGTGAGTAAACTAGCGTGCGCTTGCGGTGCCTAATACTGGGCTCCTGTAAGCGTTCGGGAAAGAATCAAGTCGCACTCGCTTGCACTAAGGGCGCGAACTGCGTCCCCGGACGGCGAAGGACGGTGGGAGATGGCTATGATCGAGGCTTCTGTAAATTGGGCGGACCAGGAACGATTCATCGGACAAGCAAGTTCCCACCACGCCATCCTGGTGGACGCGGGTAAAGAGAAAACTGCTAACAGCCCCGTAGAACTCGTGCTGATCGCGCTCTGCGGCTGCACAGCATCCGACGTGGTCGGAATACTCCGCAAAAAGCGTGAACCCTTCACTGGACTCGAGGTGCACGCCAAGGGTGAACGCGCCACCGATTATCCGACGGTCTTTACAGAAATCCATCTGACGTACCGCGTGCACGGACAGGTCTCGCAAAAGGCAATGGAAGACGCCGTGCGGCTCTCGAAAGAAAAGTATTGCTCGGTCTCCGCGATGTTGGAGAAAACCGCGAAGATCACTCACACGATTGAGTACGCGGAGTGAAAGCAGGCGCTCATCCGCTGCGGGGCTACCTCTACATTGGAACTGCGGCTCTGTTTTGGGGAATAGCAGCCACGCTTGGCCGGGCCGCATTTACGGGACGGCTTCCCGGGCTGAAGCTGGGTGCGATTGATCCACTGATCTTGTCGCAAAGCCGAACGACGCTCTCGTTTCTCGTTCTGCTGCCGATACTCCTGATCCGGCGAGGAGCGCCCACGCTCCGCGTGCCAGGGCGCGATCTGGTTCGGTTCCTGCTGATCGGCGTGCTCGGAGTTGCAGCCTCGAACTACCTTTACTACCTTGCGATTCAGCGAACCAACGTCGCGACCGCGATTATCCTGCAATACACAGCGCCAGTCTGGGTGCTGCTGTACGCAGTCTTGCGCGGAGGGCAGAAGCCTTCGTTGCGCCGCAGTGCCGCAGTGGCATTAGCCGTCGTCGGATGCACGCTCGCAGTGGGCTTCGTAGGTTCCGGCGGGCTGAGGCTGGACGCAGTCGGCGTTACCGCCGCGCTGCTGGCGGCGTTTTCATTTGCGTTCTACAACGTTGGTGGACACAGCGTGCTCGTGCGTTATGATCGCTGGAAAGTGCTGCTCTGGGTGTTGGCGTCCGCGGCGACTTTTTGGATTTTCGTCAATCCGCCGTGGAAGATCCTGGCCGCCCACTACGGTCGCGGGCAGTGTGGGTTCATGTTGATTTTTTCGCTGGTGTCAGTCCTAGGGCCATTCTCCTGCTACTTCGCAGGCCTGCAACATCTGGAACCGACGCGCGCGGTCGTGGCCAGTTGCCTGGAACCGGTGTTCAGCATCGTGATTGCGGCGGTTGCTTTGGGAGAGTTGATGCGCCCTCTGCAAACGGTGGGCATCGTCGTTGTGCTGGTCGCGATTCTCTTGATCCAGTTGCCGGAACGGGCGTCGCGGGGGACGGAGTTGGTAATCGAGCCGATAGAGTAGCGGGCGACCATCCTAGCGAGTCGCGTCGTCTGGTTCAGGATTCGCTTTGGGAGCTCCGCGGAGAAACTTCATCAACCCAGACTCGGTCGTCTTTCCCGCGCGCTTCTTGAAAAATTCGGCAGCAGTCTCCACCACCCCGACCTTCTCGGCGACGGCGATCCACTGATTCAAAGACACACCATCTTCCTTGGCCAGCCGCTGGGCCGCCTTCTTGATGGAAGGGGGAAGCTTCAAAGGATAGGTAGCTTTGCTCATGGGTTTAGCCTCCCAGCCAACACGGCATGATGCCAGAGACTTGGCTACGGCTAAGCAGTCGATTGGTCCTCACATTTGCGACCATTTGCAACTTCCAATTGTACGGTGGTGGATCCCCGGCATGCCCGTTATTGGGTACGTATATGAATCGCAGGTGCATACCGCGAACCTTATATTCAATGAACCTGGTAACGATTGGAGGTCTGGGCGAATCGTAAGCTGTGGAATCATCCTTAAACGGCGTACCACAGCGAGCTAACATCTCCTCCGCATCATTCCCCGCGCTGTTTTGGAGATCGACCTTGGAAGATACCGACCGACTAGGATTCAAGGTTACATTTCTATGTCCGATATCTCCGAGTACGGCTAAGAAGATGAAGGCGACCACAACGAAAAGTAAAATCTTGAGCAACGTTCGCTTAGGAGGAGGTACTACGAGTGCAACAAGCGGCACGCCGCAGTTCGCGCAGACTTTCGCGCCAACAGGCAAGGTGTTCCCGCAGGCAGAACAGTAGGGCATTCGTGGATTTCCGTTGGGGGAAGGACAAGAAACTACCACAGGGAGAGGGGCCTTGGCTTTAGGAGTTGGTGTCTATCCGCATCGTGGAAGTTGCCCTTACTCCAGACTCCGCCCCTTCGTTTCCGGCAACTGTGTTGCCGTTACGCCAGCTAGAAAGAACGCCGCGGCGCAGAGATAGAAAGCCCAGCTGAGTCCCTTGATTTGTCCCACCCAACCGATGGTCAGCGGCGCAAGAGAACTCAGGGTTCGCGCTCCGTTGTAAGTGAAGCCGAGGGCACGAGCGCGCACGCGCGTGGGGAAAATTTCGCTACCGACGATCCCCGAGCCAGAAAAAAATCCGGTGCCGAAAAACGCAACAACCGTGCCCAGTACCAGAAGTATGCCCGAGGATCTTGCCATCGCGTATAAGGGGACGAGCAGGGCTGCCGTGAAGGTGTAAAGAATAAAAGAACGCCGTCTGCCGAGATGATCCGCGACCCAGCCAAAGCTGGCGTATCCCGGGAACATACCAAACAAATTTAGAACGACTAGCAGAGAAGTCGTTCCCATCACGCCGAAGCCGCGTCCGCCCTGCTCAACTGGAAGCGAGAGATAAGGCGGCAGCCACGTAAACAGTCCCCACCAGGCGAACATTCCGAAAAAATTCAGGAGCAGTAGAGTGATCGTGCTCTTCACATACGGCGGCCGGAAGATCTGGAGGAAGGAGTTGTCGTTCGATTCTTGCCGGGTCGGAACTGCTCGGCCAGAGTCCGCGGCTCCACGCTGTCGCTCCTTCCACATCTCGGATTCGGGGACACGGTTTTGAATCCAGAGCGTGACCACGGCGGGAAGAATCCCAACAAAAAACACTGCCCGCCAATTCGCATAACGCAAGACCACGCCCGCTACCAGCGCCGCCAGGGCAAAACCAATTGCCCATGAGCTCTGCACCAAGGCGATCGCCTTGGCGCGAAGATCATCGGGCCATGTTTCTGCGACCAGAGTCGCTCCTGTGTTCCACTCTCCACCCATGCCGAGGCCGAGGATGAAGCGAAATATCGCCAGACTCACTACGCCGGTGGAGAGTCCGGAAGCGAAGGAGCAGACCGAATAAGTAAGAATGCTCAGCATCAGAGCGCGCTTGCGTCCGATGCGGTCGGCTAGAAAGCCGAACAACACTCCGCCAATTCCCGACGCGACGAGAGTCCACGTATACAGCAGACCGGCGGTGGCTTTCGACATGCCGAAATCGCGCATGACGTGAGCCAGCACAAGCGCGTAGAGCATGGCGTCGAAGGAGTCGAGCATCCATCCGAGCGCGGCGGCGAGCAGAGTGCGGCGCTGTCCGGGAGTCGCCTGACGAAGAAGTTGGATGGGGCCGATGGCCATGCGGGGGCGATTGTATCAGCGGGGCAGCGAGCGTCGGTTACGGACGATAGACATTTTGATGAGCGCTACGCTGTTACGGCGGTGATCTATCGCGGAACAGGGAAAGAGCGAAAAATGTGGAGAATGAGAGACCTCTCCAATTTCGGAAAACGCTTCCTAGCACACCTGACGGTTTTGTTCATTGGCATCACAACGGCGCAGTGTGCTCCTACCCATGCTCAGGCGCGGCCTGATCGTTTCTGGCTTGCGGGTCGCTACGATGGCAATCGGGTCATCGTTTACTTCGATGCGGTCAAGTTCAATGGCACATTGCCCACGAACGCACGGAAGCTTGCGCCTCCTTTGGCGGAACGCTTCTTTGACCCCGTTGAGCTTCCAGCCAGCTATGTTGCCCGGCTCCAGAAAGGGCGTGATGCGGAGCATTTCACGCTAGGTGGCAAATATGACTTGCTCCTGGATTATGGCAAGATCGCTACCGTTACACTCACGACGCTGGTTGGAACCGAAACCGACGAACAGGTGGGCAATGACTCGTTCATTGGCGCACTGGCTACGCTGGACGACGAGGATGTGCCGTATTTGAGGGAGAGCCACTATGCCTTGCGACGCCACCAAGAACCGCACGCCAGCGGATCGGGACCTACGACTCAAACACAGACCGTTTTTCCCGGTCT
>Ga0137410_10003416_pt1 | contig 10740 bp, 21 predicted proteins | sample CZODoug1_16funga_FD_108878 | JGI IMG/M metagenome (GOLD analysis project Ga0137410, IMG submission 108878) | Vadose zone soil fungal communities from Angelo Coast Range Reserve, California, USA - CZODoug1_16fungal (Illumina Assembly) | ecosystem: Environmental > Terrestrial > Soil > Vadose zone... | reverse complement strand
CGAGCGTTATGGTGTCAGGGCAGTCCCCGCGGTGGTTCAGCACTTGAGGCGAGGCATGCAGGGTGAAATTCCGGAGACACCCAAGCCCGGAGATCCCTTGTTCTCACGCGTGGAAAATCGCGTGATCGCAACAGCAAGGCTGGCTCTGAGCGCGGCAGAGAATTTCTTTCATGACCGCGGGATTCACACAAGGAATCTCGGAGATCGGATCACGGGCGAAGCCAGGGAGGTGGCGAGCGCGCAGGAAGCGCTCGCGCGCCAGCTCGCGAGGCAGGCTGCGCCGCGGCCCGTGGCGATCGTCTCCGGCGGCGAGTGCACGGTCACCGTCCGCGGACGCGGACGAGGAGGGCGGTGCACGGAGTTTCTGCTGTCGCTCGGGATCGGGCTCGACGGATTGCCGAACGTCCACGCTATCGCCTGCGACACGGACGGTATCGACGGCTCGGAGAACAATGCGGGCGCCGTGCTCCTACCCGATTCGCTCTCTCGCGCTGCAAAGCGCGGGGCCGACGCGAGAAAGTTCCTGGCCGATAACGACGCTTACGGATTTTTCTCCGCAGTCGGCGACCTCGTCGTGACCGGACCAACGCGCACCAACATAAACGATTACCGGGCGATCCTGGTCGCCTGAGCCAAAAAAAAGGCCGGAGCGCAGTCCGGCCTTTCCTTTGGGACCCGTCGAGGTGGTTACGCCTTTGCTTCCTTCTGCTCGGTCTGTTCTGCCGCCTCGGGACGATCGAGCAGCTCGACCATCGCCATCGGCGCATTGTCTCCCTTCCTGAAACCGTGCTTCAGAATACGCAGATAGCCTCCGTTGCGCTTCGCATAGCGCGGGCCGAGTTCCGCGAACAGCTTCGTCACTATGCCTCGGTCGCGCAGGCGGTTGAAAGCAAGACGCCGATTGGCAAGCGTCGGCTGCTTTCCGAGGGTCAGGATGGGCTCGACGACGCGGCGCAACTCCTTTGCCTTGGGAAGCGTGGTGTGAATGACTTCGTGCCGCAGGAGCGAGACGGTCATGTTGCGCAGCATCGCGAGGCGATGGCTGCTGGTGCGATTGAGCTTCCTCAGTCCGTGGCGGTGGCGCATCGTTATGCGGTCCTTCGTGTCCCTGAGCGGAGCCTCAGTTGCTCCGTGCGGTTTCGAGGCCGGCGGGGGGCCAGTTCTCGAGCTTCATTCCAAGGGTCAGACCCCGCGAGGCGAGCACTTCCTTGATCTCGTTTAGCGATTTACGTCCAAGATTGGGCGTCTTGAGAAGCTCGGTCTCGGTACGCTGAATCAGATCGCCGATGTAGTAGATGTTTTCCGCCTTCAGGCAGTTGGCCGAACGCACCGTAAGTTCGAGGTCATCGACAGGGCGGAGTAGGATCGGGTCGACCTGCGGAGCTTTTTTCTCCTCGATGGTCGGAGCCGTGCCCTCGAGCGCAGCGAAGACGGAAAGCTGATCCACTAGAATCCGCGCCGCGTAGCGGATCGCCTCCTCGGGCTCGATCACTCCATTCGTCTCGATGTCGATGATGAGCTTGTCGAGGTCGGTGCGCTGCTCGACGCGCGCCGACTCGACCGAATACGAAACGCGCCTGACGGGCGAGAACGACGCGTCGAGGATTATCTTGCCGATGCCCTTGGATTCCTCGGGCACGACGCGTAGGTTGCCGGGGAGGTAGCCGCAACCGGTCTCGACCTTGATCTGCATCTCGAGCTTGCCCCCGGGAGAAAGGTGCGCGATCACATGCTCGGGGTTGATGATCTCGACGTCGTGCGTGACTTCGATGTCGCCTGCGGTCACGGGACCTTCGCCCTTTTTCTTCAGGCTCAGCAGCGCGTCCTCGCGGTTGTGGAGCTTCAGCACCACGCCCTTGAGGTTGAGCAGGATATCGACGACGTCCTCCTGAACACCCTCGATCGTCGAGTACTCGTGAAGCACACCCGCAATCTGCACTTCGGTCGCCGCGTATCCCGGCATGGACGAAAGCAGGACTCGACGCAAGGCATTGCCGAGCGTATGGCCATACCCGCGTTCGAACGGCTCCATCACGACTTTCGCGTGGTTGGGGGCGATCCCTTGAACGTCGATGATGCGCGGTTTCAGAAATCCACTGGTTTGCATGTAGGACCCTCAATACAATTTTGCTGCGCCGGCGCTAGGCATGCGGCGCGTTGCCAAACGCTACTGCGCGAACGCTACTTCGAATACAGCTCGACCACCAGGCTTTCGTTGATCGTGGACGGCAGCTCGGAGCGCACCGGAAACGCCTTGAGCTTGCCCTTCATTTCTTTCACGTCGACCTCTATCCATTCCGGGAAACCGCGCGTTTCGGCAGCGCTCAGAGCTCCCTTTACCCGGAGCTGCTCCTTGGCCGTGCCCGCGACTTCGACGGTGTCCCCAGGACGCACCTGGTAAGACGGCATGTTGACCCGCTTGCCGTTCACCAGCACGCCGTTGTGGCGCACGATCTGCCGCGCTTCCGTGCGGCTCGCGCCAAACCCCATCCGGTACGACACTGAATCGAGACGCGATTCCAGCAGCTGGAGAAGACGCTCGCCCGTTACGCCCTTGCTGCGCGACGCCTCGGCATAAGTCTTGCGGAACTGGCGCTCGAGCAGGCCGTAGATGCGGCGCAGCTTCTGCTTCTCGCGCAACTGCTTGCCGAAATCAGACATGCGGCCGCCGCTCTTTTGCCCGTGCTGTCCCGGCGCGTAGCTGCGGCGCTCGATCGCGCACTTGTCGGTAAAACATTTCTCGCCCTTGAGGAAGAGCTTTTCTCCTTCACGGCGGCATTGCCGGCACTTGGCGTCGAGATCTCTGGCCATTCGTATCCTCTATATGCGCCGTCTTTTGGGCGGCCGGCAACCGTTGTGGGGGACGGGCGTGACGTCGGCGATGCTGCCGATCTTCAGGCCCAGGGCATTGAGGGCGCGGACGGCGGATTCGCGCCCGGGTCCGGGACCCTTGATGCGCACCTCCAGATTTTTCACGCCGCACTCCTGCGCCGCGCGGCCTGCCTGCTCGGCAGCTACCTGTGCGGCGAAGGGCGTTGATTTCCGTGAACCCTTGAACCCCGCGGCGCCGGAAGTCGCCCACGCCAAGGCATTGCCCTGGCGGTCGGTGATCGTCACGATGGTATTGTTGAACGAAGCGTGGATGTGGGCGATGCCCTCGGCCACGTTCTTCTTGACCTTCTTGCGAACGCGGGTGGCGGCGGTGGGTGCGGCAGGCGGTTTTGCCATGTGCGTTTGGTCCTGTGTGCTCTCAGCCGGCCTTCGGCGCGGCGGCGGTGATCTTGACCGCGGCCTTTCGCGGGCCCTTGCGGGTGCGTGCGTTGGTGCGTGTCCGTTGACCGCGGACCGGAAGTCCCTTGCGGTGGCGGGTGCCGCGGTAACAACCGAGATCCATCAGCCGCTTGATATTCATTGATACCTCGCGGCGCAGATCGCCCTCGACGGTGAATCGGGCGACTTGCTCGCGCAGACGCTCCATGTCCGACTCTGACAAGTCCTTGATTTTAGAGTTCTTATTCACCTTCGCCGCGCCACAGATCGCCTGCGCGCGCGAGTGGCCGATACCAAAAATCGCCTGCAGCGCGATCTCTGCATGCTGATGGTTTGGAATGTTGACTCCAGCTATCCGGGCCATAGGTCGTATATGAGGCCGTCTGTGTAGTGTGAACGAAACCCGAAATTATAGCGTGAAATTCGGAAGATAACTACGTTTCCGGCTATCCCTGCCGTTGCTTGTGGCGGGGGTCTTTGCAGATGACGCGCACGACTCCCCTGCGCCGCACGATCTTGCAGTTGCGGCAGATCTTTTTCACCGAGGCCAGTACCTTCATGTTCGCGGTCCTTTCGTTCGTTTCACTTGGCGCGGAATACGATGCGTCCGCGCGTCAGGTCGTACGGGGTCAGCTCGACCGTGACCTTGTCTCCGGGAAGGATGCGTATGTAGTGCATGCGCATCTTGCCGGAGATATGTCCCAGAATGACGTGCCCGTTCTCCAGCTTCACCCGGAAAGTCGCGTTGGGGAGGGTCTCCATGATCTCCCCTTGCATCTGGATCACGTCTTCTTTTGCCATTGTCTCCGCTATTGTCACCACTCCCTGAGGGAGGATCGTCGCGCCCCTTCCGATCTACCGGGTCGGGAGGCCCGCCCCTTTGAAATTGGCTTTCTTGAGCAAGCTCTCGTACTGGTGCGTCATGATGTAGGCCTGCACCTGTGACATGAAATCCATGGTCACGACGACGATGATCAGCAGCGAGGTCCCGCCGAAATAGAACGGCACATTCCATTTCAGGATCAGGAACTCGGGCAGCAGGCATACCAGGGTCACGTATATGGCTCCCGCCAGGGTCAACCTCAAGAGGATCTTCTCCAGGTATTTCGCCGTTTGCTCGCCGGGACGGATGCCTGGAACGAAGGCACCCGACTTCTTCAGGTTATCGGCGGTCTCCTTGGGGTTGTATTGGAGCGCCGTGTAGAAAAAACAGAAAAAGACGATCGCGCTCGCGTAGAGCATCACGTAGACCGGCTGGCCCGGCGTCAGCGTGGAAGCGAGATCCCTGATCATCAGGCCGACGGCCGCCCCGATCTGTCCTTTCGACAGCAATTCCCAGGAATTCCCGCTCACGACGCCGCTGGTAAACCAGCCGGCGAGCGTGGCGGGGAACAGGATGATCGACGATGCGAAGATCGGCGGGATGACGCCGGACATGTTGAGCTTGAACGGCAGGTGGGAGGCCTGGCCGCCGTAGACCTTGTTGCCGATCTGGCGCTTGGCATAGTTGACCAGGATCTTTCTCTGGCCGCGCTCGACAAAACACACGCCCCATGTGACGGCCAAGACCGCGATCGAGATCGCGAGGGCAGTGAGAGGGAACATGGCGCCCGTGCGAACCAGCTCGAGCATCCCGCCGACCGCGTTCGGCAGCCCCGCAGCGATACCGGCGAAGATGATGATGGAAATTCCGTTGCCGAGGCCCCGCTCGGTCACCTGCTCGCCCAGCCACATCAGGAACATGGTACCGGTCACCAGTGTGACCACGGCGGTAATGCGGAACATCAGGCCCGGATCGATGACGAGCCCGGCCTGTGACTCGAGCGCTATGGAGATGCCGATCGCCTGAAAGAGCGCGAGGAACACCGTGCCGTAGCGCGTGTACTGCGTGATCTTGCGCTGCCCCGCCTGACCTTCCTTTTTTAGCTGCTCGAGCTGCGGCGATACGGCGGTCATCAGCTGCATGATGATCGAGGCCGAGATGTAGGGCATGATGCCGAGCGCGAAAATGGTGAAGCGCGAGAGCGCCCCGCCCGAGAACATGTTGAACAGGCCGAGGATGCCGCCCTGCTGGGACTGGAACAGCTCGGCGAGCCGGATCGGATCGATACCGGGTACGGGAATGTGTGCGCCAATACGGAAGACGACGAGCGCCAGCAGCAGAAATATCAGCCGTTTCTTTAGATCGCCGTACTTGCCGGTTTTCCCAAGCTGGGGCGTCGGTGCAGCCATTTACGCCTTGCCGCCCTTCTTGCCGCCTGGCGCGGAAGCCGCGTCGCGCTTCGCTGCGCGCTCGGCTTTGGCTGCCTTGGCTTCGCCGGATTGCTCTTTCGCCTTCGCCGGCTTGGCCTCGGCTTGAGGCTGCGGTGCCGGCACAGCCTTGGGCTGGGGCTTCGGCCTGGGCTGCGGAATCGGTGCGTCGGTGCTGCCGCCGGCGGCTTCAATCGCTGCGCGTGCTCCCTTGCTTACCGCGATCCCGGTGAGCGTCACCTTCCTCGTGAGCTTTCCAGAGACGATCACTTTCGCCGACAGGGCCGCTTCCGGCACAACATGCGCTTCCTTGAGCGCGGCGAGGTCGATGCTCTCAGTCTTGATGCGCTCCAGATCCGACAATCGCACCTCCGCCCGGTCGTCGCGGGTCAGCGAGTTGAAGCCCCGCTTGGGCAGCCGGCGCTGCAACGGCATCTGCCCGCCCTCGAAGCCGACCTTGTGAAAGCCGCCCGAGCGTGCTCTTTGGCCCTTGTGCCCGCGGCCACCCGTCTTGCCCGTGCCCGACCCGATTCCCCTGGCGACGCGCTTGCGTGCATGCTTCGCGCCCGGGCCCGGTTTCAGCGTATTCAATTCCATTTAGCTCTCCAGCCGCACCAGATAGTGCACGCGGTTGATCATTCCCCGCACCTGGGGCGTGTCCTCGAGCTCGACCGTCTGATGCAGGCGTCTCAGGCCCAAGCCGCGCACCGTCGCGACGTGCCGTGTCTTGCAGCCATTGGTGCTCTTGACGAGCGTTACGCGAATCTTCTTTTCGGCCATAGGCGTCTCAGCTGGTGATTTCCTCGATCGACTTGCCGCGCTTGGCCGCGATCTGCGCGGGGGTATTCATCCGCTTGAGGCCGTCGAGCGTCGCGCGGACCACATTGTAGGGATTGGTCGAGCCGATGCACTTCGCGAGTACGTTGGTCACGCCCATCACCTCGAAGACGGCGCGCATCGGGCCGCCGGCGATGATGCCGGTGCCTTCGGACGCCGGCTGCATGATCACCTTGGACGACCCGTGCCTGCCGATGACGGCGTGTTGCAGCGTTCCGTTTTTCAGCGACACGCGGAACATCTTGCCGCGCGCCTCTTCGAGCGCCTTCTGCACGGCAACCGGCACTTCGCGCGCCTTGCCCTTGCCCATGCCTACGGCGCCGTCGCCGTCGCCGACCACGGTGAGCGCCGCAAAGCCGAGTATCCGGCCACCCTTGACGACCTTGGTGACGCGGTTCACGGAGACCATCTTTTCCTTCAGGCCGTCCGTACGCTGCTCGCCGCCCTGCATTCTCGGTTGCATTCTCGCCATTGTGGTTCCTTTGGGGACTCGCCTTGCTTCTAGAACTTGAGGCCGGCTTCTCGGGCAGCGTCGGCAAGAGCCTTGACCCGGCCGTGGTACCGGTATCCCGAGCGGTCGAAAGCGACCGCCTGGATGCCCAGGCCCTTGGCCTTTTCGGCGATCCGCCTGCCGATCGCGGCGGCCGCGTCCTTGTTGCTGCCCTTGGCGACGTTCGCGCGCACTTCCTTCTCCAGCGTCGATGCGGAAGTCAGTACCTTGCCGTCCGCCGAGCACAGCTGGGCGTAGATGTGGGCGTTGGTGCGGTGCACGGCCAGGCGCACCGCCGCCAGCTGATGGATCTTGCGGCGCGTTTGCGCAGCCCGCCTGAGCCTCGCTGCTTTTTTGTCGATCATCTTTGGCCTACTTCTTCTTGGTTTCTTTCAGTACCACCCGCTCGTTCGCATAACGCACGCCCTTGCCCTTGTACGGCTCGGGCGCCCGGTACGCCCGCACTTCCGCTGCAACCTGTCCCACCAGTTGCTTGTCCAGTCCCTTGAGGACGATTTCCGTCTGCGAGGGGGTCTCGACTTTCACGCCCTTGGGCATGGCGTGCACGACGGGGTGCGAGAACCCGAGCGCGAGGTTCAGCTTTTCTCCTTGCGCCTGCGCTCGATAGCCGACTCCAACCAGCGTCAGTCGCTTTTCGAAACCCTTGGTCACGCCGACGACCATGTTTGCGGCGAGCGCGCGCAGGGTTCCCGACATGGCATTCGCCTCGTCCGAATCGTCGAGAGCCTTGAACACCAGCTTGTCGCCGTCCTTCTCGATCTTCACGTCCCCGCGCAGGCGCTGCGACAGCGTCCCGAGCGGCCCCTTGATGGACAGCGCATCGGCCGCGAGCGTCGCCTCGACGCCTTTCGGAAGGGTAACGGGGTACTTTGCGATGCGCGACATGGGGCGGGCCTCAGTTTCGTATCAGGCGACGATGCACAGCACTTCGCCGCCCACCCCGGTGGCGCGTGCCTTGCGGTCGGTCATGACGCCTTTGGAGGTGGAGACGATGGCGACGCCGAGCCCGTTCATGATGCGCGGCAGGTCATCGCGCCCCTTGTAGACGCGAAGCCCCGGCGTTGAAACGCGCTCGATCTTCTCGATCACCGGCTGGCCCGCGTAGTACTTCAGGCCGATCTCGAGCTCCGGCTTGCCTTCCTTCTCGCGAACGGTAAAGCCGTCGATGTAGCCCTCGTCCTTCAGCACCTGGGCGATGGAAATCTTGACCTTGGATGATGGAACACCGACCGCAGTCTTCCCGACCATCTGGGCGTTGCGGATGCGGGTCAGCATGTCGGCAATGGGATCGGTCATGCTCATGCGTTCGGCCTCCTACCAGCTCGCTTTGATCAATCCCGGAATCTCGCCGCGCAGCGCGATCTCGCGCAGCTTGTTGCGCGCCAGACCGAACTTGCGGAACACGCCGCGCGGCCGGCCGGTCAGCCTGCACCGGTTGCGCAAGCGAACGGGCGAGGAGTCTCTGGGCAGTTGCTGCATTTTTTCACGCGCCTCCTGGCGCTCCTCGTCGGGGAGCTTGGAGTCGTTGATGATTGCGACCAGCGCGGCGCGCCGGGTGGCGAATTTAGCCACCATCTTGCGGCGCTTCTGTTCGCGGTTAACAACGGCGAGTTTGGCCATGGCGATCCTCAGGTCTTGAACGGAAAGCGGAACGCGGTGAGCAGCGCCCGCGCCTCGTCGTCCGACTTTGCAGTCGTGGTGATGCTGATATTGAGTCCCCGCAGAGCGTCGATCTTGTCGTATTCGATCTCCGGGAAAATGATCTGCTCCTTGACCCCGAGGCTGTAGTTGCCGCGCCCGTCGAAAGCGCGATTCGAGATGCCGCGGAAGTCGCGAATACGCGGGATGGCGACGGTCACCAGGCGGTCCAGGAATTCGTACATGCGCTTGCCGCGCAGCGTCACCATGCAGCCAACGGGAAAGCCCTTGCGCACCTTGAATGTCGCGATCGATTTCTTGGCGTTGGTGACTACCGGTTTTTGCCCCGCGATCTTGGTGAGATCGGCCACGGCGTTGTCCAGTATCTTCTTGTCCTGCGTCGTCTCGCCGACCCCCATGTTGAGCGTGATCTTCTCGATCCGCGGCACCTGCATCGAAGTCTTGTACCCGAACTTCTTCATGAGCTCGGGAACGACGTCCTTGCGGTAGTAATCCTGCAGTCTGGCCATATCAGGCGTCCACCATTTCGCCGTTCGACTTGAACACGCGGACCTTGCGCCCGTCCTGCATGAGCTTGAACCCGATCCGGTCGGCCTTCTTGGTCTGCGGGTTGAACAGCGCCACGTTGGAGATGTCGATGGGCATGTCCTTCTCCACGATACCGCCCGCCTGGTTCTTCATCGGATTGGGGCGCTGATGCTTCTTGACGCGGTTGACTCCCTCGACCACGAGGTGCCTCGCGTCGACGATGCGCAGCACCGTTCCCCGCTTGCCCTTGTCCTTGCCGGTGGTGACGATGACATCGTCGCCTTTCCTGATTTTTTCCATGTCCGGTCCGGTCTCTTCGCGCTCAGAGCACTTCGGGCGCGAGCGAAACGATCTTCATGAAGCGCTCGGTCCGCAGTTCTCGGGTCACCGGCCCGAAGATGCGCGTGCCGATAGGCTCCATCTTGGGTGTAAGGAGCACTGCCGCGTTGGTGTCGAACCGTATGCGGCTGCCGTCGGCACGCCGCACGCCCTGGGCGGTGCGTACCACCACTGCGTGGTAGATCTCGCCCTTCTTGACCCGGCCGCGCGGCGCAGCGTCCTTGACGCTCACCCGGATCACGTCACCGATGTTGGCGTAGCGGCGTTTCGAGCCGCCGAGCACCTTGATACACATTACGGCACGCGCGCCGGTGTTGTCGGCGACATCGAGCACCGTCTGCATTTGAATCATTTTTCCTTCTCCAACTTGTCTGCCCTGGCTCACGCACAGGGCCGGCAGTTTTGGATCCCGTCCGGGACGATCCGCCTGGGATTCTTAGGCGGGTGCAAAAAAGCCCTCTATTGTACTTGGCGCCGGACCCTTTTGCCAAGCCGCAAAGGGGCGGCTCCGCTTACGCGGCCCGTGCCTTCTCGAGGAGCTTGGCGATTCTCCAGGACTTGGTCCTGGACAGGGGACGGCACTCCTCGATCAGCACCAAGTCACCCTCGCCGCACTCGTTCTTCTCATCGTGGGCATGGTACTTCTTGGAGCGGGTCATGATCTTTCCGTACATCGGATGGGTGACCCGGCGCTCGACCAGCACCGTGACGGTCTTGTCCATCTTGTCGCTGACGACTCGGCCGGTCAGCGTCCGGGTGGTTTTGCCCTCGGTCATTTTGCCTTCGCTTTTTCTCCCAGGATGGTGCGCGCCCGCGCGATGTCCCGGCGCACCTTCTTGAGCTGGCTGCTGTTGGTAAGCTGCTGAGTCGCTTTCTGCATGCGCAGGCTGAACTGCGCACGCAACAGGTCCTCGAGTTCCTTGGAAAGTTGCGCCGGGTCTTTGGCGCGAAGTTCACTGGCTTTCATCTAGCCACCCATTTGCCGGAAGACGAAAACGGTGCGCAGCGGCAGCTTCGCCGCCGCCAGCGCGAACGCTTCGCGCGCCATCGGCTCATCGACCCCGTCCATCTCGTAGAGCACCTTGCCCGGCTGGATCTCCGCGACGAAGTACTCCGGGTTACCCTTGCCGTTGCCCATGCGCACCTCGGCGGGCTTTTGCGAAACGGGCTTGTCCGGGAAAATGCGGATGAAAATGCGCCCGCCGCGCTTGATGTGGCGGGTCATGGCGCGGCGCGCCGCTTCGATCTGGCGCGCAGTGAGGCGCCCGCGGGTCGTGGCCTTGAGCCCGTAGTCGCCGAAAGACACCTTGTTTCCCCGCGTTGCGACGCCTCGGTTGCGTCCTTTT
>Ga0137410_10003414_pt1 | contig 10744 bp, 8 predicted proteins | sample CZODoug1_16funga_FD_108878 | JGI IMG/M metagenome (GOLD analysis project Ga0137410, IMG submission 108878) | Vadose zone soil fungal communities from Angelo Coast Range Reserve, California, USA - CZODoug1_16fungal (Illumina Assembly) | ecosystem: Environmental > Terrestrial > Soil > Vadose zone... | reverse complement strand
GTAGTCGGAGAGCGCCATGTAGGCGCCCACACCCACGCGGTAGAAGTAGAGGAACGCCAGCGCGGGCAGCGCGGGACGGAGCGTGCGCCGGCCCAGCTCCCCTACCTGTCGCAGGTAGTCGGCGACGCCAGGAAGGGTGGTTTTCGCCCGGCCGATCGCCACGCCCTCGGCATTCATGGCCACGCATTCTACGCCGCTCCCCGCCGCGTTGCTATCGCCCATACCATCTGATAGCGTCCGGCGGGCATGGCGCCCCTCGCCGCATTCTCCCGCGTGGCCACGCGACTCACCGACTGGACCCAGCGCTACGTTCCAGGAACGTTCACCATCGCGTGGCTCCTCACGCTGATCGTGCTCATTCTCGGCACGACGGTGGGCCGCGCGTCCTTCCTGACCTGCGTCGGAGCGTGGGGGGACGGCTTCTGGGAGCTCCTGCCGTTCTCCATGCAGATGTGCCTCGTCATGTTCACGGGGACCATCGTCGCGGTGTCGCCCCCGGTTAAACGCGTGCTCTCCCGACTCGCGGCGCTGCCCCGCACGCCGCGGCAATCGATCCTCATCGTGGCGCTCTCCTCGATGCTCCTGGCGCTGCTCCACTGGGGGATCAGCATCGTGGGGAGCGCCATGCTGGTGCGTGAGCTGGGGCGGAGGAAATCGGGCGTGGATTACCGGCTGCTCGTCGCATCCGCGTACCTGGGCATGGGGATGACCTGGCACGCCGGGCTCTCCGCGTCCGCTCCCCTGCTGGTCGCGACCCCGGGGCACTTCATGGAATCCACCATCGGGCTCATCCCGGTCTCGGAGACCATTTTCTCACCCTTCAACCTGATCCTCGTCGCGTGCGTCGTCGCCCTCTTCTCGGTCGTGAGCCCGCTCCTCCATCCCGCGCCGCGGGAGACGGTGGAAGCCTCGCCGGCACAGCTCTCCGCGATCCACGTCTTCGAGCCCCCCACGCTTCCGGCGGCCCGCGGGACCTCCCTCGCCGTGAAGCTCGAGCACTCGAGGTGGGTGAACCTGAGCTTCGGCGCGCTCGCTGTGATCTGGCTCGCGGAGTACGTGGCGCGGGCGCAGCATCCCGTGACGCTGAACGCGGTCAACTTCGTGATGCTCGGGCTCGCGATCGCGCTCCATCCCTCCCCGGCGTCGGTCGTCGCCGCGGCGGAGGAGGCGAGCGGCCTCCTCCACGGGATCATCTTGCAATTCCCGCTCTACGCCGGCATGTACGGCATCATCCGCGAGACGCACCTGGCGGAATCGCTGGCGGGCGCGTTCGTCGCCGCGGCGACCCCGCGGACGTACCCGGCGGTCGTCTACTGGTATTCTGGTCTGGTGAACTACTTCGTGCCTTCGGGCGGATCCAAATGGGCCATCGAAGCGCCCTACGTCCTCTCCGCGGGGAAGACGCTCGGCGTGCCGGCGGCCAAGGTCGTCACGGCCTATGCTTGGGGCGACATGATGACCGACATCATCCAGCCCTTCTGGGCGATCCCGCTCCTCGCCGCGGCGAAGCTCGACTTCCGCGAAATCCTGGGATTCTGCCTGATTCTCTTCTGCATCTATGCGCCGCTGGTCTCGCTGGCGTTCGTCCTCTTCCCGCGATGACGACCCAGCTCTGGCTCCCCAGCGATCCTCCCGCCGCCACGCCGGAGCTGGAGGGGCTCGATCCCGAGCAGCTCGCCGCCGTGGAGCACGACCAGGGGCCGCTCCTCATCGTCGCGGGCGCGGGCACGGGCAAGACCACCGTGATCGCGCGCCGGATCGCTCATCTCATCGCCACGAAGCGGGCCAGGCCCTCAGAAATCCTGGCGCTCACGTTCAATGAAAAGGCGGCCGCCGAGATGCAGGAGCGCGTGGACGTGCTCGTTCCGTACGGCTACGCCGACACGCTCATCTCGACGTTCCACGCGTTCGGGGAGGAGGTGCTCTCGACGTTTGGGATCGAGATCGGACTGGCGCCCGGATTCACGGTGCTGGATCAGACCGCACAGGCGATCTTCCTCTCGGAGCATCTGGAAGCGCTCGGGCTCGACTATTACGCGCCTCTTTCGGACCCCACGAAGCACCTGGGCAGGCTCGCCCGGTTCTTCAACAAGCTCAAGGACTACCCCGTCCCGACGGAGCGGCTGCGCGAGCTCGCCGAGTCCGTCATCGCCTCCTCGGGGGAGGACCCGGCCCAGCGCGACCGCGGCGAGCGCCTCCTCGAGCTGGCCCGCGCGGCGGGTCGCTACGACGCGCTCCTCTGGAGGGAGGGCTTCGTGGACTTCGGCGATCTCCTGGCGCTCACGCTCCGGCTCTTCGACCAGAGCCCCTCGGCGCTGCGGACTTTCCAGGAGCGGTTCCGCTACGTTCTCGTGGACGAGTTGCAGGACACGAACCCGGTCCAGTTCGAGATCGTGAGAAGGCTCACGGCGGGGCACCGGAACCTGGTCGTGGTGGGGGACGACGACCAGAGCATCTACCGATTCCGCGGAGCGCACCTCCAGAACATCCTCAAGTTCCACGAGTTTTTTCCCGACGCGCGCTCGATCGTGCTCAAGCGGAATTACCGCTCCACGCGCGAGATCCTGAACGTCGCCAGAAGGCTCATCCTGGTCAACAAAGACCGGCTGGAGACGAAGCTCGGGATCTCGAAGGAGCTCGTCTCCGAGAAGGAGGGGCCCGCGCCGCGCATCAAGGAGGCGCGCACGGAGGCCCAGGAAGCAGCGCTGGTGGCGGGCGAGATCCGCGCCTCGGTGGATTCCGGGGCAAGGCGCTGCCGCGATTTCGCGATCCTCGTCCGCTCCAACAAGAACGCCGAGCCGTTTCTCCGGGCGCTCGACGAGCAGGGCGTTCCCTACTACTTCTCCGGGAGCCGCGGCCTCTTTCAGCGCCCGGAGATCAAGGAGCTGATCGCGCTGCTGCACTCGCTCTCCCACAGCTCGCGCGAGGAATATCTCTACCTGCTCGCCCAGTCGGCGTACGACGTGCCCGGCGAGGACCTGAACCGCCTCGTCCACGCGCTCGCGTCCACGCCGGCGAGCCTGCGCGGGCTGATGGAGCGCGCGGCCCGGGACGCGGCCAAGGTCCAGATTTCGGACGAGGGCACGGAACGGATCGGGACGATGCTGGCCGATCTGCGCGCGCTCGAGATCCTGGCAAGGGACCGGCCCGTGGGGGAGGTGCTCCGCGCGTATCTCGAGCGCCGCGGCATCATCAAGCGGCTGCGCGCGCCCGCCGATTTCGAAGACGAGATCAAGGCGCGAAACATCGTGAAGTTCTTCAAGCTGATCCAGGATTTCGGGATGGTCGCGGTCGTGGATCGTGTGCCCCTCTTCCTGCGTCACCTGAGCATGGTCATGGACCACGGGGAGGACCCCGCGGTGGCGGAGATCGGCGAGGAGTCCGACGTCGTGCAGGTGCTGACCATCCACCGCGCCAAGGGGCTCGAGTTTCCGGTCGTCTACCTGGTGCAGGCCGCGACGGATCTTTTTCCGACACGCAGCCGCCACGGCGGGCTGGAGGTGCCGTTCGAGCTGGCGCCGGGAGAGGCGCCGAGCACGGAGCTCCACAAGGAGGAGGAGCGCAGGCTCTGCTACGTCGCGTTCACGCGCGCGAAGGAAGAGCTGATCGCGACCTATGCCCTTGACTACGGCGGGAAGGTGCTGCGCCAGCGCAGTCAGTTTCTCTCGGAGGCTTTCGATCTCGGGAAGCCCGTGCCCGCGAAGAGGAAGAGGCAGGCGCTCGAGGAGCTAGAGGCGTCGGCGTCTCCTCCGGCGGGCCTTCCGCCCCTGTCGCGCCCCGGCGCGCGGGAGCCGATCCTCCTGAGCCACGATCGGATCGAGGACTACGAGACCTGCCCCCTCAAGTACTACTTCGTCAAGGTGCTCGCGATCCATCCCATCCTCACCCTGGATCATCGCGTGAACTTCGGAAACGCCATCCATCAGGCGGTGGCGTTCGCGCTCGACCGTTACCGGCTGGGGGAGCGGCCGACGCTCGAGCAGGTGCTCGAGGTGTTCCGCGCCAACTGGCGGGAAGAGGGATTCCGCTCCGAGGAGCACGCCAGGCGCCGGTTCGAGCAGGGCGTCTCGGCGCTCCGCTCCTTCCTCGAACGCGAGGTGGACGGGCGCGAGCCGCCGACCGACGTCGAGCGTGCGTTCCGGATCAAGCTGGGGGACGTGGTGGTTCAGGGAAGGATCGACCGCGTGGACGAGGGACCCGACGGGGTCGTGATCGCGGACTACAAGACGAGCGAGCTGGAGTCGGAGGAAAAAGCAGGGGAGAAGGCGGACCAGAACGCGCGGGAGAGCTTGCAGCTCTCCATCTATGCGCTGGCGCACCGGGAGCGGACCGGGCGGGCGCCCGACCGGGTCGAGCTTCGCTACGTGCTGAGCGGGATGGTGGGAACCTCGACCCGGTCCGCTGAAAAACTGGAACGTACCCGGGACCGCATCCTTGCGATCGCCGAGTCCATTCGATCCGGGGACTTCCGGGCGCGGCCGAGCGAGCACAACTGCTCGATCTGCGCATGCCGTCCTATTTGCAGCGAGTCGGCCGTCTAGGGAGCGATTCGCCCGCGGGCGACCGTGGAATCAGACCGCCGCGAGCACTCCCTCCAGAACCGAAACAATCTGATGCTTCGGGACGGCTCCGACGATCTGCTCGACCACCTTGCCACCCTTGAAGACGTAGAGGCTCGGGATGCTCCGGATCGAGTACTGCGCGGCGATCCGCTGGTTCTGGTCGACGTCCACCTTGGCGACCTTCACCTTCCCCTGATACTGCTTCGCCACTTCCTCCACGACCGGCGACACGATGCGGCAAGGGCCGCACCATTCGGCCCAGAAATCCACCAGCACCGGAACCTGCGATTTGAGCACTTCGGATTCGAACGTGCTGTCGCTCACCTGAACTACCGCGTCGGCCATGAGTGAGGACTCCTTAGACGATGAGTGAACGCACTTGATCGGAAACGACATCAACGCACGAGTTGCGAGAAACTAACGATTTAGACTCCCGGCATCAAGGTTCGATTCGCGGCGCCCCGCCGGGGCCCTGCCGCCGTTGACACCCCCCGCCGCGACGCCTAGACTGACCGGAGCCTCGGGCTCTCGCCCGTTCCCACTCCATTCCGATGCTCCCGGAGACCCGTTGATCGAAGTCCTCAATCTCTGTAAGACATTCCACGACCGGAAGAAAGGCGACATTCCCGCGGTCCGCGACGTGTCCTTTTCCTGCGCCCCGGGGCGCGTATTCGGGCTTTTGGGCCGGAATGGCGCGGGGAAGACCACGACGCTCCGCATGCTTGCCACGATCCTCTCCCCGACCTCGGGCACCGCGCTCATCGACGGACTCGACGTGAACCTGCGCGGGGGCGAGGTCCGGAAGCGGATCGGGTACCTATCCGGCGACACCAAACTCTACGACCGATTGACCGGTCGTGAGCTGCTCACGTATTTCGGCGAGCTCGCCGGGATGACCCCGCCTTCCATCGCCGGGCGCATCACCGAGCTCCAGGTCTCCTTCGGACTCAGGGACTTCCTGGACAAGCGCGTGGGCAAGATGTCCACGGGGATGAAGCAGAGGCTCTCCCTCGCCCGCGTCGTGCTCCATGACCCTCCCGTTCTGATCTTCGACGAGCCCACATCGGGGCTCGACGTGATGGGCGCCCGCGAGGTGCTCCGGATCGTGCTGGATCTGAGATCGAAGGGGCGCACGATCATCTTCTCGACCCACATCATGACGGAGGCCGAGCGTATCTGCGACGAGATCGCGATCATCGAGCGCGGCTCGATCCTCGCCCAGGGCAGCGTGGGCGCGCTCAAGAGCGGAAACGGCGGCGGTACGCTCGAGGACGTGTTCGTGAAAACGGTCGGCGAGGTGACGAGTGACACATAAGTCCTGGGCGGTATGGCGCAAGGAGCTGCGTGACGCCATGCGCGACGGGCGGACGGTCATCGCCGTGCTCGTGGTGCCGCTCGTCCTCTATCCGGGGCTCATGCTCTTCATGGGCTCGATCGAGGCGGCGAACAAGAAGGAGGAGCAGGCACTTCGGGTCCGCGTGGGCGTCGTCGGAGAGGCGCAGCTTCCCGGACTGCCCGAACGCCTGCGCTCCCTCGAGGGAGTCTCCACGGTTCCACTCGACAAGGCGCCCCGATCGATGGAATCCGCCGGCGTGGACGCGGTCCTGCTGATTCCCTCCGCGCTTGCCGGGCTGGTCGCGAAAGGCGACTCGGCGAAGGTGGAGCTTCTCTACAAGGACGCGGACCACAAATCCTCCGCAGCGGACCAGCGGATGCAGCCGGTTCTGGACGAGGTCCGGCGCGAGCTGACGGTGATGTGGGCGCAGAGCCGGGGCGCACGCGTCGACGCGTCCCCCGCGATCTCGGTCGAGGACCGCGACATCTCCTCGAAGGCCGAGACGGGGCGGTTCATGGCCGCGCTCATCATTCCCTACATCCTCGTCTTCATGGTCGCCGCCGGCTCCATGCACATCGCGATCGACGCGACCACGGGCGAGAAGGAGCGGAGCACCCTGGAAACCCTCCTCGCCACATCCACGTCGCGAGGCGAGCTGGTGATCGGAAAGTGCATGGCGGTGATCACCACGGCGCTCGCGGCCGGGATCGTCGGAATCTTCGGGCTCTGGTTCAACTTCTCGGTGGTCGCGAACCTCATGCCGGGGCTCGCCAGCCAGTCGATCCAGCTCTCGATCCGCCCGGAGCAGGCGCTCTTCCTCCTGATCACCGTCCTGCCCACCGCGATCTTCCTCGGCGCGACCCTGGTGGCCATCGGCTGCTTCGCGAGGAGCATGCGGGAGGGACAGACCTACGCGACCTACGTCTACATGGCGTCGGTCTTCCTGGGTCTGGGAAGCTTCCGCCAGCTCGGGACGCCCCCCCTCTCGCGCTTCGTGATTCCGATTCTCAACACCGCCCTCCTCCAGCGCGAGATTCTGACCGATACCGTGGTGCCGGCCCACGCGGCAATCACGCTGGGCACGAGCGCCGCCATGGCGGCGATCATGCTCGTCGTCGCGACGAGGCTCTTCTCCAACGAGTCCGTTCTCTTCAGGACGTGAAGGAGCGCGCGTGAAACGAGATATCGATTCCCTCATGAAGGAACGCGGCCTCGACGCCGCGATTGTCTTGCAGGGCGAGCATCAGAGCCCCACGTTCCGCTACCTCACCGGGCCCCGCACCCATCTGCGGGGAATCGTCGTGTGGCGTCCCGGCCGGAAACCCTACCTCGTGCACCACGCGATGGAGCGCGACAGCGCCGCCGCGACCGGGTTCGAATTGGGGGACTACGGGTCGCTGGGATGGATGAAGCTTCTCGAAGAGGAGGGGAACCCGGTCAGGGCCACGGCGCGCCTCATGCAGACCGTCCTCGACCGCCTGGGGGTGAAGGGACGCGTGCTGATCGAGGGCGTCGTCCAGGTGAGCTGGTACTACCACGTCCTGAACCACCTCCGCGAGATGAAGCGCGACGTCGAGATCGCTGAGGACCAGGATCCCGGCCTCTTCGAGATGGCGCGGAGCACGAAGGACGAGGAGGAAGTGACGACGGTGCGCACGGTCGCTTCCCCCTGCGAGAACGCGTACGCGCGCATCCGCCAGGTCATCCAGGGCGCGCACCTCGAGGGCAAGAGGCTGAAAGACGCCGAGGGCTGGGTCACGATCGGCCGGCTGCGGCGTGAGGTGCGGCGGATCTTCTTCGAGGCGGGCCTGGTGGAGCCGCACGGAAACATCATCGCGATGGGTCGGGACGCCGGCGTGCCCCACAACGAGGGGAACGACGAGGACGTGATCGAGGAAGGACGTCCGATCGTCATCGATCTCTATCCCGCCCAGGAGAACGGCGGCTACTACTTCGACGTGACCCGCACCTACTGCGTGGGCCGCGCACCCCAGGAGCTGAAGGATCTGCACGCCCTGGTCCGGGACGCGGTGGAGAAAACCTTCGACCGCCTGGCGGTCGGAACGCCGGGTCGTGTCTACCAGGAGGGCGTCTGCGATCTATTCGAGGCGCACGGGCACCGCACGATCCGGCAGGACGAGCGCGTGCAGGAAGGCTACGTGCACGGTCTCGGGCACGGCATCGGCCTCGAGGTGCACGAGCGGCCGCGCCTGAGCGCCGCGATGAACCCGGATCTCATTCTTCCCGGATCGCTCTTCACGGTCGAGCCGGGGCTCTATTACCCTTCTCGCGGAATGGGTGTGCGTATCGAAGACGTCATCTACGCTCATCACGATGGGAGCTTTGAAAACCTCACGCATGTCCCCTACGAGCTGGAGATCGCGCCCGCTTAGGGAACGCGCCATCCTCGCGGGCCTTAAGCAGCGGACGCGGCACGCGGTGCTGGGCGACGCCCTGACCGAGCTCCGCCTCCTCGCGGAGACGGCCGGCGCCACGGTCCGCGGCGAGGTGCTGCAGCGCCGAGGGCCGGTCCGCGCGTCCACGTTCCTGAGCAAGGGGAAGATCGACGAGGTGCGCACCCTCTCCGGCGAGGAGCAGGCCACGCTCCTCCTCCTCGACGACGATCTCTCCCCCGCTCAGAGCCGGAATCTCGGCGAGCAGCTCAACATGAAGGTCGTGGACCGGACCGGGCTCATCCTCGATATCTTCTCCAGGCGTGCGCGCACGCGCGAGGCGCGCATCCAGGTCGAGCTGGCGCAGCTCGAATACCTCATGCCCCGGCTCACGCGCATGTGGGAGCATCTCTCCCGCCTGGGGGGCGGCATCGGAACGCGGGGCCCCGGAGAGACGCAGCTCGAGGTCGACCGGCGGCGGATCCGCGAGCGGATCGCGAAGCTCAGGCGCGAGCTGGAGCGCGTGGTGAAAGAGCGGCGCGTGCAGCGCCGCGGCCGGCGCGGTTGCCACAAGGTGTCGCTCGTCGGATACACGAACGCCGGCAAATCGACCCTCTTCAACGCCCTCACCCGCGCCAGCGTGTACGTGGAGAATCAGCTGTTCGCCACGCTCGATCCCACGACCCGCGTCTTCCCGGTGACCGGGGGAACCAAGGCGCTCCTCACCGATACGGTGGGATTCATCCGGAAGCTCCCGCCGCATCTGGTGGTGTCCTTCCGCGCGACGCTGGAGGAGGTCACCGAGGCGGACCTTCTCCTCCACGTGGTGGACGCCACCGAGCCCGACATCGACGCCCATATCCATGCGGTCGAGACGGTGCTGGAATCGATCGGAGCTCTCGGGCGGCCCAGGCTCTCCGTCTTCAACAAGATCGACGCGGTCTCCGACGAAGTCTCCGTCTTCGGGCTTCGCGCGCGCTATCCGGGAGCGGTTTTCGCCTCGGCCCTGACGCGCGAAGGTCTGCCCGAGCTGCGCGAAGCCACGATGCGGTGTCTCCTCGACGGTGCCCGGCGGGACGGAGCGCCCGCGCGCGACGACGGCGGCTTCGGCACCGGTTCCGCCTTCGGCCCCGACTCCTCGGATTCGTGAAGCATCCATGAATCTCCGCCGCGTGCAGGCGGCGATCGGGGAGAGCGGGCTCGACGGGTGGCTCCTCTTCGACTTCCACGGCAGCAATCCCATCGCCCGCGCGATCCTCGGATTCCCGGCGCTCGCCGACCCCCCCAAGACGACGAGAAGATGGTTCTACTGGATCCCCGCGTCGGGGGAAGCCGTGAAGCTGGTCCATCGGCTCGAGCCCAAGGCGCTCGATCACCTGCCGGGACGAGCGGAGATCTATCTCGCGTGGGAGGAGCTGGAGCAGAAGCTCACCGCCACGATCGCGGGCGGAGGTCGCGCTCTCCGGGTCGCGATGGAGTACTCGCCGCGCGCGAGGCTCCCCTACGTGTCGCGCGTCGACGCGGGAACGGTCGAGCTGGTGCGCGCGGCGGGGGCCGGGGTCTTCTCCTCGGCGGACCTGGCGCAGCGATTCGAGGGCTCGCTCGATCCCGAATCCCGGCGCGATCATCGACGCACGGGCGCTCTCCTCGACGGAATCATGGCGGCGGCGTTCCAGCACGCGCGGGCGCGCGCATGGAGCAGGAGCCCGGTGACCGAAATGGGGCTCCAGCGCTGGATGCTCGAGCGCTTCGACGAAACGGGGCTCAGGACCTCGGACCCGCCGACGGTTGCCGTGAACGAACATTCCGCGGACGCCCACTTCTCGAACACTCCGGCGTCCGACCGCCCGATCCGCCCCGGAGATTTCCTGCTTCTTGACGCGTGGGCCAAGGGGAAGACTCCGGGGGCAGTGTACGCCGACTACACGCAGGTGGCATTTCTGGGCGCCGCCGCGCCGGACCCGCACCGTGCGGCGTTCGCCGCGGTGCGTGACGCGCGGGACCGGGCGATCGCGTTCGTGCGCGAGTCGCTGAGCGCCGGACGCGCGCCACTCGGATGCGACGTGGACGACGCCGCGCGTGGAGTGATCCGCGAGCGAGGCTTCGCGGTCCGGTTCATCCACCGGACCGGACATTCCATCGGCGAGGAGGTTCACGGAAACGGCGTCCATCTCGATAATCTCGAGACCCGCGACCATCGCGCCCTGATCGACGGCACGCTGGTGTCGGTGGAGCCCGGGATCTATTTCGAATCGTTCGGAGTGCGCACGGAGGTGAATCTGCTGATCGACGGGGGCGAGGCCGTGGTCACCACCGAGCCCGTCCAGACGGAGATCCGGCTCCTTGAGCCGTGAGCGCCGCGTTCCGCTCTCAGAGATCGAGTTCCACACGTCACGCTCGGGCGGGCCCGGAGGCCAGAACGTGAACAAGCTCGAGACCAAGGTCGAAGCGCG
>Ga0137410_10003413_pt1 | contig 10744 bp, 9 predicted proteins | sample CZODoug1_16funga_FD_108878 | JGI IMG/M metagenome (GOLD analysis project Ga0137410, IMG submission 108878) | Vadose zone soil fungal communities from Angelo Coast Range Reserve, California, USA - CZODoug1_16fungal (Illumina Assembly) | ecosystem: Environmental > Terrestrial > Soil > Vadose zone... | reverse complement strand
GGCGACTACATGGATCGCGCGCAGGTCGACAAGCTCGCCGCGAGCGGCATTCCGCTGTGCCCGGCGTTGACGCTGCTGGCGAACCTCGCCGAGTGGGGACACCTGTGCGGCTGCTCGCAGCCGCGCGTCGACCGCGCGCGCCGCACGCTGGACACAGCCAGCGAAATTCTGCGCTATGCGCACAAGCAGGGCGCGACGCTGATGTGCGGCACTGACAGCGGCTTTTCGCTCACGCCCTTCGGCGAGTGGCATGCGCGCGAGATGCAGCTCTTCGTCGAGCGCATCGGCATGACACCCCTGGAGGCGATCACCTGCGGCACGCGCAATGCAGCTTTTTCCGTGGACGCTGCCAGCGTCGGCACGCTCGAACCGGGGAAATGGGCGGACGTACTGGCGATCAAGGGCGATCCGTTGCAGGACATCCGCGTCCTGCAGGACAAGTCCGCGATCGCGGCCGTGTTCAAGGCGGGCGTGCCGGTCAATCTCGAAGCGGATCTGAAAATCGAAAAATGGCCGTGGGAACGGATCTTGGCCGTATCCGCCACGGAGCTGCGCCAAGAGACTGTTTACGGCACGCAACCCTGAGGAGAGATCATGTCCAAGCTCGTTCTGGTTCTACTTTCAGTTGTGGCTGCCTACGCGAATGCGCAATCGCTCCCCGTCGCCGGACAGCCAGTCTCGATCGTCGTGCCCTACCCTCCCGGCGGGCTGGGTGACATCCTCAGTCGCATGGTCGGCACGAAGATGCAGGAGTCCCTTGGCGTGCCGGTCGTCGTCGAGAACAAGCCCGGCGCCAACGGCGGCATCGGCACCGCCTACGTCGCGCGCTCCCGGCCCGACGGTCACACCATCGCCATCGTGCCGATGAGCGCGGTGACCATCAATCCATGGCTCTACAAGGACCTGCAATACCAGCCGAAGGACCTGACGCCGGTGGTGCTGGCCATCTCGCTGCCGAACGCGCTGCTCGTCAATACGTCGGTTCCCGCCTCGACCATCGCCGAGCTAATCGGCCTGGCGCAGCGCGAGCCCGACAAGCTGAACTATGCGTCGGAAGGCAACGGCTCGAGCTCGCACCTCTTCGGCGAGCTCTTCAAGGCGTCGGCCAGGGCGCCGATGACGCATGTGCCGTACAAGGGCAGCGGTCCGGCGATGCAGGACCTGCTCGGCGGCAAGGTGCAGGTCATGTTCGAGAACATCGCTAACGCCATGCCGTACGTGAAGGCCGGCCGGGTACGCGCGCTGGGCGTGGGCAGCGGCGCCGCCTCGCCCCGCGCCCCGGAGGTGCCACCCATCTCGAGCGTGGTGCCCGGCTTCGAGGCCATGAACTGGATCGGCTTCGTCGGTCCGGCCGGCATGCCGCGCGAAGTCCTCACCAGGCTGAACGAGCACATGGTGCGCGCCCTGCGCTCGCCCGAAATCTCGAAGTCAATGGACGATCGTGGCGCGACCCTCGTCGCAAGCACGCCGGAGGAATTCAGCGCCGTTGTCGCCGCCGACCTCGCGCGCTGGGGCAAGGTCATCAAGGAATCGGGCATCACGGTTCAGTAGCGACGACGAGCATATTTGGGGCTGATACGGAACGTCTAGGACCGAGCCAGGACTCCCAGGCGTGCTGGGGGTACGGCTGGGGGTATCGGAATCTGGACTCGAGTCCAAGCACGTCTAGGAATGTGCCCTACCGTCCAGAAATTGGTCGCCGCCGCCTCCACCAATATCCCAAGAGCTACGTGGGCTCCTTGCGCATGAAATGCTAGCGCCCCAATGATCTTCCACGCGAACTCATATGTGGGTACTAGACCGGCACCCTGACGAGAACGCCCTTTAGTGCTTCGAGGGCGATTGATTGATGGCTAGGACGCCAGACGAGCTGTGTCTTCGCTTTAGCGGTCAGCGTCGGAAGGGTCGTGACATTCACTTGCTCCCCTGCGCGCGTCAACTCGAGCACCGAGCGCGGCACTGCAGCGATGCCGCTTCCCGCTGCGACGCAAGCCACGATGGCGTGGTACGACTGAAACTCGATCACTCGCTCTGGATGAATTTTTTCCGTGTTCAGCCAGGCCTCGAGGCGCCTTCGATACGAGCAACCGTTCGCAAACGCGATTACCGTTAGATTCCCTATGTCCTTTGGCGTTCGAACAATTGCTAGACTCTTGGGCGTAATGAGGACGATCTCCTCTACGAACGCCAACCGAGCTTCGAGTCCCCCGGTGTTATACGGCTCGGCTACGAAGGCTGCCTCTATTTCCTGCGAGTGGACGCGATTCACCAGTGCGCCTGAGGTGCCGGTCACCAGTTCGATTTGAACTGCAGGATAGCGCGCGTGATAGCGCGAAAGGATCGGAGGTAGGCGCGCTGCAGCCGTGCTTTCGAGCGCCCCTATGCGCAACGCGCCTCGCGGCTTGCCATTCCGAAGAGCCGCCTGGGCTTCCGACGAAAGACGCAGAAGCTGATTGGCGTAGGTAAGAAGCACCTTACCTTCCTCGGAGAGGATAAGGCGCTTCCCCTCGCGCACGAAGAGCTTTGTCCCGACCTGGTCTTCGAGCTTCTTGACTCGAGTCGTTACATTGGAAGGGACTCTATTCAAACGCGCGGCGGCTTTGTTAACACCGCCTTCTTCCACGACCGTCTTGAAGATCTTGAGCGCCGCAAGGTCCATTGACCACCTATTCTCATTTTAGGAATAGATCATTCTTAATTATTCACTTTTCCCGAAGAGGTGGTCAACCTAGACTGCCCCAGTGCCGTCCACCAACGACGTAATCAGGAGGCGCCCTAACACAGTGGCATTTTGTGGGCTGGTTGCGTTGGCTGTCGCGCTGGGCGTCGGGCGATTTGCGTTCACGCCCGTCCTTCCGATGATGCAAGAGGACTTCGGCATCGGCGTCAGCGAAGGCGCATGGCTAGCCTCGGCCAACTATTTGGGTTATCTGTTCGGGGCGCTCGCCGCCATGAAGGGCAAAGGCACGCAGCGCTTTGCGATTCGCTGTGGTCTAGTCACCATTGCGCTCGCGACGCTAGCGATGGCGGCCGCGACGGACCTCACCACCTGGATTGCCTTGCGAGCTCTGTCGGGATTCGCCAGCGCCTGGGTGCTCGTCAACGTGTCCGCATGGTCACTTGACCAACTTGGAAAAGCGGGGCGGTCCGATTTGGGCGGCATCGTATACGCCGGTGTAGGCGCTGGCATCGTCTTTTCTGGTCTTGCCTGCCTTGGGCTGTCGCAGGCGCATCTTCCCTCCCCCGACGCTTGGCTTGCTCTTGGGGCAACTGCCGTCGTGGCTACAGTCGGACTGTGGGGCATTGCCGGTAGCGGTGAAACCCGCCTAGCCGCCACTCAAACAATTCAGGCTGGGCCAAGCGACATCCCGGAATTTTGGCGCATCGTTTTTTGCGCTGGCGCTTTTGGCCTGGGCTACATCATTCCGGCCACGTTCTTGCCTGTGATGGCAAAGCGAATCGTCTCAGATCCAGCCTGGTTCGGTTGGGCATGGCCCGTCTTTGGCCTTGCCGCGGTCGTCTCCACGCTTGTTGCGGCGCGTCTGACACGACGCCTTACGAATCGCGGCGTCTGGGTTCTGGGAAATGTCGTTATGGCGCTAGGCGTGCTTGTTCCTCTTCTCGTCCCGGGCCTTATGGGCATCGTTGTCGCTGCTCTCTTCGTGGGCGGGACGTTCATGGTGAACACGATGGCGAGCATGCAAGAGGCGAGGCGCGTCGCCGGCGCTCAGGCGAAACTCCTCATGGCGGCGATGACTTCCGCCTTCGCGGTTGGCCAAATCCTCGGGCCAGTTCTTGTGACGATGTTCATGCATCTTGAAGAGGGCTTCGCCGTTGCATTGATCGCGTCTGCCATCCCGCTTCTGCTTGCCGCCTACACACTCTTCATGCATCGCAGCGCGATGATGCATTCACCAGGGACAACAAGATAATGGAAAACAGAGAACCCAATCGTTGGACCCTGGGCGAAATTGGCTACGTCGATCGGATGCCTCCCCTTCCGATCAGCTCGCTGAATGACGCGCAGCGAAAAGTCGCAGAAGCGCTCATAAGCGGTCCGCGCGGTGGTGTGAAGGGACCATTTATCCCCCTCCTTCGCAGCCCCGAGCTGGTCGAGCGCCTTGGCAAGGTAGGCGAGTATCTGCGGTTTGGCTCCTCGCTAGAGCCCAAGATCAGCGAACTGGTGATGCTGATCGTCGCTCGAGAATGGACTAATCAATTCGAGTGGGCTGTTCATGTGCCCCTCGCCCTGAAAAACGGCGTCAAGCAACAGGTGATCGATGCGCTCGCGGAGGGCCGCCGACCCAAAGAGTTGGGCGAAGATGAAGAGATCGCTTACGACGTGTGCGAGGAACTAAGCCGCACGAAGAGCGTGTGTGAGACCACCTACCGTCGAGCTGCGGCGAAATTTGGTGAAGCTGGGGTGGTGGATATTGCAACTGTCTACGGCTACTTCCTTACAGTGTGCGCCATCATGAACCTAGCGCATACGCCCCCGCCGACCGACACCGGAGTCGCGCGGATTCTTCCGTACCCGCTGTGACCAGCCAACAACACGGCGGCCGGGACACTCGGCATTTGGTGCGAGTGATCCGCTGGTGCTCGGTGGCGGCGCTGCTTGCCGCTGCCGGGTGCGAGCACGCCCCCGCAAACAACCTCCACCTTGCCCTCGTGGACTACTGGCCGGAGCAGCAATTGCTGTTCGTCGGGTCGCTGAACTCAAATCAGATTGACGTGCTGCGGGTCCCATCGAGCCCGCGCGCCGGACCGCCCGATTACTTCGATCGGATCACGATCCCAACGCGTAGTCCCATCAAGAGAATAGTCGTTGATGGCCAGCGAGGTCGGCTGTGGGCGGCGGATCTCCATGGGGTGCATGTGTATCCGCTCAAGCCGCCGGGCTCGGCAAGTGTGATGCCGGGTCCGGCAACGGTGATTCCGATTCCCAGCATTAGGTACGACGACCGCATCAACGACATCGGACTCGACGCCCACGGGAACGCGTTTGTGTATACCCGCGGCAGCGCGCTCATTTACCGCATCGACGGCGCCACCCTTACGATCGAAGAATGGCTCCGTCCATTCAAAGCACGGACAGATGCCGGCGCGCTTTTACAACCCCGGGTCATCCATTCAAAAGACGGCCTTTACGCGCTGGTGCAGTCCCCGCGTGACGCCCGCCTGATTCGCATCGATCTTCGAACGCGCAAGGTAACGCCGCTCGACCCACCGTTGTCGCTCAACCTGCAATGCGGGCTGCTATTGTGGGCCGACGACTGGGGCGATGACTTCATGGCCCTCCCGGTCCCACCGTTTAGCGGCACGATCAAAGCCCTTGATTGCGAGGACAGGTGGATCGCAGATATCGCGCTCGATGAGGACCTCCGGATTACAGACATGACGGTGCTGAACCGGCAGGCGCGCTAGCCGCCTCTATTGATCTGCCGTTGAATTGCTGTGGGTGGACCGGCGGGGTCTTTCTCCTCCCGCTTGGGTATCGGCGCGAGACGGACCGTCCAACTACGTCCAAGATAGTGTGCTGACGGTCGGAAATCGGCTGTCGCCGCCTCCACCAATACCCCCATCCAACAGCGTCCCGGGAAGTCCCGGGGTGTAACCCCGCACGCTGGAGGTCCGCTCGGATCATCCGAGCACTCTCGTAGACCATCCTGAGCAGAAGCCGCTCGCCGGCACGACACGTGGGTGTCCCACGCTAACGCGGGTGCCACGCCCACGAAAAGATTGTCTATGAAGCGCTCCATAGCTTTGTTGCTTGCGGTCCTGGTTATTTCCTGCGGCGGCGGCGGCGATTCGGCCGGGAGCGGTGGTACGGGCGGCTCTCCCGGCGGCGCCGGCAGTGACGCCGGCGACACAACACCCGCGGTCGCCGGTACGCGTATCGAGGAATCCAATGCAGCGGTTACCTTGAGCAGTGGATGGACGAACGCCGATACACGCTACGCCTGGAGTGGGGACGCTGCCGTGCAATCGGACGTCGCCGGGGCGACAGCCTCGTTCACCTTTACGGGAACCTCTGTCAGGTGGCTCGGCAGCCTCGGCAGAAAGATGGGAAGGGCTCGGGTCAGGGTGGACGGTGGTCCAGCCAGAACAGTGGACCTGTATGCCCTTCCGAACGACGAAATCCGCACGCCGGTCATGACGATAAGCGACTTGAGCGACGGCCCGCATACGTTGACGATCGAGGTGGTGTACGGCGTCGTGGTGCTGGATGCCTTCGATGTCCAGCCACAGACGACCGTGTCGCATTGGCAGGACACGGACCCCAACGCAAAATTCAGTGCCGGCTGGACCAAGGCAAGCACCGCTCTTCCTTGGAGTGGCAGCGGCGTCCAGAACCCGCCCGAGCTTGCAGTAACCGCCCAGGAAACCTATACGCAGGATGAGACCGCCACTCTGCCGTTCCGCGGAACGGCGATCGGCTGGATCGGCTATCGCGGCCCGGACGGCGGCATCGCTCTTGTGCAGGTGGACGGCGGCGCGCCCGTCGAGGTGGACACGTACGCTCCGACTGCCAAGTTTCAAGCGGAGGTGTTCACGGCCGCCGGGCTGGCCGATGCAGACCACACGCTGAAGATTACGGCTACCGGCCGAAGAAACGCGGCGTCGAGCGCTCCCAGGATCGTAGTGGACGCGTTCGACGTCATGACGCCCGGAAGGCGTTACGAGGATAACGATCCGTCGATCGCCAAGTCCGCCGGCGCGCCTGAAGCTCCACCTCACTGGAATCGCAACATCAACAGAGTCTGGACCGAAGGCAAGGCGGCCACATCCAATCAAACGGGCGCGACCCTCACCTTCAGCTTCACCGGAACCTCGGTGAGCTGGATCGGCTGCCGAAAGTCCAGCGCCGGGGGGAGTGCCAACGTTTACATCGACGGCGTTCTCGTGAGACAGGTCAAGCTGTCCCAGAGCTATCCGATCGAGGGATATCAGATGACGATCTTCAGGGCGGACGGGTTGGCCAACGGCCCCCATACGCTGATGATCGAGGTTACGTCGACAAACAATGGTCCCTACGTCGTGGTGGATGCTTTCGATGTCCACCCGTGAAACAGCCGGTGGTTGCCGCAACCGGCGATAGCTGGCGGTCCCCACGGCGTAGTCGCGGCACGGGGCTTGCAGACCCATAACGCATGGCAAGCCCGCTCAGGCGCGTTCCTTCGCCGTTGAGGCGATCCTGGAGGAACCCTGAGGGGCACGCCAAGGAGGCGTTACGATGATCCTTCAGACCAAGTTCTGGTTTCGGGCTGACGCGGTGATATCGGCCCAGTCAAAGCACGACGCGTGGCGGCAAATTGCGCAGATGGCCACCCACGAGGCTGAGGGCTCCCAGCCCACAGGGGCGTTCCTCGCTGGTGGAATGTCGATCCAGCAGAACGGCAACCACTTGATCGGGCCGACAGCCATGACTGGACCCGCCGAAGACGCGCTCGTGACGCTGTACCACAAGAAGGTGATCGAGCAAGGCGAGCAGCTCGCTTTGGACGAGGTCCCTGACCCCGTCTATTCGATGATGATCGGGTTCGCAATCGCGCACGACCTGAGTGCCCGGGACGCGAAGAAATTGGCGCAGCGTCTGTATCACGGCCAGAAGGCGGGCGATCAGCAAGCCAGGGGATAGAAAGCAGTGGCGCCTAGCTGGGAGCTTAGGATCGCCGCTTAGGCGGGCGAAGGGGGTTGAGCGTCAATTCCCGTCAGGTACTTCGAGATCCACAAGCTGCGGGTACTGCTGCCCGGCGAAGACATCGGTCTCGTCGGGATCGCCCGAGACGGTGTAGCGCGGCACGCTCGCCTTGATCGCGTACGCCGGGTCGTAGTGGAAGAGCTTTACCTTCGCCGGCTCGATCTGGAACATTCCGGCGATGAATTCCTTGCTGACCTTGCCGCTCTTCTTGACGCGCTCGTAGGTCGGCTGGTCGGCGAAGATGATGTCAATCGTCAGCTCGAACGGTCCAGCGTTCTTGCTGCGGATCAAGCGGGCGAGCTCGCGCAGGCGTGCCATGGTCAGATCTTCCGGTAGTCGATGCGGAACGGCTCCATCGGCGTCGCCGGCTCGACCACGTGGTTGAGCATGAAGCGGTACACCGGGCCGCGGTCGATGACGTGCGGCGCGTACGGGAACGCCACCCCGGAGATCAAGCCGTGCCACTCGGGAATCGGGTGATGGAGCGCGATGTGGCCGCCGCTCGCCGCCATGGTGTGCGCGGTTTCCTGGTCGTCGGCGAGAAAATCGAGCAGCAGGCAAACCTCGTGGCCGATCTTGCCGCGCTCGGGCTCGCGCTTCCCCATCACGCCGTCGCGGCCGTAGACGCGCAAGTTCATGTGGTACTGACTCTTCATGTCCTGGCCGAAGATGCTGTCGATACGGTCGGTGATGCGCTTTTGCATCGAGCTGATCCAGGCGTCGAGCTGGCCGAGGATCACCGGGTCGCGCACGCCGCCGATGACGATCGACTGGTAGCCGATCATCTTCGCGCCCTCGAGCTTGATCGTGTAGGGCATCTTGCGGAAGCCGCTGCCGCGCACGCGCACGCAGCGCTCGTCGACCGCCTCGTAGGTCGCCTTGTCGGTCTCGAGCGCGCCGCTCGGCTCGTAGAGCAGGAACGGGTCGGCGTTCTCGTAGAGGGTGTGCGCGGCGACGCTCACCGGCGTGCACTTCATCTGCGGGTTCGCCGGCTCGATCACGAACTCGTCCTGGCGCATGGTGCAGAGCATGCCGTCGGGCGTGAAGCGGTTGGTCACCGCCGCCGCGCCGCACTCGAGAATCTTGGCGGCGTGCCACGCCAGCCCCGGCGAGAAGCCGTGTTTGACCGGCAGCGCGGCGAAGATCGAGGTGTCGCTCGAGCGGCCGGCGAGCACCACCTGCGCGCCGTTGTCGACCGCCTCCTGGAAAGGCTCGACGCCCATCATGCAGACGACGTGGTCGGCCCTCGCCAGCGTCTTCTCGTCGAGCGGCGGCGCGGGGTCGAGCGGCCTGATGCGGCCTTCTCGGAACTTCTTCAGCAGGTATTCGCGCGGCGGCTCGGAATCGATCACCGCGGCCTTGAAATGGTGGCCGTTCTCGCGCGCGATCTCCTGCACGATCTCCCAGGTCCACTCGAGGTTGATCTTGCCCCCTGCCCCGCCGCAGCTGCCGACCAGCAGCGGGATCTTCTTCTCCAGCGCCGCGGCGATCAGCAGCCGCAGGTCGCGCTTGCACGCCTGGCGGGCGAACATCGGCTTGCCGGCGCCGAGTTGGTAGGGTCCGTCGTCGGTCGAGCCGCCGTCGCAGCCGATGAAGAACGGATCGGCGGCCATCACGCGCTTCAGCGACGCTTCCTGGAAACCCGAGCCGATCATGCCGGTCGGAGACACGTAGCGCATCTCTTTCATTGGGGGCTCAGGATCAGGTTGGAATGGGAATCGTGCGCGGCGGAAAAGCCCGGCGGTACCAGCACCGTCGTATCGAATTCGTGGATCACCGCCGGCCCTTTGAGGACGCCCTTGAAATCCCGCGTGACGATGCTCGCGGTCTGCCAGTCGCAGCCGGAGTAGACCTTGCGCTCGGTCGGCTTGCGGCGGAGCCCGCCGCGGTAGTCGAGCGCCTCCGGCACGCGCGGGCGGTCGGACAGCCCGCTCGCCACCAGGTGCAAATTGACCAGCTCGACGATGCCGTCGTGGCCGCGGTGGCCGTAGGTGCACTCGTGCTCCTCCTCGAAGCGCGCCGCCAGCTCAGTCAGCTTCGCTTGCCAGGGCACCGACAGCTCGTGCGACTGACTGAGATAGCGCAGCTCGGCGAAGCGCTGCAGCTTGATGCGGCTGCCGCTGTAGCCTTCGCGCTCGAGCGCGCGGCGCGCTTCGCCCTCGAGGCGCTGCCACAGCGCTTCGGCCGCCTTCACGTCGGTCTTGTCGAGTCGGCCGAGCAAGGTCTGCGTGAAGTGGTGCTCGAGGTCGGAATAGAGCAGGCCGAAGGCCGAGAAGATTCCCGCAGCCGGCGGGATGATGACGCGGGGCAGCTCCAGCTCGCGCGCCACCGCGGCGCCGAACAGGCCGCCGTTGCCGCCGAAGGCGATCAGGTCGAAGTCGCGCGGATCCTTGCCGCGCTCGGTGGAGATGGCGCGGATCGCCCGGCACATGTTCGACACGGCGATGCGATAGACACCGTGGGCGAGGTCTTCGATCTTCATCCCGAGCTGCTTTGCGATCCCCTCGAGCGCCGTCCTCGAGGATGGAAGGTCGAGCGGCACTTCGCCGCCTGCCAACCCCTGCGGATCCAGGTAGCCCAGCACCGCGCAGGCATCGGTCAGCGTCGGCTCGGTACCGCCGAGGCCGTAGCAGACCGGGCCGGGACTCGCGCCGGCGCTGCGCGGGCCGACGCGCAGCGCGCCGCCGCCGTCGATCCAGACGATGCTGCCGCCGCCGGCGCCGATCTCGGCGATGTCGATGGTCGGCGCGCGCAGGACGTAGCCGCCGCCGCGCGACATGCGGCCGGCGCGTGTGAAGCCGGCGCCGACCTCGTATTCCTTGGCATAGGTGACCTTGCCGTCCTCGATCAGGCTCGCCTTCGCCGTCGTGCCGCCGATGTCGAGGGCCACGGCGTTGGTGATGCCCGCGTCGCGCGCGAGGTGGTGCGCGGCGATGACGCCGGCGGCCGGGCCCGACTCGACCACGTGCATCGGCGTCTCGCAGGCGAGCTCGGCCGACATCGTGCCGCCGTTCGACTGCATGAGGAGCAGCGGCACCT
>Ga0137410_10003409_pt1 | contig 10756 bp, 10 predicted proteins | sample CZODoug1_16funga_FD_108878 | JGI IMG/M metagenome (GOLD analysis project Ga0137410, IMG submission 108878) | Vadose zone soil fungal communities from Angelo Coast Range Reserve, California, USA - CZODoug1_16fungal (Illumina Assembly) | ecosystem: Environmental > Terrestrial > Soil > Vadose zone... | reverse complement strand
TCCTGCCGCAGGCGAAATGGCTGCTCGCCGAAGGTGCCGACTCGGCGCACATGAGCCGCAGCGTCCCGATCGAGAAGGCGCTCGACGATGCGATGCTCGCGCTCTACCAGAACGGCGAGCGCCTGCGCCCCGAGCAGGGCTACCCGGTGCGCCTGCTCCTGCCCGGCTGGGAAGGGAACATGAGCGTGAAATGGCTGCGCAGGATCAAGGTCACCGAAGAGCCGACCTACACCAAGGACGAAACTTCCAAATACACGGACCTGCAGCCCGATGGGCGCGCGCTGCAGTTCACCTTCGAGATGGGTGTGAAGTCGGTGATCACCAAGCCTTCGTCCACCATGAAACTGCCGCGCACCGGCTTCTACGAGATCTCCGGCATCGCCTGGAGCGGCGCGGGTCGCATCCGCCGCGTCGAAGTCTCCACCGACGGCGGCGCCACCTGGGCCGACGCAACGCTCACTGGAGAGGAACGCCCGAAGGCCTTGGTGCGTTTTCGCCTGCCGTGGGAATGGACTGGGAAGGAAGCAGTGCTGCAGAGCCGCGCCACCGACGAAAAAGGGCAGGTGCAGCCGGCGCGAAAAGCATGGCTCGCGCAATACTCGGCCGCCAACAACTATCACAACCATTCCATCGTGAGCTGGGCGGTGGGCGCAGACGGGAGCGTGAAGAATGTCTACGTCTAAGCGCATCGCTGTGATTGCGGCCGCGGCGCTCACCGCCTGTGCAAGCCAGCAACCTGCGCCGGGCAAGCCGCCGGCTTTCGGCGCCGCGGTGAGCGCGGAAGAAGTCGCGCGCTTCGACATCAGCATACCGCCGAGCGGCGCAGGCTTACCGGGCGGGAGCGGCACGGCGAAGCAAGGCGCAACAGTCTATGTCGCGAAGTGCCTCGCTTGCCACGGGGAGAAGGGCGCGGGCAAGCCTGCCGACGCCCTGGTGGGCGGAATCGGCTCTCTCGCCACGGCAAGGCCCGTGCGCACCGTCGGCAGCTACTGGCCTTACGCGACCACACTGTTCGACTACGTGCGGCGGGCGATGCCGATCACCAATCCGCTTTCGCTTACGGACGACGAGGTCTACGCGGTGAGCGCCTACGTGCTCTTCCTCAACGGCATCGTCGGCGAAGACGCGGTCATGAACGCGCAGACGCTGCCGCAGGTGAAGATGCCCAACCGCGACGGTTTCGTGAGCGACTGGCCGCCGCGCGCGAGGAACTGAGAACCGAGGTGCGGAAAAAGGAGACGTCATGAAGTCACGTGCATTCATCGCTGCTGCAGCGAAGATGGGAGCGGCGATCGCATTGGCTCAAGCGGCCGTCGCCGGCGCCGCCGAGATCAGGGTGTTGTGCTCCACGGGAATGAGCTCGGCGATGTCGGTTCTCGTCCCCGAATTCGAGCGCGCGAGCGGGCACAAGCTCTCGATCGCCTACGACACGGCCAACCTGCTCATGGGCCGCATCAAGGGCGGCGAGGCCGCTGACCTGGCGATCCTCACCGCACCGGCGATCGACGAGCTGGCGAAGCAGGGCAAGGTCGGCGGCCGCACCGATCTCGCCCGCTCCGGCGTCGGGATCTCCGTGCGCTCAGGCGCGCCCAAGCCCGACATCGGTTCGGTCGAGGCCTTGAAGCGCGCGCTGCTCAACGCCAAATCGATCGCCTATACCACGACCGGCGCGAGCGGCGTGTATTTCGCGGCCCTGATCGAGCGCCTAGGAATCGCCGAGCAGGTGCAAGCCAAGGCAAAGCTGCGCCCGGGAGGCGCCGTCGGCGAGCTCGTCGCCAGGGGCGAGGCCGAGATGGCCGTGCAACAGATCCCCGAACTCATGTCCGTGGCCGGCACCGAGCTCGTGGGCCCGCTGCCACCGGAGGTTCAGTACGTCACCGTGTTCTCCGCGGGCGTCCTCGCCGGCGCGAAGGAAGCGGAGGCGGCGCAGGCGCTGGTGAATTTTCTGTCGGCGCCGGCGGCCGCGCAGGTGTTGAAGGCGAAAGGCATGGAACCCGGCTGAAGGCCGGGAAGCGCTACTTCTTCTCTCCGGAAAGGACGTAGGCCCACAGCGCCTCGATGTCGTCGGGCTTCAGGACGTCTTCCCACGGGGGCATGTTCCTCACGCCGTAGGTCACGGTATCGACGAAGCGCGCGTGGTCCTCGCGCGGAAATTTGCGCAGGTCCTTCGCCCACTCCGGGTTGGCGAGGCGCGGCCCGTGGCAGGTCTGGCAGCGAATTTCGTAGATCTCCGCGCCTTTCCTGATTTGCTCCGGCGCGAACGTCTTTCCCTCCTGCGCCGCGGCGCCCGCGCAGGCAAGCGCGAGGACGAAGGCGCCGCCCGGCGTCGCCATCAGTCGGGCATCAGGGCGAAGGTCCACACCGAGCCGCCGGCGGGCACGCTGTCGGTCACCAGGCGGCTGGCGACGCTGCCGCCGCGCCCCGAGAGTACGGTCACGTACTGCCGGCCGTTGTGGGTATAGGTGATGGGCGGCGCGTTGACCGACGAACCGGTCTTGAACTTCCATAGCGTCGTGCCGCTGTCCTGGTCGAGGGCGATGAATTCGCCGGTCAGGAGGCCGGTGAAGAGGAGTCCGCCATCGGTGGCGAGCATACCTGCCGAGCTCGCCAGATCCATCATCGGCACCTGCCATGCCACCTTGCCCGAGAGCGGCTCTATCGCCATGTGATAGCCGGCCGGCTCCCCCGGGGGAGTGGCCATGGTGGACTCGATGCCGGTGGAGCCCGTGCCGAGCACGAACTTGAAATCAACGTATTTCATGAGGCGCGGAAAATTCCACGAGTTCACGTAGACGAGCCCGGTCTTCGGGTTGAACGCGATCAGTGTGGCGTTGGTGCCGCGCGACGGGAACACGTTCACCGTCTCGCCTTTCATCGCGCGCTCGAGAAGGTCGGTCAGGACCGGGCGGCCGGTCTTGAGGTCGATGTGCGTCGCCCAGTTGACCTTGACGTAGGGGTTGGCGGCGATCAGCTTGCCGTTGGTGCGGTCGAGCACGTAGAGGAAGCCATTCTTGTGCGCGTTGATCAGCACCTTGCGCGGCTTGCCATCGATGCGCAGGTCGGCGAGCAGGCTCTCGGCGGTCGCGTCGAAGTCGAAGCTGTCGTTCGGCACGGTCTGGTAGTACCAGACCATCTCGCCGGTCTTGGGCCGCAGCGCGAGGATGCTGGCGGTATACAGGCAATCGGCGCCGTCGCGGAACGTGGGGTTGTAGGGCTCGGCGTTGCCGGTGCCGATGTAGAGGAGATCCAGCTGCGGATCGTAGGATGCCGATTGCCAGGTCGCCCCGCCGCCGTACTTCCACGCGTCGGGCTTGGTCTGGTTCGGCCAGGTCTCGGAGCCCGGCTCGCCCGGTGCGGGTATCGTCCACCTGCGCCACAACTGCTTCCCGGTGTCCGGATCGTAGCCCTCGACGAAGCCGCGCGTGGTGCTGTCCCCGCCGCCCATGCCGGAGACCAGCACGCCGTTGGCGATGATAGGCGCGATCACGCCCTTGTAGCCTTCCTTCCACTCGGCGTACTTCTGCTTCCAGATCTCCTTGCCGGTCTTCATATCGAGCGCGAGCACGTGCGCGTCGACTGTCTGGCGGAAGAGCTTGCCCTGGTAGATCGTCGCCGGACCGCGCATCAGCGCGCCGCTGGTCGCGACGCGCAGCGCCCCGCGCTCGTACTGCACCGGCGTGCGCCAGATCTGCCTGCCGGTCGCGATGTCGACGGCGAAGGTCCAGTTGCCGTTGACCACGTACATGACGCCGTTGTAGATCGTCGGCTGCGAATGCTCGCCCACGTCGTTCGACAGGCTGAAGTTCCATATGGGAACCAGGCGGCGCACGTTCGACTTGTTGATCTCCTTCAGCGGGCTGTACATCTTCAGGTCGTAGCCCATGCCGAAGGTGGTGACGTTCTCGGGGTTCTTCCCGTCGTTGAGAAGTTCCTCGGCCGTCTGGGCCGATGCGAGCCCGCACCAGGACCACAGCAGCGCCGCGCATATTTTTTTCATGATCACCCCCTTTGAGCGGGCTATTGTATGCCTGCTCGCAAAAGCGCTGCTGCGGGGGGTGACGGGGCCGCCGCTCATGGCCGTAAGATTGGCGTCGCACCGTGGCAAGTGCCCTGTTCCGGATTCCTGAAACAAACGAAACAAGAATGGTTTCCCTTCGAAATTTCTCTGATGCAGCCGCCCAGTACGATGCCCGCTTCGGCGGGCGCGCTCACCCCGCGCAGGCAACGCGCCTGAATCCACAGAGAGGGCGACTCATGAACAGGGATTGCGGACGGAACGAGGTTGCAGTTGGGAATGGGATTCTGCTGCGCCACGGCGAAACCCGCGAGATCGCGATTTATCGGCGCGGTGCTCTTGTGTGGGTTGCGGACTTCAGGGGCGGGCGTGGCGAGCTCTTCACCGCGGCTGACTGGTTCGCGGTCCACGGCCACGGCAGCCTTTTGCACCGCGCGGGCCTCGGTTCCGTCGCGCCGCTACCCGCGCACGTGATCGACAGGATCGAGCGGCTGCACGCCGCAGAAGACCGGGCGGGGCTGCTCGCTCCGACAGTGCGGTTTCTGGATCGTGTAGCGAAGTTTTGTCGCAGCTAATTCAACCAAGAGAGGGATAGTCCATGTTCGCACGCACTTTCATCTTCCTGTACGGCATCGCAAGCTACGCGGCATTTCTGGTGTCGATCCTGTACGCCATCGGCTTCGTCGGCAATCTGTGGGTGCCGAAGTCGATCGACACCGGCGGCGCCGGGCCTCTCGCCGAGGCGCTGATCATCGATACGCTCCTGCTCGGTATGTTCGCGATCCAGCACAGCGTGATGGCGCGGCCGGCGTTCAAGAGCTGGTGGACGCGCATCATCCCGCATGAGTCCGAGCGCAGCACCTACGTGCTGGTGGCGAGCCTGATACTGTTGGGGCTCTACTGGCAGTGGCAGCCGATCCCGGCGCAGATCTGGCACGTCGAAAACGGCGTAGCCCGCATCGTCCTGATGGCCGTGTTCTGGCTCGGCTGGGGCATCGTCTTCCTCTCGACGTTCCTGATCAACCATTTCAACCTGTTCGGCCTACAGCAGGTGTTCGCGGCGCTGCGCCAGCGCGAGCTGCCGGAGGCCGAGTTCCGGACACCGGGGCTCTACAAGCTTGTGCGCCATCCCCTCATGCTCGGCTTGCTGCTCGCCTTCTGGGGGACGCCGGAGATGAGCGCGGGGCACTTGCTGTTCGCGGCGATGACCACCGGCTACATCCTGGTTGCGCTACAGTTCGAGGAGCGCGATCTGATCAAGCTCTTCGGCATGGCCTACCAGGAATACCGCCGGCGCGTGCCGATGCTGGTGCCGTTCCTGCCGAAGCGCTGATCGAGGAGGCGAAGTGAGTGCAGTGGTCGACAACAGCATCCCGATCGAGGCCTGGAACACGGTCCTTTACGACAAGTTCTGCCGCTTTCGCTACGTGCTGACCGAGGGCCTGTCCGGCCACAGCGAGGCGCTCCTGCAGCGGAGGCCGTACCCGCAGGGTGCACGCGTGCTCGACGTGGGTTGCGGCTTCGGCGACACCACGCAGCTCATCGCGAGGCAGGTGCGCCCCGGGGGCGCGGCCGTCGGCGTGGACTGCGCGCAGAACTTCGTCGATGCCGCGGCGAAGGACGCCGCGCAGGCCGCGGTGAAGAACGCCTCCTTCTTCGCGGCCGACGTGCAGACGGATAACCTGCGCGGGCCCTACGACCACGCCTTCTCCCGCTTCGGCACCATGTTCTTCAACACGCCGGTGCCGGCCCTGCGCAACATCCGGCGCGCGCTCGCTCCGGGCGGAGAGCTCGCGATGATCGTGTGGCGCAAGCGCGAGGACAACCCCTGGCTGCACGAGGCCGAGCTGCGGGTGAGAGCGATCGTGCCGGTAGTCTCGCACCAGGAGACAGACCAGGTGCACTGCGGCCCGGGGCCGTTCTCGATGGCGGGCCCGGACATGGTGAGCGACATGCTGCGCGGCGCGGGCTACGAGCGCGTCGCCTTCGAGCGCCACGACGCCGACATCTGCATCGGCAAGACCCTGGAGGACGCGGTGGAATTCGCCATGGCGCTCGGGCCGGCGGGCGAGATCATCCGGCTCGCCGGCGAAGAGGGCCAGAAGCGCAAGGGGCAGGTGGTCGCGGCCCTTCGCGAGACGCTCGCACGCCACCAGCGCCCCAACGGCATCTGGGCGAGCTCGAGCACCTGGTTCGTCAGCGCGCGCAATCCGGACCGCTGAGGCGATCTCCATATCGTCGGGCGGGAAGGCCCGACAGGCGGGCAGGTCAATTCTCGTGCAGCAGGTGGGAATCCCGAATAGGGCGTAGATTGTGCCGTGAAGGGAGGGACCTTCATGGTTGCAGCTCTCCTGTCGGCTTCGAAACGCCCGCGGGGATCTGAGGGAGTCGGCGCGGCACGGCAGAAGCCGGAGTTCAAGCTCACTCGCTATTTTTCCGTCACCAGCCTGATCGGCGTCCTGGTCATCCTGGTCGCGTTGCTCGCCTTTTATCGGTATTTCGCGTTTCACGCGCTGATGGACCATCAGACGCGAAGCAACATCGCTCTGACGCGGGTGTTTGCGAACACGCTCTGGCCGGACCACGCCGCATATGTGAAGGGTGCCTCCGCCACCCCCAGGTCCGAATTGCCGCAGCGTCCCGAGATCGCCCGGCTGAGGGAGGATGTACTGCGGCAGATGAACGGGCTGAGCGTTGTAAAAGTGAAGATCTACAATCTCAGCGGCCTGACCGCGTTTTCCACCGATCCGAAGCAGATCGGCGAAGACAAGAGCGCCAATACCGGATTTCTGCGGGCGAAGGCCGGCGAACCCGCGAGCGAAATCACATTCAGGGACCGGTTCGACGCCTTCGAGCAGGAAATCGTCGACCGGAATCTCGTCTCCTCCTACGTCCCGATCCGCAAGAGCGAAGGCGCTCCCGTGGAAGGCGTGATGGAGGTCTACTCCGACGTGACCGAGTTCGTCGCGGAACTCGAGAGAACCCAATGGGTGATCGTCGGGGGCGTCCTGGGAATCCTGTCCCTGCTCTATCTGTTCCTGTTTGCGATCGTCCGCCGGGCCGACAGGGTCATCGCCGCGCAGAGCGCGGAAGTGCGGGCCGCTCATGAAGCCGTGCTGCGGAACCAGGCTTATCACGACTCCCTGACCGGGCTCCCGAACCGCGCGAATTTCTTGGAACGCCTGGATGGAATGATCCAGACGGCGAAGAGGTCCGAAACGAGGTGCGCGGTGCTCAGCCTCGACTTGGACGCATTCAAGGACGTCAATGATTCCCTCGGGCATCTGGTGGGAGACCGGCTCCTGAGGGACGTGGGCAGGCGGCTGAAAGTCTGTCTGCGCGACTCCGACGTCACTGCGCGTTTTGGCGGCGACGAATTCTGGATCGGACTTTCCGGATTCAAAGCGGTCGAGCCGATCGTCAATACCGCCGAGAAAGTCCTGCGCGCCGTCTCGGACCCGGCTTATGCCTTCGACGGCCATAACCTGAGCGTCACGAGCAGCATCGGGATCGCCATCTATCCGGACAACGGCGCCGACGCCGCCGAGTTGATCAAGAGCGCCGATGCCGCGACCCATCACGCCAAGAAAGTGGGGCGCAACAACTACCAGTTCCATACCGCCGACATGAATGCGAGAGCATTGAACATGTTGACCATGGAACGCGCCCTGCGGCAGGCCCTGGAGCGGAGCGAATTCTTCCTGCACTACCAGCCGCAGCTGGACCTCGTGACCGGAAAGATGGTCGGCGCCGAAGCCCTGGTTCGCTGGCGGCATCCGGAAAAGGGGATGATACCCCCGGGCCAATTCATTCCGATTGCAGAAGAACGCGGCTTGATCGTGCCGATCGGGGATTGGGTGCTGCGGGAAGCCTGCAGACAAAACAAGGAATGGCAGCGTGCGGGCCTTCCGGCATTCGTTGTCGCGGTCAATCTCTCCGCCCTGCAACTTGAGCACAAAGATCTTTCCCGAAAAGTGGCGGAAGCGCTTCGGGACTGCGGGCTTGCGGCTGAATACCTCGAACTCGAGCTTACCGAGAGCTCGGTGATGCGCGATGCCGAATCGACGATTTCCACGATACGCATGCTGAAGGAAATCGGCGTCAGGCTCGCCCTCGACGATTTCGGGACGGGCTATTCGAGCCTGAGCCAGCTGAAACGCTTTCCCCTCGACAAGCTCAAGATAGACCAGTCGTTCGTGCGCGGGCTGCCGCACGATCCGGATGACCTGGCGATTGCGACGGCGATCATCGGGATGGGACACGCCCTGGGGCAGAAAGTGATCGCCGAAGGCGTGGAGACCGAGGAGCAGCGGGCCTTCCTGCAATCGCGCGGCTGCGACGAGATACAGGGGTACCTCCTGGCTGCGCCTGCTGCAGCCCTGGAATTCGCGCAACACGTGCGAAAACAGATCCAGCCTTCGCGGCGGTGAAATGTGCGTATGCCACAGAATTCCTGTGTCACGCGACAGCGAATTGCGGGGGGCGCGCGCCTAAAGTGAGGGGCGTGGGGCGAGCGATTTCCGCGAGCCTGCAACCGATAGAGGGAGGACGACAATGATCAAGAACCCCAACCCTGTGGCGCTCGCGGTCGCCGCTATCGCAGTCTGCGGCATCCTGGCGGCCTTGTCGCCGGTTTCGGCGAGCAGCACCTCGTACGGCGCGTCCACCGGCTACTTCCCGGACCAGTTCGTGAACCAGGGGAAGGAAATCGAGCCCACGATCGACACCCACGGCGATACCGGGCTCCCGAAGGCCTTCCCGAAGGAGTCCGTCGGCGACATGACCGAAGCGGCGCCGCAGATGTACAGCTGATTCGAACGAAGCTGGACGAAGGCCTGGAGATTATCCGGGCCTTTTCGTTTCCTACTCCGCGGCGCCGGCCTTGCGCAGCAGCTGCTCGACTTCCTTGTGCTTGCCCTCGACAGCCATCGCGAGCGCGGTCTTGCCGCGGTTGTCGCGCGCGTTGACGTTGGCGCCGCGCTCAAGCAGCAGCTTCACCGTCGCGGTGTGGCCGTAGGCAGCCGCCCACATCAGCGCGGTGAGGTCGTTGTGGTAGGCCGCGCGGGGGCTTTCCCCCCGGGCAATCAGCAGTTGCACGACCTCGGTATGGCCGAGGCCGGCCGCGTACACCATCGCCGTCTTTCCGACGCGATCCTCGGGCGAGCGGTCGGCGCCTTTTCCGAGCAGCAGCTGCACCAGGTCCGCATTGCCCGAGAAGCTGGCCGCCATGAGCGGGGTCACCTTCGACAGGTTCGCGAGATTCACGTCGGCGCCCTTGTCGAGCGCTAGCTGCGCCACGTCCTTGTAGCCGTTCTTCAGCGAGATCAGGAGCGGGGTATCGCCGAGGCGGTTGCGCGAGTTAACCGCCGCGCCTGCGCCCAGGAGCCGTGCGACCGCGGCGACATCGCCTTGCCGCGCCGCAACAAGAAGCTGGGCGTTGGGGGGGAGGTCCTGGGCCCCTGCCGAATGGCCTGCGAGCAGGCCGAGCGCCAATGCCAATCCACGAGCCGCCTTCATTTTGGAATCCCCTTGCTTGGGTGCACCTTTATTTCTATAGTAACCACGTACCCGCGTCCATGCCACCGGCATTCCAGCCTCGCAATCCGAAAGTTGAAAGACATCAATACTTGCTAGGGGGACTCATGCGCACTTCGCTCCGGTTTTTCGGTTTACTCGTCGTCGCAGGCTTTTGCTCGCTGGTTCTGGGCGGCGCCCAGGCGCAGGAGGTCAAGGGCGGCTCCACCACGACCGGCGCGCCGATGTCGCCGTCCCTCGTGCCGGTGACCCAGGCGATGCTCGATGCGGCCGGCGGCGACGGCCTGAATCATTTGCATCCGAACAGCAACTACGAGCAGACCCGTTACTATCCCGCGGCGCAGATCACCACGGGCAACGTGGACAAGCTCAAGTCCGTGTTCACCTTCCAGACGGCGGTGCTCGAGTCCATGGAGACCTCGCCGCTGGTGGTGAACGGTGTGATGTTCCTCACCACTTCGTTCAACCACGTCTACGCGATCGACGCGGTTACCGGACGCGAATTCTGGCACTACAAGCACAAGATGGGGCCGATCACCACGTTCTGCTGCGGTCCGAACAACCGCGGCGTGGCCGCGCACGAGGGCATGCTCTACATGGGCACGCTCGACGCCAAGCTCGTAGCGCTCGAGGCCAAGACCGGCAAGGTCGCCTGGGAAATCCAGATCGCCGATCCGGATAAAGGTTACTCCGAGACCATGGCACCGACGGTAGTGGATGGGAAGGTGCTGATCGGAACGAACGGCGGCGAGTACGGCATCCGCGGCTTTCTCAAGGCGTTCGACGCCAAGTCCGGGAAGCTCCTGTGGACGTTCTATACGATTCCCGACAAGGGGCACGAGGGCGTGTGGGCGGAGAACGACGCCACCGGCCGCAACATGAAGCGGAACATCGCCGCGGAAAAGAAGCAGCTTGCCGGAAAGGGCGGCGGCTTCTACCAGACGCTCGGCGGCGGCGTATGGATGACACCCGCGGTCGACCGCAAGACCAAGACGGTGTTTTTCGTCGCCGGCAATCCCTCGCCCGACCTCTACGGCGCGGAGCGTCCCGGCGACAACCTGTACACCGACTCGCTGGTCGCAATCGACCTGGACACCGGCAAGTACAAGTGGCACTTCCAGTACATCGCGCACGACGTGTGGGACCTCGACGCCGTCAGCCCGCCGATCCTGACGCAGGCCAAGGACAAGGACGGCAAGACGGTCG
>Ga0137410_10003408_pt1 | contig 10757 bp, 6 predicted proteins | sample CZODoug1_16funga_FD_108878 | JGI IMG/M metagenome (GOLD analysis project Ga0137410, IMG submission 108878) | Vadose zone soil fungal communities from Angelo Coast Range Reserve, California, USA - CZODoug1_16fungal (Illumina Assembly) | ecosystem: Environmental > Terrestrial > Soil > Vadose zone... | reverse complement strand
TTTCGGCGGGCACACCCATTTTCTTTGCGAGATCGCCCTGTTCCGCCCCTTCATGTGGAAGGAATTCATGCAACGGCGGGTCAAGGAAACGGATCGTAGCCGGACGTCCCGCAAGCTCCTTGAAAATGCCGATGAAATCTTCGCGCTGATACGGGAGGATTTTTGCGAGCGCTTCCTGCCGGTGTTCTTTGGTATCGGCAAGAATCATCTCGCGCATCGAGTCGATGCGGTTGCCTTCGAAGAACATGTGCTCGGTGCGGCAAAGGCCGATGCCGCTGGCACCGAACGCGACCGCGTGCGCGGTCTGTTCCGGAGTGTCGGCGTTGGTACGCACGCTCATGCGCGTGGCTTTGGCACACCAGTCCATGAGCTTCTTGAAGTTTTGATAGGTCGGACTCTTGCCAGCGTCGAGCGACTTTTCAATAAGCACCTGAACGATTTCCGAGGCGGCCGTGGGAATTTGACCGGCATACACTTCGCCAGCCGTGCCGTTGATGGAGAGATAGTCGCCTTCTTTGTAGGTGGCGCCGTCCACGCTCATCGTTTTGGCGGCATAGTCAATTTGCAATGCAGCGGCGCCGCACACGCAAACTTTGCCCATCTGACGAGCAACAAGGGCTGCGTGTGAACTGACTCCGCCTTTGGCCGTGAGGATGCCTTCCGCCGCGATCATGCCACGCAAATCTTCGGGCGAAGTCTCGTTGCGTACCAGCAGCACCTTCTCTCCGCGTTCGGCAGCCTGGACCGCGCGGTCGGCGTTCATATACATGCGGCCCGTAGCTGCGCCCGGACCTGCAGGCAAGCCCTTCGCGATTGTCCGGGCGGCTGCGACGGCCTTGCGATCGAAGACAGGAGCCAGCACCTGGTCCAATTGGTCGGCGGGCACGCGGCGAATCGCGGTTTTCCAGTCGATGAGTTTTTCTTTTTCCATGTCGACCGCGAAGCGAACCGCGGCAAGGCCGGTTCGTTTGCCGCTGCGCGTCTGCAACATGAAAACTTTGTTCTCTTGAATGGTGAATTCGAAATCCTGGACGTCCTTAAAGTGTTTCTCGAGCTTTGCGCGAATGCCTTCCAGCTCTTTGAAAGCACCCGGCATGTAGTTCTTGAGATTGGCGACCGGTTCGGGAGTGCGCACACCGGCGACAACGTCTTCGCCTTGCGCGTTGATCAGAAATTCTCCATAAAAAACTTTTTCGCCGGTAGCCGGGTCGCGCGTGAATGCAACGCCCGATCCCGACTTGTCGCCCGTGTTGCCGTAAACCATCGCTTGCACATTGACCGCAGTGCCCCACTCGGAAGGAATGTTGTACTTGCGACGATAGACAATCGCGCGGTCATTCATCCACGAACCGAACACGGCGCCAACGGCTCCCCAAAGTTGCTTCCAAATATCCTGCGGAAATTCGGCCCCTGTGCGCTCCTTGATGAGTTTCTTGAAGCGAACGACCATCTCCTGAAGGTCCGCCACCGTCAGTTTCGGGTCGTCAATTTCGGTGTGATATCGCTCGTGCTTGAGCTCGTGAATAACGACTTCAAACGGCTCGTGATCTTCAGTGGCGCGCTTTTGCACGCCCATAACGACGTCGCCATACATTTGGATGAAGCGGCGATAACAATCCCAGGCAAAGCGCTCGTTCTTTGTGGCACGCGCCAAGGTGGCGACCGTTTCATCATTGAGGCCGAGGTTGAGGATCGTGTCCATCATTCCCGGCATGGAATCGCGAGCGCCAGAACGGACGGAGACGAGCATCGGCATTTTGGCTTTGTCGCCGAACTTCGTCCCCATAATTTTCTCGATCTTAGCAACGGCCGCCTTGACCTGCGAATCGAGAACTTTCGGGTAAGACTTCTTGTTGCCATAGTAATAGGTGCAAACCTCCGTGGTAATGGTAAAGCCTGGAGGAACGGGGAGCCCGATGCGGCTCATTTCGGCAAGGCCTGAGCCTTTGCCTCCGAGAAGAGCGCGCCAGGAGCCTTCGCCTTCTGCTTTACCTGCACCGAATGAATAGACCCATTTCGTCACTGTATGCCTCTCATGCGTTTTGGAATGTGTTGCGTGAAATTTTTGTCGCGTCGAACAAAACAATTTGCGCACTGCTTACAAAACGTCGGTGTGTCGACGTCGCCGCAAAAAAATTATCAATCCCATTGTTAAAGTAAAACTTCATGTTTTCTAATTCTTGCTTTCGCCGCCGAGTTCAGAAAAATCCGCGATGGTGGAGAACTCTCGGAGCAATTCGCCGAGCAGCGCCAGTCGATTGCGCTTCACCGCTTCGTTCTCGGCCATTACCATTACCTGTTCAAAGAACTTGTCCACCTCGGGCCGCATCGCCGCAATTACTTCGAGCGCTTCCTTGTAGTGCCCCGCCCGTTTCTGGTCTTCCACCTTGGGAGCCGCTTTGCGCATCGTCGAGAAAAGCGTGCGCTCAGCGTCGCCTTCGAACAGATCGGCCTGGACGTGCACGCCTTCAGCCTGCTTTCCGGCCTTCTCCAGAATCTTCCGGATTCGCTTGAACGACACCGTCAACGGTTCGAAGTTTTTCGTTTTTCGGATTGCCCGCAGCGCGTCGAGCCGCTTTCGCGCATCCGCCAAATCGTCAGCGCCGGCGCGAAAGACCGCGTTCACTTCGTCGTAGCCGAAGCCATCCTTCTCGCGGAACACGTAGCGCGCCCGGTCGCGCAGGAACTCCAATATCTGCGCTTCCTGCTCAACCGTGACGGACTTCTTCGGCGCATGCGTCAGCAGAATCTTCAGTCCTTGGCTGACGGCCAACGACAACGAAAGCGGCAGCTTCTTCTCTAGGACAATCTTGACAATGCCCAGTGCGGCGCGGCGCAAGGCGAAGGGGTCGCTCGATCCACTCGGCACCACACCTACTGCGAAACATCCGACCACCGAGTCCAGCTTGTCAGCGATCGCGACTGCACAGCCTGTTAAATTGCGCGGTACAGGATCATCGAGTCCAACGGGCCGGTAATGGTCGTATACGGCGTCGGCAACCTCTTGTGGTTCCCCCTGCGCCTTGGCGTAAAGCCCGCCGACGATTCCCTGTAGCTCGGTAAATTCTCGGACCATCTCGGTCGCCAGATCGCACTTTGCAAGTTCCGCGGCGCGATCCGCCTCGGCCACGTGGGCCTGCGCCAGCCCCAGGTTGAACCACTGTTCGGCGAGCCACCGAGCAATCGTGCGCACTCGTTCGACCTTGTCGCGATAACTACCGAGCCGCGATTCGTATGTAACGCGTTCCAGCTTCGGCAAATAGTCGGCGAGCCGACATTTCTGGTCGGACTCCCAGAAGAACCTCGCATCGGCAAAACGCGCTCGCAGGACCTTCTCATGACCAATCCGAGTCAACCCCTTCGGGTCTTTGTCCAGATTGATCACCGCCAGAAAATTCGGCGCCAGTTCCCCGCCGCGCTTCTCCACCGCAAAATACTTCTGGTGTCCGCGCATGACTGTAATCAGAATCTCGTCGGGCAATGACAAAAACGCCGGGTCGAACTTCCCCTCGATGACGGTCGGATATTCGTTCAGGTAGCTCACCAGCTTCAAGAGTTCGGCGTCTTCGTGAACTTTGTAGCTTCCTTTTTTGGCGAGCGCGGCAAGCTCTTTCTCGACCTTCTCCATGCGCAGGGTCGCCCGAACAATCACACCGTTCGAACGCAATTTTTTTTCGTAGTCGACGAAGTCCTTAACTCGGATCTTCGCCGCACCCAGGAATCGGTGCCCGGCAGTCTCTGTGCCGCCGGTCAACCCGGCAAAAGAAAACTTCAAGGGCTTGCCGTCGAAGATTCCGACGAGCCATCGTACCGGTCGGATGAAACGCGCTCCGCTAAGTCCGGTCCACGTCATCGTCTTTGGCCAATAGAGATCGCGGATCACGCGTGGCAGGATCTCGCAGAGGATCTGTTCCGCTGTACGCCCCCGGCGAACCTGCTTCGCGGCAAGGTACTCACCCTTCGGCGTCTGGACAAAATAAACGTCGTGCAACCCAATGCCTTGCTTCTCCGCGAAGCTGACCGCCGCGCGTGTCGGCGCGCCGACAGCATCATACGCGACGGACTTCGGCGGCCCGGTGACCTCGCTCACTACGTCCGTCTGTTTGGTTCGGACTCCTCGCACCCACGCCGCCAGCCGGCGCGGCCCGGCAAACGATTCCACGGTGACGCCGTCCGCCAAATTCTCAGCGGTCAGCGACTTCTCAATGCCGGTTCTCAGGTCTTCTTCGGCGCGCGGCAGCATTCCCGCCGGAATCTCTTCGCAGCCGATCTCGATCAGCAACTCGGCGCGCCGCTCCTCCGGCTTCTTGTCGATCTTTTTTTCTGGGGCCTTCATGCGCGCACCCCGGCTTCCTTCGCTCCGCCAATTTGCTCCAGATATGCCTGGGCCGTCCGGCAAGCCACCGCGCGCACGCGTGCCATCAGCGCGGCTCGCTCCGTCGTCGAGATAACCCCTCTCGCGTCCATCAGGTTAAAAAGATGCGAGCACTTCAAGCAATGGTCATAGGCAGCGAGCAAGGGATAACGCACTCGATCTTTTTCCTGCGCCTTCGGCCATCCATCCAACAATTCCTTCGTCTGCTTCTCGTGCAAATCGAACTCGGAGCGAATCGCCTTGGCATCGCTTCGGTCGAAGCTGTACTCCGAAAATTGCCGCTCCTCCGCCAACCTAATATCTCCGTAAGACTTGTCGGCGGACCATCGCAGGTCGTAAACGCTTTCTACGCCCTGCAGGAAGGCGCAGATGCGCTCAAGGCCGTACGTCAACTCCACGGAGATCGGGTCTAGGTCCACTCCCCCGCTCTGCTGAAAGTACGTGAACTGCGTGATCTCCAGCCCGTCCAGCAGAACCTGCCAGCCAATCCCCCACGCACCCAGCGTCGGAGATTCCCAATTGTCTTCCTCGAAGCGAATGTCGTGCTCTTTCAGATTCAGCCCAATCGCCGCGAGGCTTTTCAAATAGACGTCCTGCACGTCCGCAGGCGACGGTTTGAGGATTACCTGAAACTGGGAGTGCTTATACAAACGGTTCGGGTTCTCGCCATAGCGACCGTCGGCGGGCCGACGACTCGGCTGCACGTAAGCGACGCGATACGCGCTCGGCCCCAGCACGCGCAAAAATGTTTCCGGGTGCATCGTGCCAGCGCCGACTTCCGTGTCGTAAGGCTGCTGCAGGACGCATCCCTGCTTCACCCAGAAATGCGAGAGCGTGAGAATCAAATCCTGGAACGTCAGCCCTTGCGACTTTTTCTCAAGTTTTACTTTAACTTTCAATTCGTCTCCAACATTTCGCGTGAAAACAATTTTCGCTCGGTATGCAATTCAATCCAGTTCAGCATCGCATCTCGAAATTCCCGCAGTGCAGATTGCTCCTCCGCCCGCACAGAAATCTCTTCCAACTTGCCGCTGAATCGCCCCGCGAATTCCCTGCCCGGCACGCTGATCGGCCCCATGCCGGACTTGCGGCAATCGCCGCAATGCAGTCCATCGAACAGCGCCGACTGATACGCCGCCGCATCACCGAACTTCTTGCCGCAAACAATGCAGCGATCCATCGGCGGGAGCCATCCACCAAGCTTGAGCGTCCAGTAGGCGAAGTACGCCAGGGGCAGAGTCCATTCGGCGCGCCGCTCAATCTCTCTCGCTGTCAGGAGAAGCAGCCGGAACATCGGTTCGGCCACTTCCTGCTCCGGCAAGACCCGCTCTGAAATCTCGCTAACGACCGCCAGGCCGGTGCTAAGGCCATAGTCCGCCTGCGCCTTATGGAACGACTCCAACAGCTCGCACTGCTGAATCCTCACCAGGTCACGCGTCTCTTTCTCGACATACCAAATCTTGACGTGCGAGAGAAGTTCCAACGACGACCCGTACCGGTTTTTCAGCCGCCGGGCACCTCCGGCCACTCCGCGGATGCGACCAGACGTGCGACCGAAGAAACTGACCAGGCGATCTGCCTCGCCCAGCGGGAAGGTCTTCAGAATGATGGCTTCTGTTTCCCGGGCGGGCATGAACTGTCGGCGTGCCGACTCTGGCTCGCCATTCACGCGCTAATCAACACAGCCAACGCGCAAATGCGAACTCGAATTTTTATCACACGCACGCGCAGTTCGCAATCCTTGCGCAGCGTTCAGCAAAATATTTCTCACAAGTCCGTGGGAAATGCGGCAAAAACTTGAAATCCGCCTCCTGTACGAATTCTGTTAACTTCGGGTTTTCGTGATTGGAAATTATCGGACACGCAAATTCGCTTGCATCCCCTCCCTTTTTCGCTAACCTGCCAAGGACCGCTATCCACCTATGCTTATTCCGCTCAGAGACGAAAACCCGACCCGCAACACGCCTTACATCAATTACGCCCTCGTGGCCGCGAACGCTCTCATTTTCATTTACGAACTCACTCTTTCCCCTAAAGCCCAGGCCGCCTTAGCCACAACGTACGGCACGGTGCCCTTGCGGTTCGTGCACGCGCTATCCGGCCACGGCAATTTCGAAGCTGCCGTACTCCCGCTCTTCACCAGCATGTTCCTTCATAACGACCCAGCGCATCTTCTCGGCAATATGCTCTTCCTCTGGATCTTTGGCGACAATGTCGAGGACTTCTTCGGCCATTTCGGCTATTTCTTCTTTTACGTTTTCTGCGGCCTGGCGTCAGGGTTGACGCATATCGCGTTCAATTTGCACAATAGCGTCCCCGCGGTCGGGGCGAGCGGAGCGATTTCCGGTGTGCTCGGCGCGTACATGCTTCTCTACCCTCGAAATCGAATCCTGACGCTGATCTTGATTTTTCTGGTACCGCTTCCTGCGTTCGTGATTCTCGGCTATTGGTTCCTGATTCAGTTTGCAGCCGGCGTCAGTTCGTTCGGCGCCGCGGCAACGGGCGGCGTGGCTTGGTGGGCGCACATCGGCGGATTTCTGACCGGACTATCGGTCACAGCAGTGGTGCGGCGAAAAACGTAGCGCGGGATAGCGGTAACTTAGCGGTGAAAAGAACGATTCTGAAGTAATACTTGAAGTACGTGCCAAAAGACTTCAGCTCACGCGCGCCGCGAGCCAATCTCCCACTTCCGCGGTCTTTTTCTGCCCGCCGAGGTCCGGAGTAACAAAGTTCTCGCGCAAAGCGTCTCGCGTTGCAGTCTGAAGTTTGTCCGCCTCCGCCCGCCAGCCCAAAAACTCCAGCATCATTGCAGAGGTCAGAACCGAGCCCAACGGATTAGCGATTCCCTTGCCGGCAATGTTTGGCGCTGAGCCATGCACCGGCTCAAAAAGTGAAGTCCTTCCCGGATGGATATTCCCCGAAGGCGCCAGACCCAAGCCGCCCGCCAACTGCGCGCCTAGATCGCTGATAATGTCCCCGAACAAATTGCAGGTCACGATCACGTCGAACTGCCCCGGGTCCCGCACGACCTCCATCGCCAGAGAATCAATATAAAGGTGGCGGGATTCAATGCCGGCGTACTCCTGGCGGACTTCCTTGAACACCCTTTGCCACAGGTCGTGGGCGAACGTCATCGCATTGGACTTGTCGCTCATACAGACTCGCTTCAGACCCTTCTTTTTTGCGTACTCAAACGCGTACCGAATGATGCGCTCCACTCCTTTGCGCGAATTGACGTCCTCTTGCACCGCGATTTCGTCCGCTGTGCCCTTCTTAAAGAAACCGCCCACGCCGACGTAAAGGCCTTCCGTATTTTCGCGGAAGACCATGAACTTCACATCCGCCTCTGAACGACCGCGCAAAGGGGTGAGCCGTTCATGAAAGAGCTCCACCGGTCGGGCATTCACATAGAGGTCCAGCTTGAATCGCAGGCCGAGCAGAATATCCGCCGCGTGTTGGTTGCCCGGCACTCGCGGATCGCCCAGCGCGCCAAAAAGAATTGCGTCAAACTCATCTCGCAGCATTTCAACGGCGCCCGGTGGCAAGGACACGCCGTCGCGCAAATACCGATCCGCGCCCCAATCAAATTCGACAAACTCAATTTGTCGTCGCGCCGACATTATTGCCGCGCGAATTACTTTTACAGCCTCGGGCGTAACTTCTTTTCCGATTCCATCGCCCGGAATCACGGCGATCCTCGCCGCCGCACCGCCGCTCCGCATAGGAATTCCAGCCAAGACAATCCCTCCGATTAAATGCCGCCGATTCTACTCGCCGAGCAATTCTTTCCGAACTGTCAGCGCCTCAATCCGATCCACGCGCGGCGTAAAGCCGATCCCTGCGCCCATCGGCACTGCAATCGTACCGCGCGGCGAGACTACCACTTCCGGCTCAATAATGTCTTCAGCCCAGTATCTCTTGCTCGCAGCCACATCTCCCGGCAACGTAAAATTGGGGAGCGTAGAGAGTGCGATATTGTGAGCGCGGCCAATCCCGGCCTCCAGCATTCCGCCGCACCAGACCGGCATCCCATTCACCTCGCACAAGTCGTGAATCCGCCGCGCAACGGTATGTCCGCCGACCCGGCCCATCTTTATATTGATGAGCCGGCATGCACCGAGCTCAATCGCTGCCCTCGCCTGCTCCTCGGTGTGGATGCACTCGTCGAGGCAAATCGGCGTCTCCAGTTTCTTCTGAAGCGCCACATGCCCATACAAGTCGTCCCAACCCAGCGGCTGCTCGATCATCATGAGATAGAAATTTTCCAATTCCTTCAACAGTGGCCAGTCTTGCGCACAATACGCAGAGTTCGCATCCACCATCAGCTTGATGTTCGGGAACTCTTTTCTAAGCCGACGCACCGGTTCGACATCAATCCCCGGCTTGATCTTTATCTTGATGCGCTGGTAGCCGGCTTCAAGTTCCACTTGAACCGCACGAACCAGTTCTTCAAGCGATGCTTTAATCCCAACCGAGACGCCGCTCGCGATTTCTTCCCGCTTCCCTCCAAGCAGTTTCCATAATGGCAAATTCTTCTGCCGGGCCTCCGCATCCCAGATTGCGGACTCAAGTGCGGCCTTCGCCATCTCATGTCCACGCACCCACTCCAGCATCGCCCACACTTCCGCGGCGGAGGAAAATTCCTTGCCTTTCATCAGCGGCCAAATGAATTCGCGCAGGACGTGCCAGGCTGTCTCGATCGTCTCGGGGCCGTAGGAGGGCGTCTCGCCCGCCACGCACTCGCCCCAGCCGGTCGTCCCGTCGACATTTGCCTCCACCAGCAGAATCCGCCGGACGGTAGTCCGCTCCATGCTCGTCTCAAACGGCACGAGCAAGGGCATCCGAATCTCCCGAAGTGTGAATCCCCTAAGTCGCATCGAGTTCCTTTAGAAATCGCTCCACGGTGCCAGCACATACGCCGCGCCTGCGCCGTCCCGCTTGAGCCCAACGGCCGCGTATCCCTTGGCGAACCATTCGCTGAATTCCTTCCGCGCCCGAGCCTGTACCTCGTCCAGCCGACCTGCCGCGTCGGCCTTTCGCGCTTCCAAGTCCGCCGGTAACGTCACGTGCGCCGCGTCCAGCGCCGGCTCGATGTTCCCTGTCGCAACCGCGGCTACCACGCGCGGCGAATCCAACATCCATTCCGCCACGAGGCGGTCGGTAGGCATGCCGCGATGTAGCGGGCTGGTCGTCAAACCGTACAGATTCGGCAAATACTGGCGAGCGATCGCGCCAAGCCGGTTGAGATTAAAATGCGCATTGCGAATCTCTAGCGGGTCAAACGTCCACTCAATCAAGCGGATGCCGCGGCCCAAAGCTTCGTCTCTTTGGTAGAGCTTGAGCTGCCGCCCCACTCCACGGCCGCGGTAAGTGGCCAAAACGCCCGTCATGTGCGAGTGGAGATATGGCACGCCGTGGCGGACGCCGGCAAGTGCCAGCGTATAGCCCACTAATTTGTCGCCCTCAAAAGCGCCCAGAACCTGCCCGCCGGTGTGTGCCGCCACAACAAATAACGTGGCGGGCTCAACCTCCAGCTCCTCTTCACCCCAGATTTCGCGTTGCAATTGTACGCAGGCGTGGAATTCCTCGATCGCGTCGCAGCTCCGCACCACGATGGCAGCCGTCATCGCGCGACACCGGCCGCCGCACTTCCCAAGCCTTTCGCGCGTTCCCAGAGGGCCTCCATTTCAGCGCGAGGAACATCGGCTAGCTCTTTGCCGTTTTCACGCGCGAGCCGTTCCATCTCTCGAAATCGCGCGGCGAATTTCGCATTCGCCTTTTTCAGCGCGATCTCCGGGTCAACATGCAGAAATCGCGCAACATTGACGGCGGCAAACAGCAAGTCGCCCGCCTCTTCTTCGATTCGCTCCGCCGCGCCGTCGGCGACCTCGTTCCTAAGCTCCGTCGCCTCTTCCGCTACTTTTTCCAAAACGCCTTCCGCTGAATCCCAATCGAATCCAATGCGCGACGCGCGACGCGTCAGCTGAAACCCTTCCATCGTCCCGGGCAAAGCGTGCGATACCCCGTCCAGCAGGGACGCGGGCTTCGCGCCATCGCTAATCCCTTTTGCCTTGCGCTCTTCAGCCTTTATTTTTTCCCAACTCTTCAGAACAGCTTTCGCGTCTCGCGCCAGCTTCTCTCCGAACACATGCGGATGCCGCCGCACCATCTTGTCGTGGATTCCCTGAATCACATCCGCTGCGCCAAACCGTCCTTCGCCCTTCGCGATATCCGCGTGAAACACCACCTGAAGCAGCAAATCGCCCAATTCCTCGGCGAATTTCGTATCGTCGCCGCTTTCAAGCGCTTCCACAACCTCATACGCTTCCTCGATCAGATACGTCCGCAAAGTCATGTGCGTCTGTTCGCGATCCCACGGGCA
>Ga0137410_10003404_pt1 | contig 10765 bp, 7 predicted proteins | sample CZODoug1_16funga_FD_108878 | JGI IMG/M metagenome (GOLD analysis project Ga0137410, IMG submission 108878) | Vadose zone soil fungal communities from Angelo Coast Range Reserve, California, USA - CZODoug1_16fungal (Illumina Assembly) | ecosystem: Environmental > Terrestrial > Soil > Vadose zone... | reverse complement strand
ATCGGGTCTTGACATCGCCGAGGTCAGTGAGGCGCTGCGCGACCAACGCTTTTTATTCCTCGCCATAGGTGACGGCCGCGCTGAGCCGCAACAGCGCATCCTCGCTGTAGCCCAGCATTTCGCAGAACCGGGGGTTGACGAGCTTGAAGTCGCCTTCCGCGTCCGTGACGAAGATGCCGTCCGAGGCCTGCTCGATAAGCTCGCGAAATTTGGCCTCGCTTTCTCGAACTGCCTGCTCGGCGTGCCGGCGCTCCGCGATTTCGACTTGCAGCTCGGCGGCGTGGCGCTGGATGACGTCGTAGAGAACGGCGTTTTCGTAGAGCACCGCGAGCTTCGCGGCCATCATCGCCGCGAGGCGCTCGTCTTCCTCGCTGAATCCGCCCTCGCCACGCCTGTCGGCGAAGTAGAGCCAGCCGTACACCCGCTCCTTGGAGGCGACCGGAATTCCGAGAAAATCGCGCACCGGAGGATGCTCGGGTGGAAGTTCGTCCGCGCCCATGCGTGCATCGGCACCCTGCCCGCGAGCTTGGCGATGTCCCGCACGAAGCGCTCCCAGAATCCCGGCGCGGCCGCCATCTGCATCCCGGTAAATGCTCGCCTCGATGCCTTTGGAATAGATGAACCTCAGAGCCTGTTCCTGCTCGTCCAGCATCCCGATGGCGGCATACTTCGAATCGATGATGTCGCAGGCGGCAGCGAAGAACAGTTCCACCAGGCGCGCCGGGTTGCGCTCGGCCGTCATCTCCATGCCGACTTCGATGATCGCGGAAAGCCTCGACGCGATGCGCTGGAGGCTCATCACGTTCTCGGAGAATTGCTCCGACAACTGCCGCACCTGGTCGCGCTTGCCACGCAGCTTCACGCTGCCCTCGACGATGTCGTCGAACTTCGACTTGACGGACTGGAGCTCGTTGACGTATTCCGCGAGCTTGTCGTCGACCTTGTGCAGCTCTCCAGCTTCTCCGCCCGCGTGCGGTTCTGCGATGGGCTGAGCGGGAACGACGTCAGTAATGCCGAGCGCTTCGTTTACTGCAGCAAGAATTCTTTCCGGATCGCAGGGTTTCGGGAGGACGATGCGCACGCCGCAGGAGTCCGCGAGCGCCTTGGCCTGCGGCTCGCTGTACGTCGCCGTATAGAAAATCACCGGCATCGGCGCGAGGTCGGGGTCGGCCCGCAGGTGCCTTACGAATTCGTAGCCGTCCATGGTCGGCATCAGGATGTCGGTGATCACCAGGTCCGGGCGCTCGGCGCGCACGCGCTCCAGCGCCTCCGCGCCGTTCGCGGCTTCGAGAAGACGATGGCTGCCGTAGCCGAGCAGCGTCAGGAGGAACTGGCGGTTCGTCGGCCGATCGTCGACGATCAGGATGGTGGCCATGTCTGCGCGTTACGTCTCCGGCGTACCCGCCTCCGTTCCAATGGAGAAATAGAACGTCGCCCCTTCATCGACCTTGCTTTCGGTCCAGACCCGCCCGCCGTGGCGCTCGATCACGCGCCGCACGGTGGCAAGGCCGATTCCGATGCCCTCGAATTCATCCTGGCGGTGCAGGCGCTGAAATGCGTTGAACAGCTTTTCCCCGTAGCGCATGTCGAACCCCACGCCGTTGTCGCGCACGAAGAACACCGCCTTGCTGTCGTCCTCAGTCTGCGTTCCGACCTCGATCTTCGGCTCCGCATGTCGCGATGAATACTTGAGGGCGTTCGACAGGAGATTGACCCACACGAGGCGCAGCAACACCGGGTCGCCGCTCACGGCGGGGAGTGCGCCGATCTTCCATCGCAACTTCGGGCGCGCCGCGTCCGGCCCGAACTCGCTCCGCGCGTCCTCGACCAGCTTGGCCATGTCCACGCGTTGGCGTTGCAGCCCCGCGCGTCCCACGCGGGACAGCCCCAGCAGACCGTCGATCATTTTTCCCATCCCGCCCGCAGCTTCGACGACCGTGTTCAGATGCTTGACCAAAGCCTCATCCAGGCCGCGCGCTTCGTCGAGCGCCAAGCGCGCAAAGCCGTCGATGTGCCGCAGCGGCGCGCGCAGGTCGTGAGCGACCGAAAAGGAAAACGCCTCGAGCTCGCGATTGGCCGCTTCCAGGGCCGCGGTGCGCTCGTCGACACGCTGCTCTAGGCTTGCGTTCAGGCGCAGGATCTCGCTTTCGGCGCGCTTGCGCTGCTGCACTTCGATCTGCAGCCCGGCCGCGTGGCGCTGGATGGCGTCGTAGAGCGTGACATGCTCGTACAGCGGCGCAAGCATCTCCGCCATGGTAGCCGCGATGCGCTCGTCCTCTCCGCTGAAGCGCGCTTCACCAACTTTTCTGGCAAAGTAAATCCAGCCGCAAGCCCGGTCCCTGAAGAGGAGGGGGCCTCCGAGGATCTCGCGAACATCCGGATGCCCGGGCGGGAATCCTTCCAAACCTCGTGTCGCGGTATCCGCGACCCGGCGCAAAAAGCTGTACTCGGAAAGCAGCGATCCCGGCAGCCCGGCTCGGGCGCTCCTATCGTAGACACCCTCATCGACGTCTTTCGTGAAAAGGTGCTTTACGGCCCGCTCCCCTTCGTCCAGGACACCGACCGCGGCGTAGTCCGACTCGATGATTCTGCAAGCCGCCTGAAAAAACTTTTTGACCATGCGCGCAGGATCGCGCTCGGACATCATGTCTATCATGACTTCGACGAGCGTGGAAAGGCGCGACGTGATCCGCTGCAGATCGGCGATGTCTCCGGAGAACCTTTCCGACAGAGGGGGCGTGCGCTCCCGTTTCTCGAGCAGCGCAGCACCGCACGCCGTGACGGCTTCGGTCCCTTTTGCGGAAGCGGAGGCTGCACCGACCGCTGCGCTCGCGCCGAGCTCCCGGTTGACCGCCGCCAGGATTTCCTCCGGGTCGCTCGGCTTCCTGAGCACGGTGTCGACGTTGCAGGCTTTCGCGAGAAGTTGGGCTTCCGGGGTGCTGTAGGTGGCGGTATAGAAGATGACCCGCGTCGAAGCGATCTCCGCGTCAGCCCTCAGCTCCTGGACGAACTGGTAGCCATCCATCGTCGGCATGAGGATGTCTGTGATGACCAGGTCGGGATGCTCGGCGCGGACCCGGTCGAGGGCCTCGGCGCCGTCGGCGGCTTCGAGGAGAGCATGGCCGCCATAGCTGAGCAGCGTCAGCAGGAACTGGCGGTTCGTCGGGCGATCGTCGACTACGAGAATTTTCGCCATGACCTTGCGCTTGCGATCAAGTGTCCACGGGCCGGCGCGCACGCAGTCCCGGGGGCAGGAAGCCTTCGACCGTCCGGACGAAGGTTTCCGGTTCGATGGGCTTGGACAGGTAGCCGTCAAAGCCCGCCGCCAGCACGTTGTTGCGATCTCCCGGCATCGACAACGCGGTGACCGCGATAACGGGAATCGGCCGCAGCAGGGGGTCTTTCTTCAACTCTCGCACCACTCCGTAGCCGTCCATCACGGGCATCTGCAGATCGCAAATGATCAGATCGGGCTTCTCTTTCCGCGCACCTCGGACTCCTTCCTCGCCGTCCCGGGCAGCTAACGTCGCGTATCCGGATGCCTTGAGCAGATACTCCACCAGCTCGAGGTTGGCCTTGTTGTCTTCGATGATCAGGATCCGTGCCGCCATGTTTATTTCTCCTGCAACACCAGGGTGAAGGTGCTGCCCTTGCCGTACTCGCTTTTGAGTTCGATCTTTCCGCCCAGGGCTTCGGCGAGCTTCTGGCTCAGATGCAGGCCGAGCCCGGTGCCCTCGTAGCGTCGATTGGCTGAATCGTCCACTTGCGTGAAAGCTCCGAAGAGCCTCTTCTGGTCTTCGGGGCGGATGCCGATGCCGGTGTCCTCGACGCTGATCTCGAGCGCTCGGCCTCCGTTCCCCTCGCGCTGTTCCGCCTTGACCCGGACGGCGCCGCGCTCGGTGAACTTGATCGCATTGTTGGTGAGATTGATGACGATCTGGCTCAGGGCGCGCCGGTCGGAGCGCATTGTGAGCCCCTGTGGCACCGTCACCGTGAATTCCAGGCCCTTCCCCTCCGCTTGCGGGCGCAGCGATGCGGCGACCTCCTCGATCACTTTCTTACAGTCGGTGGGGACGAGATTCAACTCCACCTTGCCCGACTCGATCTTGGCGAGATCGAGCAGGTCGTTGATCAGTGCGAGCAGGTGATTGGCCCCGGTCTGCACCGTACGCAACTGCTTCTCCTGGTCGGTATTGAGCGGCCCGGGGAGCTTCATCAGCAGCGTCCCGGTAAAGCCGATGATCGCGTTCAAGGGCGTGCGCAACTCGTGGCTCATGCTGGCTAGAAAGCGGTCTTTCGCCTGGTTGGCGTCCGCCAGCTTGGTCGCGAGCGGTTTCACCTGCGAGCGCAGCAGCAGCGTCCCTCCCGCAGCGAGGAGGAACAGCATCCCCAGGACGAGCTCGAGCTGCTCGCGGATCGGACGGAATACTTCGGCCGCGTCGATCTTGACCACCATTCCGAGGCCGAAATCACCTACCGGGCCGTAGGCGGCAACTACGTTCTGCGCCCGGTAATCCTGGGTGATGATGACGCCGGTTTCTCCGCGCAGAGCACGGGTCATTGGGAGCGATTCACCGGCGACATTGATCAGCGGAGCGGAGAACACCCGGGGGTTGAGTCGCTGCGGGAAACAACGCAATTGTTCTCCGCGCGCGACGCACAAACCCATATCCCCGGTCACGCCCATTCCCAGCACGTTCTGCGCGAGGCGGTTCAACACCGGAAGCGGTTGCTCGGCGAGCACCGTGCCGACCTCTCCCTTCGCATCGCGCAGCGGGATATAGTGGCGCAGGAGAAAGCCGCCGTCCCAGACCAGTTCCGGCTTGTCGGGTGTCGCGAGCGTCACCGCCAGCTCCGGCGTTTTCACGAAAGCGCCTCCGCGGGCGACGATCTTGCCGTCGACGTCGTGGTAGGCAAGACCGCTGAAACCCTCTTTCAGAAAGCTGTCGACGACCGCCCTGACGTTTGCCATGTTCGAGCCGTCGTCGCGGCCTGCGTGAATGATGCGCAGATTGCGCAGCACGGCCGGGCGCGTGGCGGCGAGCCGGGCGTTGCTTTCGCGCAATTCGACCAGGTCGCGGAACATGTCGGTGCGGCGCGTCAGCGCTGCGAGAACATTGTTGCCCACCAGCGTCTGGACTCTCCCCTGAAGAACGGCGAAGCTGACGATGCCCGCTGCGAGCGCGATCGCGACCAGGATCGTCGCGCCGACGACCGTGATCCGGTCGTCTTCCCGCGCCAAGAGCGGCGTCCGGGCCCACTCGAACCGCTTCCAGGCAGACCGCAAACCGATTGCGAGAACGAGCAGCCCGGTGGCGGTGTGCACCGCCACGCCCGAAAAAAAATACTCGGGGAAAAGCAACGGAGCGCTGACCAGATAACCCGCCAGCCCGAGCACGCCGATAGTCCCGGTCCCCAAGGTCAGCAAGCGCACCGCAGCGCCCATCCACGGGCGACCCGCGCGGGTCGCCAGGATGAGCACCGCTCCGCTCATCAGGAATCCGCATGCCGTGCCAACCGACATCCGGCCCGGCGTAGCATTGGAATCATGCAGCCAGGTATGCAGCGAAGGCCAATCGATGCCGAGGTCTTTCTGCAGCACATGCTCCGCGAGCACCAGCGCAGGGACGAAGACGAGCGCGCCGCCGATGACGGCGGTGACACGCCGGTACCAGTCGGCCTCGGAAAACGGCGCGAGCAGCGCGCCACCGGCGAGAACGAAGCACAGCGCCGTGTTGAAAACCATCGGCGTGAACCACGGCAGCAGCCGCACCAGAAGCGAAAACTGCATCCACCAGCCGAGCATCACCGTCCCGCCGAGGAGCACAAGCAGTGTACCCACGAATCCGGAAAGCGGTATGCGTTTCATTGCGCTCATTTCTCCGGCAGCACCAGGGTAAAAGTGCTGCCTCGGCCGTACTCGCTTTCGAGTTCGATCCGACCTCCCAGCGCTTCGGCGAGTTTCTGGCTCAGATGCAGGCCGAGCCCCGTGCCCTCCAGGCTTGGCCTCGTCTTTGCCTCCGCCTGGCTGAAGGCTGCGAACAGTTTCGCCTGGTCTTCGGGACGGAGCCCGATGCCGGTGTCTTCGACGGTGATCTCGAGCGCTCGGTGTCCGTTTTCCTCGCGCTGCTCGGCCCTGATACGAACGCTGCCGCGCTCGGTGAACTTGATCGCGTTGTTGGCAAGGTTGATGACGATCTGGCTCAGAGCGCGCCGGTCGGTGCGCAGTGTCAGTACCCGCGGTACTGACACCGTGAATTCCAGTCCTTTCGCCTCCGCTTGCGGGCGCAAGGAGGCGGCGACCTCGTTGACTACTTCCCTGCAATCCAAGGCGACGAGATTCAGCTCTACTTTTCCCGCCTCGATCTTGGCGAGATCGAGCAGATCGTTGATCAGCGCGAGCAGGTGCTTGGCCCCGGTCTGCACCGTGCGGAGCTGCTTCTCCTGATCGGCGTTGAGCGGCCCGGGAAGCTTCATCAGCAGCGTCCCGGTAAAGCCGATGATCGCGTTCAGCGGCGTGCGGAGCTCGTGCGACATGTTCGCCAGAAACTCGCTCTTCGTGCGGTTGGCGGCCTGTGCCAAGTCACGGGCTTTTTGCAGGGCCGTCGCTTGAGCCTCGATCCGTTCCGCCATGGAATTGAAACTCGCTCGCAACCGACCCAGTTCATCGTCACGGCCCACGTCGAGTTTGAAATTCCAGTTGCCCGCGCCGATCTCCCTCGTCGCCTGCTCGAACCTGACGAGCGGAGCCAACACGTCGTGATTGACGATCCACGACGCGAAGCCCTTGGTCAGGGCGATCAAGACCAGTCCAGCAAGGGTCACGAACAGCAGCTGGCGCTGCGCGCTGTTGATGCGTTCGGTCGCAATGTCGGTCAAACGGAATACGTCAGAGAAATTGTCCTGCTGTTCGGCCAGGAGCCGGCTGAGTAGCGTGCTCTCGAATAGCCGGGTCGATTCGTCGAGCGGTGTGTCGGAACGCGATCCGCCCTCGCCAGAAGTGAGCTCCGTGAAGAGGCGCAGTTCTTTCGCCCTCCTTTCGCGCACACTGGTCAGTATTTGATCCTGAGTCGGTATCGAGGTCTGGGTGTTCGCGATGAGGTGGTCGACGCGATTGGAGACCGCATACCATTGCACCTTCGTGCGCTCATTGTGGTACAGGCGGTACTCGAAGGTCAGCAACCTAAGCTGTGAAAGTGCTCGCGCGATTTCGCTCGCCTCCTGGCGCTGGCGGTTCGCGACGTCGACCTCATTGTATGTCCACCATATCAACGCCGCGATGAAGCCGATCATCGCAAGCGTCATGATTGTTACGAGCCGTTCCTTGGTGCGGATTTTCATGGGACGGATTCGCGTTAACGCATCACCGTAACGCGCGCGGGCTGCACGGCCAGCAGCGCATCGAGATACAGAGCGAGAAGGATCACTGTCAAAACTGCGGCCGCGCTCGCCTGGAATGGCCGACTATGCAGAATGCCGGTCATTCCTGCTCTCGATCGGACACGTCGAGTTCGTGACGGCCCAGCGGCGGGGTGTCTGCCGGCATGACGCTCTTCGCCCGAAACAACGATGATGTCATCGCGTCCCTCCATGCGGCGGCACGCGTTTCATCACCGCTCATCTCTCCGGCAGCACCAGGGTAAAGGTGCTGCCCTTCCCGTACTCGCTTTTGAGCTCGATCCTTCCTCCCAGCGCTTCGGCGAGCTTCTGGCTCAGGTGCAGGCCGAGCCCGGTGCCTTCCTGGACTTGCCCCGCCCTCGAAGTCACCTGGCTGAACGCCGCGAACAGCTTCGCTTGGTCTTCGGGGCGGATGCCGATGCCGGTGTCCGCGACGCTGATGTCCACGCTGATCTCGAGCGCTCGGCTTCCGCTTCCCTCGCGCCGTTCCGCTCTGATGCGGACGCTGCCGCGCTCGGTGAACTTGATCGCGTTGTTGGCGAGGTTGATGATGATCTGGCTCAGGGCGCGCCTGTCGGTGCGGACAGTAAGGCCCTGTGGCACCGTCACCGTGAATTCCAGACCCTTGGTCTCGGCCTGCGGGCGCAGCGATGCGCCAACCTCGTCGATCACTTCCTTGCAATCGATCGGGACGAGGTTCAGTTCCACTTTGCCCGCTTCGATCTTGGCGAGATCGAGCAGGTCGTTGATCAGCGCGAGCAGGTGCTTTGCGCCGGTCTGCACCGTGCGCAGCTGCTTCTCCTGGTCGGCGTTGAGCGGCCCCGGCAGCTTCATCAAGAGGGTCCCGGTAAAGCCGATGATCGCGTTCAAGGGTGTGCGCAACTCGTGGCTCATGCTGGCGAGAAAGCGGTCCTTTGCCTGCATGGCGCTCGCGAGCTCCACGTTCTTCTCCTGCAGCGCGCTCTCGATGTCCTTGCGCTCGGTGATGTCGCGGATGGCGCTGGAAACCAGCGTCCCGTCCTCCGTTTCGAGCGGGCTCAGGCTGATCTCGATGGGAAATTCGGTGCCGTCCTTGCGCCGGCCATAGAGCTCCAGGCCCACGCCCATCGGCCGCGCCTTGGGATCGGCGAAGAATCCGTTGCGGCGGTCGGGATGCTTGTCCCTGTAGCGCTCCGGCAGCAAGAGCTCAATTTTCTGGTCGAGCAGCTCGGCGCGCGAGAAGCCGAAGAGCTTCTCGGTCTGCGAATTGACCAGAACGATGCTGCCCTGCCGGTTGACGATGATGATCGCGTCCGGCGCGGATTCGAGGAGGCCCTTGAATTTCTGCTCCGCCTTCTTGCGCTCGCTGATGTCGCGGATCGCGCTCATGACGAGCGTGCCTTCCTCTGTCTTCAGCGGACTCAAGCTGATTTCCACGGGAAACTCAGTGCCGTCCTTGCGCAGGCCGTAGAGCTCCAGGCCCATGCCCATGGTGCGGGTCCGCGGCTGGGTGAAATAGCTGGAGCGATGGCCGACATGCGCTTCTCGGAAACGCTGCGGCAGCAGCATCTCGACCGGCTTTCCCTTGAGCTCTCCGCTGGGATACCCGAACAGGGCCTCGGCTTGAGAGTTGGAGAACACGATGCGGCCGGAGAGATTGATCATGACGATGCCGTCGGGCATGGATTCCAGAAGATCGCGAAACCGCGCCTCGACCAGCTTCGCGTCGCGCGTCACCCTGATGTGGGAGATGTCCTTCTTGCTCGCGAGCACGAACTCGAGTCTGCCCTGGGCGTCGCGCACCGCCTTGCAGGAAATATCGACAAAGACCGGGGAGCCGTCCTTCCTGCGCCGGACGGATTCGTAGGTCGAGAGCCCGGTTTCGAGCGCCTCGCGAAGAATGCCGCGCTCTTCTTCGACGCGGTCCGGCGGGACGATCAGCTCGTTCACCCTGCGTCCCATGGCTTCGGTGCTGGCGTACCCGAACACAGCTTCCGCGCCCTTACTCCAGTACAGCACCTCCCCTTCCCGGCTCGTTGCGATCACCGCGTCGGGAGATTCATCGAGCAACAATTTGCCGAAATCGATTTTCAAGCCGTCCCTGGAAGCCCGGGTACGTCCTGTTGCAGTGGGGCCTCGGTGGGAGCTATTTCACATCTGAGCGCAAGCGTCTGTCCGGTACCGCACATATGCTTGCTTTTTCGGACAAATGAGCGAAGTCGGGGTTTCTCCTACGCTACTTTCTGCGCCGTGCCTTGCCTTCCCCCGCCTCCGGGCCGAGGAGTGCCGTCATGCCATCGAACGGCAGCGGTTTGCTGAAGAGGTAGCCCTGCAGCTGGTCGCATCCAAGCCGATCCAATACCTTGGCCTGTTCCTCCGCATCGACGCCCTCGGCGACGACTTTGAGCCGCAGCGAATGAGCCATTGAGATGATGGTCGAGACGAGCGTCATGATGGCCGGGTCTTTGAGCATCGTGATGATGAACGAGCGGTCGATCTTGAGCGAGTGTACCGGGAGCTTGGCCAGGTAACCGAGCGAGGAGTAGCCGGTGCCGAAGTCATCGATCGCGAGGCTCACTCCAAGCACCCGCACCGCTTCCAGCTTTTTCATGTTCGCCTCGATGTCTTCCATGACGAGGCTCTCAGTGATCTCGAGATCGATGCCGGGCGGGACTGCTCCCCGCCTCAACGCCTCCTCCACGGTGGCGACAAAATCGCGCTGGCGCAGCTGGACGGCGGATACGTTTACCGATATGCGCGGCGCTGGCAGGCCCCGTTCTGTCCATGTGCGATGGTCCACGACGGCCCGGCGCAACGCCCAGGCGCCGACCTCAAGGATCAGCCCCGTTTCCTCGAGCAGGGGAATGAATTGCATAGGCGGCACGAGACCCAGCTCGGGGCTTTGCCAGCGGATCAGGGCTTCCACGCTCTCGATGCGCCGGGTGGCCGTATCGACCTTGGGTTGGTAGTGCAGCACGAATTGCTCTTTTTCCAGCGCCTGCCGCAGCTTGTTCTCCAGAGCGAGCTTTTCGCCGATCCTTTCGGTCATCTGCTGCGTATGGAACAGATACCGATCCCCGGTCGCCTTGGCTTTCTTCAATGCCGCTTCGGCATTCTGGAACAAAGCGTCCGCATCGGCGCCGTCGTTGGGAAATAGCGCGATGCCTGCCTTGGCGGAAACCCTGAGCTCGGTGCCGCCCACCGTGTAAGGCGGACCGAAGCATTCCCCAAGCCATTGCTCGATGATGCGGGCAACTTCGCTCTCGGAATTTACACCCGAGCGCACGATCGCGAAGCGATCGGCGCTGATCCGCGCCATCCGGATCGGGCCCGCGTGGCCCTCGATGCGCTCCGCAATCTGCCTGAGCAGCTCGTCGCCCGCCTGCCT
>Ga0137410_10003403_pt1 | contig 10767 bp, 10 predicted proteins | sample CZODoug1_16funga_FD_108878 | JGI IMG/M metagenome (GOLD analysis project Ga0137410, IMG submission 108878) | Vadose zone soil fungal communities from Angelo Coast Range Reserve, California, USA - CZODoug1_16fungal (Illumina Assembly) | ecosystem: Environmental > Terrestrial > Soil > Vadose zone... | reverse complement strand
TCCGCGCATCGTCCAGGTGATGGCCGGGCTGGCCGGCGAGTACGACGTGGTGCTGGTCGCGCGCGCCGACGGCACGCTCGCGGCCGACGTGCGGCCGCTGGTGCGGCTCTCGGTGCAGGTAATCGCCGAATCGGACGGCCGGCGCGAGGTCGGCAGCTCGGGCGGCGGCGGACGCACCGACTATGCGATGTTCACCGACGAGATGCTCGATCGCTACGCGAAGCAGGCGGTGTCGCAGGCGCTGGTCAACCTCGACGCGCGCGCCGCGCCGGCGGGCACGATGACCGTGGTGCTCGGGCCGGGCTGGCCCGGCGTGCTGCTTCACGAAGCGGTCGGCCATGGACTGGAAGGCGACTTCAACCGCAAAGGCAGCTCGGCGTTCGCCGGCCGGCTCGGACAGCGCGTCGCCGCGCGCGGCGTAACCGTGATCGACGACGGCACGTTGCCGGGACGGCGCGGCTCGCTCACCATCGACGACGAAGGCAACCCGACGCAGCGCACGGTGCTGATCGAGGACGGCGTGCTGCGTACCTACCTTCAGGACAGCCTGAACGCGCGGCTGCTGAAGATGCCGCTGACCGGCAACGGGCGGAGGGAGTCGTTTGCCCACGTGACCATGCCGCGCATGACCAATACCTATATGTTGGCCGGCAGCCACGACCCGCAGGAAATCATCCGCAGCGTGAAGAAAGGCCTCTACGCCAGCAACTTCGGCGGCGGCCAGGTCGACATCACCAACGGCAAGTTCGTGTTCTCCGCCGCCGAGGCCTACCTGATCGAGGACGGCAAAGTGACCGCGCCGGTCAAGGGCGCGACGCTGATCGGCAACGGCCCCGACGCGCTGACCCGCGTCAGCATGATCGGCAACGACCTCGAGCTCGACTGGGGCGTCGGGACCTGCGGCAAGGAAGGCCAGAGCGTGCCGGTCGGCGTCGGCCAGCCGACGCTCAAGATCGAAGGGCTGACGGTTGGCGGCACGGGCTGAAGATCTTGCAGGACTGATCCCGGACGGCGCGCTCCTGGCGCTGCCGCCGGATTATTCGCTCGTCGCTATGGAAGTTGTAAGGGCTTTAATAAGAAAAAAAATAAAAGGGCTGCGGTTGCTCGGCGTGCCCATCCTCGGCATGTCGGCCGACCTGCTGATCGGCGCCGGCTGCGTCGCCGAGGTCGAGACGAGCGCCGTGTCGCTCGGCGAAGCGGGGCTCGCGCCGCGCTTCACGGAAGCCGTCGAAAAGAATCTCATCAAGGTGAAAGACGCCACCTGTCCGGCAGTGCATGCCGGGTTGCAGGCGAGCGAGAAGGGCGTGTCGTACATGCCGGTAGCGGGTATCGGCAGCTCGGATCTGATGAAGGAGCGCAAGGACTGGGTCCGGCAAGGCGAGGTCGTGCTCGTTCCGGCGATCAAGCCCGACGTCGCGCTGTTTCATGCGCGCTGGGCCGATGAAGCCGGCAACGTCTGGGTCGGTCGCCGGCGCGAGCTCGCGACCGCCGCGCACGCGGCAAAGCAGACCTTGGTCACTTATGAAGAACAAAAAGCCGGTGACATGCTCGAGGACGAGCTGCTTGCCCCCGGCGTGGTGTCTTCGCTCTATGTAACGGCAACAGCAAAAGCCCCGCGCGGCGCCTGGCCGCTCGGGATGCCGGGCGTGTACGGCGTCGACGACATGCACGTCTCGCAATACGCCAAGGTGGCAAAGACGCTCGAAGGTTTCCAGCGCTACCTGGACGAATGGATCCTTACGCCAGGGAAGAGCACCTCGCCTGCGTGATCGCGCGGCTGCTGGACGGCGCGCGCCATGCGGCGATCGGCGCGTCGTCACCCATTCCGGCTGCCGGATGTTTCCTGAGAAAAATCGTCGATCCCGGTTTTCGCGTGTCGCTGCAGCAGCGGCGCGCGGCCAATCCCTTCACCGAAGGCTCGCGTGAGCTCTTCGACCTGGCAGGACAGGGCAGGATCGATACCTTCTTCCTCGGCGGCGCGCAGATCGACGGCAGCGCGGCGATCAACCTGGTGCGCGCCGACGGCAAGCGCTTCCCGGGCACTTTCGGCTCGGCCTATATGTATTCAGTCATTAAAAATACAATTCTCTTTCGCGAGGAGCACTCCAGGCGGGCGCTGGTACCCAAGGTCGAGTTCGCCTCCGCGCGCGGCGACCCCAAGGCGCTGCTCACCGGCAAGGCGCTGTTCTCCTGGCAGAAGGACAAGCGCCGCTTCCGCCTCGAGAGCACCCACGAAAAGGGCGACATCCGCGCCGAGACCGGCTTCGATTTCGACGCGCCGGCTGACGTGCCGCTGACGCCCCCGCCGACCGAGGAAGAACTGAGCCTGTTGAGGGGGCCTGTCGCCAAGGCAGTCGCCGCCGACTACCCCGATTTCGCCAAACGCGTATGGGGAATAAACTAGCGCCATGAACGCTCCGGAAAAACTCAAGTACGACCGCGCGACGCAGGACGTCGGCAACATCGTCCACCTCGAGCACTACAACTGCTGCATCGACGACCAGCGCCTCGCCGTGCTGTTCTATGTCGTCGGCCTCGGCGCGACGCGCGACCCCTACATCTTCCCCGGCATGGAGAACATCTGGCTCAATTTCGGCCGCACCCAGGTGCACATGCCGAGCCGCGCCGTGCCGCCGAAAGCCGAGCGGCTGCGCGGCACCGCCGGCTTCGTCGTGCCGAGCCTCGCCGATCTGGCGAAGCGCCTCGACCACGCGGGCAAGGAGATGAAACGGGTTATCCCTGAAAGAAAAACTCATTTTGAGTGGCAGGAAAAACACGGCGTCATCGAAGCGACCGATCCGTGGGGCACGCGCGTGCGCTGCCATGCGCCGTCTCCAGAGTACGGACCGATCGACCTCGGTCTAGCTTACGTCGACTTCGACGTGCCGCCCGGCACCGTCGAGGGCATCGCGCGCTTCTACAACGAGGTGATGGAGGCGCCGGCGACCGCGTCCAAGGGGCGCGCGGTGGTGCGCATCGGCAGGCACCAGAAGCTGATCTTCACCGAGACGAAGGCGAAGCAGCCTGAATACGACGGCCACCATATCCAGATCTACATCGCCGACTTCTCCAAGCCGTATCGCTGGCTGCTCGAGCGCGGCCTGATCACGATGGAGACCGACGACGCCGAGTGGCGCTTCCAGTGGATCGTTGACCCGAAGGACGGCCGCAAGCTGTTCCAGATCGAGCACGAGACGCGCAGCATGAAGCACCGTCTGTTCAACCGGCCGCTCGTCAATCGCAATCACGGCATCACCAACATGACCTACGTGGCGGGAAGCGACGCCTTCCGTGGGACATCCTGAGAAGGCCGGGTTCTGGAACGTCTACGATCGGCCGCACGCCGATCTGCGCGAGGCCATCGAGCGGTTTGAGGCAGCGGGCGAGCTGCTGCGCATCCGCGGCGCGCACTGGAAGCTGGAGATGGGCACGCTCGCCGAGATCGTCTACCGCGGCGAGACGCCGCCGGCGATCCTGTTCGAGGACATCCCCGGCTACCCGAAGGGATTCCGCGCGCTTTCGGGCGCGACCAACAGCGCGAAGCGCCTGGCGATCATGCTCGGCTTCCCGGTGCCCTCGCATCCGCTCGAGGTGGTGCGCGCCTACCGCGACCGGATGAAGGGGCACCAGCCGATCCCGCCCAAGGTGGTGAAGAAGGGCGCCGTCCTCGAAAACATTCTTTCCGGAAAAGACATCGACGTTCTGAAATTTCCCGCGCCGCTGCTGCACGAGCACGACGGCGGCCGCTATATCGGCACCGACGATCTGGTGATCATGCGCGACCCCGAGCTGAACTGGGTCAACTGCGGCACCTATCGCTCGATGGTGCAGGCGCCGGACAAGGTCGGTTTGTGGATCTCGCCCGGCAAGCACGGCCGCCAGATCCGCGACAAGTACTTCAAGCAGGGCAAGCCTTGCCCGGTGCTGATCAGCTGCGGCCACGATCCGCTGCTGTTCCTCGCCGGCGGCAACGAGATCGGCTTCGGCCTTTCCGAGTACGACTATGCCGCGGGACACCGTGGCCTGCCCTACGACGTGATCGAGAGCGAGCTCTATCGCCTGCCGATGCCGGCGCATGCGGAGATCGTGCTCGAAGGGGTGATGCACCCGGGCGAGACCATGCCCGAAGGGCCGTTCGGCGAATTCACCGGCTACTACGCCGGCGGCCAGAGCGAGCAGCCGGTGGTGCGCGTCGAGCGCATCTACCACCGCAACGAACCGGTACTCGGGCTCGCCTGCCCGATGGTGCCGCCTTCCGATTTCTCCTACTCCAAGTGCGTGATGAAGGCCGGCATGATCTGGGACGAGGTCGAGCGCGCCGGCCTGCCGGGCGTAAAGGGCGTCTGGGTGCACGAGCCGGGCTGCGCGCGCATGTTCAACGTCATCTCGATCAAGCAGGCCTATGCCGGCCACGCCCGGCAGGCAGGGCACCTCGCCGCGGCGTGTCAGTCGGGTTCCTATCTCGGCCGCTTCGTCGTGGTTGTCGACGACGACATCGATCCCTCGAACCTCGAGCAGGTGCTGTGGGCGATGTGCACCCGTTGCGACCCGGTGCAGGACATCGATTTCATCAAGCGCGCCTGGAGCGGGCCGCTCGACCCGCGGCTGCCGAAGGGCGTGACCTGGAATTCGCGCGCCATCATCGACGCCTGCCGGCCGTTCGAGATGCTGGGCGAGTTTCCGCCGGTGGTGCGCGCCTCGCCCGAGTTGCGCGAGCAGGTCTGGAGCAAGTTCGAGGAGCAGCTGAAAAAACTCTGAGCGCCTTCCTGCTCTGGTTCCTGACGTTCCTGTTCTCGCTGCGCGTCGCCGGGCAGGCGATCCAGCGCTGGGCGCCGCAGTCTTTTCTGCCGCCTTTCGATGCTTTCCAGGGCAGCAACCTGCCTTACCCCGTGCTGCTGGCTTCGCAGGTCCTGATCCTCGGCGCGATGATCTTCTGCAACCTTCGAAGGCCGAAGGGCAGCCCTGTGCTGCTATGGATCGGCGGTATCTATATGGCGGGATCGCTGCTGCGCATTGCCGTCGGGCTGGCGGTGCCGGGCGCCCCCGCATGGTTCAGCACCTGGATACCGGCGCTGTTCCACGTCGTCCTCGCCGGCTACGTGCTGACGCTCGCTAGATGCCGCGGCAGGAGCCGGGCAGGTACTTGGGAATGATCGTCGTACCGTCACCAGGGGCGCCGCAGCGCCAGGCGTTGATGGAGATCGGGCCGTTGGCCATGTTCGCCGAGACCGCCGCCACGCCATTCACCAGCGGAATCATGGTCACGTTGCCGGCCGGCAGGCCGCCGGTGGTCGAAACGGTGACCTTGCCGTCCGCATCGGTGGTGACGCTTCCCACGTACCTCGAAGTGTTGCCTTCGCAGCCCCAGTTGCCCGCACCGGGCGCGGTGCCGCCGCCCTGGTATATCTCGGTGATGGTTACGCGGCACGAGCTCGCCGCAAGCACGATCTCCGACATCTTGGCGCGCACCGTGTAGTCCTGGTAGGCCGGCAGCGCGACCGACGCGAGGATGCCGATGATCGCCACCACGATCATCAGCTCGATGAGGGTGAAGCCGCCGGTTCGCCTTTTCATGCGCGCCTTTATAGACGAAAAGTCGCGGATTGCATAAGGATTACTGCCCCTCTCCTGCCGTCAGCGGATTGTCAGTATTCGTTGCCCGGCTGGGTGAGCACGTCCTATACTCACGGCCTCCGAGACTTAAGTCACCAAGCAATGAACAACCGAGTCGCAGCAGTCCTCATCGCCGCGCTTGCCGGGGCTTTGGCGGCAGAGCTGGTGTGGGCGCAAGCGCGAAGCACCGCGCCGGCGCAGGCGCGAGGGGGTGCGACGACGCCGGCGCAAGCTCGCGCCTACATCTACGGCGCGTTCCTCACCCAGGCGGCGCCGGGCATCCTGAGCGAGAGCGTGAAGCTCGGGCCGGAACTGGAGAAGCGGCTCAATCTTGCCGCCGGCGCCGACAGCGGCAAGACCTACGAGGCGCTGGTCGCGCTGACCGACGGCAAGCAGCTCGACGTACGGCGCGCGACCGACGACGAGGTCTCGGGGTACGGCATGGTGCCCGGCCTTGATCTCGCGCTGCCGGTCTACACGCTGCAAGCCGGCGACCAGAAATTCCTCGTCCAGTACGACCTGCAGGCGAACGCGATTCCGTTCGTCGGCCAGTTCGGCGTCCGGCCGCTCGCGGTGCGGCCTTCCGGCGCGGCGGCCGCCCGCAGCGGCGACTTCGATCCGAAGAAGCCTTCGATCGTGACCTTGATCTGGACCGAGAGCTTCGAGTTCAACCGCACGGCGTTGAGTCCCGAAGTGCGCGGCAAGATCGACAGCGACATCCTGCCGAAGCTCAAGGACTTCGCCGAGATCCGCTATATCAACGTCAACGGCCATACCGATCTGCTCGGCTCTTCGATCTACAACCAGCAGTTGTCCGAGAAGCGCGCCGAGGCAGTCCGCGACTACCTGGTGTCGCAGGGCGCGGGCGCCGAGAAGATCGAGGTGTACGGCTTCGGCAAGACGCTGCCGATCAAGTCCTGCCGCGAGGAAAAGGGCCGCCGCGCCTTGATCGAATGCCTGGCGCCGAACCGCCGCGTGAACATCGAAGTGCAGGGCACGCTGCGACAGTAGTCAGGTCGCGGCCTCACGTCGCCCATCGGCGCGCGCGGCTGACCGCTTCACGCCAACGCTTCATCTTTTCCCCGGCCTCGTCGCGGCTCATGCTCGGCTCGAAACGCCGGTCGAGCTGCCAGTGGCCGGCGACTTCTTCGCGCGACTTCCACAGATTGACGGTCAGGCCGGCGAGGTAGGCGGCGCCGAGCGCGGTGGTCTCGAGCACCTTCGGCCGCGCTACCGGCACGCCGAGCAGGTCGGCCTGGAATTGCATCAGCAGGTCGTTTGCCGCCGCGCCACCGTCGACGCGCAGCTCGGAGAGCTTCTCGCCCGAATCCTTCTGCATCGCCTCGAGCAGCTCGGCGCTCTGGAAGGCGATCGATTCCAGCGCGGCGCGCGCGATATGCGCTCTCGTGGTTCCGCGCGTCAATCCGACGATGGCGCCGCGCGCATGCGGGTCCCAGTACGGTGCGCCGAGGCCGGTGAACGCGGGAACGAGGTAGACGTCGCCGGAATCGAGCACCTCGGCGGCGAGGCGCTCGACTTCGCTCGAGGTTTTGAAAAACTCGAGGCCGTCGCGCAGCCACTGCACAACCGCGCCGCCGACGAACACGCTGCCTTCGAGCGCGAATTCCACGCCGCCGGTCTGGGCGCACGAAGTCGAGATCAGCCCGCTCTGCGAGCGGATCACCTTGTCGCCGGTGTGCAGCAGCATGAAGCAGCCGGTGCCGTAGGTGTTCTTCGCCATCCCCGCGCGGTGGCAGCCCTGGCCGAAGGTCGCCGCCTGCTGGTCGCCGGCGATGCCGCCGATCACCACCGCCTCGTCGACCACGCTTTTCGGCAGCATGCCGAAGGCGTGCGACGAAGGATGCACGTCGGGCAGGATGGCGCGCGGCACGCGGAGCAGGCTGAGCAGCTCCTCGTCCCAGTCGTTCATGTGGATGTTGAACAGCAGCGTGCGCGAAGCGTTGGAGACATCGGTGACGTGGGTGCGGTTGCCGGTGAGCTGCCACACCAGCCAGGTATCGACGGTGCCGAATGCCAGCTCGCCGCGCTCGGCACGGCCGCGCGCGCCGGGGATGTTGTCGAGCAGCCAGGCGATCTTGGTGCCGCTGAAGTACGGATCGATGACCAGCCCGGTGCGCTCGCGCACCAGGCTCTCGGCGCCGACCTGGCGCAGCTCCTCGCACTGCGGCGCGGTGCGCCGGTCCTGCCAGACGATCGCGTTGTGGATCGGCTCGCCGGTCTGGCGGTCCCAGACGATGGTCGTCTCGCGCTGGTTGGCGATGCCGACCGCCATCAGCTCCTCGAGCGGTATGCCGCTGCTGCGCACCGCCTCGCGCGCTACTTCGCGCTGGGTGCGGAGAATTTCCTTCGCGTCGTGCTCGACCCAGCCGGGCTGCGGGAAGATCTGCGGGAACTCGCGCTGCGCGACCGACTTCGGCGTGCCCTTCTCGTCGAAGAGGATCGCGCGCGAGCTGGTCGTTCCCTGGTCGAGGGCGAGGACGAAGGGCATGGCGAGAGGGCGAGTCTAGCAAGTCGCCGATGCTAAAATCCGCGGCGATGCCCCTGCCTGTTTCCGATGTCGAGCGCGAGCTGCGCCACACCCGGCGCGTGCGCTACGAAGGCTACAAGCGTACCGACGGCTTGTGGGACATCGAGGCGCACCTCACCGACATCAAGAACCACGACTTCGACCTGAAGACCGGCGTGCGCCGCGCCGGCCTGCCGGTGCACGAGATGTGGCTGCGCGTCACCATCGATCGCAGCCTGACGATCGTCGAAGCAGCGGCGGCGTCCGACGCGGTGCCCTATCCCGGCGGCTGCGAAACCATCGCGCCGGCCTATCGCAAGCTGGTCGGCCTGACCCTGAGAAGGAATTTCCGCAAGAGCGTCGCCGAATTGTTCGGCGGCACCCGGGGTTGCACCCATCTCACCGAGATGCTCGCCGGCCTGCCGACCGCAGCCATCCAGACCTTCGCCGGCGAGATGCCGGAAGAGCGCGACGACGGCCGCAAGCCGTTCCAGCTCGACCAGTGCCACGCGCTGGAGACGACCACCGAGACGGTCAAGAAGTGGTATCCAAAATGGTATAGGGGTAAAGCGGCGTGAAAATCCACGAGTACCAAGGGAAAGAAATCTTCAGGAAGTACGGCATTCCGACGCCGCGCGGCTTCCCGGCAATGAGCGTCGACGAGGCGGTCGAGGCGGCGAAGAAGCTCGGCGGCAGCGTCTGGGTTGTCAAGGCGCAGATCCACGCCGGCGGCCGCGGCAAGGGCGGCGGAGTGAAGGTCGCCAAGTCGCTCGATGAAGTCAGGGATCTATCAAAAAAAATACTGGGCATGCAACTGAAGACCCATCAGACGGGGCCGCAGGGACAGAAGGTGCGCCGGCTGCTGGTCGAAGAGGGCGCCAGCATCAAGAAGGAGCTTTACGTCGGCATGCTGGTCGACCGCGGCACGCAGAAAGTCGTGCTGATGGCTTCCGCCGCCGGCGGCATGGACATCGAGGAAGTGGCGGCGAAGACCCCGGAGAAGATCCACAAGGTGTTCATCGACCCGGCGAGCGGCCTGAGCGTCGCCGACGCGGCGGACGTGGCGCGCAAGATCGGCATTCCATCCTGGTCGGTGCAGCAGGGCGCCGAGCTGCTGCGCGCCCTCTACAAGTGTTTCGTCGAGATGGACGCCTCGCTCGCCGAGATCAACCCGCTGATCGTGACCAACCAGGAAAAAGTGGTGGCGCTCGACGCCAAGCTCAACTTCGACGACAACGCGCTGTTTCGCCACCCCGACGTGGTGGCGATGCGCGACCTCGACGAGGAGGACCCGCTCGAGGTCGAGGCGTCGAAGTACGACCTCAACTATATCTCGCTCGACGGCAACATCGGCTGCATGGTGAACGGCGCCGGCCTGGCGATGGCGACCATGGACACGGTGAAGCTGTTCGGCGGCTCGCCGGCCAACTTCCTCGACGTCGGCGGCGGCGCGACCGCGGAGAAGGTGACTGCGGCCTTCAAGATCATGCTTTCCAACCCGAAGGTGAAGGCCATCCTGGTCAACATCTTCGGCGGCATCATGAAGTGCGACACCATCGCCAGCGGCGTCGTCGCCGCGGCGCGCGAGACGAAGATCTCCGTGCCGCTGGTGGTGCGCATGAAGGGCACCAACGAGGACCTGGGCAAGAAGATCCTCAAGGACTCGGGCCTGCCGATCATCTCGGCGGACAACATGGGCGATGCCGGGAAGAAGGTCGTGGCGGCGATCGCCAAGAAGAAGAAACCGAAGGCGAAGCCGAAAAAGAAAGTGGTAGCGAAGAGGAAGAAGAAATGAGCATCCTCATCAACAAGGACACGCGGGTCGTCACCCAGGGCATCACCGGGAAGACGGGGCAATTCCATACCCAGACCAGCCGCGCCTACGCCAACGGCAAGGCGTGCTACATCGCCGGCGTGAACCCGAAGAAGGCGGGCGAGGACTTCGAAGGGATACCGATCTTTGGTTCTGTAAAGGACGCAAAGGCCAAGACTGGCGTCAACGTCTCGGTGATCTATGTACCGCCGCCATTCGCCGCCGCGGCGATCTGGGAAGCGGTCGAAGCCGACCTCGATCTCGTGATCTGCATTACCGAGGGCATCCCGGTGCGCGACATGGTCGACGTGCGCGACCGCATGCGGCGCGAGAACCGCAAGACCAAGCTGGTCGGCCCGAACTGCCCGGGCGTGATCACGCCGGGCGAGATCAAGATCGGCATCATGCCGGGGCACATCCACAAGAAAGGGCGAATCGGCGTGGTGTCGCGCTCCGGCACGCTCACTTATGAAGCGGTCGGCCAGCTCACCGAGCTCGACATCGGCCAGTCGAGCGCGGTCGGCATCGGCGGCGATCCGGTCAACGGCTTGAAGCACATCGACGTGATGCAGATGTTCAACGACGATCCGGACACCGACGCGGTGATCATGATCGGCGAGATCGGCGGCTCGGACGAAGAGGACGCGGCGCGCTGGGTGAAGAAGAACATGAAGAAGCCGGTGGTCGGCTTCATCGCCGGCATTACCGCGCCGCCCGGAAAGCGCATGGGCCACGCCGGTGCGATCATCTCCGGCGGCAAGGGCACGGCGCAGGAGAAGCTCTCGGTGATGGAGGAGTGCGGCATCAAGGTGAC
>Ga0137410_10003401_pt1 | contig 10771 bp, 21 predicted proteins | sample CZODoug1_16funga_FD_108878 | JGI IMG/M metagenome (GOLD analysis project Ga0137410, IMG submission 108878) | Vadose zone soil fungal communities from Angelo Coast Range Reserve, California, USA - CZODoug1_16fungal (Illumina Assembly) | ecosystem: Environmental > Terrestrial > Soil > Vadose zone... | reverse complement strand
ATCGCCGGCCTCACGCTGCCATGCCTTGCCTAACAGTGCCGGTGAATACCAGAGCCCGCCGAGCAGGAAGCTGGACAGTGCCGCGACCACCACGGCGAGGAAGTTCATTTGCGACACGTGAGCACTCCTTGCGGTCTAAAGTCAATGGCATCACGCGGCGCCCCGGCAGCCTAGCCAACATATTTCCAGGTTTTCGCACCGTCGAGGAAGCGAATCCTCACCGCCCTTAGTGCCGACGGCTCGAAGTTTCGCGCATTGACCCCGGCACTGGTGCCTTCACCGACTTTGAGTTTCTTCCATTGCATGACACAACCGCATTGCTTGCAACGGATGAACTTCTGCGACCTGTCTCCCCAGATGTACTCGTCCGTTGTCCCGCTCCTTGCGACGAGCCGAACATCAGCGTCCTTGTAGTACGCCCAAAGCACACCGTAGCGACGGCAAATCGAGCAGTTGCAGCTGGTCAGGCTCCTGGGCTTGCGAGGCACCTCGACCTTGACCGCACCACAGTGACAGGAAGCCGTGAGCATCGCAGTGGCGTCGTTAGCGCGCGCCGCGCGCGGGCGTGAAGTCGACCTCCTCGGCCGTTGCTGTGCCGTTCGTGCGGCCGGGGTAGCTCAGCCACGTCATGGCGATGTTGAGCTCCTGGATGACGCTTGCGGCCTCGATTCTCACTCCATGGTCGAGTTCCATCGTCCCGGTGGTGTGTGCGTCCTTGATGAGAGTCAGATCGTAGCCACGCTCCAGCGCCGCGTATGCGGTGGCACGAATGCACCAGTTGGTCGCGGCTCCGGCCAGCACGACGTGGGTCGCACCGAGCTTGGCGAGTTCGCCTTCGAGCGTGGTTTGCTCGAACGACGAGTTGAACCGCTTGTGTACCAGCGGGTCCCCGTCCGCGGGTTCCAACTCGGGCACCCATCGCCACTCCGGGCTTCCCTGGACCAGGTCTTCAGCCGAGTGCTGTACCCAGAGCACCGGCACGCTCTGGGCGCGAGCTCGCTCGACGGTGCGCGATACGTTCTCGATGATCCGAGGGGCATCCCACGATTCGTTCATCACCCCGACCTGCACATCGACGACCAGCAGGACTGGCTTGTTGCCCTCGCGCACTGTTGCCATTTGCCGTTTCCTCCGAACCGATGGACCGTCAGGCGTCGCTGTTTGCCAGCGTTTGCAGCACGTACACACACCGCTCTGCAACCGAAACCTTGGGTACCTCGATGACCTGGTATCCGCACCGACGGTACCAATCCTGCAAGGCGCCGTGGACCGACTCGGCGTACTCGAACGTGTGGTCGCGTTCGGCATCGTTCACGTAGATCGCCTTCCACGGGGGCAAGACGAACACCTTGGAACAATACTGGTACTTCGAGAGGCACATGGTCAAGTCGCTCTCGTTCAGGGGCGCGATGTGATCGAGACCGCAAAGAGCATCGAGGACGCTTCGTTCAAAGAAGACGTGGCCGGCGGTCAGACCGCGATGAACAAGGTTCTCGATGTCCATTCGCAGCACTTCGTGCGCGAACTCATATGCGCTCGGTCGCGGACTGAGTCCGCGGCTACGGCGGTCCTGGATGATGATGCGCGGGCTATCGCCGACGATGGCGTAGCCGCGCGCGTGCAGCGCCAGCAGGAGCGTGGTCTTGCCTGCGCCAGGGCCGCCGGTGATCACTATTCGCGACATGTTGAGGTGTCGTGGTCATCCGGTACTTGCGGCAGCGGGCCCCCAGAAGCTGACTACTCAGGAATGCGAACGCCCCGGTTGATGCGGAAGTTTGGGAAATCCTCTTTCAACGTGCCGTAAACGAAGATCAGCGCGGGCATTGGTTCTACGTCGAAGTAGACCCTTCTTCACGGGGAAAACAAGTGCCAGGATCGTTGAAGTGAACCGGCGGACTGCGACGATTTGTCAACGGCACTTCTACACACCTCGCTCCCGGCGAACAGAGATCTGAGGCAACGTCGATCAGTAGCTCTGGCTTTGCGGCAAGCCGTCATCGATATCGTAGTAGTCACCTTTGTCACCGACAAAGGTGTGCTTCGCTAGTCGAGTACCGGTTGGTGAATCGAACAAGCCCATTGCGATCCCAATCCACTCGTACCCCTCTTTGGTCGGATTCCAAAACAGCGATGACCCGCACACCGAACAAAACCCTCGCCGAACCTCGGCCGAAGAACGATACCAAGTGACTTTGTCTCCGCCGTGGATCGTAAGTGCCTTGCGCCGCACATTGACAGCCGCGAAGAAGTGACTTGTTTGCTTTCTACACTGCGAGCAGTGGCAGGCTTCAGGCGCACGCTCCAGCGCGCCTTCAAGCTCGAGGCTCACGGCACCACAAAGGCATGTTGCTTTCATCACGGCGAGGCCCCCATGAAAAGACAGAGAGTTCGGTTGGCGCCCCGACCGCTACTTGTCCCCAGGCCGCCCGTATTCCAATCACGCAAATTGTGTTCAGTGAAATGTCAGGCGGTGTCGCGCTCACTTGGACGGCGCGGTGAGCATGCGGCGAACCGAACGCACGACGGACACCAGAAGCCACCACACCAGCAGCCACAACGCAGCATTCGTTGCGGCGGCGAACGCGATCCCGGCGGGTGAAGTTGGAGCCGAACGAAACGGCCCACCCAGGACAAACCACCAAACAGTTACGCCTGGCTGCACAAAATTGAAAAACGGATCCCTCACTGCGGATGGAACGACCTCTCCCGAGGTGAGCAATGTCAAAGCCACTGCGCTGACGATCGCGAGCACGGCCGCCGCGATAAGCCACCGACGCGTGACTGAGTTCATGCATGCTGCCAAACGTCGAAGTTGGCCGGCGGAGGTCCGGCCGCGCAGCAGCCACCCGAGGGTGTCCGCGTTCCATGAAATGTCAGGCATCTTGCCTTCTGGAGTTACTCGCCTTGGCGCGGGGACGGCGGCGCGCTCTTGAGAACAACGCGGGTGTTCTGAAGCTCATACACATAGGCCGCTCGACAGGATTTCCCACTTGAACTGGAGCGAAGTGATTCATCAGACTCGATGGCGGCGATTCGCCGCCGTAACTCTCGTACTGTTTGCATGACGCTCCAGGACGCCACTGATGAACAGTACTTGGGAACCTCTTCCCGAGTAGCTTGTGCCAGAACAAACGCAGTGCAATTGCCGACTGCCTCGCGAATCGAGTCGATGTGTGCCCTTGCAGTCCTGGCATCCGTACCGCGACTCAAGCGGACAGCCAAACTGACCGCCCGAAGTTCACAGTTTGCCGCCTTCTGATTGAGAGGAATCATGGCCGAGCCCCAATGACCGGCCAGGTAGGCGTTGACCTTGGCCACTCCACTGGCAGCGAGTCGCTGCTCCAACTCTGGAACGAGTGAGTCAGGCACGGCGGCAGCGACCAGAGGTGTGATCGCGGCAAGAAACGAAGTAAGTACCGAGCGCATGAGGCCTAACGTCGAAGTTGAACGGCGGACGCCCGCACCGCGCAGCGGCTCGTTCGGAGGGCGTCCGTGTTCAATGAAATGTTAGGTCTCATTCTGCCCGTCGACCGAAGCTACCTGCAGCGAGACCGTCTTCTTGCCACCTGCGACGAGCTGGCGACCTACTTCGCGGAATCCAAACTTTGCGTGGAAGCTAGCGGATACTGGATTCGGTGGATCGACATAAAACTCGCAGGTGACTATCGGGACCGACGTCGATCGGGCTTGCATGAAAGCAGCTCGATACAGAGCAGTGCCCAGGCCTTGCCCCTGGGCGGAGTTGGAGACGACAACTCGGTCGATGTAGAGGAACCTGGCATACCGGTCTGCGAACCACCTGTAGTTGATGCTGTCGTAGGTGCTTGCTTCTCGGAAGGCGAGCAGGAAGGCCACGATGGAGCCTTCGCCTTCAATGACCCAATGGGCTGTAGCCTGTTGCGCCAACGCTTCTAGTCTGGCTCGAGAGAGTGGACTCAGGAAGTGCTCTGACTCCTCATTCAGCGCGAGGACGGAAGAGAGATCAGCCGGTAGGGCAGTGCGCGTCTTCATGAGGCCTAACGTCGAAGTTGAGCGGCGACAGCCGGTCCGCGTAGCGGATGCCGGATGGCGTCCGCGTTCAATGAAATGTCAGGCCGCACTGGCGTCAGGCAGGTTGGATTTGGACGGCTGGCTCGATTGACCGCGTTTCAGTCTGTTGCCGATGTCCAGATACGCAGCGCGGACCAGGGCCTCCAAGGACAAGGTGTCAACCACGAGGCCGGGCCCGACTCTCACGTGGCGCATGTCCTTGCCAGTCCCCTCCAGCAAGCGCGCGGGGTCTATCAGCGCCGCGCCGTGGAAGAAGCCAACATTCACATGAGCCTTGAAGGCGTTGAGATATCCGAACGGCGCGTCCTCAACGCACACGACGGGCAGCCATCGTGCATGAGCTCTCGAACGTCGGTGCCACACCGGCGCATCTGCTCAAACCATCTCCGAGCGATTGAACCCAACTCACGTGGCTGTACGTCGATCCACCGGTCGATCGCAGGATCTCTCTTCTTTGCTCCCGAGAACCGTAGCAGTGCGGGCACGGTGCAACCTCCTGAACGACGGGTGAGTACTTGTGAGGCGTAACGTTTGACATGAGCGGCGGCCGCAAGTAGGCGAAGCCCGCTTGTGGACATCCGCTCGATGGAAGGGTTGCGCGTCACGTGGGAGCGACTAAGGTCGGGGGTGAGGCCTCGGGAGATTTCGTGTTGTCACTCGCTGGCCATTGCGCCTCCGTCGCGGGAAGTCGTTGCTCCTTCCCAGTGATGCGCTCGACGGTGAGGGCGTACACCGTGACTCCGTCCAAGCGCGGATAGAAGCTCTTTGGGCGCGTTGAATCATTGCCGTAGTACTTCGCCATGAGCGCGTCGAAGAACAGAGATTTCCGCGTACGGTCGTCAATGATCGCCAAACGGCCGAAGACGACGATGCTCTGGTACTCGATGGACGTGTCGCATTCATAGCGTCCATACGCAAACACCTTGCCTGGGGCAGATAGCTCGAAGCACACCCGCGGATCGTGGCGAACATTGCTCTGCAGGTGGCCTTGCGCACTCGTGTTGTGCATCCAGACCTGACCGTCGAGCCAGACATAGAGGAGCGGGCAAACATACGGGGAGCCATCCGGACTGATGGTAGCCAGGTGGCCGCAGTAGCCAGTGGACAGCAGCTCGTCGAGCCTGGCGTGAGGCATCAGCTTGTCGGCACGGCGCACTGGTGGACTGCTCATGTGTTCTCCTGTGACGCCCAACGTCGAAGTTGACCGGCGGACGCCCGCGCCGCGCGCGTTCGGTGCGCGTCCGTGTTCAATGAAATGTTAGGCCGCATTGTTAGCCACCTTGCGACGCTGAACGAGAGCACGAACCATGATTGCAACGACAGCGACGTTAACGAGAAGAAGTGCGGCGCCGTACCAGGTAGGTCTGCGGACAAGCTCGTACATCTCGAACGGCACGTAGATGGCTCCGCTGAGCGCGGCGAGGATTTCAGCCCACGACCGCTCAAAGAAGAGGCCGTACGCCTCGATGAGTCGGACCGAGGCGTAGACCGCGGCGCCCACAGCAAGCAGCACTAGTCGCGAGTCGTTCAGCCGCGACGCTGCGTCGAGAAAGATCTGCGGGGACCTGGAGGCTGGGTTCAAATGCGCGTGCTCGACGAGCATTGCCGCAACAATGTAGACATCTTTATGAACGAAGGAAAGCAGACCGGAACCAGCCAGGAGGACAACTACTCCCTTGAGCGCCTCAAAGAACGCTACTCCGCGAATCGCTTTGGAACGCGCCATGGTCCGTCCGTCGAATAAAAGACGATCTTGACGTCGCGAGCGTAGATGCAGCCTGACGTTGAAGCTCAGGGGCGCGCCGCTCGCGGCGCGTCCGCCTGCAGTGCCGTGTCAGGCCCACTGGTCAGTTGGGCAATTGCACCGCCGGGAGTGTCAGCTTTCACCGTCTTCAGTAGCTGGTAACCGCGCTTGGCAAGGTCTTCGTCCCGCCATTTGTTGCCCTTCAACGGAGGAACTAGCCACAAGGCAAAGTAGGCAGCGAGAACAAGCAAATGGACAATCGCCTGCGAAGGTCCCAGCAACAGATTCTTTGCCGCACCCACAACGAGCGAGCAGGCAGCGTAAGCGATGAGCCAAAGCCCGGCAAACTTCCACAGCCTTTTGACAAGCATCCAGACGAGGCCGAAGAAGAAGGCGGGCCAGGAGAAACCAACCTTCACCGCCTCGAAGCCGCGCGTCGGATGTCGGTACGCGTTGAATGACTTCACGTCGCTCTCTTGCGCAAGCGGCCTAACGGACCAAGTTAACCGGCGCGGCGCCACCGACGACGGGACCAAGAAGCAACCTGTCCGGAGCGTCCGGTTGAGAGGGTGGTTAGGCCGCAAGGAGGCGACATGCGGAAATGCTGCGCCGAACTTTTGCCGCAAGCAACCACCTTGAGTCGCGAGAAGCTCAGGTGCCGAAGCGGCACTGACCAGCGGCGCAGGCGCGCCATGGGCACGATGCCGCGCGTCGTGGCAGCGCCACCAGCAACCTATCCGTATCGCAGGCAGGCGCACTGGTCGTTGACCACCTACGCCGCCTTGTCGTCGATGTAACTCTCGCGCGGCGGATAGACCCCGGCCAAGCGGGCGATGAGTATCGCGACGAATAGGGCTCCGGTAATCTGCTCGATCATGCATACGCCGCGCGCCTGGCGCGTGAGCGGCGTCACGTCGCCGAAGCCCGTGCTGGTGAGCACGGTTATGCTCAGGTAAAGCGCATCGGCATAGACCAGTCGTCCCGGTTGTCCGACGACCATGTACGAGTTGGTATAGAAGAATCCGATGATCGCGTAGAGGTACGCCCAGAGCACACCGATCATGAGATATGCGGCCGCAGCGCCAAACAGCTTGTCCTGCGTCATGATCCTTGGCTGGAAAACGTAGCGGAGCAGATACGTCGTGGTTATGAAATAGAGTGCGGCGCTGAACATCCACGAAGCTGCCAGGTCTTTGTCACTGTCGTTCCATAGACCGAGATACTGGAACACCACCGCGGGACCGGCGAGTAACAGCGCGATGGCGAACGACAGCGTCGTGCGCCCGACGGCTGCGACCGTCGCGATGAGGAGGAACATGGTGACACCGCTCAGAACCAGGCGCCCCTGGTCGGTCGCCGGGACGAACGACACTGCGCCGATGAGAACGACCAGCACGATAAACAGCCAGAAGCAGCGCTGGTAAAAGATGCGCGACAGGGCGTCGCGCGTGGCACCGATACCCATAGTGACCTCTCCGCGTTCAATGAAATGTCAGGTCGCACTGCGAAGAAAAGAAGTTGCCGTCATGTTGCCGCCATTGCCTCGACCTCGAGCTTCCATCTCGGATCCAGCAATCGACAGCAGATAACGGTCGACGCGGGTCGATGCTCGCCGAGGTGCTTGACTCGCATTCGCACATTTGCTTCGTCGAGACTGGGGTCCGCCAAGTATGTCCGCAGCGACACGAGGTTGTTCACCGACATGCCCGCACTGCTAAGGATCGTCTTCAAGTGCGCCCAGATCAACTCCGCCTGTTCATCGAATGATTCAGGCATGGTGGTCCCATCCGCCTCGTAACCATTCAAACCGCTAATGATCAGAATGCGGGAGTCTCCCCGCACCTCAACGCCATGGCTGTATGCGCGGTACGGCGCGAATACGCCCGACGGATTGTGCTGAACAATGGGCATTCTCGGACTTTCTCGCGGATGGATTCGGACCTGCTTTGTGCGGCCCAACGTTTGACATGACGATATGCCTACGCGGCGACATCATCGCCGATGATCTCGTAGACATTTCCATCAGGCGCTCTGAAGTGCTGCCATATCTTGCCGCAAGCGCGCTGTGGCTCCGGATAGATGAGCTCGATCCCGGCGCCAAGCAGTCGGCTGCGCGCAACCGCAAAGTTGTCGACTTCAAAGGCCACTACTGGCCCGCTGCCGAAGAACTCGTGATGTTCATCCTTTGAGCCGTAGACGTGAACCTCGGTCCCGTCGTGCAGCTTGAATCTTCCCGATCTGTCATCGATAGAAAGAACATCCAGATTCAACACGTCTCGATAGAACGTGTTCATTCTGTCGAACTGCTGCGTCTTCGTGCCCATCCAGCCCAAGCCGGTTACCTTCATCTTGAGCCTCTACGGAAAAGGGCGGCTGTGGGCCTAACGTTTGAGTTCACCCCGCGTGCGATGGCTGGCGAGGTCAGCCGTAGCACGTCGGTGCGGAACGAAAGGTTAGGAGGCATCACCAGGGTGGGTTGGCGCAGACGGTAGGATCTGTGGGCTGGACCTTCCCCGCGTTTGACCTTGGAGCGAGCGATGACAGTGACTGGCAAGTGCCTCTGCGGTGCGGTTCGCTGGGAAAGCTTGGAGCTGCCAATCGTTACGCGTGTGTGTTGGTGTCGGCACTGTCAATACTTGGGTGCAGGCAGCGGAACGGTTGGCGCTTGCTTTCGCACGGCGGTGTTCAAGGTCACGGGAGAGACACGCGACTTTGCGAGCATCGCGGACAGCGGCAATCGAATGCACCGTCGGTTCTGCGGCGATTGCGGTACTCCGCTCTTTAGTGAGGCCGAGGCACGACCCCACTTGATCTTCGTGCGGGTCGGAACTTTTGATGATCCGAATCTCGCCAGCCCCGCGATGACCATCTGGACATCCAGCGCGCCACGTTGGGCCTGCATTGATGCGAAGCTCCCGCAGGTGGAGATGCAACCGCCGCCGGCGGCGTAGTGTGTGGGGCGAAGGTTTAGGCGGCTCGGCGCGCGCTTTCGGCCGCAACCTCTCGGAGGATTGCAAGGATTCGAGCACGATTGCCAGGCGCTCGGTTGACAAACATTGGAGTGGGATGGGGCATTTCTACCACGCGGACACTCGGGCGCAGAGACTGGACGAGGCCTTTAGCTCGGGCCGCGGCAGCGCCCAGTAACACAACGGTGTGAACGTTTGGCAGCAGTGAGAACAGGCGACCAAGACTGCTCGCGCCCGCTGAAATGTCCCGTGACTTGGCTGGCCGGATCTTGGTGCCGCTGCCGATGTACCAGGGAACGATGTTCCAACTGACCGTGAGGGTGCGCGCAGTTCCCCCGCGGGCTAAGGCTGGCGTAGCCAGCCGTAGCACGTCGCGTGGAACGAAGGGTTAGCCGTCACGTTGCACTTCACTTTGACTTTGCTCTCGTACGGTTGGCCCAGGCCTTCTTGGCAGCGGCCGACTTCTTTGCCGCAAGGCTCTTCGCCTTGCGTGCCCGCGTTCCACGACGAGTTAGGCATCCGGATTCGGTTGTATGTCACGCCGCTGGTAGGCGTCCACTACCTCCATGGACCATCGAGAGCTTTGCCAACCCGGTTCATCAGCCGTGTGCACTCCTGATATCCGAGGAGGAGCGCGCGAGTGCATCGAACGCCATTCCCCAGGTCCGATGTAGCAAACTGGCTAGGCCACGTCGGTCCGCTCAAGCTTCTCTCCAGCATCTCGCCGACACCAGGGCGCCTGAGACGTTCGCCTTCGATGACGACCTCATCGAGCAGCCACGCGTCCGAACCCAGACGGCGATTTTGAAGCTGGGTCCAGGTATCGATAGAAACTCCACGCGGGTTCGCAAATTCGCCTCTCTCTCTGCAGTTGACCATCACCACTGACCGACACTCGGTAGAGAGCGGGCTGATGCCCGGGGCGCTCGGCTCCAGCGCTTGAGAGATTGGCGTGGCAATCGCGAAAGAAACCACGAAGGCTGACCTGTTCATTCGAGCTCCTTCGTGCGCACCGACGGATGCATAACGTTGGAGTGAACCGGCGGCGGCCCGGCCGCGAGGCGGACGCCGGATGGCGTCCGCGTTCCGCGAAGAGTTAGCCTCATTTCTTCATGTTCTCGTAGTTCAGGAGCGTGAAAGGCATGCCGTCTTTGCACTCTGCGTCACACCACTACCCCGGGCGCCAGGCCCAGGCTGGCGAAAATGTACCGCGTAGCGCCAGACCGAGCCTAGTGGCCGCCGTTGAACTCGGCCTGAGCGACGGGTTAGGCCTCGCTGCTTGTAGCCTTGAAGCCAAGAATCGCGTACAGGTCAATGGCCGGCTGATTCTTGACATTGACTACGAGTTCAAGTCGAGACTCGCCGGCTTCGAAGAGGTCTTGCATGGCATTGCCAATCGTTGCTCTCGCAAGGCCCAGGCGCTTCCAGTCTGGGGCAGTCATTGCAAAGGCAAGCAAAGGCCACTTTCTCGGACGCGTGAGGAGTGATGCACAGACCAGGGTTGACTCACTCTCCACAACATAGGAGTGGTGCGGCAGGAACAGCCCATATACCCCAGCAAATGTCTTTTCTATCTCTTCCTCGGCGTCCTCGACAGACTCCCCCGTGTAGTCAACCGCCCCCTGATACGCAGCAAACATCAACGTAGCAAGACTCCGCACATCATCCGTCCGTGGCCGGCGAGCGCCAGGGACGAGCGTTCTTTGACGACTCGCAAGCACCGCTGACATCTCGAGTCTCTTGGAATTGACGGACATCGCGGTCGGTGGCTCCTATGACGCCTAACGTTTGACATGAGGGGCGGCCGCAAGTGGGCGAAGCCCGCTTGTGGGCGTCCCCTCGATGGAAGGGTTAGGCCTCGGGTTCGTGGCAAACCACTTCGATGTTGTGCCCGTCCGGACCAATGACGAAAGCTGCGTAGTAGTTCGCGTGGTAGTGCGGGCGCAGACCAGGCGCACCATTGTCTTTGCCACCCGCCTCCAGAGCCGCGCGATAGAAAGCTTCGACT
>Ga0137410_10003390_pt1 | contig 10789 bp, 8 predicted proteins | sample CZODoug1_16funga_FD_108878 | JGI IMG/M metagenome (GOLD analysis project Ga0137410, IMG submission 108878) | Vadose zone soil fungal communities from Angelo Coast Range Reserve, California, USA - CZODoug1_16fungal (Illumina Assembly) | ecosystem: Environmental > Terrestrial > Soil > Vadose zone... | reverse complement strand
TGTAGCCGGCACCAAAGATCGCATCCGTGACCGAAGCGTCGCTCTCCAGTTCGCTGCGCACGCGTTTCGCGCGGTGCGCGGCCGCATAGTCGCGCGGCGTGACGCCGGTCACCTCCTTGAAGATGCGGTGCACGTGGAATGTGCTCAGTCCGGCCCGCCGCGCCAGCACGTCGAGCGCCGGTGGCGTCTCGACGCTTTCGATGAAACGGCAAAGGTCGGCGACAACCGCCGCGTTCTGCTGCGCGCGCGACGGTTGGTCGGGCTTGCAGCGCTTGCACGGGCGGAACCCGGCCCGCTCGGCATCGGCAGTGGTTGCATGAAAGGCGACGTTTTCCGGGCGTGCGATGCGTGCGGCACAGGACGGCCGGCAATAAACACCGGTCGTCTTGACCGAATAGAAGAAGCGGCCGTCGGCGTCGGCATCGCGGGTCACCACCGCGGCCCAACGGGGATCACTGACGGTATGCGCTGCGGCGAGTTCGTTGCGGGTGGTCATGTTCACGATTTTCCTCTTTGCGCGAGATGATCGATGTGCGCAATCTAGGCGTCACAGCCGAGCAAGGCACTCCGGCCCTTGCTTTCGAATTCGCGCGCTGAGGAAATTTCCGGCCGGATCAACTCACCATATATGCGGCAACTCCGGCAGAAACCAGCCGGTCTTCGCTGTCATGCAGTTCCATCCGTGTGGTCGCAACGCGGCTACCCAGCCGGATCGCCTGCGCCGTTGCGATGAAGTAGGGCCCGGTTGCGGGGCGCAAATAGTCGACGCGCAGGTCGATCGTGCCGAGCTTGGCGAAACGCGCCAGGCGCGCCTCGACCGCGTCATCCAGGTGGCGCGCACCGATCGCCAGCATGACCGCAAACCCGCCCATCGCATCGAGCACCGCACTGATCACGCCGCCGTGCAAGCGGCGCGTCACAAAATGGCCGATCAGTTCTTCGCGCATCTCGATGCGCGCCTGCGCGCGTTCGGGATCGAACGATGAAATGCGCAAGCCAAGCACGCGGTTGAACACGATGCGCTCTTCGAACATCAGGCGCAGCAGTTCGGTGAACTCCGGCTCGAAGGGGTGCGTGGGAGCGCGCGACTTCGCCATGGCAGGCAGGACCTTTCGTTGTCTAGAACCCGAGCTGGCGCGCTGCCAGGTCCTTCATGATTTCTTCGGCGCCGCCACCGATCATCATCACCTTGACTTCACGGTAGATGCGCTCGCATTTCGTGCCGCGCATGAAACCCATGGCGCCGAGGATCTGCACCGCCTGGTCGGCGCACCACTGCAGCGACCGGGTGGCGTGATTTTTTGCAAGCGCAACCTCGGCGACCCATTCGGCGTCGATGCGACCGGCAGTGTGCCGCTCGACCAGGTCGAAGATCCACGCCCGGGTCGACTCGATGCGCATCTTCATGTCGGCGAGCTTGTGGCGGATCACCTGGCGCTCGATCAACGGCGCGCCGAACGTGCGGCGCTCGCGCGCCCATTGCAGCGCCTCGTCGTAGCAGACTTGCGCGAACGCCCAGCTGCCGGCCGCGAGCAACAGCCGTTCGCCGTTGAAGTTGTCCATGATCGCTGCGAAACCGCGGTTCTCTTCGCCGATGAGGTTGGCGAGCGGGACCCGGCAATTCTCGAACCGCAGATGGGCGGTGTCGGACATCCACCAGCCCATTTTCTTCAGCGCGGTGCGTGACAGGCCGGCGCGATCGCCTTCTACGAGCAGCAGCGACACGCCGCTCGCGCCCGGGCCGCCGGTGCGCACCGCGACGGTGATGAAATCGGCGCGCATGCCGGAAGTGATGAAGACTTTTTCACCATCGATGACATAGTGGTCGGCATCGCGGCGCGCGCGGGTAGTGAGCGCGGCAACATCGGATCCACCGCCCGGTTCGGTGACTGCCAGTGCCGCGATCGCGGCGCCCGAAAGAACCCGCGGGATCACCCGCCGTTGCAGGTCTTCGCTGCCGTTGGGAGCGATCGGCGGCAGCCCGATGTTGTGCGAGAAAAGGCTGGCCAGCAGCCCGCCGCTGCCGGCACGCGCGAGTTCGGCCGAAGCGATCAGGCGCCAGGTGAAGTCGACCGGCGTGCCGCCGAATCTTTCCGGGTAGCCGATGCCCAACAACCCGATCGCCGCCGCCTTGCGATAAAGCTCGCGCGGAAAACTTTCCGCTTCGTCCCACTCGTTGACGTAAGGCGCGATCTCGCGCGCTACGAAGGCGCGCAGTGTGTCGCGGAATTGTTGTTGGTCGGAGGTGAGTTGGAGCACGCTATTCGCCCCCGAACGGGCAAGACATCATCATTCCACCAATGCCCGCGCAATGATGGGCCCGACATCAACGCCCTTGCCCAGCGTCCCGAACGTCCGCCCCCATGCGCCCGGCACCAGCCGCGACGCGCAAAACGCGTCGGAAGTCGTGCGCGGCGCGCCTTGCACCAGCAGCGTGCCCTGCACCGCCAGCGCGATGCGCTCGGTCAACGACCGCGCTTCGCTCTCATCGATATCAGTACGCGCAAGGTCATCGACCAACGTCGCACTGAACGCATCGAGCAGCCGATTGGCGCCGCGCGCTGCCTGGATCTCGACGATCAGCGCCGCGCGAACCGAGGGTGTCTTGCCGAACGCGCGCAGCACGTCCAGGCACATGACGTTGCCCGAGCCTTCCCAGATCGAATTAAGCGGCGCCTCACGGTAAAAACGCGCGAACGGGTTTTCCTCGACATAACCGTTGCCGCCCATCACCTCCATCGCCTCGACTGCCACCGCCGGCAAGCGTTTGCAGATCCAGTACTTCGCCGCCGGCGTGAGCACGCGCGCCAACAGCGCTTCGTGCTCGACGTGCGCGTGCCGGCCATCAAACGCGCGGGCGAGGCGCAGCACCAGCGTGGTGGCCGCTTCCACTTCGAGCGCCAGGTCGGCCAGCACGTTGCGCATCAACGGCTGCTCGGCGAGCAGGCGGCCGAATGCCCGACGTTCGCGCGCGTGATGCAGCGCATGCGTCAGCACCGCGCGCATGATTCCGGCCGATCCGATCGCGCAATCCATCCGCGTGTGATTGCCCATCTCGAGGATGGTCGGCACACCACGACCCACTTCACCGACCAGGTATGCCTCCGCACCGTCGAACTCCACTTCACTGGATGCATTCGACTTGTTGCCGAGCTTGTCCTTCAAGCGCTGCACGAACACACGATTGCGGGTGCCGTCGGCGCGCCAGCGCGGCAGGAAAAAGCAGGACAAGCCGGCTGGTGAGCCTGGATCGGTCTGCGCAAGCACGAGGTGGGCGTCGCACTGCGGCGCCGAGAAAAACCATTTGTGGCCGGTGATGACGTAGCGCTCGCCCCACTCGCCACGCCCGGCCACGGCGGCAAAAGTGGTGTTCGCGCGCACGTCCGAGCCACCCTGCTTCTCGGTCATGCCCATGCCGAGCAACGCGCCGTGTTTGCCCTCGATCGGCCGCGATGCCGGGTCGTACGTGTGCGACAGGATGCGCGGCAACCAATCGCGCGCGATGGCGGGCGTCGCAGCGGCAAAACGCTGCATCACCGGCACCACCGCATAGGTCATCGTGATGGGGCACTGCGCGCCGTTTTCGACCTGCGAGCACAGCAGGTACTTCGCCGCGCGCGCAACCTGTGCGCCCTGGCGCGGTTCGGCCCACGGATCGGCATGGACTCCGGCGCCGATCATCAGCCGCATCACCTGGTGCCATGCCGGATGGAATTCCACCTCGTCGATGCGACGACCGCTGCGATCGAAGTTCCGCAGCTGCGGCGCAAACACGTTGGCAAGGCGCGCCCACTCCGCAACTTCAGCTGAACCGAGGCGCGCACCCAGTTCGGTCAGCTGGGCATCTGCCCAGCCCGCACCATTGCGCGTTACCGCTTCACGCAGCGCCGGATCGACGCCGAACAGATTGCGGTCGACGAAGGGTGTCGATTGATTCAGCACTTCGTGTGTGGCGCTCATCGCATTTCTCCTAGCGCGCCGGCTGCAACGCGTCGATCTCGAGTTCGATCAACACGCGCCCCGCGGCCACCTGATCGCCGGTCTGAACGTGCACCGCGCGCACCCGTCCTGGTGCCGGCGCGGCCAGTGCATGCTCCATTTTCATCGCTTCCAGTGTCGCCAGCGCGGTTCCACGGTCGACGCGCTGGCCAACCTGGACTGCGATGTTCACGACACGGCCATGCATCACCGCGGTGATCGCACCTGCCGAGGCCGCGACGTGGTTGCGCTTGGCGGCACGCAGTCGCAGGTCTTCGAATTCGACATCGACGCCGTCGACCTGCAGCCAAAGACGATCCCCCTGGCGCTGGAAGAACAGCGCCACCTGGCGGCCGTCCACGATGGGCGAATGCCAGGACCCGGCCGTGAGTGGCGCGCGGGTTTCAATTTTCCTCGTTTCGATCCGCCTCGTTTCCGCTTGATCCGCGCGGTCTGCCAACACCGTCGCACTCAGAACGCCTGCGCCTTCGACCCTGCCGCGATACTCGTGCGCTCCAGCGCCCAGCCGGAAAAACGAAACCAGCACGCCGCTGCTGGCCCAACCTCGCCACTCCTGTGGCCAGGGCGCCTCGTTGGCTGCAAACCGCGTGCTTATGAAAGCGGCAAGCGCCCAGTGCGCCTCGGTCACGAGCGTTGCGCGCGAGTTCGCATCGGCAAAATTCTCGTCGATCAATGCGGTCGACACGCTTTCACCGAGAAACGCGCGGTGGCGCAGCACACGCGCCAGGAACGCCCGGTTGGTCGGCAGGCCGAACACGATGGTCCGGTCGAGCGCCGAAGCAAGCCGACGCGCCGCCTGGTCACGCGTTTCTGCATGAGCGATCGCTTTTCCGAGCAACGAGTCGTAAAAAGCGCCGATCTCCAGCCCGCTCTCGAGCGCGTGATCGAGACGGATCTCGGCCGGCGCATGCCAGTGCGCGATGCGTCCGGTGCGCGGCAGAAAACCCGCGCCGGGTTCTTCGGCGCACAGGCGCGCTTCGATCGCGTGGCCGCCGCCTTCGAACTGGCGCAGCACCTGCTCCTGTTCCAGTTGGAGCGGTTGATCCATCGCGATGCGCAGCTGGCACTCCACGAGATCGAGTCCGGTCACCGCCTCGGTGACCGGATGTTCGACCTGCAACCGCGTGTTCATCTCCATGAAGAAGAACTCGCTGCCCGAGTACAGAAACTCCACAGTGCCGGCGCCGACGTAGCCGATCGCACGCGCGAGTTTCAGCGCTGCTTCACCCATCGTGCGGCGTTGCGCAGGCGAGAGCACCGGGCAAGGCGCCTCTTCGATGATCTTCTGGTGCCGGCGCTGCACCGAGCAATCGCGTTCGCCGAGGAAAACCAGGTTGCCGTGCCGATCGCCCAGCACCTGAATCTCGACATGGCGAGGCGCTCGCAGCGCGCGTTCGATGATGAGGCGGTCGTCGCCGAAAGCGGCAAGCGCCTCGGACCGCGCACTCGCCAACGCGGCGTCGAAGTGCGCTGCGTCGTCCACTCGACGCATGCCGCGCCCGCCGCCGCCGAAAGCGGCTTTGATCATCACCGGAAACCCGATCAACGCCGCCGCGCGCCTGAGCGTCTCGATGTCCTGCGCTGGATTGTCGTAACCCGTCAGCACCGGCACGCCGAGAGCAATCGCGCGGTGACGGGCTGCCGCCTTGTCACCCACCGCGGCGATCGCTGCCGCCGGCGGGCCGACGAACACCAGCCCCGCATCGGTCACCGCCTGCGCGAACGACGCGTTTTCAGCGAGGAAACCGTAACCCGGATGCACTGCCTGCGCGCCGCTCGAACGCGCGGCGCCAATCAGCTTGTCGATGCGCAAGTAGCTGTCCGCGGGACGATCACCGCCGATTCCGACCACGTTGTCGCAGGCGCGCACGTGCGGCGCATCCCGATCGGCGTCGGAAGCCACGGCGATCGTGCGCATGCCGAGCGCGCGGGCGCTGCGCGCAACCCGGATCGCAATCTCGCCGCGGTTGGCTATCAGCAGTGACTCGAATCCGCTCACTTCGGCATCTCCGGCAATGCGGCGAGCGATTGTTGCCACGCCGGTGCGCGTTTCGCCGCAAACGCGGCAAGACCTTCCTGCGCCGAGGTCCGCAGGCCGCCCGCAAAGCACTCGCTCGCAAAATCGAGCTGGGCGGCAAGCGGCCCCGTATGTGCAAGGATGCTTTTGGTCGCACGCACGGCGGCGGGCTCGGTGCGATCGAACCGTTGCAACTCTGCGAGCAAGGCCGCATCGATGTCGTCGGCGACCGCATCAACCAGGCCGATGGCCAGCGCTTCATGCGCGTTGATGCGCCGCCCTTCGCAGAGCAAACGCGCCGCGCGCTGGCGACCGAGACGGGCGGCCATGAACGGCGCGATCTGCGCGGGCGGGAAACCGAGAGTGACTTCAGGTGTCGCGAAGGTTGCCGAGGCGTGCGCGATCACCACGTCGCAGGTTGCCGCAAGACCGGTGCCGCCACCTGCGGCCGGGCCTGCGACGACGGCGATGGTTGGCACCGGCAGATCCTGCAGACGTGTGAGCAGCGTCCCGAACGAGCGGTTGTTGCGCGCGATCGGATCGGGCGCGCCGTTCGGGACCGCGGTCGCGATCAAAGTCTTGAACACCGCGAAATCGCCACCTGCGCAAAAAACCCCGCCTGCGCCGCGCAGGACAAATGCGCGGATGGTTTCGTCCTGCTGCGCGCGCGTGAGCTCGCTTTCGAGCGCGGCCAGCATCGTGTCGTTCAGCGCATTGCGATGAGCGGGATCGTTGAGCGTGACAAAAAGCACGCCGGCAGACGTGGTGGCATGGAGCACCGCGCTGGACATCGTCACGCGCGCGGCAACGTGCCCATGAACTTGCAGATGATCCCAAGCATCACTTCGTCCGCGCCGCCGCCGATCGATGCAAGGCGGCCATCGCGATAGGCGCGCGACACCGGGTTGTCCCACGTATAGCCCATGCCGCCCCAGAACTGCAGGCATGCGTCGGGCACTTCGCGCGACAGACGCCCGGCCTTGAGCTTGGCCATCGACGCGAGTTCGGTCACGTCTTCGCCGCCGACATACCGTTCGACCGCGCGATACGTGAGCGCGCGCAGGCACTCGACTTCGGTCTTCAGCTCCGCCAGACGGAAATGCACCGCCTGCCGTTCGAGCAACGCGGCACCGAACAGGTTGCGCTCGCGCGCGTATTCGACCGTGTCATTGATGTTGCGGGTCAGGCTCTCGATGCTCGAGGCGGCGGCCCACAAACGCTCCTCCTGGAACTGCTGCATCTGGTAGGTGAAGCCGAAACCTTCCTCGCCGATGCGAAAGCGCTGCGGCACGCGCACGTTGTCGAGGTAGATCTGCGCGGTGTCGGAGGCCATCATGCCGATCTTGCGGATCTTCTTCGCGATGGTGACCCCGGGCGTGCGCATCGGCAGACAGATCAGCGTCTTGTTCCGGTGCGCAGCGCCCTCGGAGGTATTTGCAAGCAGGCACATCCAGTCGGCCTGCGTGCCACTCGTGGTCCACATCTTGCCGCCGTCGATCACATAGTCGCCGCCGTCCTTGCGTGCGGCAGTGCGGATCGCCGCGACGTCGGAACCGCCGCCCACTTCACTGACGCCAAGGCAGGCGACGTATTCGCCGGCGATCGACGGTGCGAGGAATTCGCGCTTGACCTCATCGGAGCCGAAGCGCGCCAGCGCAGGTGTCGCCATGTCGGTCTGCAAGCCGATCGCCATCGGAACGGCGCCACAACGGATGTGCCCGAGCGCTTCGGCCATCACCATCGCGTAGGACCAGTCGAGCCCGCTGCCGCCGTATTCGACCGGCTTGGTGAGACCGAGCAATCCGAGCTTGCCGAGCTTGCGGAACAGATCGTGCGCAGGAAAAATCTCCGCCGCCTCCCACTCATCGACAAACGGGTTGATTTCGTTGTCGATGAGGCGCCGCAGCGTGCGACGCAGTTCTTCGTGTTCGTGGGTGAAGGTCATGCATGTCTCCAAGCTGCAGATAGACAAGCGCACATGCCGTGTCATTCCGAGCGAAGCGAGGAATCTGGGCCTCGCTTCAATACCAGGTCTCGCTCAAGTCCTTCCAATCAGGGTTGGCCGCTTCAATCAGCCCCACCTTCTTCTAGCGCCGCCATCCCTTGATCTGCTTTTCCCGCGCAATCGCCTCGCGCACATCTGTCGTCTCCTCGAAATGCACAAGGCGATCGACTTTGTATTTCGACGTGAAGCCTTCGATTGCATGCTGTTTGTGCTGCCAGATCCGCCTTTCCAGGTCGCTCGTGACGCCGACGTACAGAACTCTTGTTCTGCTCGCGAGGACGTACACGAAGTATCCGGTCGTGCGCATGGTCCCAGGCCGAGATTCCTCGTCGCCTCGCGCCTCGGAATGACAAGATCAAGGCGCGCCTCGGAATGACAACGCCAAATGTTCACGGCCTTGCGACGCCAAACTGCATCGGCCGCACCGTTCTCCTGGCCGCCTCTTCGCAGATCGACAACGTGAACATCAACACTGCTCGCGTGTCGCGTGGGTCGATCACGCCGTCGTCGAGCAGCAAGCCCGACGTGTAGAACGCAGACGCCTGGCGTTCGAACGTTTCGACAATGCGCCGTTGCATGCCGGCAAGCATCTCTTCCGGCGGTTCGACGCCGCGCCGGCGCGCACCTTCGGTGGCGACGATGGCCATCGTGGTCGCGGCCTGTTCCGCACCCATCACGGCGGTGCGCGCATTCGGCCACGAGAAAACAAAGCGCGGACCAAAACTGCGGCCGCACATGCCGTAGTTGCCCGCCCCGTAGGAAGCACCGCAGTGAATGGTGATCTGCGGCACGGTCGCGTTGCTCACCGCCTGGATCATTTTCGAGCCGTGTTTGATCATGCCCTCGCGCTCGGGGCCTTTGCCCACCAGGTAACCGGTCGTGTTCTGCAGGTAAACCAGTGCCAGGCCGTTGCCGCAGCAGTGCTGGATGAAGTGGGTCGCCTTGTTCGCACCGGCCGGATCGATCGGTCCGTTGTTGGTGATGACGCCCACGCGCATGCCGCCGATCGCCGCGTGCCCACAGACGGTTGCCGGACCGTAGTCGGCTTTGAAATCGAGGAATTCGGACCCGTCGGCGATGCGCGCGATCACCTCGCGCATGTCCACTGCTTTCTTCAGGTCCATCGGCATGAGTCCCAGCAGATCCTGTGCCGGATATGCCGGAGCCGCCGCGTCCGTAGGCCGGTGGTTCTGTTCGGTCCACCGCAGTTGCGCGAGATGTGCACGGGCAAGTCGAATCGCATCGGCGTCATCTTCTGCCAGGTACTCGCACGTGCCCGAGACGTTCGCGTGCATCTGCGCGCCGCCGAGTTCTTCGTCGGTGGCAACCTCGCCGGTCGCTGCCTTGAGCAATGGTGGACCGGCGAGGAATGCCTTGGCGCGCCCGCGCACCATGACGACGATGTCGGCAAGCCCGGTCATGTACGCACCGCCTGCGGTGCTCGATCCGTGCACGACTCCGATCACCGGCAATCCCGCGGCCGACAGCCGCGCCAGGTTGTAGAAGCCTTTGCCGCCGAGTATGAAGTGCTCGACCCGGTACTTGAGCAGGTTTGCACCCGCTGATTCGATCAGGTGCACGAACGGCAGACGGTTGGCGAGTGCGATGTCCTGCGCGCGCTGGAATTTTTCCAGCCCGAGCGGCTGCAGCGCGCCGGCATCGATGCCCGCGTCGTCGGCGAGTACCAGGCAACGCGCGCCGGCCACATAACCGATCACCGCGATCGAGCCGCCACCGGGAATCGTCGTCTCGACCGTGCGCGGCTTGCCGTCATCTTCGTCCTGGCACCAACCGGCCAGCGTCGAGAGTTCAAGGGCCGGCGCGCCGGGATCGAGCAGCAGGTTCAGGCGCTCGCGCGGCAACAGCTGGCCGCGCTTGGCAAAACGCGGCCCGGCTTCCTGCGAACGCGCACGCGTGCGCGCCTCGGTCTCCCGCACCTGTGCAAGCAGCGTTTGCGTGTGGGCACGATTTGCGGCGAAGCCTTCGCCCGCGGTATCGATGCGCGATTCGATTCTTGGCATCAGTCGCCTTGCAGCACCTTCGGCACCTGCGCAAGGTGAAAGCCGTCGAAGGGCTGGTTCTGCTCACCACTGCCCACACGCGCCCAGACGCGTTTCGCGTTCGGTGCGGCGCCGTCAACCCGCAGGCATGCGCCGGAGACAAAAGCGGCAGCGGGCGACAGCAGGAACACGATTGCCGCCGACACCTCGCTTTCGGTGCCAAGCCGGCGCAACGGCACGTTCGCCGCGAGCGAGCGGATGTGCGGCGTCATCTCCGGCGGATACTGATCCAGCCCGCTCGATGCGATCCATCCCGGCGCCACTGCGTTGACGCGCACCGGCGCCCACTCGAGCGCCGCGGTCTCGGTGAAGTTGAGCATGCCGGCACGCGCGGCACCCGAATGGCCCATGCCCGGCATTCCCTGCCACATGTCGGCAATGATGTTGACGATGCCGCATACGTCAGCCGCATGCTCGGCCATCCATTGCGTGTAACACTCGCGCGCGCAAAGAAATCCTCCGGTCAGGTTGTTGCGCACCACCGCGTCCCATCCCTTGCCGGAGATCGATGCGAGCTGCGCCGAGAACTGACCGCCGGCGTTGTTGACCAACCCATCGATGCGTCCTTGTGCGGCGAGGACGTCGCTGACCGCCCGCCGCACCGCGGCTTCTTCGCGAATGTCGCAGACGTGCGTGCTGGCGCGGCCGCCGACCGCCGCCAGCTCAGCGGCGACCTGTTCCAGCTTTTCGCGTTTGCGCCCGACCAAT
>Ga0137410_10003386_pt1 | contig 10794 bp, 12 predicted proteins | sample CZODoug1_16funga_FD_108878 | JGI IMG/M metagenome (GOLD analysis project Ga0137410, IMG submission 108878) | Vadose zone soil fungal communities from Angelo Coast Range Reserve, California, USA - CZODoug1_16fungal (Illumina Assembly) | ecosystem: Environmental > Terrestrial > Soil > Vadose zone... | reverse complement strand
GAGTTCCTTCCGCGACGGAGGCCAGCCTCATATTCTGGTCGGCCCGCCGGGCGGCCCGCGTCGTTTGCAGGAAGCCGACTTAGTGGCCGAGGATTGGGAACACGATGTGGCGGTTCTGCGTGCGAAACCAAATCCATTCGTAGGCCAGCACAGCGTTGCGTTCCTCCCGCTGACCGCCGAAAGGCTCCCCCCAGGCAAGGCTGTGATGGCTATCTCGCTGCGCCCTGCCGATCTCCATGATTCGCACACCTCCGAGGAACCCGTGGAGGAACGCCTCCAAGGCCAGGTCATCGATTATCAATTTACTCAGGACGAGGACGTGAGGGAGGAAGCCGAAAGCGAATTGCTCCTCTTCAACCAGAAAGTGGCGCCGGGCCAGAGTGGTTCCCCGCTGCTGTCGGCCGACTCGCAGGAAGTCGTGGGTATTGTAGTGGGTCAATGGTCGCGGCCCACCGTCATCCATTTCGCGACCACCGCGCGGCCGGTGGTGACGTCGCCGGGAGCCGCCTTGCGCATCCATTACGCCATTGCCCTGTTGCGCCAACACGGCATCGCCTGGCACGAGGCCTTGGCCGCTGCGGCACCTCCCAATAGCCCTGCGGCACAAACCAGCGGGTTTTCTCCTCCCGTGCCGCTTTCTCTGGTCGCTACTCCTTATCCCCCGCAAGCACTCATGGGGGGTGAAGTCGTGCTCGACGCCCTGATTGACAGTGGCGGGAAACTCGCGGAGTTGAACGTGGTACACGGCGCACCTCCTTTCCTCGAACCCGTCCTTAGCGCCGTGCGCACATGGACTTTCTCGCCGGCGCAAATGGGCGGGAGTGCCGTTGAGGCCAGAATTGGGATCGTCTTCCAGTTTCCGCAATCGTTTATGCCCAAGCTGACAGCGCGGGAACACAAGTATGATGAGCCTTCGGAGGATTCCGCCGGACACGGGGCGTTGCCCGTCATTACCGTCGAGCCGAACTACCCCGCCAACACCACTGCCGAGGGCAGCGTCGCACTCTACGACGTTGTCGACCCGCAGGGGCAGGTCGCTTCGACGCGTGTCTTACGCGACGTCGAGCCGCTCACTGCCGCGACCATCGCCGCTTCACAACAGTGGCATTTTGTGCCGGGAAAACAGGCCGGAACCAATACCGATTCGGCAGTGATCCTGGTGGTGACCTTCCGCCGCCCCTAAACCTCGAGTCGCTTTGCGGGTGTGAGACGCGCGGGAAGGCATCAGACCTCACCGGCGTCCGCGACAAGAGCAGGAATTAAGATTTGAATCGTAAGTGTGATAAAGAGACTTGCTGAGATAAGTAATGAGCTACACAGCAGACAATGACTCACCCATGGGAAAATAATCCGTGGGAGTGTCACCATGGACTCCGAATCTATAACCTCAAGTCCCGAGAAACGGGATGATTAGAATGTGGCCCTGTTCAGCAAGTTCCGCCGGGACAGCCCTGCCCTCCCCACTCGATTCTACGGTATTACCGTGCGACAACTGTTGCCAGTCGCTTCCGATTGGCCTATGCTGCGCCTATGCATCGGATTCTCCTATCGCTCGCGTTACCATTGCTGCTGTGCGTGGCGGCACATGCTGCTCAAGAGCAACCACGCGCGGAACAGGTGCTGGCTACTGCGGAGTCAGAAGCAGTTGCGCAACACAAGGTCATCTTTCTCGTCTTCGGCGCCTCTTGGTGTGCACCTTGCCGAGAAATGGAAGCCTTCCTCGACGACCCGGAAATTCGCCCGATCCTGGAGAAGTATTTTGTCCTCGTTTCCTTTCATGTGTTCGAAGAACGGGGCAAGCACCCGGACCTGAATAACCCCGGCGCTGCGAAACTCGTGGCCGATTTTGGCGGCGAATCTGGTGGTGTCCCGTTCCTTGTCTTTGTGGATGCGCAGGGCCAGTTGCTTATCAATTCGAATCGACCCGTCAAGCGCAAGCCAAACGGCGAAAACATTGGTTATCCCGCCCTGCCAGTCGAAATTGATTGGTTCATGACGATGCTCCAAAAAACTCTCCCTTCTCTGGCGAAAGCAGACGCTCGCACCATCGAGACCTGGCTGCGGAGAGCGTCGCCGCGCTGAACACCGTCAGTTCGTCGAATTCTCAACTTCCGGTGACACTGAATCCCGGGACAGGTCCCGATAGTTGCCACAATCTGAAACTAGCTCCCACCCTCCGATAAAGCACTAAGATTTCACGGGCCTTACCGGGGACGCGCTTCGGATTCGCTTGTTGCTACGGAATCGGCTTGGATGAGGGATTGCGAGGAAAGAGCAAATGAGCTACGTAGAATCTACTTGGGGGAATGACGGAAGATGCGATCCATGAAGGATTGCTTGCCCGTGCCATTCTCGCCGGGTTCGGCGTCGAGCAGGCGCAGTCGTTCCTGGGCCTTGGCGTTGTTGGCGTCGATCTCCAAGACCTTCTGGTAATGCGGGCGCGCACGCCAGGGAAGTTTCATCTCCTCATACAGAGCGCCGAGTTGGAAGCGCAGCATCGCGTTCCAGGGATCGATTTCGAGCGCTTTCTCAAAGTGTTCAATGGCCTCGTGCCGCAGCGGCGCCACTGCCGACAAGGCCCGCGCCAGAAGCGCGTGATACTTATTGGAATTCGGCTCGATCTCCGCTGCCTTCCGTAACCACAGAATGGCCCCTCCGGAATTCTGCCCTTTAAAACATTCGCGGGCTTTCTGCATGCATTCTTCAGCAGTTTTCTGGAGCTCGCTCTGATGCCGCCCCAAAGTGAAGGTGCCGGACGCGGCCAGTTGCTCATCATATTTCCCGCGTGTCGTCTCGTCCGTCAGGGTTTTATAAGCCAAGGTTAGCGCTTCCATTAGCTTGTGGAGTGCCGGCATCCACTCGGCATGGTCCATATGATGGTCGGGATGAAATTTGCGCATCAATTCGTAATAACTATGCCGCACTTGGGCACGTGGCGAGTCGGATGTCATTCGCAACAGTTGGTAGTAGGTGCCGCTCTCGGCCAGGGCGAGCAGGTCTTTCATCTCTCGCTCTAATGCCGCCCCATCGGGCGTTCCCGGGACTTCCGGTGGCCGCCAGTCTTCCGGTGGATTGACAAGGCCCCAGACATTCCCAGGCGCTTCGAACTCCAATCCCACTTGAAAAAGTCCCCGCAGAGTTCGCGACCTGTGCAGCCACGCCACACGAGCCCGAAGGTGCTGCGAGGCAGAATTTTCCTGATTATTGGAGACCTCCACGGTCAACCAAGAGTTCGTTGGGAGGGCATATCTCGAAAAGTACTTGCAACCTTGGAGGCTCACTTCCAAGGTCACTCTCTGCTCCATGAACGGCTGTCCGTTCCCATCGATACCCCTGACTCTCACGGAGACGCCCGCAGGAACGCGTGTGCTGCGCCGTTTGGACGAATAATGTCCGGTATTTGGGGCAACCATAATTTCCTGGCTTAGGTACTCCAACGATAGCATAGCCTGGCGATGGCTTGCGGTCCGGGACGGTAAGAGGCCACCAAAGTGTTAACTCGCACCCTCGGTCAGCAGGGATTTCCGAATGGGATCGCTGGCTTGTGCAGCGTCCTCTCCTCCCGCCTTAGACAGAACCAATATGTCGCCAGAGCAGACCTCAGGTAGATCGCAGAGACCCGATGGCTAACTCCGGCTCTCCTGGAAAACTGGCCCACGCATTCCGATTAGATACCCTAAGGGGGGTGGCTTAAAGATACGAGGATTTGTGAAATTGACGGACGACTTCGATTCAACTAGAGTGGGGTCATGGCTAAGAAAAAGATCCCCAAGAAATTTGAGAAGAATGCCTTCCTCGGAAATCTAGATCGTCTCGGCGGGAAGAAATTGATGCAGCACGGCGCGGAAGAATCCTCAAGAGCCAAGGAATCACGCAAGCACTCCGTGGGCGGCCGCCGCAAGTCCGCCTGAGGCAATAGCCTCGCACATCAGTTTTCAGTGTAGGCCTGTAGGCCGAATCACAACGAGACGCGCCGTCCTGTTGCGAAATGATTGCGCCGTTTTTGCGCAACTCTTACCAGCCGCCCGAAGATTAATTTCGCGAGGCGCGCGTTTGGGCCTCCGCGCCCTCGCGCGCTCGAAACTTTTTCAGCCGGTCGCGAAGGTATCTGGGATTCATTCCCGCTGAGAAACACACGGTATAAAAGTCGTCCTCGTCGCGAAATAGGAATTGTTCGGCTTCTCGCTGCCGGCGAAGAGGGCCGAGGATCCACTCTCCAACCGTCTTGGCGATCACCGCACGCCATAGTTTCTGTTCCGCGATTTCCGGCTCTTCACTGAGTTGAACCATCGTTTCCGACATTTTTCCCTCCTCGGGTTGGCCATTTTCCATCTCGCCGGTCGCACGTTCCAGGGAAGAGGCCAATGCCAACCCGCTCGACGACGATTGAACTGGAATTCTGCGATACGCCCACTTCGGAAAATGCCGAATTCTGGCAGTTGTCTTGTAGCTCGATGAAATCAATTCGCTGATTGAAGAGCGCTATGGGGTGCTGCCTGCAGCAGATCGCGAAGCTGCATGCGAGCCTTGTGTAATTGTGACTTCGAATTCCCAATCGAACATCCCAAGATTTCGGCAATCTCGTGGTGTTCGTACCCCTCCACATCGTGGAGCATGAAGGTCTTTCGGTAACCCGGCGCCAGCTCACCAATGGCGCGGTCTAGATTCATTCGGTCAATCGTGCCGGTCAGCACTGGGTCAGGGGCGCCGATTTCTTTTCTGGGGGAATCTTCCTCCTCGTTAGCATTCTCCAGAGGGATTTCCACCAGATTCTTCTTGCGCAATCGCATCAGCACGACATTGACGGACACTCGATGCAACCACGTCGAGAAAGTCGATTCGCCGCGAAAAGTATGAATCTTCCGAAATAATTGCAAGAAGGCTTCCTGGGTCAAGTCTTCGGCTTCGTTGGTGTTTCTCACCATGCGCAGGCACAGGGAGTAGATTCGTCGGCTGTACCACCGAAATATGCGTTCAAAAGCAGCGGCGTCGCCCCCTTGAGCAAGTCGAATCGCTTCTGGCTCGGTCAAGTCGTGGGCATCGGAGTGTGTCAACTGTGGCGATAGGTTCGAGGGAACGCATTCATGACTCATAACCTTTCCCTTTCCTCTCTTGGAATTTTCTCCAGTAAATTGTACCCCCGCTGCTCGCGTGCAATAATCCTGCCAAATCGAAATACTGCTAGTAAACAATTTGAATTCAACCACATAAGATTCCTCAAGAACCTAGATCCAGGAGTTATGGACCGTGTAATTTTTTCTGGTTTTTCGGACTCTTTGGCGGCACTCATCCCGCCTCGGGAAAAAGTGCCCTTGCTGTGGCCTGGGCGACTCACCGAACGGCAAAGCCTGGGATCCAAAGCGAATTATGTCAAGTTCCGAAAACGGGATCATAGGAAAGTGGCCCTCGACCCGTCCGCGCCGCCGGTTGACATACCCGACACCCCTTGTATACCGTGTAGCCGTGTCCTCCAAACCAATCGAAGTCTCTCGCGCCAGCGCCCTAGAGGGAGTGGTGATCGAGCGGACCCCCGGTGTCCTGACTTTTACGTTGAACAATGTTGAGCACGGCAATGAAGTGACCGGCCCGATGTTCGACGCCATGCTTGCCGAGCTTCGCTCGGAAGCAACGCAGCCCAGCGCGCGTGTCTTGCGCCTTCGGGCGCGCGGCAAGGTCTTCTGCACGGGGCGCGAGCGCGCTGGCCGGGATGCCGTCGCAATCCACAAAGAAGCAGCTCGTCTTATAGAACTCAAGCGCGCCTTGAGGACCTCGCCCTTGATCAGCGTCGCGGAGGTCCAGGGCGACGCGCTGGGGTTCGGCTTCGGGCTTGCGATCGTTTGCGACTTCGTCTACGTCGATGACAACGCTGCCCTGGGATTTCCCGAGATGCGTTTCGGTCTCGCACCGGCGGCCATCATGGCGTACCTGGGCGAGTACGCACTGCCGCGCTTCGCGTTCCCTCTCGTCCTCTTCGGTGATCCCATCGCCCCGCAACATGCCCTGCAAATCGGGCTCATCTCGCAAGTTTGTCCGGCCGGGCGTCTCACAGCTGATGCCGATGCGCTCGTCGAACGCATACTTAAGCTCGAACCGAATGCCGCGCGGAATTGCAAGGAATTTTTCCAGACGGCGCAGCAGAACTCCTTTGACCAAAACTGCCGCCTGGCCGTTGAAGCCTTGACGGTCGGTAGCATGGCCATCCTCGCGAAGGAGAAATAAGCTGGCCGTGCCAGTGAACGCGGGCGCGCGGCTCGATCGGCTTCCCATTTCCTCGTTCCATCGCCGGATTATGTGGCTGATCGGCGCAGGAATGTTCTTTGATGGGTTTGATATCTATCTTGCGGCGACCGTTCTCGGCGCGACGCTCAAGAGCGGCTTTTCCACACTCGGCCAGAACGCGGAGTTCGTCTCCGTCACATTTGTTGGAATGATGCTGGGATCGCTTGTGACCGGCTTCCTCGGCGACCGGTTCGGGCGGCGCTTCACCTATCAGGCAAATCTCGCTATTTTCGGCTTCGCCTCCATTGCCGCTGCGTTTGCGCCCTCCATGAGGGTGCTGATTCTGCTGCAGTTCATTATCGGATTGGGGCTCGGGGCTGAAAATGTGGTTGGGTATTCGACATTAACCGAATTTGTCCCGCCGCAATCCAGGGGCAAATGGCTTGGCATCATGTCCGTCTTTGTTGTCACCGGCTTGCCGGTCGCCGCGCTGGTCGGAACACTCATCATTCCGAGATTCGGGTGGCGCGCCATGTTTATGCTCGGCGGGCTCGGCGCGCTCGTTGTCTGGTATTTGCGGAAAGCGCTGCCGGAATCGCCTCGTTGGCTGGAATCCGTTGGACGCACTGAAGACGCGGAAGCCTTGCTGCAGGATATCGAGCGCGAAGTCGCGCTTCAGCATGCCCCGCTACCGGCGCCGAAGCTCTTGCCGCTGGTGAAACATTCGAGGAACCTTGCTTCACTCCTCAGCCCTGCAATTCTTCCGCGAATGATTGTGGGAGCGGTCACACTGATCGTCATCAATACATTGCTCTACGGCTTCGTAACCTGGCTGCCGACATTCTTTGTTCAGCAAGGACTGAGCATCGCGAGATCGTTTCGCTATTCACTCGTCATGGCGCTCGGCGCGCCGATCGGATCGGCAATCGGCGCTTTCACCGCCGACTTTTGGGGACGCAAGCCGACGATCGTCGGGGCTTCTTTGCTCACCATCCTGATCGGGAGCTTTTATCCTTTTATCAAAGTTCCCGCCATCTTGATGATTGTGGGGTTTTCGCTGATCGTCCCGATCTACGTCCTCGTTGCACTCCTCTTCGCGATTTACATCCCGGAACTGTTCCCGACTGAAGTACGACTGCGGGCCTCGGGCATCTGCAACACGTTTGGGCGCGGCGCGATCATATTCATGCCTTTCGTCGTCGTCGCTTTATTCCGGTCGCACGGAGTGGGCGGGGTACTCGTGTTCATGATCGGGCTTCTCATCGTGCAGATCTTCGTCGTCCTGACTCTCGGGGTCGAACCAAAGAAGCGCCGCCTCGAGGAGATCGAGCCTGAGGCGGCTGCTCCAATCTACCCCGCCGAGGTGCGAAATCCATGAAGACTATGCCAATGACCTATCACGCGCAGCTCTTTATTAACGGAGAGTTTACTGATGGCGCCAGCGGCAAAACTTTGGAAATCATCAATCCGGCGACCGGCGGCGTGATCGGGCAACTGGCCGATGCCGGCGCAGACGACGTGGACCGCGCCGTGATGGCCGCTCAGCATGCATTCGAGGAGGGCAAGTGGAGCGGGGCGTCGATCCACGAACGTGCCCGCGTGCTCAACCGTTTCGCCGACTTGTTCGAGGCGGACCTGGAAGAATTCTTCAAGCTTGAGACGCTCAACAATGGGCGCCCGATCATGGAGACGCGGGCGCAAATTTCGCGCCTTCCCCAGTTCTTTCGATACTTCGCCGCGCTCGCGCTTACCCGCCGCAGCGACATGATCCCGGTCGAAGGGTCGTACCTGTGCTACACACAGCGGGTGTCGCTCGGCGTCGTGGCGTTGATGACGTCGTTCAATCACCCGTTGATGATCCTTTCAAAGAGTCTTGCACCTGCGCTCGCAACTGGCAACAGCGTTGTCATCAAGCCCTCCGAACAGACGCCGCTCACGACCGTTCGCCTCGTCGAACTTCTGGATCGGGCCGGGATTCCTAAGGGCGTCGTCAACCTCGTCAATGGCACAGGCGCCGTGGCGGGTGCGGCGCTTGCGTCCCATCCGAAAATCCGAAAAGTGGTTTTCACCGGCAGCACCGAAGTCGGGCGCTCGATCGGTGAGGCGGCCGCTCGCAATTTCGCGGCGGCTACGCTTGAACTCGGCGGCAAGGGCGCCGTCATTATCTTCGAGGACATGGATATGGACCGCGCGGTGAACGGCGCGGCGTTCGCAGCTTTCATCGCCGCGGGCAAAACCTGCGTGTGCGGATCGCGCATCCTCGTGCAGCGCTCGATTTTTCCTGCGTTTCTGGCGAAATTTGGAACGAAAGCCGCATCGATCCGGCTGGGCGACCCTGCCGATCCACGGACACAGCTTGGACCGGTAATTTCCGAAAAATCCCGGCGGCGCATCCTGGCGATGATCGACCGCGCTACATCGACTAGTGCCAAGATACTGACTGAAGGCAAAGTGCCCCGCGATGGTCCGTCTTTGGGGTTTTTCATCGAGCCAACCGTGCTCTATAACGTCGACCCCCGCTCCGAGATCGCACAAGAAGAGGTGTTCGGACCGGTAACCATAGTCATCCCGTTCGACGACGAGGCCGACGCGATACACATCGCCAACGATACGAGGTTCGGCCTGGCCGCGTCGGTTTGGACCGGCGATGTCGCGCGCGCTCACCGCGTGGCGAGCCGGTTGCTCTTCGGCATGGTTTGGGTGAACGACCATCACAGGCTCGATCCGGCGTCTCCGTGGGGTGGCTTCAAGGACAGCGGCATCGGCCGCGAGACAGGCATCGAGTCGTTCGATCACTTTACCGAAGTGCACACCGTGACCGTGAACACGACCGGAGAAACCGTGGACTGGTACGGGGACGAAGGTGCGCCGAGACGGCTTAACTGAACGAGCCCTGAATTCTCTAATGTCAGAAACCTGGATAATTCGGCTGCAAACACTTCCAAGAGGTGGGTCTTATTGTTCGATCCAGTTGTTCTTATTTGCGGATGCATCTTTAGTCGGTCCGCATAATACAAGAGTGTTTCGAGACTGAATTTTGCGATCTTACCTCGCATGAAGTCGCTGATCCTCGGCTGCGACTCATGCAGGAGCGTTTGTAATTCAGTCTGCGAAAACCTTGAAGCGATTTCGAGTATGGCGCAATGCAGCTCCGCCTTTACCTTGAATACCGCCAGCATTTCCGGTGGAACTTTCAAATCGTCCAAAACACTTCCATGCGTTAGGTGTCCAATCACTTTACTTTTTCTTGGCACGTTTCGCCTCCTTAGCCTGTTCCGCGAGCTCCTGTTTTATTGCTTTTAGGCGGCCCCTGGAGCCTTCCATGTTCGCGTGTGAAGTCTGGTTTGTTTTCTTTTTAATGCAATCCAATAGGCTCACCACACCAATTTTCCCTTGACAGGTTATCATAGTTTTTATATTATTAGTCCTAAGAGGAAACAAATGAACTCGACTCTTAGAATGGTTAAGAGCTTTACCATCGAACCTGAAATCAACGACTACGTAGCAAGCACCAAGGGGAGCCGATCGGCCAGCGAACGCGTGAATGAACTGCTGAAGCGCGCCATGCTTGAAGAACAGTATGAACGACTGGGGGGCGAAGCAGCTGCTTTCTTCGCCGACGCTGACAAGGGTCGATCTGGCGCGAAGGCTTTTCAGAAGGCGGCACTTCGCACTTTTGATCGAGACTGATGCGTCCAAGTCCTCCACCAAAAGGTTGGTATCCAAGGCGGGGAGAGGTTTACATCGTCCAACTTGATAAGCCCCGCCCCGCCATTGTGCTTTCCGTTGATCCGTTAAACAAATTTGCTTTGGATGTCTGTCTGGTAGGTCTCACAACCATAGAGCATAGGAAATTTAGCATGCGTGTCCCCATCAGAGCCGGAGATGCTGGATTAGACTTCGATTGTTGGGCGAAATGCGATCAAGTTACGACCTTGGAAAAATCCTATCTGCGGTATCCAGCAATTGGCGTTCTTTCGGAAGAGACGTTGAAGATGGTTGAGGAACAGGTAAAAATCTGTTTGGGGTTGGGTGGATGGCCCGGACGCCAAGTGAGGAGATGAATTGAGGTGCCCCACACGCCCGGTTTGTGTGGGGGGTGGTCCCATTGTTCCCAAGGTTTGTCCGCCGACTGGATCGATTGTAAGGGCAGGATACAAACCCGCGCGGCGGGCGGCACATCCTTTCGCGATGTTGGCGAAAGGATAGATTTCTAGTGGGACTGCCTCTACAATTCTTCAGCAAATGATACGTCACTGAATGCATCGTCACAGAGCGGGTATCAATTCAGGCGGAAACAACCGAGAGTGCGCCATGCTCCTTGCGTGTGGCCGGACGGTGATTTCAACGTCTTGGCGCAGAGCCGTGAGGAACTCCATGAGGCGACCGACCGAGAAGTGCCCGGTCCGAAAGAACCGGACCGGCCTCTACAAAAGCAAAACCAAAGAAATTACCCGCGCGATTCCGCATCAGCAAAGAGACCTGAGGCTGCCGCACGCCGAGGATTTTGGCGATCTCCACCTGCGTCATGACTTTGTCCTTGAGGATCGTGTAGATTTGCAGGGTGAGTTGCGG
>Ga0137410_10003384_pt1 | contig 10798 bp, 14 predicted proteins | sample CZODoug1_16funga_FD_108878 | JGI IMG/M metagenome (GOLD analysis project Ga0137410, IMG submission 108878) | Vadose zone soil fungal communities from Angelo Coast Range Reserve, California, USA - CZODoug1_16fungal (Illumina Assembly) | ecosystem: Environmental > Terrestrial > Soil > Vadose zone... | reverse complement strand
CGGTGCGAAACAATCGCCCGCGCCGATCTCTTCATCAGCCAGACCCGCGACGGCGAGCTGCTCATCACGTCGAGACAGGATGGGACCATCCGGATGCTCGTTCCAGATTCCGTGAAATAAATGGGGACAGACCCCACTGATTCTATTTTTATTCCACGTTCCACGTTCTTTGGTTGTCGATTTGGGCCTGTCCAAAACGACTACAGGTACAGACAACCCAAAAGGAGATAACCATGAAATTCATGATGCTGATGATTCCCGCTGTTTACCAAGGTGGGAAAAAACTGGCGCCGGACATTAAGCCGGCCCGGAAGGACATGGAACAGATGGGACGGTTCAACGAAGAAATGGGCAAAGCGATCAAAATTGAATCGCTCAACGGCCTGCATCCGCTGGCCAAGGGTGCGCGCGTGGCGTTCGCCAAAGGCAAGCCCACCGTGACCGACGGACCGTTCATCGAATCGAAGGAAGTGTTGGGCGGTTACTGGCTGGTGGAAGCGCCGTCCAAGGAAGAAGTGGTGAAGTGGGCGCAGCGCTGCCCGGCGAACGAAGGCGACACCATCGAGATCCGGCAAATCTTCGGGCCCGAAGATTTCGCGGAATAACGAACGAGAAACAATAGGGGCAGAGTGAGATTTTCGTAGGATGGAAAAGTGACTCTGATCCCATATTTGTTCGCCATTTGAGAGAACTCGGGAGATCGTCAGATCGGGAAATCGCGAGATCGGAAAATTGTTAGAGAGGCTTTCCCCTCTTCCGGCCTCCCGACCTCCCGCTCTCCCGGTCGTTCGGCCTCCCGCCTTTCGACTTTCGACTTTTAACAGAGTAAAAATATGGCCGATGCAAAAGTGCTTTTTCTCCACGGGCTGCACCCGAAGATCGTGGAAGCGATCGTCTCGTTCAATCCGAAGGGGTTCAACACCGTCATCCTCGACGGCAAAACCCCGGAGGCCCAGCAGATCGAGGCCGTGAAGGACGCGGACTTCATCATGCAATTCCGCGCGAAGGTCACCGAGCCCTTCCTGCGCGCGGCGAAGAAGGCGAAGCTCCTGCAGGTGCTATCGGCGGGCTACGACCATCTCGACGTCAAGCTCCTGCGCGAGCTCAAGATTCCCGTCGCCAACAACGGCGGCGCCAACTCGTGGGCGGTGGCCGATCACGCCGTGCTGGCGATGCTGACGCTCTATCGCCGCATGCTGCACGCGGACCCGGCGGTGAGAGCGGGCAAGTGGCAGGCCCCTATCGACGGCCTCAACACATTCGAGATGGCGAACAAGGTGGTCAGCATCATGGGCTTCGGCAACATCGGCCAGAAGGTCGCGAAGCGCGTGCAGGCCTTCGACGCGAAGGTGCAGTACTACGACAAGTATCCGCTCAAGCCCGAGCGCGAGAAAGAGCTCGGCGCGAAGCGGGTGACGCTGGAGGAGCTGTTCCGCACTTCCGACATCCTTTCGCTCCACGTGCCGCTCACGAAGGAGACGCACCACGTCGTCGGCGGCCAGTACTTGGCGATGATGAAGCCGACCGCAATCGTCATCAACACGTGCCGGGGCGAGGTGGTGGACGAGGCCGCCCTTTACGCGGCGCTGCGGGACAGGAAGATCGCGGGCGCCGGACTGGACGTGTTCGAGCAGGAGCCCGTGGACCCCAAGAACCCGTTGCTCACGCTGGACAACGTCGTGCTCTCGCCCCACACCGCCGGCACGACCTGGGACACCTGGTTCCGGCGGGCGGATTTCGCCTACAAGAATTTCGCGCGGGTGTGGAACGGCGAGCCGCCGCTCGCCGTTGCGACTGACTATGATGAGCACTAATAAGAGCCGGGAGGTCGGGAGAGCGGGAGATCGGGAGATCGAAAAGAAAAAGTACTTTCCGCGCGCGGCGCGCGGGGGTCATCCTTCATCCTTCCACGTTCATCCTTCGCCAAATGCAGATGGCATTTGGCTAGGCCGGGGTTTGGCGCGATGCTGCTCCAGAAGTCGAGTCTGACCCTACTTCTTCGAATGGAGGAAGCGGACAACTACTTAGGTAACAGACTTACCGGAACCGGTTCGTTAGCTTGGCTATGATTGGCGTATGTCGCCCAAGTAATTTCGTATTCGCCGGCCTGGGTGCCCCATGTGGCCCAGTTTTCGCGGGTTCCTCGCGCAAAAAGCTCTAGATACGGGCCGCGGCTGCAGGCTTCAATAATGTCGTATTGTTCATCGGGTTTGCGGCTATGCTCGCGTTTCATTGTTCTAATAATGTTTACTTGACGCCGCCCTGGAGAAAGAGTTCGCGCCTTCTTGCCTTTCGTACCAAATAATATTAGTTCGGTTGTATTGCGAAAATAGAACCCTACACCTCGTCCGTCTGGCCCCCCATCCTTACGAACCTTGTGCCAAACAAGGTTTGCTTTGTATTGGAATCCCCACGCTTTCATTACATCTAATCCCTCTCGCAACAAGGCGTTTGGAACCCAAAGATATAGATGCGCAACCTCTTCTGTAACGTCTGCGACTGGCAATGACAATATTTCGTTGAGCGTCATTGTGGAGTAACGATTCAGCCGCTTGTGCTCTGGCGCAATCTTTCCAGTCTTGTTCTGGAATTGCCAAGGTGGATCAGCGAGGACCGTTTGAAATTTCGTGTCCCCACAGTACTTGAGAAGATCTGATCCTGCGCTCATGGTTTTCCCTGATTTTCTTGAACAGGCGTGCGCATCCGTTGATTTATCGGTTCATCAAATAAAGACGCCTGAACTTGGTCCTTGACGAATTCGCGCATGAATTCACGCAGAACTTGGCCAGCAGGTCTATCCATCTCCTTACACGTACGAACAAACTGCTGCCGTAACGTGGCTTCAACCCGAAAAGCAAATTGAACGTCTTTCTCCATAACGAACTTCTGTATAAACAATGTCTATACATTGTATTAAATATTGACCCATTGTCAATCAAATCAGCTGGCTTCAATAACGTTTAAGACAAAAACCGGGGTTACATGGCTCGAAGGTCTCTGTTTTTTCAACATCAATACAACTGACTCGAGCAATATCTGGTTCGGCCTGTGAACTGGGGACATCTCAGGCAACCTCGAGCTCACCTATTGATTCGGCTGTGAGCTGATGATTTCCAGGATTCCCTCACTTTGGATCTGATATGACCACTCTGAGTAGATTGAACGTGTCACTCACGAAGCATGGCGCACACAAAATTGCCGCCCTGCTCAACAAATATGACAAAGATGAAGTCCTAGATCATCTCTCAGACAGTGAACTTGGGATAAATATCGAATTAGCTCAAGCCAAAAAGACCCTCTGCGCCAGTAGCAAAGGTTTAGTGCCAACGATCTGGAATAAGGCTAGGCAGCGCGGCAGCGAGACAGTTAACGCTCTTGTCCTACTGGGTATTATTTATAGCCACCACAAATTGATTTCTGTCATGAGAGATAGCCGTGGCAAACGTCCATACTCCGGCAGAATCGTTCGTGGAAAGCACATTTCTGGAAAAGCATATTCAAACCTTGCAAATAATATTGAAGAGCTTGGTTACAGCACCGAACACTCAAGGAATCACATTGACTATGACCTACATAAGATTTTCCAGATCCCCGGCCTCAATAAATTGGCAATAGAACTTATCGGACTGAAATTGGAAACGGCTGGATGGAACAAGAAGAACTCGATCGCAGATGAGTCAATCGCGCACGGCCTCCATGAAGCCTTATCTGTAAGCGAGGCACATTTCAACAAATGGTTGTCTACCGGAGCCATGGGAGAAACAAACGATTCTCCGGAAGCTCCAGAGGTATTAGATTACTTCGTCAATGCTGATGACAAAGAACTCTTCGAGCAGTTTCAATTTAAGTCTGGCCACAATCCGAAGAAAATAGGAACGGTCCCTGTCAAGCCGTCCAAAAACGAATCTACTGCGGACTTGGTCCACAATGAAATCCAAACTTCTCTCTATGCCAAACTCGTGCACGAATATGGAAAAGATAACGTTGGAACAGAAATCAGTACTGGACAAGGCACTTCCATAGACATAGTCGTAAAAACAAAAACATTTTGCTGGTTCTATGAGATCAAGACCGCCGATTCTGTTAAGGCGTGCATACGTCAAGCATTGCCACAACTTCTTGAGTACGCTTACTGGCATGGTAACGACGATAGAGCAGATCGATTGATTATCGTTTCTTCACTCCCTATCACAAAAGGTGCAGAAACATACTTGAGTTTTCTTAGAGAGAAGTTTTGTCTGCAGGTTCATTACGAACAACATCAAGTTACAGTTAAAAACAGATAAGTACGGTCAGCGAGTTCCATCAATTCGAGGTATATGGCCATGCCTTCAACGTTCCCTTGTGTGCAATTGCAGGAATCGCCACCTATCTTGGTTGCGATCATTCCCGGTCAATGGCTACTAAAGAAAACAACCCCGTCGTGGCGAATAGTTGATCCTGAGATTGGATTTCAGAGAATGGTTAATGAGGAACGCGCAACAGCTATAGCTACCGGTGTTCTTGACCAACATAGGAGCTTCCCTAACGCTATCGTATTAGCGACGGATGTTTCTTTGCCAAGTCCAGCTAATTGCAAGATCACGCTCCCAGACAGAATTAGATTCTTAGTTGTAGATGGCCAGCATCGCTTGTGGGCACAGAAGTATTCTGAATATGAAGCTCTCTATTGTTGCGTTATTCACCCAGTTCTCAAAGAGAGAGGGATGGCAGAATTGTTTATAGAGATTAACGACAATCAAAGAAGGGTTCCCTCTTCTTTGAGATGGGACCTTGTACGTTTAGTACGTCCTGGCGATGAGCCTACCATCGTGAGGACAGCTGACTTAGTTTATGACCTCGCCACGACGAAAGGCAGCGCGTTGTATCAACGAGTCGATCTTACTGGCGAGCAAGCGGAAATTTCTCTAAAGCAAGGATCCGTCGCACCCGCCATAAGAGGAGCGATATCAGGAAGATCCCCCCTAAAGCAGGAGGGATACGATCATCAGTTGCAGATTGTGATGAACTTCATAGCAGCAATGCGTGAATGCGATGCGGATGCATGGGACAACGCCTCGTCACCTCTGTATAGCGCCAGAGTATTTCGCGCCGCTTTTCGGTTATTGCCCGAGTTGCTAGAGGACTTAGAAAAACCACTCGCAAAATGTACTGCAAATGACTTCTACGAGTACTTGGAAAGAATTAATTTGAAATCATTTGACCTCAATAAAATCCGTGCACAGCAAGGAAGTGCCGGGATTAAACAAATTTACGATACTTTGCGTAAGCAGGTTCTGGATTAACCATGAAACCACTTACCAAGGTTGGCGCTGAGCATTTTGTGAAGTCCTTTGCATCAACCCCTAGTACCGTTGGGATCGGCGTAGAGGAATTCTTAGCCACCAACTGCATAGGCCCAACCACCTTCATCGAAGGGACAGCAAGATTTGAGGAGTTTAGGGATTGCCTGCTTAGAGAGGCTGACCGCTCTCTATCACTATCGATAAATTGTTTCGCACGATCATTGGAAGGTCTTAGAGCCGCTTCTGCATATTGGACACTAGTAAGTCTTTATTACTCTTCTTTCTATTCAGCAAAAGCTGTTTTGGCGATGCACGGCTGTTGGATGACTCATCCTGAGATGTGGGTGGAAGTTGTAGATGCCAATCCTGGAAAACAAAAGCTTGCATATAAAACTAAACGGTATGCCCGTGCTGGATCTCATAGGGTTGCTTGGATAGCGTTTTATGCAGCAATGAACCATCTAAGGAGCTGGTTCATTACTCCGCACGCAAAACTTGCATCGTCACCAGTTAATTCCATAGATACTTGGTTGATAGATACTCGAAATGAATATAACTACGAGCCGGATAAAGCGTTTCAAATGAAGCAAGAATTCGATGCGTCATTTGATGCTACAAATCTTCCAAAATGTTTTGGGGGGAAATTTCGAACTATGTTTGAAATTTCTCATTCGTTTGTTCTCTTCGCGCGAGACATGGCGATTGATCTAAATCTGGATACCGATGTTTGGGCGCCAAAACCCACCCGTAAGAAATGGCACCAAGACTTCGTTACCGCCCCTCAGGACGCTGCGATAACCGCATTGTCCAGCTCGTATCATCCACAGCTTGAATATTGACTGCGAACCGGGTCGGACCAGCGCAACGTATTGATTTAGGAATAGTTGAATGTCAAAACACTTTCCAAGAAGTGCTTAGACGGTCCATTTCCTGCCTGAAAAAGGCGCTCTAAGAAAATGGCTAAAAGGGGGGCCAGGCTCGAATTCTAGATAAATCGAGCCTGGCCCCTTTAGTGCTTTCGGTTCTCTGTCTCAAGTGAACTGATAGTTCACGCCGGTGATGGCTAAGCGATACTTCAACATTGCCCTACTAACTCCATAGACTTGTGCGGCATCCTCTGGCGCGATACGCCGCTGCTTTATTGTGACTAGGGCATCTCGCGGAAGCAACATACATCCGGCAAGCCAATCTGCCTCTGCTTCTTGCTTGATGTCATATACATGCATGAGAAGCATGCCGTCGTCAGAAACTCCAAGATCGTTGGGATTGTGATTGAGAATATGGTGGGCTAGCTCATGCATCAAATCGCTTGCTTGACGCGCAGCTGAGTGTGAGGGATTGAGAAGAATCCGTTTGCGATTGCCAACGCATATAGTTATAGCAGACCAGCTCTCGTGATCATCGTTAAACAGAATTTTTGCTGACTCTTTAGACAGGCCAGCAACATTCCGCGCCGAAAGAACCTCAATGCTTAGGCCACTTGCCAGCTTGCGTGGATCGATTGGGGCAGCAGGTTCAAGCCCATGCTTACGACGAACATCCTTCGCCATTTTTTCACACCAGGACTTGAAACCTCTCTCGAACAACATTGTCTAGATTCTTTCGCTATCTATCATTTCTTTATGCGCCAGCTCGATCAGCTCAGCTAGAGCCTTGGATGTACCTGGATTTAAAGTACGGTCTTTCTTAAAGTGTACCCGCACCTCGGAATTTTGCTGCCCCCTAGGTCGCTTCCCTAAGAAAAATTCGCTGGGATCAACCTTTAGCCAAGCACAAATTTTCTGGAAAGTTTCCAAATCGGGCTGGTTCCCGTTCTCGACACGCGAGAGCGTCGCGTGGCTAATCCCGATCTCCCGTGCGACCTCTCGTACGCCCCTCCCTGCACGGGCCTTCGATAGTTGGTCAGCAAACTCCTGGATCGAGAATTTGGTCATAGGTTAAGCTCCTGGTTTGTATGTAAGACACGAAGTGGTTGACAAACACCCCATCCCCCGTTAGCGTATGAGGTATGCACCAAATACTGTCTCACGGAGCATCCAGCCCGTCAAGCGGTACGGTGTGCGCAAATACTTATTTGGAGACACAAAAATGACTTGGTATGTTGGATTAACTGATGATCCGGACAGGCGTCGCGTCGAACACGGGAGCCCATCAGATTGGACGCAAACGCAATTCAGCACTGAAGCTGTCGCCCGCGCGTGGGAAGCCAATTACGTCGGCAAGGCAGGATACCAGGGCGGTCCGGGCGGCGCAGGCTGGCGTTTTGGGTACTGGTACACCGTAACCTCACGAACGAAACAGTAAGCTCTAGACAAGAGGCTCGTTATGCTGAATCCACCATTTTCTGTTAATGACCACCAGTGGCCTGAGCCCGGCACTGTGGTTTGGATCCAGGTGTTTCTCATCTACCGCCACAGGGGCATTGTTTCCGATCGCTGGTCGGGCGGAAAACCGATGGTGATTTCCAATTCCGGCCGACGTGGCGGCGTTTTTGAAGAGCCGTGGGACGAATTCAGTCAGGGTTCCCCTGTTTACCTCGAAAACAAGGTTTACCACGGAAAATTGCCCAGCCACGATGTTCTGCACCGCGCACGGTCCGTCATTGGCACACGCTATGATCTTTACAAATGGAACTGCGATGACGTAGCTGCGTTCGCTCATGGAATCAAAGCGCAATACACGCAACTTGGGGCTACTCTCGCAATTGTCGCAATCAGCTGCGCACTTATAGGGATGCGAAAATAACTATGAGCAAAGACAGAGATAGAATGGTTTTTCGAGACAAAGACACGCGGGAGTGGGTGAATAAGCGCAATGATGCTGACCGCGTGTCCAGCCGACATGGAACTCAGCGTGATGCCATCGATGCGGCTAAGGAAATGCTAAAGAATCAAGGTGGCGGCGAGTTAATGATCAAAGATCGCAGTGGGGTAATTCGAAGCAAAGATACGATCGCGCCGGGTAATGATCCGAATCCGCCTAAAGATAAAGAGCATTAGATTCGGGGGATTATAAATAGGGGGCAGACCACGGTTTTAACGCTTTGGAAAAACTGTGGTCTGTCCCCTATTTGTTTCTATTTGTTTTAGTCAAAAAACCTCTATTTCCAGAATATGGCTGGCCGTCATCAACATTTTCTCCCCCGCTTCTTACAACGTGGGTTCTTGGATACCACCGCTCCTGGTGAGGCCATCTGGCTCCACAGAAGGGACCGGCCAGTGTTCAGAACTGGAATTGCCGTTGCTGGTGTCGAGGTCGATTTTTATGAAGATGCCAACGGCAATAGCGTAGATGAGCAGATAACTGAGGCCGAAAAAAGCTTTAGCAACCTGGTGTCGAAGCTCAGACAACAGACATCAGGTTCCGTGCCTACAGAGGAAATCAGCACATTTCTTGTGCATCTGGAGGTACGGTCTCGGAATTTACGCGAGGCTTTTCTTGATTCCGGAGAATACCTCGTTAAGCGGCTCACCGAATTTATTGATAGCGGCGAGCCATTCGTCCAACTTCTTGAGCGTAGCATCAAGAATGATCCTTCCATCCTTAGTCAGGCGATATCCGAAAATCTTGCAAAGCAAGGGCTACCCGCTTCGGCGCTTGAACCAGTGCTAGAACTAGTAAAACCACATATCAGCGTCTTCATCGAATCTCTACGACCAACTTTCCCCGCGTTTGCCTCCAAACTGCGAGCCGTGCTGCCAGAAGTATTTGCGGACGCCGCGAGACGTGGTCACGTGAAGGTCTTGACAGATTCGGTAGCCCCTAAGGCACGGATAGACAACTTAATGAAATTGTCTTACTCGATCGTTGATGGGCCTGACCATCACTTCGTCCTAGGTGATTCGGCTGTTTTCTACTTTACGTCCGGGAAACGCCCTTACAAGCCGTTCCTAGATAAAGATGACCTTGTGACTGCCGCTATTCTTCCGCTATCTCACAAGCGAGTACTAATTGGAACAAACGGAGATACGCCAAATCTTGCATCGATACGCGGTGCGGCGGCGCATTGCTCTCTGGAATTCTTTGTTGCCTCACATACAAGCAAAGATCTTGAACAGCTAAGAACCGAAATCGGACAGACGGCTGGCTTGTTAACCGATGCTGAAATGGACGAAATTATTGGAGAGCTAATTTCCGGAAAAAATAACTGAGGTCAGGCCTTGCCTTCTGCCTACTCGCCTCACGGCTAGCGATCCTTCCGCCTTCCTCAATTCTCGCCCGCCTTTAACGCCTCCAATTCAATCTGCACCGTTTCCGCCGCATTGCTGAAATACAACTGCCCCTCCTGGACCGTGCATTGCAGTTGCATGTTGCGATCGGCTAGCTTTTCGACGGCCTGGACGGCCGCTGTCGGGATGCGCCACACCGCGAGGTTTTTTGCGCGCTCAAGCTTATCGGCGAGCGGCTTCCACCACAGCTCCGCCCGGTTGCCGTAGGCGTACACCGTCACCCGGTCCGCGCGGCCGCACGCGCGCAGCATGCGCTTGTCGTCGGGCTGGCCGACTTCGATCCAGTGCTTGATCGAACCGGTCAGGTCTTTCTGCCAGAGATCCGGTTCTTCCGTTTCGGAAAGGCCCTTGCCGAACGCCAGGTGCTCGTGCGCGTTCAGCGCAAACGCGAGAATCCGCACCATCATCCGCTCGTCGGTCTCCGAAGGATGCCGCGCGACCGTCAGCGCGTGCTCGCCATAGTAGTTGCGGTCCATATCCGAGACCTGCAGACTGGCTTTACAGATCGTTGCTTTGAGCGCCATGCCCTATTTCCCCGCGCTCTTTTTTCGGGGACGTCCGCTCCCCCCACTCACCTCGGCCTGTAGCGCCTTCAATGGCAACGAGGTCTCGCCCTTGCGCCAGACGAGGGAGGTGACAACGCGAGCCTTGTCGGGCAGCGGGTGAATGGAGACCGATCCGGTCTTGCGTATGGTCTGAAGCACCGAGCGCGGGGCGAAGGCGATTCCCGTGCCAGAGGCGACGCACGCGACTATGGCGTGATAGGAGCTCAGGTCGAGAACCTTGTCCGGCACGACGTTGCCGGTGGCGAGCCACTGCTGGAGGTGCCGCCGGTAGGCGCAGCCCGACGGGAAGCTGATGATGGTGTCGCTCTTCACGTCCTGCGGGCGCCGGATCTTCGGGTGCGCGCGCGGCGCGATGACAACAAGTTCCTCCGAGAACACCGGCATCAGGTCGAGCTGGTCGGCCACCTGGCAGTCGGCGACGAACGCCGCCTCCACCTTGCGCGCGAGCACCGCGTCCACCAGCGCGTCGGCCGTGCCGGTGGAGAGCTCGATGCGAACCTCCGGGTACTTCTGGTGGTAGCGCGACAGCACCGGCGGCAGTCGGCTCGCCGCAGCGCTCTCCAGCGTGCCGAGCCGCAACACGCCACGCGGCGCGTCGCCCTGCACCGCCGCGCGCGCCTGGCGCGACAGCTCCAGCAGCTGCTGCGCGTAGCCGAGGAAGACCTCGCCTTCCGGCGAGAGGTGCAGGCGCCGCTTTTCGCGCACGAAGAGCCGGGTG
>Ga0137410_10003380_pt1 | contig 10801 bp, 8 predicted proteins | sample CZODoug1_16funga_FD_108878 | JGI IMG/M metagenome (GOLD analysis project Ga0137410, IMG submission 108878) | Vadose zone soil fungal communities from Angelo Coast Range Reserve, California, USA - CZODoug1_16fungal (Illumina Assembly) | ecosystem: Environmental > Terrestrial > Soil > Vadose zone... | reverse complement strand
ATCCGCAATCCAATCAGAGGGGCTAGCGCGGGAGGATTGGCCCGAGAGGACATTGATCGACTCATGGAGCGGACCGCGCCGGCCTGGCGCGCGCAGATTGCGCCGCATCCTCTCGCGCCGGAGAACGCCGGGCCGGCTCGCTCGGAAACGAAGGCCGCGTCGCTGGAACAAATGAAATGGGAATTGAAGGCGTTTTTTCACGAACTCTCTCTTCGCCAGCCGATGGTTCTCTTCCTCGACGATCTACACTGGTCTGACATCTCCACGATTGATCTGCTCGCTTTTCTGGGAAGCAAATTCGATCAACTGCGGATGCTGATTGTCGTGACTTATCGCCCGTCGGAGTTGTTGCTCGCCCGGAATCCTTTTTTGCAAGTCATGTTGGATTTCCAATCGCGCGGTCTGCGCCGCGAAATCGCGCTGCGCTTCTTCAGCCGCGATGAGATCGAGCGTTATCTTGCGGTCGAGTTTCCCGGACACAATTTCCCGCAGGAATTTCCCGCCTTCATTCAGGAGAAGACGGAAGGGAATCCTCTCTTTATGGTCGACCTGATACGCTATCTGCGCGACCGCGAGGTCATTCACCGGGCAGGCGAGACATGGACGTTGGCGGAGGCGATTCCTGACATCGGGCCGGAATTGCCGGAATCGGTCCGCGGCATGATCAGGCGGAAGATCAACCAGCTCGACGACGCCGACCTGCGGCTGCTGACGGCGGCCAGCGTTCAAGGGCAGGAGATAGATTCGGCGGTTTTGTCCAAAGTTCTAGATATGGATTCCGGACAGGTCGAAGAGCGGCTCCAGGCGCTCGATGAGATCCACGCTTTTGTCAGGTTTGTCGGCGAGCATGAGCTGCCGGACAGGACCCTGACCTTGCGCTATCGGTTCGTCCACGGGCTCTACCAGAACACTCTTTACGCCTCACTCAAACCGACGCGCAGAGCCGCTTTAAGCGAAACAACGGCCGCGGCCCTCCTGGGCTTCTACAAAGAGAAAAGCCATACCATCGCCGCCGACCTTGCGCTGCTGTTTAAAGTGGCTCGCAAATTCTCTCGCGCCGCGGACTACTTTCTTCTCGCGGCGCAGAATGCGGCGAACGTCTTCGCCTATCAGGAAGCGATCGAACTGTCGCGTCGAGGCCTGGAGTCGCTCAAGAGCTTGCCGGACGCCTCGGAACAGACGAATCAGGAGATGAGATTGCAGATCACCCTCGGAATGTCCTTGATCGCGGTTAAAGGCTACGCCTCTCCGGACGTGGAAAGGGCTTTCACTCGAGCGCGGGAGTTATGTCTGCGGACCGAGGCGTCGCCTCAGATCTTCCCGGTCTTGCGGGGGCTCAGCTTGTTTTACAGCACGCGGCCGAAATTAGACGAAGCGCGTAAGTTGGGGGAGCAACTGCTGCGTCTCGCCGAAGGCCAGCAGGATACGTCTATCCATATGGAGGCGCTCTTCTCGCTCAGTTTTACGCTCTTCTTTATGGGAGAATTCGCCGCTTCGCTCGAATGCGCGGAGCGAGAGATCGATCTCGACAGCCGCGCCGATCAAACCGCGCCTTACGATCAAAGCGCGACCATCGGTTGCCTGGCCGTCGCGAGCCTGGCGTTATGGGCGCTCGGATTTCCTGATCAGGCGCTCGGCAGGAGTGGCCAGGCGGTCACTTTGGCTCGGCGCCTTGCCCAACCCTTCAACATCGCCCGTTCCCTTGCCTACGAGTCGCTTCTATTCTTGCTTCGGGGAGATTGGAGCGCCAGCGCCAGGTCGGCGCAGGAAGCGCTCAGCCTCTCCAACCAATACGGCTTTTCGTATTGGCTGGCGATGGGAGCCATTTACCTCGGCTACGCGCTCTTCAAGCAGGGGCAAAGAGAGGAAGGAATCCGGATCTTGCGCGAGGGATTGGCGGCCGAAAGCGCGACAGGAGCGGAGGTGGGACGGCCTTATTTCCTTACTCTGCTTGGCGAGGCGCTCGCGGCGGTTGGGGAGTTCGATGAAGGAATCGCCGTGATTGACAGTTCCCTGGCCCTGGTAGCTGGCACTTCCGAACGCTTCGCCCATTCGGATATTTGTCGCCTCAAAGGCGAGTTGCTGCTTGCCAGCCAACCGGAGTCGGAAGCGGAAGACTATTTTCGTCAGGCCATCGAAAGCGCTCGGATTCGACAAGCGAAATCGATTGAACTCAGAGCCGTGATTAGTTTGAGCCGGCTTCTTCAAAGTCAGGGAAGGAAAGAGGAAGCCCGGCAAATGCTCTCGGAAATCTGCGGGTGGTTTACAGAAGGCAGCGATACGATGGATCTGAGAAAAGCAAGAGCGCTACTTTCTGACCATGGCTTATATAAATGAAGAGTGCGCATAAATCGGCGGAGCCTTTGGAGTGCGGTTGCTTGGAACCGCTTTGGTAGTCATCTCCGATTCTGCGGCAATGATCGGAGATGAAGCCCACTCGGGTCCTTTGTACCAGAAATCTGTAGCCCCCAAAAGGACTACCAAAGCGGTTCCAAGCAACCGCACTCCAAAGGCTGTCGCCATTTCAAGTAGTTGATTGTATTCAGCTTTAATTTGCACAGCCTTCATATAAATCAACGCGACCATCGATTAATCGCATCGCAGACATGCTCGACTTGAGCGTCGTTTAACTGCGCATGCATCGGCAAGCTCAGAACCTGGCGCGCGGCCTGCTCGGTCTCAGGCATTGCGCCGCGATGGACTGGGACGCGATTTCGATAGGCCGGCTGCAAATGGACCGGGACCGGATAATGGACGAGCGTCCCCACGCCCTGTTCCCGCAAATGCTCGCGCAAGCCGTCGCGCTCGTCGCAGCGCGCGACGTATTGATGATAGACGCTCTCGACTCCGCCGGGGCGTTCCGGCAATCGCAGTGAAGTCGGCGCGAGCCGGTCATCGTAAATTCGCGCGATCTCTCTTCGCCGCGCGTTCTCTTCATCCAGATATTTCAGCTTCACGCGCAGGATGGCGGCCTGCAATTCGTCGAGCCGCGAATTGAACCCGGCGACGTCGCTCACGTATCGCTCGCGCCAGCCATATTCGCGCGCCAGCCCGACTCGCTCGGCGACTTCCGCGTCGTTCGTCACGACCGCGCCGCCGTCGCCCATCGCGCCGAGATTCTTCGTCGGATAGAAGCTGAAGGCGGCCGCGTCCCCGAAAACTCCGACCTTAAAACTCCCCACCATATGGATCGTCGCGCCGTGAGCCTGCGCGCAATCCTCGACGACTTTCAAATCGTAACGGCGCGCGATGTCGCATATCGCCGGCATGTCGGCGGGGCGTCCGTAAAGGTGAACAGGCAGGATCGCCCTGATCCGCCCGATCCGGTGAATATGCGGCCGGTCACGACAGTTTCTGATCGCATCTTCGACCGCTTCGGGGCTGATCGTGAACGTCGCCGGATCGATATCGACCAACAACGGCGAGGCGCCGGCCATCTCGACGGCGACGACTGTGGCGACAGCCGTATGGGCGACCGTAATCACCACGTCGCCGGCCCCGACGCCGACCGCGCGCAGCGCCAGATGCAGGGCGTCGGTTCCGTTGGCCACGCCCACGCAGCGCTTCGCTCCGAGGTAAGCGGCGAATTCACGCTCGAACTCGCTCACTTGTCCGCCGAGAATGTACCGGCCGCCGTCCAGTGTTTGTCGAACGGCCTCGTCAATCTCGCGTTTGTGAGCGAGGTAATTGGCTTTCGGATCGGATTGCAAAACGGCGCCAGTCATAAATATTTGGGCAGATGTTCCCGGTAAAAAGCTAGGGTACGGCTTAGACCTTCGCGCAAAGGGATAGTGGGTTGCCATCCCAGCATTGAACGGATGCGGCTGAAATCGGCGTAATAATCTCCGATGTCAATCCGCTTGCGATCCGGCGGGTATGAGCGCTTCACGAATTCGCCGCCGCTGTTCACCTCGACCAACAGCTCCGCAAGCCCATTCAGGCTGACGACGCAATCGCCGCCTAAATTGAATATCTCGCCGTTCGCCGCCTCGCTAGTGGCCGCCATCAGAAAGGCATCGACCGCATCGTCGACATAAGTGAAGTCGCGCAATTGATGCCCCTCCCAAACCTCGAACGACTCGCCCCCGATCAGCGTCCTGATCCACAAACCGAGAAATGTCTGCCGCGCGTCTTTCACTCGCATCCCCGGCCCGTAAGTGTTGGTCAGTCGCAGAGCGCAGGCGCGAACGCCGTAAACATTGTTGTAGAGGATATGGTACCACTCGCCCGCCATTTTATTGATGCCGTTCACGTCGACGGGCCGGCTCAAATGCTTCTCGTCAACCGGCAGATAATCGGGCTTGCCGTAGAGTTGGCGGGTACTGGCGAAGACGACCTTGATCGAAGGGTTGTACTTCCGGCAGGCTTCGAGGATCGAGAGCTGAGCGTGGCAATTGATCTCCAGGTCGGTGTCGGGCTCGCTCATCGAATCCATGTGGCTGGTCTGACCGGCGAGGTTGAACAGATAATCCCGCTCCTGCACGAGGTAACGCATGCTGTGGGCGTCGCGCACGTCGGAGACGTTCACCTGAACCAGTGTCTCGATGCCCGCGATGTTGAAAAGATTGCCGCCGTATTCCGGGATCAGGCTGTCAACCAGCAACACGTGCGCGCCGATAGAAGTGAGCCGTCGCGCCAAATTCGAGCCGATGAATCCCAGCCCGCCAGTGATCAACACGCGACGATTGGCAAATGCGTCATCCAGTTCCACGATGAGATCCTTTCGATATTCCTGGCGCTAACGGATTTTGTAGCGCCGATCACGGAGAGACGAAATATTTTTAGCCACGAATGAACACGAGTATTATTTCCGGCCTCCTAAGTTGTTTGGCGGCCATTTTCTTGCTTCTATTCGTGAAGATTCGTGTTCATTCGTGGCTAAAATTCTTTTTCTTGAATCTAATCGCAACGACCATTCGGCCTCTGCGCGACGCAGATCGCCGACAGACCCGCCGGCAGTTTCGCGTTCGGATCTCGCAGCCTTTTCGCCTCCCACAACAGAGCGTTTGTCATCACGCGATTGATCCATTGAAGATTTTGCGTCAGTGGTTTGACGTCCGACCCCTCGTCGGCGAGGCCGAGCCGTTTGAGCAACAACCGTCGAATCGCCACGGCGGGGAAGAGCAGGCTGTTGGCGTATGTCTCGCGCAGAATCTCGAATCCGGCGCGTTTCAATTTCTCCCGTAATTCATCCAGTCCATATCGCCGCTCGGTGCCCAGCGCCCGGTCGTGGCCGCTCTTCATCCATTCGTAGGCCGCGCCGCGAACGAACGCGACCCCGCCCGGCTTCAACACTCGAAACATCTCGCGCATCGCCTGGTCGTCGGCGCCGCGACCCGGAATCTGCACCAGCACGTCAAAGCTCGTGATCAGGTCGAACGATTCGCCGGCGAAAGGCAGATCGGTCGCCGACGCCTGAACCAGGCGTTCGTGGTTTCGTTTGCGGCAGAACTCAATCGCGGTTGAAATCAGATCAATGCCGACGACGTGGGCATTGCCGGCGTAACGAGCCAGCCATTCAAGATTGCCTCCGGTTCCGCAGCCCGCGTCCAGAATCACGCGGGCGCCGGGCGGCAGAAACGGGTCGAGCAGCGCCGCGGTGATTTCGCGCATTCCGGCGAACCACCAAAAGTTTTCTTCGAGGCGATAGAGATATTCGTAATCTTCGGTTTGCATAATTACGCTATGGGTACCGTACCGCTTTGCTGTCCCGTCCACGCATTTGCAATCGGCTATAAGATCAAAGCCGAATTCGATTACTTAAGCCGCTCCTGTGGGCAAAACGAAGGCAGGTCGGCGTTACTAGACGCCGTGTCCAGAATCAGGTTCGCTTCGGGCTCACCGAGCCGTATCGCTACGGCCCTGCGGGCTTCGCCAAAAGAGTATGGGAAACAGCGAATCACGACCGGCCGTTTCTGCTCGCTTCGCATATATCGGAGTAATGCCTCGATCGGCTCCGACCGTTCTCGGAATTGGGGGTATTTGACCGCCCACAGATACGAAATATGATGGACTCCGATGAGCAGCGCGCACAGCCCGATGACCCACCGCCTTCCGATCCGCTCTTGCAGGGTCGTGGCGCCCAGCGCCAGGATCAAAGAGCATCCGACCGCCGCCAAGTAATGATGCCGGCTCGGGACCCTCGGCATGTAGGTCAGGAAACTGTAGGGGATTAGCGTGATCAATATCCAGCATAGGGCGAGCGCCATGACGCCGTACCGCTTGCGGGAGGCAAAAACCAGCAGCGCAATCAGCCCCAAGATACCCCAGACCCATAGAGCCCGAATGGCGCTGCCGATCAACGCCTTCAGCGCCCCGGCCTGCAGAGAAAATGTCCCATCCCGGAAATGATGATTCTGGTCTTGCCCTGAGAACACGAGGACGACGTAGACTGCCACCAGAAGGCCGAACGGTAGAAGCGCGCGCAGCGGTCGATTCCGCTGACTATTGGCGCCGACGGCAAAGAGTGGCATTAAGAGGATGACGCAGACGGCCGATTCCTTTGACAGCAGCGCCATGCAGAAACAAGCCAGCGCGCCCAGCCAAGCCAGGGTAGAGGACTCCGGCGAGTGGAGCCATCGGATCCAAAACAGCAGCGTGAGAAGGCCGAAGCAGAAGGCCAACAGCTCGGGCAGCGCAGAATACCAGATGACGGCCTCGTGATACCGTTCCTGCAACACGAAGAAGATGGCCATGAGAGCGCTCAGCCGCCAGCCGATGCGACGCGCGGCGCCGAGGGCGTAGACCAGTAGCGCGTTTATCGCATGAAGAATGATGCTGGAAATTCCGAATGCGAGTCGTGAAAATCCGAAAACCGTTTCGGTCCAGTATGTGAGGATCAAGGACGTTGCGCGGCTTCTGTAAAGCGGATCTTCCGCCAATGCGCCCCACCCGGAAACGGGGCCGTATTTTCTCGCGAGCATCACCTGAAGGTAATCGTCCGGCAGGAGCGGAAGCGTTAAGAAGGGGAGGTAGACGGCCACGCTCAGCAGGACAATCAGTAATGCGATCGGCGCAGAGCCGGAGTCATCGCTCCAGTCTTTGTAGTGGATTAGCGACCAGCGGCTCGGTCGCAGCCACGAAGCGAAAGGCGTGGAGTCTGCAGCCCTAAGGTCGACTGTGACGCTCGGGAGCGGCCGAGGCCGCGGAGTATTGTTAGGGGACATAGGCCGTTTCCTTATAGATGTTAGCGATTGCGCGTAGGGGGCTGTGGCGCGAGTTATTTACTCGCGCTTATTGGACAAAGCCGCAAACAGGGCGATTAAACAAATCGCTCCACACCGTCGGATTCTTCTTCAGCCCGGCCTGGAGTCGAAAAGATGACCAGCTTCAGCCAGAGCCTGAAAAGATCGTAGCCGGTCCGCGCCACGCGGCGCAGCGTGAAGAATTGCGATTGCCCGTGCAAGCGTGGGTAATGATGAACCGGCGTTTCGGCGAAGCGGTAACCGGCCCTGCTGAGCTTATAGACCATCTCCGTGCAAATGACGCCGCTCGTCGAGGTCAGCGTAACGCTTTGAATGGCCTCGCGCCGCATCAGACGGAAATCGCAATCCACGTCGCGGATCGGCAATCCGAACATCCGTCTCGCCAAAAATTTGTATATCGCTCCCAGCACGATGCGGCGGCGACTATCCGACCGCCTGATTTTATAGCCGGTGACGACGTCCACGTCTTCGATCATCAACGGGATCAGATTCGCCATCTCGCGCACGTCGTATTGGCCGTCGCCATCGGTGTAAAAGATCAAATCTTTTGTAGCGCTCTCGAAGCCGCTGCGCAGCGCCCCGCCGTAGCCGCGGTTGCGTGGATGGTGAATGACCCGCAGGCGGGGCTCGCTGCTCGTCAGATCATTCAGCACCGCGGCCGTGCCGTCACTGCTGCCGTCGTTGACCACGATTACCTCGTAGTCATTTGTGATCCGCAGAGCCATCTCCAGGGCTTCGTGAATCAGTTTGCCTATGGAGTCTTCGTCATTGAATGCGGGGAAGAAGACACTGACGCCGTAAGATTTGCCATTAGATTTCTGATGGGTGTTCATTTGAGAATGGCCGAGCGAAATTTTTATAAACCAAACCCATCGCGATCACGTCTATAATAGACAGATGCGCAGGCGGCTGTGAAAAATTCTCTCTCGGCTACCTGTGACTTTGCGGAGTCAGTACGCCAGCTTTCTCAGGGCGATGGCGTACTGACTCTTTTATATCTTAGCCTTTATCTTGTATCTCGTTTGATGCGCGCCGCTTAACCCATGCGCGCTCTACCGACTTTTTACAAAGGCGCTTAATCTTGACTCAGTTTTTAGGTGAATTTCGGTCGCGTTGAAGAACTGCCAGGATCTTCTAGCGGCCGGGCAATGTTGGACGGAAATAAAAAAAATTTCTTACTCCAGACAGACGCAGTTTTACACGGTTATCCTATTTTGTAAATAGAATCGGGCGCGGCGTCAGATTTCATAGACCGCGACCCGCGTCAGCGGGCGAAAGTTTTCAAGCAACTGGGCAATAACTGATGGTAGGATATTCATCGTTGTTCGATGTTTTGGGCGCTGAAACCTAAAACATCGAACAGCGATGCGAGAGGCGCAACCGCTCCCCGCATTTCCCCCCGCCTTTCAGAGATCAAAAAACGGAAACTACAGGAAATGAAAGAAAGACTCAAATTCGGACAGAGGTTTCATAACTGGCTCGATGAACCTGAAGGCCAGATTTTCGCGCACGGCAAATGGCGGTTTTGGTTCCCGATGCTGCTTATATTTTCCGTGTTGAATCCCGTTTTAACCGCGTCGATCTTCGGAAGCGCCGGCAAGCTACAAGGCTACTTCGGCGCGATCATGTTGAGCGTGGGCGCGTTGCTCGCCTGGTTATGCGTGGGCACGTTGCATTACAGCGATTCGAGGGATGCGCGGCTGGCGCGCGGCGTTTCCATTCTCGATTCGTTCACCCTCTGCTTTGTTATTGCCCATTTCTGCTTTTTGCTGTGGGCGCAAGGTCACTTGCTAACGCTCCAATCGCAGGAAGCCAAATACGAAGCGAGCGCGGTCACATACAACGAACGCGCCGAGCGAATTTCAGGCGATAACGTCCGCATCGCGGAGGCGGTCTCGAAGGCCGAGCGCTTGCGAAACGACACTGCCTACCAGCTTCGACGAGCGGCTGAAACTGGAAACCTGAAGCGGGCGCGGGCCGGTCGAGGCCCTCTCGATCAATCCTCTTCCCTCTCGACCAGTCCGATTGAGCTTGCAAAGCCTGAGAAACCCGAAGAATCATCGGCGGCGTTTCTAACGCGGTGGGACGCGTGGATTCGAATGGCGAATTTTGGCGAATTGATTCTCGCCGCGGTCACTCTGATTTACATTCGCAACAGGTCTGCAAAGTTCAACCACACTGCGGGCGTGAGAGCCGATGCCCCCCCCCATGCTTATGGATTTCAGATGACCGAGGCCGGCGCCAGCGCGTTTCAAGCCTTGCCCGAAGAGGAGCGAGAGACAATCGAGTCCACATATGCGCCTGATGAAGCGGGCGAGGTTGTCGAACAGGATGACGACTTCCCGTCGGAACTAGACGCGTCAGATCGCGAAGCGCAGCGCAATCCGGCCTTGCGACAACAGCGACAATCCGGCGCCAAGATTGCGACAACTGTAGCCTTAAGCGCGGCAGACGAGAGATTGCCGGCCTTTAGCGTTCTCCGTCATCACTTGCGAGTGATCGCATTTCATCATCCCAACCGATGGTTTAAATGTGATTTGATTGACGGCGGAGTGTGGATTCGGATGTGTGAGAGACGCGCGGGCCGGGAGGTCACGATTGCAAAGACAAGGCAGTCCAACAAACTCTTCGCCGCGGTGAATCGACCGGACTTTCGCGCAAGGCTTGTTGACGAATTGATCTATCAAGGTTTCCCAATTGAGAAAGAGAAGATAAGGTCAACCACTCCACCTACAATGCGCTAGCGTTTAGGTGGAGTAGGCGCCATCAAGAAATTCATTCCCGAATTTTCCCTTTGGATCGTATAGTCGTAATAATTGCTGAAAGTCAGCGTGCCTTTCATAGCGGGCATGTCTGCCGGGAACGGTTATGCGCGCCGCAGGCCCTGTGTTATTCCGGAGCGCCGTATCCGCCGCCGCCCGGCGTTTCAATGACAAACACATCGCCTGCCCTCATATCAATTTCATCCGCATAGGACAGCTCAATATGTTCGCCACTTGCGCGTTCCACCCAGTTGCGCCCCAATCCGCCCGGTTCTCCGCCTCCCATTTCATAGGGCGGCACACGGCGATGTCCGGACAGAACGGCCCCAGTCATCGGCTCCAGGAACCGGATGCGCCGCGTCGCGCCATTGCCGCCGTTCCACTTTCCACGTCCCCCGCTGCCCCTGCGAATGGAATGCTCCTCGACCCGCACCGGGAAGCGCCACTCCAACACCTCCGGGTCGGTGAGGCGCGAGTTGGTCATGTGAACCTGCACCGTGTCGCAGCCGTGGAAGCCCGGTCCGGCCCCCGATCCGCCGGAAATAGTCTCGTAGTACTGATATAGCGCGTTGCCGAACGTGAAATTGCTCATAGTGCCGCACGATGCGGCCATCACGCCCAGCGCGCCATAGAGAGTGTCGGTGATGCACTGCGAGGTTTCCACATTACCGGCCACGGTCGCGGCGGGCGGGCGCGGATTCAGCATGCAGCCCTCAGGGACGACGATGTGGAGCGGCTTCAAACACCCGGCGTTGAGCGGGATGTCGGCATCGACCATCGTGCGGAAGACGTAGAGCGCGGCTGCATAAACGACGGCGCTCGGCGCGTTGAAGT
>Ga0137410_10003379_pt1 | contig 10801 bp, 9 predicted proteins | sample CZODoug1_16funga_FD_108878 | JGI IMG/M metagenome (GOLD analysis project Ga0137410, IMG submission 108878) | Vadose zone soil fungal communities from Angelo Coast Range Reserve, California, USA - CZODoug1_16fungal (Illumina Assembly) | ecosystem: Environmental > Terrestrial > Soil > Vadose zone... | reverse complement strand
TCCAGTCGAAACAATGAGCTTGAGATTGGGAAGGCGCTCAATGACGTTGCGGAGCAGCGGGGTCCGCTCGCGCATGACACAAACCACATCAAAAGGCAGCAACCGCTCAATCACGGCGTCTAGATCGACGAGGTGGTTTTGAAATACGGCGATGTCCGCTCGATCACGGAGCACCGACCAATCGGCGCTTTCAAGTGCAGCATTCTGGTAATCGTCCAGAACAGCGATCTTGTACTTCTTCATTGGCTTTTTGTTCATGTATTTCCTTCGCTTATCAAAGGCTGTCAGATTGTGAGGACGACCCTGCCAAAGGGGCGGCCCTCAATGAGGTAACGCAGAGCATCTGCCGCCTCGGTGAGCGGGAAAGTCTTCGCGACGATAGGCTTGACCGCGCCGGAGTGAAGAACCGAACAAATGACGCTCCATGCGGTGCTCCATGCTTCTGCCGGTTGTGCGAACAGGGAAAAGCTCTTCATACTCGCGCGCTTCCAGATTAGATCCGTGACATCGATGGTTGCCTTGCGGCCCGCTGAGTAGCCCAATGTTGTCAGGCTTCCTCCGCTCGCGAGCGTGCTGAGCGCCTCGCCCAGGATTTCTCCACCGATTGCGTCGATCACGATGTCGGCACCATAACCGCTTGTGATCCGCCGAACGCCGTCGCTCAGCTTCTCCTCGGAAAGGTCGATCACATCGTCGAAGTCCAGATAACGTGCTTGTTGCGCCTTCGCATGATTGGTCGTCGTTGATATGGCATGCTTTGCCTCCTGCGCTCTAACCAACTGAGTGACTGCATTTCCGACCGAGCCTCCAATCGCAGGCGACAGCACCGTCTTGCCTTTTACGAATCCGGCAAGGCCCAGCGCCATTTGGGCCGTGAGATATGCGACAGGAACACCGGCAGCCGAAACGTCCCCGATGTTCTTGGGAATTAAGCAAAGATTCTCGCTTCGGACGGCAAGCCACTCACTGTAGGTTCCATTCTCCGAAACGCCGTAAGGACCGGTAAACATCACACGTGAGCCGACAGGAAACGCTATTCCTCCTCCCTCCTCTACCACGCCTGCTCCTTCTCCCCCCAGCACCAGCGGCGCTTTCGCTCGTGGGTATCCCCCCGACAGAATGGTGTGCTCCAGTGGCGTGACCCCGGCCGCCGTGATTTTTATCACTACTCGTCCATCCGAGACTGACGGCTTCGGAATGTCCACTAGCTTCAAATCTTTGTAGCCGCTAAATGCTTCTGCTCTCATTGCACGCATGATGGTTGTCCCATTTCACCTTAGGTTTTGTTGTGACTACTGCTTCAACGCATTAAGATTGGCCTTTGCGCCGCGCTCAAGCGCCAAGGTGAAGTCTGCGGATGGAAATCTTCCCTTCATGGCATTGATCAGGCTATCCGCATCCTTGGCTTTTCTGAGTTCTTCTTCAAAAGCCATTAGATAGTTTTCCGTGAAATCTACGGCGGTATTCGCGTCAAGAGGATCTCCAACCTTGCTGTGTCCGGGGATGACAACCGAAGGCTTTAACTTTCTGATTTCCTTTAATGAGTCCAACCATTTCTCTCTAGCCTTACCGTCCGTTTCGGCGGTGTAAAGGTGCATGTTATTGACCACGACATCGCCGGCGATGAGGGTTCTCTGCCCAGGAATCCAAAGCATCGTGTTTTCATCCGTGTCGCCTTGGATGCGTTTAAGAACTTCGATTTTTGAGCCATCAAATGCAATGAAGTTGCCATCGAATTTCTCGATGGCAACAATGCGAGAGGTTGCCCCCGAGCCCAAAATCTGTTTCCATTTATCGATTTTCTGTTGATAGACTTTGGCGGCTCGGTTTGCTACCGTGGAATTGGCAATGATCCTCACGCCAGGGTATGCGTCCTTGAAAACCTCGAGGCCAAGAAAATGATCGGCGTGCTCATGACTAATGTAGATAATCGACAGTGGCTTCTTAGATTCTTTGATTTCCTGCAGTACTCTTTCCGCGTTGGTCTTTGTCAACTGTGCATCGACTAGCATCACCTCGTGTGTTCCCTCGATAATGACGGAGTTAACCCAGAACTGATCGTCGAGAGAAGTGACCACTTTGATTGAAAAAGCCCGCCGACCAGTCGCAAAAGCAGAAGGATACGAAATTAGAAACAAGAGGCTGGCAGCCATTGCACAAACGGCTAGATATCTTCCAAACCTAGGCTTCAATGTCCCTCTCTCTATTTTTAAGGGCCCCATAAGTTCTCCTTTCCCGAGCTCGGTGATTAGGAATACAGAGTCTGGAGTCCACAAATACGTTGGCCATTGGGCGCCAGGGGAACTGTTGAAGGCGGGGGAGCCGATAGGGATTTTGCCACCGTGCAGAATGGGCAAAAATTGACCTGTCGGCTTGCCTCGCAGCATTACTATTTCTCGTCCCATTGATCGGTAAATGCCACTGGCGCCCAATGATAGACACTCCCCTCCCTGTGCAGGCGACCGAGCCCAGGAAAGATCATGTGTGGCCCCGCGATCAAGACGTCCTCGCTCGCGAGCTTGCGCAGCAATTGATCCCGCGTGACCGCGGCTGCAGTCGGGTCAACGTCAAATACCACTGTGACCTTGGGGTCTGGCAGCTGAAGGCGCTGTACGTGCATGACGTCGCCCCAAAATAGAATCTTCTTTCCTTGGGACGAAAATTCATAACCGGTATGTCCCGGGGTATGACCACGGAGAGGTACGATTTGCATGCCGTCAACGATTTGATCGGAGTCGGTAAACGTGTGCCACTTTCCGGCCTTGATGTAGGGCGGTGCGATGCCTTGTACACTCTGGAAGAACTCTTGTGCTTCCTTCGGCGCCTTAGCGGCAATTTCCTGCGATAGCCAAAAGTCGTTATCTGTCTTTGCCACATAGATGTCGGCATTTGGAAAGACGATCTTTCCATCCTGAGTCGTAAGGCCGCCGATGTGGTCGGAGTGGAGGTGCGTGACCAAGACGATGTCGACCTCTTCGGGCGTGTACCCAGCGCTGCGGAGGTTGGCTACCAAGTGCCCGAATTTTCCCCCACCAAACCAGGTACCGGAGCCCGCATCGACAAGGATTAGTTGTCTGCCAGTGTTGACGAGGTAGCCTGCATCGGCGACATCGAGCAGATGCGGGTCGTCTTGCAGTGCCTTTAGGACACCATCCTTCGTCTTCTGTCCGTTTAGCCAGTTCGCATTGAATACGCCTGGCCCATCGAATAGGGCCGTCACTTCGAGATCGCCGACTTTCAGTCGGTAGAAGCCAGGCACTTGATCATGATGCTGGGGGTCGGCAGCCAGAGCTGCGTTTGGAACGGCGACAAAGCTGGCCAACGCTACCAGAAAAGTGGCGGCGAAGCGAAGCGAATTTCTTTTGAGAACGTTTCTCATCGTATGTGCGGAGATTTCCACCGCTTTGTTTATGCTTTTCATTGGTATGTATCTCTCCTCTGAGTTTCAAATTGGCTCTCGTATTGCATTTCGACTCGGTCCATGCGGATCATCGATGTCTTCTTCTTTTTCCTTCTAACAGCAGGCGGTGATTCTCTGGGTGACGCTTAAGCGGTTTGCGCCATCGTGTGCTTGGTAGCTACTCCATTCTTTCTTGTTTGTGCCGCAGCAGGTTCCTGAGCTGGCGTGAGGAGATTTCCCAGCCGCTCGTGCATGCGGATGCAGTCTTCCAACGTGAGCGAAGCGAGCGCTGTGCGAATGAACTCCTGCTCGCAATGTTCCGAGCAGAAGCCATTCGGGTATTGCGACGTGGACCTCTGCGGGTCTTGCCTGCCCCGGCAACGAAGGCACCATCCTGGTGTTGCGAGGCCGAACGTTATGCCGAGCTCGATCACTGTGGCCCCAGCGGACTTTCCCGCCACAGTCCTGCCCGTCGACGATCCGTGAATCTCGCCCTAGTACAAACCGAGAAGATCTTCCCTTGATTGAGCTGCTGGCATTTGGTACATCCTTCGGCATCACCGAAACATCTCGCTTGACGGCGGCACGATCACTCTCAGGGTTTTCGTTCCTGAGCCATCCACTTTCGTATGTATGGCGAGCAGTGCACGATCTTCACCCCGTCGGCCTTGCATGCTCCTAAGAACCGAACCACCTCCACATCGACGACCGTTACTTCCTTCAAGTCCAAAACCAACTGGGGCCCGTTATCCTGGAGCTGCTTTTTCAATTCCCCGATGTGCTCCGATTGAAAGTGTCCAATCAGACGAATCGTGGTCCTGCCGCCGCGCGAATTCCTTTCGATCTTCAGCGTCACTCGTCGTGCGTTAATGCAACTGTTGTGCCAACGCAATACATTGAATCGGCGTGGTGTTACCGCGCATGAAATTGCCGAGCCCTCAGAAATTCCTGACTGTTCGGGAAAACAAAGGAGGGACGCTCACTGCCATGCGCTTGTGTAGAAGCAGCAAAAACGAAACCGAATGGGGCGACTCAGGAGCAACGTGGATTAGGTTATTGCGTTCCTGTCTGACCGGAAAGTCGGCATAGGGAAGTTGTGTGCTTATGCGATACACGGGAGGAGGGACAGAGGTCGTGCGTATTGAACGCGAAGAAACCGATGCAAGGTCGTTCTCTTACGCTGACTCTCGCCTCAACGGGGGGACTTTGAATTGGCGCTTGTCTATGCCGAGGCTGGCGATCTTTGACTCGAGGGTTTGGTGCGGAATTCCGAGCTTTGCGGCCGCGCCACGGCGCCCTGAAACCCGACCCTGGCATTCTGCCAATACAGCCTCGATTGCTTTTCTTTCCCGGTCCACAAACTCTCTCTTGTCCTCAGTTAGGGCACCGGCGCGAGGAACCAGGCGCCCAGAGAGTTGGTTCGATTTGCGCGACAGCCATGTCTCGTCTACGAAGAACGTTTCTTCGTCGCACAGAATCACGGCACGCTCGACGACGTTTTGTAGTTCGCGGATGTTCCCTGGCCAATCGTAGGCTTGAAGCAGATCCAGCGTCTGCTTGTTAATATGGCTGATCCGTTTCCCGGCTCTCTTCGCATATCGTTCGACCAAATAGTCTACGAGCAGAGGAATGTCATCCTTCCTCTCGCGCAGTGATGGTACACGGATGGGGAAAACATTGAGCCGATAGAAAAGATCCTCGCGGAATGTGCCCGCGCTCACAGCGGTTTCAAGGTGCCGGTTCGTGGCGGCGAGCACTCGCACGTCAACTGAAATTGGTTGGCTGCTCCCGAGCCGCTCGAATTCTCGTTCTTGCAGCACCCGCAGTAGAGCAACCTGCACCTCGGGTGAGAGTTCGCCGATCTCGTCAAGGAAGATCGTTCCACCATCGGCGGATTCGAAGCGGCCGACGCGTCGCTGAAGCGCCCCCGTAAAGGCCCCTCTCTCGTGGCCAAAGAGTTCGGAAGCAATCAATGAAGATGGAATTGCCGCACAATTGACGCGGATGAACGCCTTGGCTGAGCGCTTGGAACGCTTGTGGATGGCACTGGCAATCAATTCCTTGCCCGTTCCGGTCTCACCCGAAATCAGCACCGTGGAATCTGTGGGCGCGACTTTGCTGATCTGTGAAATCACACTGCGGATCGGCTCCGACGATCCAACGATTGCTTCGTACATCGAAGCACGATCAATCTCTTCGCGCAATGCCAGGTTTTCATTGCGCACCCTCTGTTCGGCCTGCTTGCGATCCTCAATGTCCGTCCCCGTCACATACCAGCGAACAACGCTTCCATGTTCGTCGCGCAAGGGATTGTAGAGAATGAGAAACCAGCGATATTTGCCATCTTTACCCAACGCCCGCTGTTCATTCTCAAATGGCAAACCGCGCGATAACGCGTCACGGCGCTCGTCCTGCACGCGTGCCACATCCTCAGGATGAAAGATTCTGGTGCGAAGGTTTGGCGCGATCGCCTCTTCGAGCCTGAGGCCCGTGTAATCTAGCAACCATTGATTGGCGTAAAGAATGGCCCCTTCCGGGTCTAAGATGACAATCCCCTGACGTATAACATCCACAATTTGTCTGAGTTGAGCTTCGGATTTCTGGACCTTTTCGAATGCCAGCGTCAGGGCCGACCGCGATCGATCGCGCTCGATTGCGATTCCGGCAATCCGACTGGCGTAATCGATTAACTGAATGTCGCGCGTCTCCGGATGCCGAACTTCGCGAAATAACATACAAAACGTGCCTAGCACTTTGCGATCGTGCGACATGATGGGGGTCGACCAAGCGGCCCGCAGCCCAATCGGCAGAACGACGCTTCTAAAGTTGCTCCAATTCGGATGAGAAAGGATGTCGGACACAAAGACTGGCCGCCGAAGGTAAGCGGCTTCCCCGCACGGTCCGACGTCAGGACCGATGCACGCTCCATCGGTTGCTGCTTGGAACGCTTGCGGCAGGTTTGGGGCGACGCCATATCGCAGGTACAACCCGTCTTCGTCTAATAGGAAAATCGAGCACAACATTCCCTCATTGTGGGCTTCGATTAGACGGGTGATACTGGTCAGAACTTCGTTCAGAGATGCGCCGATGAGCATCATCTTCAGCGCATCCAGCACCGCCTCGCTGGGCAGGGTTTGCGCGGGGGATGGGGATCTTGAGAGCCCTTGTAGGTTGGGTAACGTCTTGACCTTTGCCATAAACTGGCCGTCTACCACTAGGCGATGCACGCAGCATCACACAAACAGAGCATTTATATCACGAAGGGAAGGCGCGCAGCTCGAACCTCGCACAGCTGGCTGCCGCATGCGTGCTGCTAAAGCTGAGTGGGATTACCGTCCTGATGCCTTCTGGCCGCGAAGCGCCATACACGTGGAAGCCGCTTTCGCGACCAATCGGTTCTCCTCGTCGGTAATGGTGCACTCGACGTACCCGATCGTGTGGCCCCGCCGCACAACCGTTCCTTCCGCTTTGAGTTGTGCCTGCCAGACTGGGCGAAAGAAATTGATTTTCAATTCCACGGTGGTAAAGGATTCATCTGGGGCGAGAGTACTTGCAAACGCTATGCCCATCGCGGCATCAGCAATATCGCAAAGAACACCGCCGTGCAGGGTTCCCATGGGATTTGCATGCTGCGGTCCGGCTGCCAAGACGACCGTCGCCCGCCCGTCCGCGATGTCTTTCGCCTCAAATCCAATCAGCCGCGCGATGGGAACGTCGTTCGACTTTGCGCGTTCCCTGAAGTCCGCTTGCGAGGGAATTTCTTTAGTACTCATGACTTGGCGGCTCCGGAGTACTCATGACTTGGCGGCTCCGGCCTTCGATTTCCGCGCACGAACTTTGGTTTCGAGGTATTCCTCCAGATGACGGACGGCAAGGTCACGAGGCTCTTCCTTTTTCTGCAGACGGCTCACCATTATGCTGCCTTCAAGGGTACTTGCGATCAACGTGGCCAGTTTCGCAGAATCGACATCGGCACGCACCTCGCCTCGTTGTTGCCCCTCGTCGGCAATTGATTGCACACGATTAAGCAAGGAACTGAGAGCCTGGCGGGCCTTGGCTCGCAACTGAGGATTGCCATCGTCGGAATCGATGGCCGTGTTCAGCAGGGGGCAGCCTCCGGGCACCAGCCCTTTACGCCGGTCGCGAAAGTTCCGCACGATTTGTTTGAGGCGATCAATGGTATTCGGGATCTCCTCTGTTCCTTCGAAGCGCGCGTCCATTGCAACTTTCCAGGCGTGGTCGAAGGCGTCTCCTGCAAGCTCTTCTTTGCTCTCAAAGTGCCTGTAAATTCCGCCTTTTTCCAGACCGGTGGCTCGCATGAGATCGGAAAGTGCAGCGCCGTCGTATCCCTTTTGATTAAAGATTGGCGCTGCCTTACGAATGATCTCTTGCCGCGTCTGGTCGCCTTTCCGCACGTTCTCCTCCTAGCAATGTCAACTCCGCGATAATACGGTCGCTCACCGCACGATACAAGTGGTTCGATGAGACCAACCGGTCCCAGGTCGCATTTGATATGCGGCCAGTGAACGGAATTCGCCATTTTGGACCGCCCGCGCTCGGTTCCGCTAACACCCTTGGTATTCACGACGACTTGTGAAAACCTGTGGGAGGCTCAAGCAGATTGGACCTAAGGTCACCCTCGCTCAGTGGCTCACCGCTTTGCTGGTGGTCGTAATGGTGCTCCAGCACTACACGCGAGTCGTTCCATTTCCTGAAGGTGCGCCAGCTCACAGTGCAGACCTTGCCTGTCGCCTCGACCAACTCCACTGTCCACGCAGAATGGGTCTCGTCGACAACATCTCCAGGAATCGACGTTTGTCGAACGGATACTGACACACCACCGACCTCGGCCATCGCATGAAGTGGAACCAGGAAGCCGAAAACAAGTGAGCGCACGCCCGCCTTTCCGCGAATCGGCTCTTCCTTGGTATCGCTGCTTCCCTCGATATCGTCGGCATAAAACTCGTCGAAGATCTCCAGATATTCCTCGTAGCTTCGGCTGATGTCAGCACGGACGATGGCAGCGTTTAGGGTACGTTCCGCAGTCCGAGATTGTGTGTACGGATCGAGATGAAACTGATCGGCTAAGATGAAACCATGTTGATCGCTCATTGAAATTCTGCGAAGTCTAGGCCTCGCCCTTGCTTTTCTCCGATATTGGAGGGCCGGCGATTACCACCGCGAACAGCAGTAGATCCCCGGGAAATATCGGGACGTTGACCAACTCACATTGTTGATGACAGAAGGGACCGTTCGGTCGCATAAACTTCGATTGCATCAACCCGTGAGGGATAAAACGCCAGGTACTCTTTAATACTTGCGACTGCCTCATAAGGTTTTTCGTACGTCCAAACGGCGTATTCGGATTTTAATCCGCCGATGGGAATGCTGTAGTAGGTACAATCACCCTTGTACGGACAATAGGTGTAATGCTTGGTCCGAACCAGCAACGACATGTCCGCATCGTCGCGCGGCAAGTAGTAGACCGGCGGATATCCCTTCTCCTCCAACCGAAGCGCCCGCGTCGATTCAGCAACTATCCCGCCGGCGACTGTTACACGCACCCTGCCCTGAGTCGGAGAAATCGTGATGGGATGGTCAGGCCCAGGAATTCTGATCTCCTTTCCTTTGCTCGTTTTAGTCTCCATTGCGCTCCTCACGGTATTAGTTACAGCTTCGAGCCGCCATCGACGGGAATACTGGCACCCGTGATCCAGCGTGCCTTGTCCGAAGCTAAAAACGCGACTACATCTGCCACGTCCTCCGGCTTGCCGATTCGCTTTAGTGCTTGCATCCCAAGAGTGGCCTCGCGGCCTGCTTCAGTCTTCGTGAAATTCGACATATCCGTATCGATCACACCGGGTGCGACTGCATTTACGCGGATGCCTTGCGGCCCAAGAATCGCAGCCCAGTTCTTGACCAGAGTCTCTAATGCTCCTTTGGTCGAGGCGTAGGCAAGGATCGACGGGTTGTCCACACCGGGCTTGCCAACTACGGAGTGGGACCCGATCGAAGAGATCACGACAATGTTTGAGCCGTCACCTAGAATGGGCAGCAGTTGCTGCACCAGGAAGAACGGACTTCGGACGTTTGTCGCAAAGAGGTTGTCAAAATCCTCTACCGTATAATCCGCGAGGCGTGCCGCCTTGCTGATTCCGGCGTTGAGCACAACCATATCCAATCGATCACCGACGATAGAGCGCACCTGTTTGACTAGCAGCGCAGCGCCGTTCGGAGTTCCTAGATCCGCCGAGATTGCGTTTGCGCTTCCGCCTTTCGTTTGGATCTCGGAAACTAGAGATTCCGCCTCCTGCGCGGAGCGGCCGTAGTGAACCAATACATGTGCCCCCGTCTCAGCAAGCGCCGACGCAGTGGCTCGTCCAATTCCCCGTGACGCTCCTGTTACCAGAGCAGTTTTGTTACGAAGATCAGTCATTTCTGTTTCCTCCGATTCGAACGAACAGTTCCTCTGTCATGTACTAGGTTGAGCCCGTCGATCTAGGGTTCAATCCGCAGCGGCACTCGTGACAATCGAGGCAATCCCGTCGCTCGCATCCAGAAAACGGTTCGTCTCGAAAACGAAGTCTTCGTGATTCTCATACCAAAATCCGTGGTTAGCATCGGCATAGAGGATCAGCTTGGCATTTGGCATGTTCTGAGCGAGATAAAGGGAATTCACTGTATACACAATGAGATCGTGGTTTCCGCTCACGACGAGCGTCAGCTGCTTGATGTTCTTCAGATACGCGAAGCGTTCTCCAGGTTGAGATCCCCACTCGCCGACGGCGGCAATCTGTGCTGGTACGACCTTGTCGCCGATCGGGGTATCGCGGTTTTCAGTGCGCGAGAGGTAGCGCTTCCGGAAGGCTCGGCGAGCCGCCTGACTCTTCTCCGAATCAGTAAAGAAGACTTTGAGCCACAGGTTCTCGGGTGGGTTGTAGGTGGCGCCAAAGATCGCCGCCGTCTCCGGGGTGATGTGACCCTGGCCGTCTCCCGCGTCGTGATTGCGCGGGGCGGTACCAACCAGAATCAGCTTACGAATCAATTCCGGACGGTCCAGTGTGATCTGCTGCGCGATCATTCCGCTGATCGAGAAACCAAGAAGATCGACCTTCGTCGATCCGAGGCCATCGATGAAAGCTTCCGCGTTCTTCGCCATGCCTGCAAAGGTCGTCGGCACCTCCCCGGTCGAACTCGCAACACCGCATTATTGAAGATAATGACCTCACGCTTCTTGGCAAGCCCGTCCAGAACCGCGGGATCCCAGTTGTCGAGGTTTCCGGTGAAGTGCTGGTTAAAGACAAGGGGCAAACCGCTTTGCTTGCCCCAGCGCCGATAAGCGAAGCTAATGCCGCTGGCCTCAACAAACTGAGTGGGAACCGTCGTCGCCGTGTAAGTCCT
>Ga0137410_10003376_pt1 | contig 10805 bp, 7 predicted proteins | sample CZODoug1_16funga_FD_108878 | JGI IMG/M metagenome (GOLD analysis project Ga0137410, IMG submission 108878) | Vadose zone soil fungal communities from Angelo Coast Range Reserve, California, USA - CZODoug1_16fungal (Illumina Assembly) | ecosystem: Environmental > Terrestrial > Soil > Vadose zone... | reverse complement strand
TGATTGCGCGTTGGGTCGATGGTCGGTTGTGGAGCCCGGCCGACGTGCGGCGGCAATCGAATATCGCGAGGGTGGCCGAGCTCATGCGGCGGATCCACGCCTTGGCCGTGCCCATGCCGGCGCGTGCGATGAGCCCGGCAAAATGGATCGAGTACTATAGTGCTGCGTTGGCCCGGCGGAGCGCAAATCCGAGCCCGCACATACCGGATTCGCGTGACCGGCAGAAGGACGTTTCCGCGGAAACGCCGGCAGAGCCGCCCGGCGCTTGGGGTACGCGAGACCTGTCAGCCGCCGCCGCTCGACGGCTGGCGGCAGTCGCGGCGCTTCCGGTCGTTGATCCGGTCGTGTGCCACAGCGACTTGCACACGCTCAATCTGGTCGACCGAGGCAACTCGTTGGTGCTGCTCGACTGGGAGTACGCGCACGCCGCGGACCCTCTCTGGGATTTGGCGGGCTGGAGCGCCAACAACGACCTCGAGGACAACCTCGAGCGCGGTCTGCTGGCGAGCTATACCGGCCGGCTGCCGACACGCAATGAGTATTTGCGCCTGCAGCTACTGGGCTGGCTGTACGATTATGTTTGCCTGTTGTGGAGCGAACTCTACCTTAGCAGGCACCGTGACGAACCGCAGGCCGTCGATACCCTCCCGGGCGGCATCGCAGCACGCGCCCGACTGCTCGCAGCGCGCCTCCATGCATCCAAGTAGTCGAGCCGGTCAAGTTCCGGCACACTACCGGCTTAAGCCGACGAACCCCACGAGGGGATACCCAACGGAGAGCTCAATGGCGCGGATGATCGTAGTGGACCGGGACGGGAAAGAACATGATATCGAGGCAAAGCCCGGTTTGAAGGTTATGGAGATTCTGCGTGAGCTCGACTACGGAGTCGCGGCGATTTGCGGAGGCCTTTGCTCCTGCGCCACCTGTCACGTGTATGTTGATGAAGGCTGGGCCGCCCGCCTGCCGAAACCGCAAAGCGACGAGCTGGAACTGCTGAGGGAATTGCCCGACTTCCGCGATGCCACGTCTCGCTTGTCGTGCCAAGTCGATTTTACCGAGGCGCTGTCGGGCCTCAAGGTAGCCATCGCTCCGGACACGTGACGCCGCGATGCCGGAGGGTGCTGCGTTCGAGGACGCCGCAATCCGTGGCGATATCGCGGAAGGGCCGCCGCGTCATTTCTTCTCGGTTTGGCGGCGGACGGCTTCCTGCGCGGCCGCGATGGCCTGCTGGTCGCCGAGGAATCGGCGGCCGAGAGGCTGCAGCTGCTCGTCCAATTCGTAGAGTATCGGGATACCGGTCGGAATATTGAACTCCACGATGTCGCTCTCGGACACCATGTCGAGCATCTTGACCAGGGCGCGCAGCGAGTTTCCATGCGCGACGATGAGCACGTCCTTGTTGGCCCGAAGCTCGGGAACTATCCGCGATTCCCAATAGGGCAGGACGCGCGACAGGGTATTCTTGAGCGATTCCGTGGCGGGCAGCGAGGCCACGTCCACGTTGGCATAGCGGGGATCGAAACGCGGATGCCGTGGGTCATCGAGGCTCAAGGCCGGCGGCGGAATGTCGTAGCTGCGGCGCCAGACCTTGACCTGCGCCTCGCCGTGCTTCGCGACCGTCTGCGCCTTGTTGAGTCCTTCCAAGGCGCCGTAGTGGCGTTCATTGAGGCGCCAGCTGCGCTCCACCGGAATCCACATGCGGTCGGTGGTGTCCAGAATCAGCCACAGGGTGCGGATCGCGCGTTTCAACACCGAGGTAAAAGCTATCTGCGGCTCGAGCTTTTCGCGCTGTAATTCGCGTCCGGCCTGCGCCGCTTCGAGGCGTCCTTGGTCGCTCAGGTCGACGTCGTGCCAGCCGGTGAAGAGATTCTCGACGTTCCAAGTGCTTTGTCCGTGACGAATCAAGATCAATTTTCCGGGCACGGTTCCTCCTATCGACGCAGGGCGGCGGCGAACACACCGTCGAAAAGTGCAGCCAAAGTCTGGTCGTAAATGATTTCCACGCGCAAGCGAATTCGCCCGCGGCCCGCACGCTGCAGCATTTTGCGGAATTTATCGATCTGCGCATCGGGGGGCGCCGCGGCGCAGGCCCGCAACTCTCCTTGCACCGGCGCCAGGAAACGCATGTTCGATTCTTGGATCACCGCATCCGCCGACAGGTCCCGCGCCGCGAGATAGCGGGTGAACCAAGCCCAACCGGTCAGCACCGCCACCGAATACAAGCTGCCCCCGAACGCCGTGCCCTTGTAGTTCGCATTGAGGGCGAGCGGCGCGCGCAAGACGACGCCGCTATCGTCGGCCGACTCGACGACGATGCCGATATGCCTCGCAAGCATGAATTCTTCCGTGATGCGATTTTGCAAGTACTCGCGGCCGAAGTTCGTGGTTTGTATCGTCACCTGATCAATCCTGGGCGAGTCGCCTGACCGCTTGCAGAGCCACGGACAGAGTCGCGAAATCCGGCGGCGTGCCGGTGCGCAGATCGACGACGACCCGCTTCAACGCATCGACCGGGGCCGCATGGCGCGCAAGCCACTGGTCGACGCGCGCGCCGGGGTCTCGGCCCTTGCATGCCAGCACGGCCCCGGTAATCTTGCGCTGCAATTCGTACAAATTGTCGCGCAAGGTACCTCGCGCCACCGCCTGCCAATGACCGTCCGCAGCGAGACTCTCGATTTGCTCTTTGATCCAAGTCAAACCGATCCGTTCGCCCAGGTCGAAATAGCCTCTCGCCGCGTAGCCAATGTCCAAGCGCGCGGCCATGGCAACCTCGACCAAGTCCAATGCGCAGTGCAACAACTCCAGCGACGCGATTCGAGAGGCGAGGTCTTCGGGAACGTGCTGCTCGATGAGTTGCGAACGCATCACGCGCAACCGCGCCTGCTCCGTGGCGCCCAGAACGCCCTCCAGCTCGTGGAACAGCTCCCCCACCTTTTTGGCGTAACGCAGCACGCCGCGCTCGATATCGAGATCCTCGCGCCGATTCTCGAGCAACCAATAGGTCATATGCCGCAGCAGGCGCGTGGTTTTCGACATCGACGCGTACTGCAGAGCGGCGGGGATGCGGTTGTCGAGAGCTTCGATCTGGGTCCAGATATAGCGGGCGGCGAACACCTCGCGCGCGATGCTGTAGGCGCGCGCAATGGCGGCGGGATCGGCTCCGGTATCGTGCTGCGCGCGTACCGGGAAAACCGGCCCCATGCGATTGATCAAACTATTGGTGATCGCCGTCGCGATGATCTCGCGGCGCAGGCGATGCCGCTTCAATCTCGCCGCGAAGCGCTTCTGGACCGGCGTCGGGAAGTAGCGCGCCAATTCCGTCGACAGATAGGGATCCTCGGGAACGTTGGAATGGATGAGCGCCCGGTACAGCCAGATCTTGCCGTAACTCAAGGTGATGGCGAGTTCCGGACGCGTCAGCCCCTCTCCGGCTTTTAGGCGCTCGGCGATTTCCTCCTCCGTCGGCAGGAATTCCAGCGAGCGGTTCAAGTCTCCGGAACGCTCGAGCGCGCGGATCACGTAGGCGCTCTCGCTCAACCTCTCCTTCGGCTGGAACTCGCTGGTGCTGATCGCCTGACTCTGAAGATAGTTGTTGCGCAGCACCAGATTCGCCACTTCATCCGTCATCTGCGCCAGCAGCCGATCGCGTCCCGCGCGCGTGATTTCCTTGGCGCGCACCGCGCCGTTCAACAGGATCTTCAAATTGACCTCGACGTCCGAAGTGTTCACGCCGGCGGAGTTGTCGATGAAATCGGTATTGAGCCTGCCGCCGCGCCGCGCGAACTCGATGCGTCCGAGCTGCGATATGCCGAGGTTGCCCCCCTCACCGATGACCTTGCAATTCAATTCGCGGGCGTCGATTCGCACCGCGTCATTGGTGCGGTCGCCTACATCGCTGTGGCTTTCGAAAGAGGCCTTGACATAGGTGCCGATCCCGCCGTTCCAGAATAGATCGACATGCGCCTTCAGGATGGCTTTGATCACTTCGTTCGGCGTGACCTGTGCCGGAAGTTCCAGCAGCGCTTGCGCTTCGCGCGACAGGGTCAGGCTCTTGGCCGTCCTTGAATACACGCCGCCGCCCTTCGAGATCGCGCCGCGCGAATAATCCTCCCAGCTGGAACGGGGCAGTTTGAACAGCCGTTCCCGCTCGGCGAACGAGCGCACCGGATCCGGTTGCGGATCGATGAAGATATGCAGGTGATTGAAGGCCGCGACCAGCCGGATGTGCCTGGATTGCAGCAGGCCGTTGCCGAATACATCTCCCGCCATGTCGCCGATTCCGGTAACGGTAAAGTTCTGCTTCTGGATGTCGACGCCCATCTCGCGAAAATGACGCTTCACGCATTCCCAGGCGCCGCGCGCGGTGATCGCCATCTTCTTGTGGTCGTACCCGGCTGAGCCGCCGGAGGCGAATGCGTCGCCGAGCCAGAAGCCGTATTCTCCGGAAATGGCGTTGGCGATGTCCGAAAAGGTCGCGGTACCCTTGTCGGCGGCGACCACCAGGTAGGTATCGTCCTTGTCGTGGCGGACCACTTGGGCCGGGGCGACGATCTTATCGTCGACGATGTTGTCGGTGATATCCAAAAGACCCCTGATGAGCGTTTGATAGCAGGCGATCACTTCGGCCTGCTGCGCCTCGCGCTCGGCCGGCATGCGCTTGACGACGAATCCGCCCTTGGCTCCCACGGGAACGATGACCGTGTTCTTCACCTGCTGCGCCTTCATGAGGCCGAGCACTTCCGTGCGAAAATCCTCGCGCCGATCCGACCAGCGAATGCCGCCGCGAGCGACGTAGCCCATGCGCAGGTGCACGCCTTCCATGCGCGGCGAGAACACGAAGACCTCGAACAAGGGCTTGGGGAGAGGCAGCTCGCGCAGATGTTGGCTTTCGATCTTGAAGGAGAGGTACTCCTTGAGCTGGCCCTCGCCGCCGGTTTGATAGACATTGGTACGCACGGTGGCCGACAATGCGTTCCACAAGGCCCTCAAGATTCGATCCTCGTCGGAGCGCGTCACCTCCTCGAGCGCCGAGCGGATGCGACGATCGAGCCGCGCGAGAGCGCTCTGCCGCGCCGTCGCCGAGCTTTCCGGGTTGAAGCGGGCCACGAACAAGTCCGCCAATCCCTTGGCTATTGCCGCATTGTTCACCAGGACTTGTGCGATATAGCCCTGGCTGAACGGCAGTCCGGTCTGCAGCAAATATCGGCAATAGGCGCGCATGACGATCACGAGGCGCCACGGTATGCCGGCAGCCAGAGTCAAATGATTGAAACTGTCGCTATCCATGCGGCCGGTCCAAACGGCCGTGAAGGCACTCTTGATTTCGCGCTCCAATGCTTCGAACTGGGTCACGGTCGACGCCTGCATCACCAGCTCCAGGTCCTGAATCCAGGCGCGCCGCGCGGCCGGAAACTCCAATTCGTAGGGCCGCTCGGCGATCACCTTGAGTCCCATGTTCTCCAGCATGGGCAAGAGGTCGGAAATCGGAATGGCATCTTGCTTGCGGAAGATCTTCAGAAAGAACCTGTCCTTGCGCCGCGGCTCGGGTCTGTAGATATCCAGATGCAGGCGCGCCGGCTCTTTCTCGACGGCCTCGAGGAACGACACGTCCAGGGCGGCGGCGTCGCCGCCAAAGTCCTCGGTGTAGGCCGCGGGGAATGCCTGTGCATAGTTCTCGAACAGCTGCAAGGCGTAGGCTTCGTCGAAGCGCGACAGCAACGCTGTCTTGAAGCCGTCGGACCACGACCGCACCGCGGCGGCGACGCGCAGTTCCAAGGCGTCCGTGTCGATATGGATTTCATCGCTGGGTCGGGTCCGTGCGACGATGTGAATGCGGGCGAGGTTCGACTCTGCGATCTGCACCTGCGACTCCATGCTGTCCGCGGAAAATGCCTCGCGGATGACTTTTTCGATGCGCTGACGGACCTGTGTGTTGTATTTTTCGCGCGGTACGAACACCAGGCAGGAATAGAATCGGTGAAACGCATCGCGCCGGAGCAGCACGCGAACCCGCGGACGCTCCTGTAATCCGAATACGCCCGTGACGATACGATTCAACTCGGCAACACTCGCCTGGAATAGTTCGTCGCGCGGAAAGGACTCGAGGATGTGCTGCAGCGCCTTGCCGTCATGACTATCCGGCGCCAGCGCGAAGTGTCTCACCACCTGCGCCACTTTATGGCGCAGCACGGGGATTTCACGGGGATTGCTGTTGTAGGCCGATGACGTCCACAAACCCAAGAATCGTTTTTCGCCTACCAAGCGGCCCTTGGAATCGAAATGCTTGATGCCGACGTAGTCGACGTGTCCTGACCTGTGAACGGTCGACACCAAGTTCGCCTTGGTAACGAGGACGAGGTCGCGGGAGCGGCTCTGACGGCGGATATCGCTCGCCGGAGAACGGTAGCTGCTTGTCGGCCGCCTGTGGCCGCGACGCAGAATCCCCAGGCCCGTGGCTTCGACCGGCCGCAAGGCTTCCTGCCCTTTGCGGCCCTGCAGGCGATATTCACGGTAGCCCAAAAAAGTAAAGTGGCGATCTTCCATCCAGGCGAGTAGTGCAAGAGCTTCGCTCAGATCACTCGCATCGAACTGCCCGCTCAAGAGACTCAATTCTTCCGCCACCTGCCGAGTGGCAGTGCGCATTTTGCCCCAATCGGCGCACGCGACCCGCACATCGCGCATGCTGCGCTCGATTTGCGCCGCGAGAGACTGCAGCGCGGCCGGATCGACGATTCGATCCACTTCAACGTGTTGAAACGACTCCAGCCGCAATTTCTTGTCGGCGGGCTGCTTCCGGTCTTCGGGCGCCTCGCCGCGCTCGCGCAGCGCGAGCAAGTTTCCGGAACCGTCGCGCGTCACCGCAAAGATGGGATGCGCCAGAAAATGCAGGGTGAGGGCGCGCTGGGTCAGCGCAAGGCTGATTGAATCCACGAGAAACGGCATGTCGTCGTTCACCATCTCGATGACGGTGTGCGGCGAGGTGAATCCATGTTCACGCTGGGTTGGGTTGAACACCCGCACCAGCGCGGATCGCCGCCGCTGGCGCGCGAACATCAAGTGCGACAAGGCGGTGCCGGCAAGCTCTGCCGGCTCACGCGCGGCAAGGTCCTCCACATCGACATTGGCGTAGTACGCTTCCAGGAAGCGCCGCCAGTCCAAGTTGCGAATCGATTTGGGCGGTTTGACCGCGGACCGCACGACGGCGGAGACGATCTTGCGATGTTGTTCCGAGGAAGCCTGGTACATGATATCAATCCTAGCGTTATTCCGGCTTTTCAAGGTCTGTGATGACGGCGGCCAAGAAGCGGCAAGCCTCTCCGCCCGTGATGCAGCGATGATCGAAGCTCAAGGATAGGGGCATGCGCCGATGGGCGCGGACCGCGCCTCCGACGACGACGGCGTCCTCGCGCACCTTGCCTGCGCCCAGTATGGCGACCGCCGGAGGCACGACCCGGGGGATGCCGTAGCGGCCCGCGAGAGTGCCGAAGTTCGAGAGCATCAGGGTGAAGTCGCGCAGGTCCGAAGGGTCAGTGCTGCGCCGATGCGCCGCTTCCTTTTGCAGCGCAATAGCTGCGCGCAGCTCGTCGGGCGACTTCCTCTCGATGCTGCGCACCACGGGAACGATGAGTCCGCCGGGCGTATCGACGGCTATACCTAAGTCGATGTGCGCAACCAAGAATCGCGACTGCGTCACCGGATCGTACCAGGCGTTCAAAGCAGGTTCCGCGCGCCAGGCACAGATCATCGCGCGCATGAGCCGCAGCATATAGTCTCCGCGCTGCGACCACTCGTGGATGTCGGCGTCGTCGCACACCGTGCTGCCCGCCACCTGGTCCCGCGACTGCGACATGCTTTGCGCCATTGCACGCCGCATGCCTCGCAATGGTTCGACGGTACCGTCGGCGGGGCCGGCGGCGGCGATCGCCCGAGCGGCCGGGGAGGGGGATGAGCCGTTCGAAGGGAATGCGCCGCTCGAGGGGGATGTGCCGCTCGAGGGGGATGCGCCATTGGAAGAGGATGCGCCGTTCGTGGCGGACGCTCCCTTCGCGGCGGCCGGTATGTTGGCGTGCCGGAGGACATCGTCGAGCGTGATCAATCCCGCGCGGCCGCCGCCTTGGACCGTTGCGAGATCCACGCCCAAGCTTTTTGCAAGCGCCCGGGCCGCCGGCACCGCAAGCGCGCGCTGCGACTTCTGCCTGTGCGCGCCGCCAACCAAGCCCCATTCCACGAATTCCTCCTCGCTCGCCGCGGGCATGCTGCCGACGACGGTTCCGGAATCGAATTCGACGAGCGGCGCGCCGGTGGGAACGATGTCGCCGGGCGCCCCGCACAGAGCGGTCACGATGCCGCTGAAGGGCGCCGGCACTTCGACAACCGCTTTCGCCGTCTCCACCGACACCATGGGTTGATCGACCCGCACGTGATCGCCAACCGATACGTGCCACGCGATGATCTCGGCCTCGGCCAAGCCTTCGCCCAAATCCGGAAGCCTGAATGTGCTCATGGAATAGTCCCTAGCCGGAAAACGTGAGTTCTACCGCATCGATGATTCGTTGCACGCTCGGAATATAATCGTGCTCGAGCTTGAACAGCGGCATGATGGTGTCGAATCCGGCGACCCGCTGGATCGGAGCCTGTAAATCGTAGAGGCCGTGTTCCGCGACCAGTGCCGCAATCTCGGCTCCTACGCCGACGTTGCGGGCGGCCTCGTGCACGATCACGAGCCGGCCGGTTTTGGCGACCGAAGCGAGAATCGTCTCGATGTCGATCGGACTCAAGGTCGCAAGATCGATGACCTCGGCGCCGATCCCGCGCTTGTCGAGTTCGGCGCTGGCGCGCAGCGTTTCCATGGTCATGGCTCCCCAAGTAACGATGGTCACGTCGCTGCCTTCGCGCAGAACGAAACACGCGTCGAGCGGCAGAGCCTGGCCGTCGTCGTTGACTTCCTGGCGCATCGCGCGATACAGGCGCACCGGCTCCAAAAACATCACCGGGTCCGGATCGCGGATGGCTGCGAGCAGCAGGCCGTAGGCGCGAGCCGGCGAGGAGGGGCATACGACGCGTATCCCTGGAATGTGGCACAGCATGGTTTCGGTGCTTTCCGAATGATGTTCGGGAGCGTGAATGCCGCCGCCGTGCGGTGTTCGAATGACGACGGGACAGCTCAGGCGGCCGCGAGTGCGGTTACGCATCCGCGACATATGGTTCACGATCTGGTCCAAGGCCGGATACAGAAATCCCATGAACTGAATTTCCGCGACGGGTTTCAGCCCATGGGTCGCCATCCCCACCGACATGCCGGCGATGGTCGCTTCCGCCAGCGGGGTATCTTGGACCCGGTCCTTGCCGAAGCGCTCCTGCAGCCCGGCGGTCGCCCGGAACACGCCGCCGTTGGCGCCCACATCCTGCCCGATCACGACCACGTTGGCGTCATGCTGCATTTCCCAGCCATGCGCCATCGCGATGGCTTCAACCATGGTTATTTTCGCCAATTCAATGACCGCTGGGTTTCGAGACGCCAGGTTTAGATGAATAATGGCGGGCGATGAGGCGTTGCTCGCTGAGATGCGCCGGCAGGGCGGCGAATAGGTGATCGAACATCGCGTCGGTAGCCGGCTTTGCCTTCGCCAAGTACTCGGCCACGGCCGCATCGACCTTCAGCGTGCACTCTTCCAGCAAGGCTCGTTCCTTGGCGGCATCCCATAGTCCGCTGTCGATCAGAAACCTTCGAATCCGAATCAGGGGTTCGAGGGCCCACGCCTCTTTGACTTCCTCGGCGGACCGATAGCGGCCGGCGTCATCCGCAGTGGTGTGATCGCTCAGCCGGTACGTCAATGCCTCGATCACACTCGGTCCCGCGCCGTCCCGCGCGGCCTCGAGCGCCTCGCCGACCACCTCCCGGACGGCGAACACGTCGTTGCCATCGACCTGCACTCCTGGAATACCGGCCGCCACCGCTTTTTGCGCCAGAGTTTTCGCCGCCGTCTGCGCCGCGACTGGAACCGAAATGGCCCAGCCGTTGTTGACGATGACGAACACCACGGGCAGGGCGCGCGACCCGGCCAAGTTCAGCGCCTCGTAGAAGGCGCCCTCGGAAGTGCCTCCGTCGCCGATGTAGGCGAGAGCGCAGCGCGGCTCCTTCCGCACTTTGAAGGCCATGGCTGCGCCGGCTGCATGCAGGGTCTGGGTGGCGATGGGCACACACCAAGCGAAGTCCTGTCGAGGCACGGCAAAATCGCTGCCACGCTCGTCGCCGCCCCAATACGTCAGTATCTCGGTCATGGTGACGCCGCGCCAAAGCTGAGTGCCGAATTCGCGATACACGGGCGCCAGCACGTCTTCGGGCCGCATGGCGGCGCCGACGCCGATATGCGCGGCCTCGTGCCCGAGGGACGGGGGGTAGGTACCGAGCTGTCCGGTGCGCTGGAGGTTCACCGCCTTCGTATCGAAAACACGGACCATGGTCATGGCTTGATACATGCGCAGTACCTCCGCGCTGTCCTTCGCAAACCGCGGCAGCGGCGCCACGACCTCCCCAGCTTCCCCCAGTATCTGCCGGTAGTGGATTTTGAACTCGGCGACCATTTTCATGCGCGAATTATGCCAGGTGTTGAGTATTCCATGCGCTACGCGCTATTCCATGCGCTACGCGCGAATCTACGGGGTCGAAGCGACCCCGTCCTTTTACGGGTGATGTTGACAGGCAAGATAATGTTGTGTCTGCATTTCGACGAGGCGGCTGGCGGCGCGCTGAAACTCGAGGCCGAGCCGTTCGCCGCGATAGAGTTCCGCGGGCGGCGCGGCGG
>Ga0137410_10003373_pt1 | contig 10810 bp, 7 predicted proteins | sample CZODoug1_16funga_FD_108878 | JGI IMG/M metagenome (GOLD analysis project Ga0137410, IMG submission 108878) | Vadose zone soil fungal communities from Angelo Coast Range Reserve, California, USA - CZODoug1_16fungal (Illumina Assembly) | ecosystem: Environmental > Terrestrial > Soil > Vadose zone... | reverse complement strand
TGCGGCACGGGCCGATGGCGCTGGTCGACGAGGACTATCCACTGTTGGTGTTGGCGCCGCGCGGCCCAGCACAGGCTGGACTGCTCGCGCTCGCGGAAGACATGCGGGCGCATGGTGCGCGCGTTCTGCTCGCCGCGCCGGCCGGGACGCCTGGAGCTGAGTTGCCGCTCGCCAACACCGGCGCCGAGGATCTCGATCCGATCGCGGTCGCGCAGAGCTTCTATCCGATGGTCGAGGCGCTCGCCCGGGCGCGCGGGCTCGATCCAGATCGCCCGCGTCACCTGACCAAAGTCACGCGCACGCACTAATGCGCCGACCGTCATGCACAGCGAATTCCGTCTGCTCGCTTTGGCATTCGACTGTCGCGCAGAAAGGCGCGGGCGATGACCGGCGCCGGCGAACTTGTGATGGTTGACGTCGAGGGCAAGGTGCTCGCAGAAGCGCAGGCGAATTTCTTGCTCGAAAAGAAGATCCGCGCGGTATGCCTGTTCCGCAAGAATCTCGGCAGCGAGGACGAAGTCCGGCAACTGACACGCGATCTGCGCGTGGTGCTCGGGGAGCGCGCGCTGATCGCCGTCGATCAGGAGGGCGGCTCGGTTGTGCGCGCGACCTTCCTGCCGCAGCCGCCGGCGGCGATGGCGCTGGGCGCAGCCGATGATGTCGCGCTCGCCGAGGCAGTGGGAGAAGCGGTCGCGCGCGGCATACGCAGCCTGGGATTCAACTGGAATTTCGCGCCGGTGTTGGACGTCAACAACAACCCGGCGAATCCGGTGATCGGCGAACGCAGCTTTGCCGCTGATCCACACGCGGTCGCGCGGCTGGGCGGCGCCTGGTTGCGGGGCACGCTGCGCGCCGGTGTCGCCGGCTGTGTCAAGCACTTTCCAGGACACGGCGACACCCACATCGACTCCCATCGCGATCTGCCGATCGTCGACAAATCATGTGCTGACCTGGAGGCGCTGGAGTTTCTCCCATTCCGGAGTCTGCTGCGCGAGGCGCCGGCGATGATGACCGCGCACATCATCTACTCCCAACTCGACGCAGAATATCCGGCCACACTGTCGCGCCGGATTCTGGGAGATCTGTTGCGCGACTCCTGGGGTTACGACGGTGTCGTGATCACGGATTCGCTGGTGATGAAGGCGATCGCTGACGGCTACGGCCATGAACGCGCCGCCGTGCTCGCCTTGCGAGCGGGAGCCGACATGGTGCTGGCGCTGGGAAGTCGCGCCGAACAGGCGGCCGCTCTGGACGCGATTGCATCGGCGATCGACCGCGGCGAGTTGACGAACGCGCAATTGGAACGATCGGCGCGGCGCCTGGATTCTCTGGCGCTGCGCTATCCGGTGCAGGCGGGCGAATATTCCGATCCGCAGCGGGCGATTGACGATCGCCTGATGCGGCGCGCTTGGGCGGCGGGTCTCACCGCAGTGCGGGCGCCGCGTGCGCCCGGCCTCGATCAGCCGCTGCGTGTCTACACCCAGCGCAGCGTGCCGAGCGACGGGATATCGGAGGCTGGTCCTAGTTCGGAGCAGGCGGCCAAGTTATTCGCGAGTTTTCGCGATGCACAGGTCGTGCTGCTCGATGACCTGCGACAAGTCGATCAGGCACGGCTGCCCAGGGATGAACGCGCAACGGTACTTGTCTCCAATCATCGCCAGCGCTATTCCGACCGCAAAGATCCCTGGCGACCTGACTTGCATCTGGTGCTTTGGAATCCGTTTCAGGCGCTCGATGTCGCCGCGCCCACCGTCGTGACCTGGGGGTTTGCCGATGGCGCGCTGGATGCGCTGCGCGCGTGGCTGGAAGGCAGCGCTGAGGCGCCGGGACGCGCGCCGGTAAGACTCGATGAGAGACCGGCGTGACCACGCCGCATGGTCTGGAGTTGGAGCAAGGTCCTCCACCGGAGGGACAGCGGCGCAAACAACAACTTGACACGAAAAGAGCGCCGCCCATGTCCAGCGAGATCCCTCCCTTGCGCTCACCGATGCTGTGGGTGCCGACGTTGTATTTCGCGGAAGGCTTGCCCTTTTACACGGTGGCTCTGATCGCGTCGCTGATGTACAAGAGCATGGGCGTGGCCAACGACGAGATTGCGCGCTGGACCGGGCTCCTCGGCCTGGCGTGGGTGTTCAAGCCGCTGTGGAGTCCATTTCTCGAAGCTGCCGCGAGCAAGAAGACCGTCGTTGTCCTCTTTCAATTCGTGGGCGCAGCAAGCCTGGCGCTGGTCGCATTTGCGCTTCAGTTGCCGAGCTACTTTTCGGTGACGGTGGCGGTCCTCGCACTCGTTTCATTTGCCTCGGCCACGCACGACATTGCCGCTGACGGCCTTTATATCGCGAGTCTGCCGGCCAAGCTGCAGGCCGCCTACGCCGGCTGGCAGGGCGCGTTTTTCAACGCGGCCAAGTTCATTTCCCTGGGCGGATTGGTGCTGCTCGCCGGTTATTTCGAAAAGCGCATGGCAGTTGCCGGCGCCTGGACCATCATCTTCGGCGTGCTGGCGGCGATGATGGCGTTGCTGGCGCTCTATCACACGTGGGCGTTGCCGCTTGCGCGCAACGCGGCGCGGACGGAAAAGTCGCTGGCCGGAATCGCCCGCACGCTGTGGGACGTGATCCTGGAGTTTTTTCGCAAGCCGGGCATCTGGCTCGCGATCCTGTTCATCGTGCTGTTCCGCGCCGGCGAAGGACAGATCCAGACCATCGGGCCGCTCTTTCTGCGCGAGGCGCGCAACCTGGGCGGACTCGGCCTGACCACCGACGAAGTGGGACTCACTTACGGCACGGTGGGCACCGTTGCCTTTCTTGTCGGCAGCGTGCTGGGCGGCTATTTCACCTCTTGGCTCGGATTGAAGCGGGCGCTTTTGTCCCTGATCCTCGCCATGAATCTGCCGAACGTCGTCTTCTACTTTCTGAGTCTCACGGTGCCCTCGAGCCTGACGGTGATCGCCGCCGCGCTCGGAGTCGAGATGTTCGGCTACGGCTTTGGCTTCGTTGGCGTGATCCTGTTCATCATGCAAGTGGTCGCGGCCGGCAAATATCAGACCGCGCATTACGCGCTAGGCACCGGTGTCATGCAACTGGGATTTGTGCTGTTCAAGACGGTGAGCGGCGATATCCAGATCGCGCTGGGATATCAGACCTTTTTCTTGTGGGTGTTGCTTTGTGCTGTTCCAGCGCTCGTGCTCGCGCGTCTAGTGCCGATTCGCGATGCGAATCCTGTGCAACCAGAGCAGCGCTCCGGCGCGCCAGCGAGCGCGGCCGACCGGTGAAGACGCTTGCCTTGCGGGTGGCCCGCGCGCAGCGATTGGGGATAGCGGGTGTCGTTGCGACGCTCGCGTGCGCCTGCACCTCGGTGGCGACGCACGAGGCAACGCGGGAATTCTTCTTCGACGATTTCAGCTATCGCGACGCAGTCGCAGTTCAGCGTGCCGGCTGGCGCGCGCGCGACAAGCCCGGACACCCCGGCGTTGCGGGCGCGACTTGGAGCGCCGACCGGATCAGCCTGGTTGACGATCCGGACTGGCCCGGGAATCGCCTCTTGCGGTTGACCGCGCGCACCGACGGCTCAGTCGCCGGCACTGGGCACACGCAGCTGTGTCATGCGCGCAAGTACCTTGAAGGAACGTATGCGGCGCGCGTGCGCTTTGCCGATCGGCCCATCGAAGGTCCGGACGGCGATGTGATAGTCCAGACCTTCTACGCGGTGGGTCCGCTGCGCTTTGACTTCGATCCGGACTACAGCGAAGTCGATTGGGAGTATCTGCCCAACGGCGGCTGGGGCGATCCGCGCACACGCCTGTATGGCGTCAGCTGGCAGACCGCGCGAATCGAACCCTGGTGGGCGTTCAACCAACCGTTCCAGCTTTTTCACGAGCTCGGCGGCTGGCATGTCCTGTTGATGCAGGTAGCTGCCGGCAAAGTGCGGTTTTTTGTCGATGGCACTTTTCTGGGTGAGGCCGGCGGCCGCAACTATCCGACAGTGGCCATGTCCTTGAATTTCAGCCTCTGGTTTTCGCCCGGCGGGCTACTCCCAGAGATCCAGGTGCAGCGTGTCTACCAGCAGGACATTGATTGGGTCGTGCACTTCAAGGACAAAGTGCTGTCGCCGGCAGAAGTGGAGGCAACTGTCCGCGCGCTGCGCGAGCGGGGCACTACGTTTGTCGATTCGGTGCCGGAGAGGGAACCGCGGCTGGAGTCGATGTGTGACTTTTAAGAGAAGCGATCGGTGCTCACGTCGCCTTTTCTCCGCGCGCCGTCGACAAAGTCAAGATGGTCACGACGGCCCGTGCAACTCCGCAACGATGTCGTAAGTGTCGCCGCGGTAGTAGGAGTGCGATAGCTCGACCGGCCGGCCGTCGCGCAAGTAGCCGAGGCGTTCGACCAGCAGGCCGGCGTCGCCCGGCTTGGCTTCGAGCAGCTTGGCCTGCTCCTTGTCGAGCAGCAGCGCCCGCAGCCGTTGCAGCGCGCGCACCGGTCGATTGCCGGCGCGCTCGAGCGCGTCGTACAGCGACTCGGTGACCGCGTCGAGCGAGGGCAGACAAGAAGCAACCACGGTAGCGACTTCGATCGACATCGGCGCGTCGTCGGCAAAGCGCAGGCGGTGGAAGCGATACACCAACGTGCCGGGGCTCAACGCAAGCTTGAGCGACTCTTCGGGCGAGACCGTGCCTTGCGCGCGGCGGATCCACACGCTGCGCGGCGTGCGTCCGCGCGCACGCATGTCTTCAGAGAACGACGTCAGACCAGAGAAGTTCTTTTCGATGCGCGCATTGACGAAGTTGCCCGAACCCTGGCGACTCACGAGCAGTCCCTCGGCGGCGAGGCCATCGATCGCCTTGCGCACGGTGATGCGCGAGACGCCGAGTTCGGCCGCCAATTGCCGTTCCGACGGGAGTGCGTCGTCGGGCCCGAGCACGCGCATGTCGATCGCTTCGCGCAGCGCCCTTTGCAGCTGTTGGTACAGCGGCAAACTGAGCTTCGGATCCAGGGTTCGCAGGATCTTGGCAAGCGGCGTCATCAATCAGGCTTCAAGTCCAGCGTCGGCATCGCGGGCCGGTGTGGGCGGTCGCGCAAAAAATAGTACCAGTAAAGTACCAGAGGTGCTGACCGGTGGTCGATTCGGGCCGACCCGGCCACGGCCACTTGCGGCTGCATAGAAATGCATTGAGGCCGCGGCACGTGCGTCGTGCGCGGGGTCCGTTGCCGTGCAAAGCGCTGTCCTGCTCCCGCCTGTCTTGCCCCAATCTGCCCGCTCCGACGGCCATGCCCCGATCGTCCTGCGCCAATCGCCCCGCCGTCCTGCCCAGAATCCTCAGGCAGCTTACGCCGTCAGTCCCAGCACCCCTCTTTCATTGACGACTCCCATCGGCAGTCGGCACCACTCGTTGCGCCGCGCGCGCGGCGCAGCGAGCGTTACGGACCCCTTAATCGACCTGCGATACCAGTGACATACCAACCCGCGGGCTGGTAGCGCTGTTGCACTGCACCCAAAGTTGCTTCTGCTCGGAGAATTTCTCCTCTGGCTGTGGCTCACTTTTGCAACAGAAGGCGTTGCAATTCGAAAAAATTGGTAGCATAGTGGGCCATTGTGGTCATGTAGTGGTATGCAAGCGGCGCAACCGCTAAGCCACAAGGTCGGAAGCCGGTCACCTTCGCTGCGGCAGCACGGTTTCCTCTATGAACAAGTCGCATCAGCGCCAACATCGGAGAGGGGCATATGAAGCTCAAGTTGACACCCATCGCATCGGCCGTCGCTCTCGCGCTGGCGAGCGTTGTTGCTATTCCCGCGCTCGCACAGCAGGCGCCACAAGCTCCGGCGGACACGAAGGACAAAGTTGAACAGCTCGAAACGGTCGAAGTCACCGGCATTCGCGGCTCGCTCGAGCAATCGCTCAAGCTCAAGCGCGCGGCCACCTCCCATGTCGAAGTGATCACCGCCGAAGACGTCGGCAAGATGCCGGACAAGAACGTCGCCGACTCGTTGCAGCGCGTCCCGGGTGTGACGACCAGCTCGGCGGGGGCAACCGAGGGTGGCTTTGATGAGAACGATCGCATCAGCATGCGCGGCACCAATCCGAGCCTGACGCAAACGCTGATCAACGGCCACAACCTAGCTTCCGGCGACTGGTTCGTGTTGAACCAGGTAGGACAAGTTGGCCGTAGCGTCAGCTACACGCTCCTGCCGTCCGAACTCGTCGGCAGCGTCGTCGTGCACAAGAGCGCACAGGCGCGCGACATCGAGGGCGGCGTAGTCGGCACCGTCGACGTCATCACGCGCAAACCGCTCGAATTCAGAAAGTCGCTGACGCTCGAGGCCTCCGGCGGCGTGGTTCATGCCACGTTGCCGGACAAGACCGATCCGCAATTCAGCGCTCTCGTCAACTGGAAGAACGATGCGAACACGGTGGGCGTGTTGGTGCAGGGATTTTCAGAGACGCGGCATCTGCGGCGCGACGGGCAGGAGTTGCTTGGGTATGAGCAGATCGGGGCGAATAGCAATGTCGTCCTGGGGAACCCGACCCTCGGCATCGCGCCACATCCCGATCTTGCCGGCGTCTGGTACCCCGTACTGATCGGTTCGGCACTTTTTGAACAAGAGCGCAAGCGTCAGGGCGGATTGATCGATATCCAGGTCAAGCCAACAAAGGACTTGACGCTGGACTTCAACGGCTTCACGTCGCACATGGACGCGTCGAACTACAATCGCAACTACATGATGTGGGCGACGCACTTTGTGAATCGTGGCGGCAACTGTGATCCGACAGGTTGCCTCCCAGGCCAGAGCTCGGGCCAAGCGCCTGACCCAGGTTACGTAGTGCGCAACGGAACTCTTGTAAGTGCGAACTTCGCTGCGGTTCCGGGAACCCAATACGGCATCTACGACCAGATCTCTCGTCCGGACGAAAGCGCCGACACCAACTTCTTTAATTTCGACGCACGCCTGCGCGTGACGGATGCGTTGACGCTCACTGGCCAGCTCGGTACGTCGCGCGGCAGCGGCAAGACGCCGACACAGGACGTCGCCGAGTGGAATACAGGTGTCGGCTCCGGCGCCGGCTGGAACATGCACGGCATAAGCAGCGCCGCCGACTGGAACCTGGGGACGGCCAACAATTCGAGTCCGGCCGGTGTGGGACTTGGCTGGATCTTCGGCGACCAAAACGTCAACATCAAGGACAAGGAGGACTGGACCAAGCTCGACGGCGAATATGCATTGGACAACGGCATTCTTTCCAGCCTCCAATTCGGCGCGCGCTACAACAAGCACGATCGCACCTCCGCCGGCGTGATCGGTCAAGGACCGATCGGTTGCTGCGACGCGACCAATCCGGCCTCGGCCTTTGATCCGGTCAACTTCCCGCAGGGCTACAGTAACTACCCGTCCAACTATGGTAGCGGCCTGGGAGGAAGCTTCCCGACCGGAGTCTGGTACTACACGCCGGGGCAGTTGTCCGCGTACAACGCGGGCTTTGCCAACCGCGACCCGGTGACACGCGAGGATTGGAACTCAGAGTATTCGCTGAAAGAAAAGGACACCGCGGGTTACGTGCAGGCGAATATGGAGCATGGACTGGTCAGCGGCAACCTTGGCTTGCGGTTTGTGCGGACGGAGGAACACGTTGTCAGCAACGTAGCGGCGAATGCCACCACGCCCGGCGTGATTACGACGTCGGCTTTCGGCAACTTCGTCCCGACCGCGGTCGATCACACCTACAACGATGCATTGCCGAGCGCCAACCTAAAGCTCGATCTCAGCAAAGATCTTGTCGCGCGATTCTCGGCATCCAAGACCATGACCCGCGCCGACTACTCGGCTCTGGCGGCGTTCATCAGCCTGACCCCTCCTGCAGCGCCAGGCGCAACCGGGACAGGCAGTGGCGGCAACCCGGATCTCAAGCCGGTGCGCTCCAACAATCTGGATGCGACGATCGAGTGGTATTTCGCCCCGCGTTCCTTGCTCTCCGCCGGCATCTTTTACATGGACCTGAGCAGCTATATCGGTTTTGGCCACGTGACGAAGCAATACATGACGTTCAACCAGGCCAATCCGCAAGGTTTCATCGCCGACTACAACCTCACGGTGCCGACCAACAGCAGCGGCAAAGTCAACGGCTTTGAGTTGGCTTACGAGCAACCGATCGCCGGTTACTTCGGCGTCGCCGCCAACTACACGTACACCGACGCCAAGGAGACCGGCGGCGGACCGCTGGTCGGCGCTTCAAAGAACACCTACAACCTGACCGGCTACTTCGAGAACGATCGCTGGAGCGTGCGTCTGGCCTACAACTTCCGCTCGAGCTTCTACAGCGGCCTGGATCGCAGCACCGCGTTCTACCAGGATGACGTCGCCAACGTCGCGGCCTCGGTCGGCTACAAGGTCACTGACAACGTGAGCCTCACATTTGACGCGCACAATCTCAATGACCCGACCTTGAAGTATTACGCGCTCAATAAGGACCAGCCGCGCTCGATCTACAAGAACGGCCGGCAGTACTACCTGAACGCGCGCATCAAGTTCTGATTGAGTTTCATCGACGCGGCCGCAGGAGATCGACACCTACGAGGTGTAATCCCTCGGCCAATTTCTGGGGCGGGCAGGTCACTGTCCGCCCTATTTTTTGCTGCCTCGATTTACCACTACCTGATCCTATGCCGAATTCCAAGGCGTCACTAAGACATCGCGCGGCAACGGCGCTGGCCAGCCTGTTGCTCGGCGCCTGCGCCTCCCCTTCCGAGCCACGAGAAGCCGGCCCGCGTTCCTTTGTCTACAGCCCTTACAAGGACATCACCCTCGCGCTTACTGCGCAGCAACCTGTCATCGCCACCGCCTTGCATGGCGACACAACTCCAATCGTGCGGGAAGGGGTGTTGCCGCGCGGGGTGACCGCCATCACCTGGGCCTTCGCGTCCGGCGAGTGCGGCGCGGAAACCTGGGACACGATCGACGCGCAGGCGTTTGCCGATGCCAATGTCCAATCCCATGTTCGTGCGGGCCTCAACTACATCGTCTCCGCCGGCGGCGAGGCGGCGTCATTCTCCTGCGGTAGCGACGAGGGTATGGAACGTTTCATCGCGCGCTACCAGTCGCCGAACTTGGTCGGCATCGACTTCGATATCGAGCGCGGACAGAAGGCCGATGCGCTCGATGCGATCGTGCTGCGGATCCTGAGTGCGCAGCGCCGCCATCCGCACCTGCGCTTCAGTTTCACGCTGGCAACGTTCGCCGCGAGCGATGGGAGTCGCCGCAGCCTGAACGCGACCGGCGGGCTGCTGATGAACGCGATCAAGAAGCACGGCCTGCATGGCTACTTTCTGAATCTGATGGTGATGGATTATGGGGACGCCAAGCCGGAAAATTGTGTCATCAAGGACGTCCGGAACACCGCCAGGTCGACGCCAGCAGGGGGCGACGAACCTCCCATCAGGGTATGCGACATGGGACAGTCGGCGCTCCAGGCTGCGGAGAACGCGCACGCGATTTACGCCGTGCCGCTTGACCACATCGAACTGACGGCGATGATCGGCGTCAACGACGTTGCGACCAACGTCTTTACGCTGGGCGACGCGGCAACCCTTGCGCGCTACGCCCGCGAGCGCGGGCTCGGAGGCCTCCACTACTGGTCGCTCGATCGCGATCGTCCTTGCAAGACGCCGATCACCGGTGCGTCTTCCGAATGCAGTTCGCTCACCGACGTCCCGGTGCTCGGCTTTGCGCGGGCCTTTGCCCAGTGACAGCCGCCCGCAGCGGCCAGCCACCCGCGCCAGACCTGGCGATTGTCGCGTACGACGTCGTAACGCGACTTCGCGAGCTGATCGAAGGCAATCAGCTCTTTGGTTCTGCCGTCAGCGTCAAGAGAATGTCGGCGTACCAAGCGCAGTTCAGTCCAAGCGATTCGTCAAGCTGTTCGTCCCGCGTTTTCATGTCGAGGCGCGCCGAATGCACGCCCAGCAGCCGCCATGGGAGTTCCTGGTCGTCGTCCTCCGGGGGCGTCGGCAACCGCATCACGACCGGCGCGCCGCTCGTGCCGCTATGAGTGCGGGCATCGGTGAGGAAATAGCCCTGGCCCTGAAAGCGCAGGCCGAACGATGAGGCAATCACCGCCTGGCGCACAACCGGCAAATGATGCAGCGTGTCGTGAAAGCCCAGCGGAAAGCCGACGATCAGCAGCGACGTGCCGACGTCCACTTCGTCGAGCGAATCCTGCAAGTGCGCGGGTGAGAAAGCGCGCAGCACCGTCGACTTGGGCAACGCGGCCCGGTCTATTTCGATCACCGCCACGTCGATCTCGCTCGCCGCATCACGGCCCTGGCGCCAGACACTCTTGCCGTCGCGATACAACAGCATCGAAAATCCGGTGGACTGCGTGACGTTCGTTTCATCAAGGTGGATTTCGATTTCCAGCCGGTCGGGAAAGTGCTTGCTCTTTTCGTCGATCACCACGTGGCGGCTCGTCACCAGGAACAGGCGATCGTCGCGCGCGAAAAAGAAACCGCTCGCATTGGTCAACAGCCGCTCGCCCAGAAACGTGGACACGCGGGCGGCGGTCAGGAGCACGCTCTCAATCATCGCGCAAGCTCCGGCGTGTGTGCGTTAGCTGTGCGCGGAGGCAGCGGCGGGGCGGCATCTCCATCCTTTGTGTTGAATAAATCGCGTCGGTTGGGCGCTTCGCGCCGGCTGCTGCTCTCAGGCGAGGTCACGAATATCCGCGCTCTCAATGATCTTGTTCGGCGCGCCGCGCTTGGCAACCGCGATCATCGCGCGCCCGAGTTCCCGCGTTGTCGTGAAGTAGGACGGTGCCAACGCGCGC
>Ga0137410_10003369_pt1 | contig 10822 bp, 8 predicted proteins | sample CZODoug1_16funga_FD_108878 | JGI IMG/M metagenome (GOLD analysis project Ga0137410, IMG submission 108878) | Vadose zone soil fungal communities from Angelo Coast Range Reserve, California, USA - CZODoug1_16fungal (Illumina Assembly) | ecosystem: Environmental > Terrestrial > Soil > Vadose zone... | reverse complement strand
GGCGCGAGCGGCGTCAACGCGGCGGCAGCCACGCCGCCCAGGAAGAAAAGCAGGTTCCACCTGAAGAGAAACGCTTCCTTCAGATAGTCCGGGATCCCGGCGCCGCGAGGCGGCGCCAGCACCTCCTGGGGCGCCTGAGGCACTTTTGCCGGCGGATCGTTACGCTTGGCCATCGTGCTCAATCGCCGGCGCGCGTGGAGGTAGCCAGGCTGTCGATGATGTCGCGGATCTCGAACACGCGCTCGATGAAGGCTGGTTCGCGCTGCATCTCCTTCGGCGGCCGGTCCGGCGACGGCACCTCCATCTCGCGAAGGATCGTGCCAGGCGACGACGAGAAGACATATACGCGATCGCCGAGATACACCGCTTCCTCAATCGAGTGCGTCACGAAGAAAACCGTGGCCTGCGCTTCTCTCCACAGATCGACCAGCAGCGCCTGCATGTGCAGCCGCGTCGTCGGATCGAGGGCGCCGAAGGGCTCGTCCATGAGAATGATGCGCGGCGAGAGAATCAGCGTGCGGGCGATGGCCACGCGCTGGCGCATGCCTCCCGACAGCTCGGTTGGATATTTCTGCGCGTCGCGCTTCACGTCGAGGCCGACTCTCGCGATCCACTCGCGGGCGCGCTCCCGCCGTTCGCCTGCCGGCATGCCGCGGCACTCGAGGCCGAACGCGACATTGTCTTCCACCGTGCGATTGTCGAACGATGTGTAGTCCTGAAACACCATGCTGCGATCCGAGCCCGGGGACTCGACCGGCTTCCCGCCGACCAGCACCGTGCCCTCGGACGCCGGAAAATGCGGCCGCAGCGCGGCGATCAGCCGCAGCACCGTCGACTTGCCGCAGCCGGACGGACCCAGAATGGCGATGAACTCCCCTTTGCCCGGCAGGTCCCGCACGGAAAACGTCACGTCGCGGATGACGGTGAGGTCCCCGAACTTCTTCGTCACGCCGCAGAAATCGACGACGTTGGGCGCAGCGCTGACCGCCTCCGCGGGCTCGCTCACGGTCACTAGTCCTCGACGACGCGGTACGGGAACAACCCGCGCTGGAAGAACAGGAGCAGGCGGTCGATGCCGAAGGCGAGCAGACCGATGATGAGGAGGATCAGGATGATGCGCTCGGACAGCCCGCGGCGCTGACTCGTCATCAACAGGTAGCCGAGGCCGTGCTGCGCGTTGATCAGTTCCGCGAGCATGATGTACCCGAACGCGAGACCGAACAGATGCCGCAGGCTGTCGTAGATGTCCGGCAGCGCGAGCGGGACGAGCACCTTGCCGACAATCTGAGCGGCGGAGGCCCCGAGCGTCTGAGCCGATTCGACATACCGGTCCGGGACGCCGGCGATGGCGGACACGGCGTCAGAGTAGACGAACGGCACGCAGGCAATGAAAATGAACATCACCTTCTGCGTCTCGTCGATGCCGAACCACAGGATCGTGAGCGGAATCAGCGCGGCCACCGGCAGGTTGCGGCCGAAGAGCGCGAGCGGCGCGCCGGCCGCCTGCAGGACGCGCCACGAGCCGGCGAGGATGCCGAGCGGCACGCCGATCGCCGCCGCCAGGCCGAATCCGATCAATACACGCTTGAGCGTTGCGGCAATGCTCTGGATGAGCGCGCGGTCGTTGAGCAGGCTGGGAAAACTTCTGGCCACTTCCGCCGGGCTCGGCAGGATGACCGGCGAGATCAGCCGCTCCTCGGGCGCGGCGCCCATGGTTGACAGCCACCAGAACAGCACGACGGCTCCGATGGCCCCCACGCCGATGAGGCGGCGCGTCGCGCGGGACGGAGCGAGGCGAAGCGCCAGGAGCGACGGTTTCGAATCGGACCGCATCTACTTCGCGGCGGCCGTCGCCTCCGCCGGATAGACCTTGATCTCCACGCGGCGGTTCTTCGCGCCGTTCTCCGGATCCGTCGGATCGGCGGCACGATCCCAACCGATGCCGGCCGTCGAGAACTGATTCGGCTGCAGCGACCCGAACTTCCGGACAATCGCTTCCTTCACGGCGTTCGCGCGGTTCAGCGACAGCTCCTGCACGAGGTTCCTCGGGACCTGGCCTTTCATCGATCCGTCGGTGTGGCCTTCGATGACGATCCGCGCGGCGCCGAACTGGCCCGCCAGCTTCCCGACTTCCTCGACGACGAACGTGACGTTGGGATCGTAGAGCTCTTCCACTTCCTTGCCGTCCGCGTTGCGCGTGATCTTCTTGTTGAGGTCCCAGGAGTTCGGGAAGAAATGGATCACGACCGTCTTGGTCAGGATCTCGTCCTTCTCGCCCTGGATCGAGCCTGCAGTGGCCGGGGCAAAGTGGATGTCGTATTCGTTCTTCTGGCTGGCGTACTTGGCTTCGGCGCCCAGCTTCTGGATGACCGAGAAGTCCATCGCCTGATCGAACGGCGTCTGCTCGGTGACGGCGTTGATCTTCTTGTAGAGGAAGTACGCGGTGCTCCACGTGCGCTCGAAGTTGGTCGGGTTGTTCTGGTTGAGGAAGAAGTCGCGGTTCTCCGCGTAATTGGTCGAGTGCGCGTCGCCGAGCATGCCGAGCGCGTCGCTCTCCGGAATCGAATAGCCGGTCGCCATCAGCTTCGCGACCTTCTGCTTGGCATCCTGCGCCTTCAGGTCCACCATCGCGTCGAAGATGCCGCGCGCCATCCCCTCGGTGATGTCCGGGTTGTCCTTGGCGAAGTCGGCGCGCGCGAACCACACGTCGGCAATCAGCTTGTTGGCGGTCGACGTCGTGACGAGGAGGTGGTTGCCCTTGACCTTCTCGAGGTTGTAGATGTCTGGCGCCCAGCTCACGCACCCGGCGATACGCTTGTCGCCATTGAATGCGGCCGCCGCCTGGAATGCGTCCTGGGTGAACTTGAATTCGACCTCCGCCGGCTGCACGCCGGCGTTGATCAGCGCGTTCAGCACGAAGTAGTGCGACGGCGAGTTCTGCGCGAGCACGATCGTCTTGCCCCGCAGATCCGCCATCGTCTTCACGGTGTCGCGGACGACGATGCCGTCGCCGCCGTTCGACCAGTCGACCTGCTGAAAGACGCGGGGCATGACGCGCGAGTCCTTGCGCAGCCCTTCCAGGAACAGCGGCAGCATGTCGAGCGTGGCCCATCCGATGTGCAGGTTGCCGGCGGCGTAGGCGTCGCGCATGGCGATCGGATCATCGATCAGCACGAGCTCGACCTTGAAATCCTTGCCGCCGGGCGTCTTCCAGACCTTGCCCGGCTTGAATCCGTTGTTCGCGAAGATGATCGGACTCCAGCCCGCCCACACGTTGATCGCGAACCGCACCGTGCGATCCACCATCGGTTTGTAGCTCGAGATCCCCTTGACCTCGGGCAGCTTGGCGGCCGCGACGTATTTGTATTCCTTGACCGTCGTGATGCCGGAGCTGTCGGGCGCCTCGGCGCCGCTCTTCATCTGCTTCAATTCATCGGCCGAGAACCGGCCCGCCTGACCGCCAGGCCCGATGGCGCCGTACTGCCACAGCGCCAGACCGACGAGACCGACGACCACGAGCAGGACCGCAACGTAGAACGCCGGTCGGGGTTGTCCGGGTTGTCCATTCGCCATATAGGTAGTCCTTTGAGAGCGTGTCGAGCAGGCAGGGGACGGGCCTTAAAGCCGTCCCCTCCGACTTAGTTCGTCTGTTTCTGCGTGGGCTTCTCGGCCGGCCCCAGGTCCTTCGCCGTTTGCGAGATGGGCATGGTGTCCGGCGATTTGAGACCGAGCTCGACCTCGAAGTCCTGAAGCGCCTGTTCGGCGAGCTGACCCTGCATGCGCTCTTCGGCTTTGATCTCTGCGATGCCCTTTTCCGACAGATCGGCCGCCACGCGCACCTTGCCGCGATTCTGATCGATCCGCTGCTGGATGACCGATTCGATCTCGCCGAAGTCGGTCGTGAGGTTCACGTCGAAGGTCTCGGAGAGCTTGGCGATCTCTGCTTCGGCGGCGCTCATCTTCAGCTCGGCGTCGTACTTCTGGATCCTTTCGCGGAGCTCGATCAGCTTTTCGTTCGCGTGCTGGATCTTCTTCAGGCTGTTGCCGTACGCCGTCTCGTGCATTTGAAGCTGCGCGTCGTTGGCCGCCAGCTCCTGCTTCGCCTTCTGCAGCTCGAGCGCGAACTTCGAGGCCGTCGCGCGATCGCCGGCCTTGAGGTACGCCTTGGTCTCGGCCTCGAGCTTCTGCACGTGCGATCGGTTCGCGGAGACCTGGCGCGTCACGCGCTCGACGAGCCCGCGATACTGCTCGAGGCCGCCGCGGCCCTCTTTCAGCTGCTCGACCGCACGGTCGTACTCGTAGCGCATCTGCGCGACCGGATCGGCCTCCCAGAACAGGTTCGCCACCTTGTTGATTTGCGCCACGAAGGCAGACCAGAACTTATGAAGAATCACGGGGTCTCCTTTGACATCGTACGACGTGGTTACTTCCTGTCGGGTTCCCGCTCGCCGGCGCCGGGCGCCTCCGCGAGGATTTTTCCTCGATAAATGCCGTCGAGCGCCTGACGAAGCTCGCCGCCGGTCCCCGCGCCGATGACGTCGCCGCCGGCCTCTTTGAGAAACGCAAACTTCTGCGGGCTGGTGTCGAACGCCACGAAATAGACCTGCACGGCGCCTTCGCTCTTGCGGAAGATCTCGCGCGCGACCTCGTCGGGGCTGCGCCCGGTCGTGTTCTCCCCGTCGGTGACGACGAGCAGGTATTTTCTGAAGACGCCGGCGCGATAGAGATCGGGCCGCGCCTCGCGCAGCGCGTCGCCAATCGCCGTGCCGCCGCCCGGGCGCGGCAGCCGCGCCAGCGCGTCGCGCGTCGCCGCGCGATCGTACCGTTGAATGGGCAGGAGCGTTCGCACGCCGCTCGAAAAGCTGTAGATGCCGATCTTGATCGGAAAGTCCGGACGTTTGGCGATGAACGCCTCGGTGGCGTCGAGCATCGCGTCCAGCGCTTCCCGAGCGAGGACATACTTCGGCCGCGTGTCGCCGGGCGCGTTGTCGCGCATCGACCCCGACGTATCGACAAGAATCGCGACGGCGGCGCCGAGGCCCTCCTCGACGTCGGCCTGGTAGGTGGCCGCGGGCTCTTCGGCCCGGCCCGAGCGGGCGTCGGCAGACCGCTCTCGCCTGTTGGTCTGGCACGCCAGCGTCAACATCAGCAGGGGAGCCAGCGTGGCCGCAGCCACCCTGGCACAGGCGGTCCGGGAAGACATCAGGCTTGCCAGCAGTCTATCGTTCGGGTCTGGAAGGATCAACGTTCGGCCTCAAGCCGCTTGCGGGCCTCGGCGAGCGCGTCGAGCTGCGCTTTCGACGGCTGTGGGAATGCCAGATCGAGGCTCTCGAGCGCCTCGACGACCAGCCTCGCCACCACCAGCCGCGTGAACCACTTGTGATCGGCCGGGACGACGAACCACGGGGCGTGTCTGGTGCTCGTGTTCGACAGCGCCAGCTCGTAAGCCCGCATGTAGTCGGCCCACCGCTCGCGTTCCGCGAGATCCGCCAGCTGGAACTTCCAGTTCTTCGTCGGCTCGTCCAGCCGCTCGAGCAACCGGCGCCGCTGCTCCTCTTTCGACACGTGCAGGAAGAATTTCCGGATGAGCGTCCCGTTGCGGGCCAGATGCGTCTCGAACGCGTTGATGTCCTCGTAGCGATCGCTCCAGAGCGTTCGCGTGACGAGCGACGATGGAAGCTTCTCGCGCTCGAGAATCTCCGGATGCGCGCGCACGACCAGCACTTCCTCGTAGTACGAGCGATTGAAGATCCCGATCCGCCCCCGCTCGGGAAGCGCCTTGGTGGTCCGCCAGAGATAATCGTGATCCAGCTCCTCCTCGGACGGCCGCTTGAACGAGAAGACCTCCGTGCCTTGCGGGTTCAGGCCGCTCATCACGTGCTTGATGGCGCTGTCCTTCCCGGCCGCGTCCATGGCCTGGAAGATGATGAGCAGCGCCCAGCGATCGTGCGCATAGAGTTTTTCCTGCAGCGCGACCAGCCGCGCGCAATCCCGCTCGAGCCTGCCCGACGCCGCCTTCTTGCTCTTGAAGGGCTGCGTGTCGGCCGGATCGTGCTGGCGCAGGTTGACCCTCCGGCCGGGGCGGACGCGAAAGCGATTCGTATCCAGCGAGGACGCCTTCATGCCGCCTGATGTGTCGCCTCACTCGAAGCCGAAGGCAGCTGCACATAGTCGCGCTCGGCGCGGCGTCGATCGCGGAAGCGGTGGAAGACGGCCTCCTGCGCCTCGAGGCCGACGAGCGATCGCATCGTCGTCCCCGTGAAGGTGTGCGCCAGCATCTCGAGCCCGTGCCGCAGGACGAACCTCGTGCTGTGCGCGAACGCCGCCGGGATGTGCCGGAGCTTCATCCATCGCTCGGCGCGCCAGCGCAGGAACTCGATGTCCAACGCCGACAGGTGGTGGCTCCTCACGACCGCCGTGGTGCCGTCATAATGGCGGACGTCTTCATCGACGATGAGCCCCTGCGCGCGGAACTCCTGGGTCATCGGCGTCCGGGGGTACGGCGTCGGGTGTTGAATGTACGGCCAGTCGACGTACCGGCGCGCGAAGGCGAGATTCGCTTCGATCGATTCTCGCGTGTCGTCCGGGTTCCCGACGATGAGGCCGCCGACGACGAAGAGGCCGTGACGATGGAGATGGGTGATCGCCTCGATCGTGGCGTTGCCGAGCGTACGTCCGTGTTCGCGGCGGGCGTTTTTCGCGCGTGCTTTCAGGAACACCAGATCGTCCTCGAGCACATTCTCGATCCCCAGGAATACGTACCGGAATCCAGCGCGCCGCATCAGCGGCGCGAGAGTGGATCCGTATTGCGCGAGCGGCGCCGTCATCGCCTGCACCATGTAGTCGACGTCGTCGAACCCGCTGTCGATGATCGCCTGACACAGCGCCTCGAACCGGCGCACGTCGAGGGTGATGTTGTCGTCCACCAGGAAGATGGCGCGCGATCCGCGGGCGCGGGCGTCGGCGATGTCGGCCAGCACGCGCGCGATCGGGTAGGTGTGGAAGTTGCGGCCGCGCATCTCGATGATCGAGCAGAAGCTGCAGTCGTACGTGCAGCCCCGCGAGGTTTCCACGACGTCGACCTGCCGGCCGAGCATCGTGTACCCGGTGAGCACGCGCGCCGAGCGATCGGGCAGACGAAGATCGGTCGACGCCAGCGACATCACCGGGCGCGCGGCGTTGTGGATCAGACCTTCGGGCGTCCGATACGACAGGCCGCCAATGGCGTGCACGCCGGCGCCGCTCTCCAGCGCGCGCAGCAGGTCGCAGAGCGTCTGTTCGCCTTCCCCGCGGACGAGGAATTCCACGTCAGCGCACGAGGCGTACGCCTCTGGCGCGAGGCTCGGATCGTACCCGCCGGCGACGACCCGCGTCTGCGGTCTGAGCGCGCGAACGAGGCGCGCGATCTTCAGGGCCGTCGAGCGCTGGAACGTCATGATCGAGAGGCCGACGACGTCCGGCTGCAGCTCGCGCATCAGCTGCTCGATCGTCGCGGTGACGCGCGACTGCACGAGCACGAGGTCCGCGATGGCGACGCGATGATGTGGATCGACATTGGCCGCCAGCGACGCCAGCGCGCCATTCGGCATGCGAATGGCCACTGTCGGCATGTGCTCGAACGAGTCGGGCATGGATAACAGCAGCACGTTCATGACGGCTCCCAGGCGACGCGCGACAGTGCAGGGCGACAGCATAGCGCACGGCGACAATTCGTGGCCAGGTGGTGGGGCGCTGCGGTTGACCATCTGTCTTGTCATCTGGAATGCGATTTCCTGTTGCGTGTCGCGCCATCGATCGGCAACACGCTGCTCAGCTGGCCCATAGCGACGTGCTCACGCCACTCGACGCCGGAGCCGATCGCGATTCAAAGCGCCGCTTGCCGGAGTGTCACCAGGTCCCGCGATCGTCGTGGCCGACCCTCGCGAGCTATGCCTGCAGCCGTCGGCCGGCCTGAATGAGGGAGACCAGCCTTCGCGGTTCTCTGAGCATGAATCGACGCTTACAGATTCGGTTACAGCGGCAAAACCAATCGAATTTCCTGAGTTGGCGGAAGTGCTCAGAAATGCGAGACGAATGGGCATAACACACTCAAACAGTAATTTCTGACAGAAGAAGAATCGAGCTGATGGCGCTCGACTCTGGGCCGATACTACATTGGGCCTCGCGTTCTCCCCCCTGCGAGAGATGCCTGGCCCAGCTCAGGGGCCTTATGCAGCGTTGTATGCCGTTGCTCGTTCTGGCGGTTTCTCTTCTCGTCGTCAGCTTGTCGGGTTTCCCTCAGAGCAAGCTCTCGCAGCTGGTAAAGCCTCAACCCGCTTACACCACCGAGCAAGAGTGGATCGTCAATCAGATCGTTCGCGGCATCATCGACATGAGCCGCTTCGCAGAGCGCCAGGACGTGTCGGTCGCCTTCGATCTCAGGGTCCGAAGTACGGCACCCCCGACGGCCACGTTGCTCAACGACGCGACGTACGAGCTGACAACGTCCATCGCTGGGATTCCCCCGCGGCTTTCGATCGTCGATCACGCCTGGGCAGCCGAGACCTATCTGCCCGTTGCGCAGGCGTTGTTCCCGCGGGTGGACGCCACGGCCGACGATGAACCGAACGAATCGCTGATCGATCTGCTCACCAACCCGACCGTGGATGTGCTCCTCGATGCGAGCGATCACGTCTCCGCGCGGCTGCAGCGCTACCCGAAATCGGCCGGCGCTCACGAGGAGGCGGCCCTCCTTGTCGGCGCATTGGCGCTCAAGGAAGTCGCGCCCAACTTCAGCGACGCACGGCCCGCGCTGTGCCGCATGAGCGTCCACCTGGCGATTGCCAAGGCGCTCGAGCCCGCTGGGCACAGCGTCACGCGGGCGGTCACCTCCGCTACCATGCTCGCGCTTGTCAACCGGCAGCGCGACGCGCTGAAAATCGTGAGCGATCTCGAACAGGCCACATCGCCCGATGTGCGGGCATGGGCGCGCGCGCTGCGGCTGCGCGTCACGGGCGACTGGCGCGTGCTCGCAGAACCAGCCGCCGCCACGCCCCTCGAGAAATTCGAGTACTTGCGAGCCGTGTTCCACCGTCGCAGCTACGGCGAGTTCCTCGACGCGTTCGACGCCATCTCGCCACGCAAGGACGATCCGGAAATGCTGCGGGTCGGCTTGCTGGCCATTCACGCTGTGGAGGCAGGGAACCGATGGGCGGAGTCAGGCTTTGGTCTCCAAATCGACGAGGCGCAACATGTCTGGTCGCGCTTTCACGAAGGCAAGCTCTCGGATGAGCGGCTCGTTCGCGACCTGAATGATGCGGCGCCGGCTTCTGGCATCGACGTGACGCCTGCCGGCCCTGTCGTGCACGCGATCGACTGGGGCCTCTGGGCCGGTTTCCTGCAGCGTCACCTATGCGCGCGCCTGGAGAGCGTGGCGCGGCACTACTACCTCTCCCTCGGGATACGCGAGCGCGGCGAGATGTTCACGAAGCAGGCGAACGAGCACTTCGCCCCCTTGCTGCTCTATCCGATCGTGTCCCAGATGATCGCTCAGAACACGACGGAATACGGACGGGCGATGGCGGCCGCTCGTGAGCTGTTTCAGCAGCATCCGGAACGGGTGACAGCGCCGGCCTGGCGCGCTCTTCAAAAGAAACCTGATTTCGCCAGGCAGGCCGAGCCATTTCCCAGCGACGACGTGTGGCTGCGACCGCACGTGCCGACCGGCACGGCTCTCGAACTCGGGTGGCGGGCGGAGGCGCCCGCGTGTGAACGGCCGGTGGGTCTGGAGCAGGAGCGCCGGTGGTCCCAGTCGGCGCCGTACGATTCATGGGTGGTCTGGGCGCCACTGTGGGAAGGCGCGGCGAAGCCGACGATGAAGGAGGCGCGCAGCGCCATGGGAGCGCTCCTCGCGTACGACATCAAAGCCGTCTCGCTGGTGTCCGATTACGTCCCGGGCGCGGTCGAGGAGCACCTCCAACTCGCCGCCACCATGTGCGACCTCGACAAGGACCACTGTGACCGCGTGGCGATTCAGTTGTTGCGCGACGGCCAGGAGACGAAAGCGGCTGACGCGTTCGAGTACTGGGTCGCCCACGCGCGCAGCCAGGTCGCCACGTCACAAGGCGTCGACTGGCTCGTGTCGTACCGTGAGGACCAGGGCGAATCGGATCGAGCCATGCAGCTGGCCACGGACGCTGCGGACGTGTACTCCGGCGGTGGTCTCGCCACCTACGGCAGGCTGCTCGATCGTCGCGGCACCCATGAGCAGGCCGAGAAGGTGTTTCTGCAGATCCAGGCGCGCTACGAGGATTCCTCTCAGCTCGCCGCGCATTACTTGCGCGAGGCACGTCGGAGGAACGACAAGATGCTCGAGGCGCAGGCCGCGCCGCTGCTGACCAAATGGTTCCCGCAGGGACTCGAGACGGCCAGCCTGCAGACGTTCTCGGCGCCGCCGGCGGACGGCGTCGTCTTCAAGACGTACGGACGGCGTGCCGAACGCACCGGCCTTCGTGCCGACGACGTGATCGTTGCCGCCGAGGGCATCCGCGTGCATAACACGGATCAGTCTTGGCTCCCTGCGCGGCTGGGCTTCAAAGCGCAGATGCAGTTCATCGTCTGGCGCCGCGGCGCGTACCAAGAGGTGCGTGTGGTTGTACCGCAGCGCTGGTTCGGAACGACGTTCGAAACCTACACCGCGCCAGGAAGGAAATGAGCGAGACCAAGCAGCGTCCCGATCCCATCGCCGACTGGGGTTCAGTCGCCGTCTAGACGCCCGCAACAAGTCTCATCGCAAGTGAGAGCGACCGAGGCGATGGCGGTCGAACCCGGTTGGCAACAGCGT
>Ga0137410_10003366_pt1 | contig 10831 bp, 8 predicted proteins | sample CZODoug1_16funga_FD_108878 | JGI IMG/M metagenome (GOLD analysis project Ga0137410, IMG submission 108878) | Vadose zone soil fungal communities from Angelo Coast Range Reserve, California, USA - CZODoug1_16fungal (Illumina Assembly) | ecosystem: Environmental > Terrestrial > Soil > Vadose zone... | reverse complement strand
GCTCATGAAGGAGCTCGGCTTCGGCAAGGACTACCGGTATGCGCACGACGAGCCGGACGCTTACGCCGCGGGCGAGAACTACTTCCCCGAGGGCATGACCGCGGTGAGGTGGTACGAACCGACCGACCGAGGACTGGAAGCGAAGATCGCCGAGAAGCTGGCCCATTTGCGCAGTCTCAACCCCGCCAAAAAGAATAAGAAATAATATACATGCTCGATCCGCAGCTGCTCCGCAACGATATCGATACGGCCGCCAGGCTCCTCGCGGCACGCTCGTTCTCGCTCGATGTTACGGCATTCAGGGCCATCGAGGAGGAGCGTAAGCAGGTCCAGATCCGCACGCAGGAGCTGCAGGCCGCGCGAAACCAGTTCGCCAAGCGCATCGGCCAGGCCAAATCCAAGGGTGAAGACGTCGCGGGGCTCATGACCGAGTCCAATCGCGCCAATGAAGAGCTGGTGGGGCTCGAGAAGCGTCTCGAGGTGATCCAGCAAAGGTTGCAGGATTTCATGCTCGCCGTGCCGAACGTTCCTCACGAGTCGGTGCCGGCGGGAAAGTCCATGGAGGACAACGTCGAGGTCAGGAAGGTCGGTGTGCCGCGCGCGTTCGGGTTCCCGCCGAGGGATCATGTCGACGTCGGCGCTGGGCTGGGTCTGCTCGACTTCGACGCCGCGACCAAGATCGCAGGAGCGCGCTTCGCACTGATGAAGGGGCCGCTCGCGCGCCTACATCGGGCGCTCGCCCAGTTCATGCTCGATGTGCACACGCAGGAGCACGGGTACACCGAGGTGTACGTGCCTTATCTCGTCAACGCGAAGAGCATGCAAGGCACGGGGCAGTTGCCGAAATTCGAAGCCGATCTCTTCGCGGTGCCGCGAGGTGAAGAGGGAAAGTTCTACCTGATCCCTACGGCAGAAGTCCCGGTGACCAATATCGTTCGCGACGAGATCGTTCCCCTGGAATCACTGCCTTTGAAATTCGTCTGCCACTCGCCGTGCTTTCGGAGCGAGGCGGGTTCGTACGGCAAGGACGCGCGAGGCATGATCCGTAACCACCAGTTCGACAAGGTCGAGCTGGTGCAGGTCGTGAACCCCAAGGATTCGTACGATGCTCTCGAGCGGCTCACCGGGCACGCCGAGGAGATTCTCAAGCGGCTCGAGCTGGCTTATCGCGTGGTGACTCTCTGCACGGGGGACATGGGCTTCGCGGCGGCCAAGACCTACGACATCGAGGTCTGGTTGCCAGGACAAAATGCGTACCGGGAGATTTCCTCGTGCAGCAATTTCGAGGCGTTTCAGGCGCGGCGCATGCAAGCACGGTATCGCAACGAGAAGAGCAAGCCCGAGCTGGTGCATACCCTGAACGGATCGGGGCTCGCCGTGGGGCGCACCTTGATCGCGGTCATGGAAAACTATCAGCGTGCCGATGGCGGAATCGACATACCGCGGGCTCTGCGGGCCTACATGGGCGGCAAGGAGGTCATCGAGCCGTCGTCTTGAGCGCGCGCTGGTAGAATGCGCGCGACCGGAGAGGTGACGGAGCGGTTGAACGTGCCGGTCTCGAAAACCGGAATACGCGCAAGCGTATCGTGGGTTCGAATCCCACCCTCTCCGCCAGAACCCGCTTCTCCGCGTTTTGATCTGCATCCGACCCGGTCTCTGTGCGTCGCAGCACCACGAGCGCCGACAGCTGACATAGCCGACCTTTCGAGGTCGGCGACCTTCCCCTGCCTGTCACATGACCGTCATCGCCGGAGGTGATAGAGCGAGCTGAATTCGTCCCGGCGCGGTACAAGCCTCGCCGCGTTTCAGGCGCCGGTGGGTGATGTAAGGTTCTTCCTGTCAGTATCGGTCCCGAAACGCGACTTCGATCAGAGGTGTCGGGTCTCTGGAGTATTTGCCGAAACTCCGTCATCTGCTCCACGGCCGAGCGCTTACCGACAACACGGGTTTAGGCAGCGGTGTTCAGCTAGAAGCCTTGATTTCCCTAGAGAAACAATGCTCGAACCGCATGGGTATCGGAACGAGCGTTCCTAAAGATCGGCTGAGTAGTTCCAATGGTGCTAAAGGCCTACGCGTGGCACGATCAATGCGTTAAAGGCGATGCTAGGGTTGGTCGCTCGCGGCGAACTTGTTTCAAATTTCGTCGCCAGGCTTCGAACGTACCTTAACGACAAATGCACCTGGTATTAAGGCACAAGAGTAAGCGGAACTATTGCACAGGAGCGGGGGTCTTCCGCTATTGCGGAAGCAGTCCATATTGCCTAGCATCTGAGGCTCGTCGTGAAGAACATAAGTTGACCCGAACTTGCTGGTTTGGGTCGGCAAGCAGGATGCTGGCGGTACGCAAGTGGTAAAGTTGGGAGGGAACGGTGAGCGTTAGGATTTTCGGCCACTATGTGTCGTTGCCGCTGCTGCTGCTGATGCTGGCAGAAGCGGTGATTCACGTAAGCGTCGTATACCTGGCCACCGCTCTGCGGTTCCTGGACCTCAGTCTGCCGCTTTACATCGAAGGCGCTCCTGCAGCCCTGTTCCCGCGTGCGCTGCTCTACTCGGGCACCATGCTGGGAATCATGACGGCGTTCGGGCTGTATGGGTCTGCACTGCACAAGAGGGACCGCGAGTACCACGCGCGCTTCCTCGCCAGCTTCCCGGCAGGGGCGGTCATCATGGCCATCATTTTCTACGTCGTCCCCGCGAGCGTCTTGGGTCGCGGCCTTATGGCCTTGAGCCTGCTCTTCTCGTTTGTATTTACCGCGCTAGCCCGCGAGGTGTTCTTCCGCGTGGTCGGCCACGAAGCTCTGAAACGCCGCGTGCTCGTGCTGGGGAGCGGGTCCCGCGCTGCGGGGGTGGAAGCCCTGCTGGACAAGCTCGGTCCCGGTGCGGGGTTTCACCTCGTGGGGTTCGTGCAGTGTGGGGAAGGCCAACCCAGTCTGGACAAATCCAGGCTCCTCGGCGATTGCACCGCGTTGCGCGCCCTGGTCGAGCAGCACCGCGTCGACGAAGTCGTGGTCGGGGTCAGGGACAGGCGCAATGGCTACTTTCCGACGTCCAGGCTCCTCGAGTGCAAGCTCGAAGGGGTCAGCATTGTAGATCTGCCGACGTTCTTCGAAAGGGAGACCGGTTACGTACAGCTCAATTCGCTCAGCGCGAGCTGGATGATCTTTTCGGAGGGGTTCACCAAGACGGGCTTCCAGAAGATACTCAAGCGCGCATTCGACATCTCCGTCAGCGTATCCATGCTGATTGCGACACTCCCGGTGATGCTCATCGCGGTTCTGGCCATCTGGCACGAAACCGGCCGGCCTGTCCTCTATCGCCAGAAGCGGGTAGGAGAGTCGGGTCGTATCTTCGAGATTCTCAAGTTCCGCAGCATGCGCGTCGAGGCGGAGCATGACGGCGTACCGCGGTGGGCGAAGAAGAACGACGACCGCGTCACACGCGTGGGCAGGTTCCTGAGATTGACCAGGATCGACGAGCTGCCGCAACTGGTCAACGTGTTGCGCGGGGACATGAGCTTTGTCGGCCCGCGCCCGGAGCGCCCGCCGTTCGTGAGCGAGCTGAGCCGGAAGGTTCCTTTCTACGCGAGCAGGCACTCCGTAAAACCGGGCATCACGGGTTGGGCGCAGATTCGCTATCCCTACGGCGCATCGGTCGATGACGCCGTGCAGAAGCTTCAGTTCGATCTGTACTACGTGAAGAATCACTCCTTGTTCCTGGACCTCGTGATCCTGCTCCAAACAACGCAAGTGGTGTTGTTTGGCCAGGGCGCACGCTGAACGGGCTCAAGTGCGTCGCGACGTCACGCGCCGCCGCGGGGTGACGGCCATCCGCAGCGCGGGTGGGCCCCGCCTTCTAGCGGGGCACGCGAAGAGGTTGAAGCGGCGACGCTTCCCAGCGCACCACTCGGTTGTGTTCGAAGTAGATTCGCGACGGCCCGTAGTCCCACACCGTTTCTGTCTCCGAAAGCGGCGTGCCTTGGATCGAGCGAACCTCGTTCTTGGTCGATCCGACGTCGAAAAATCCTTCGCGCAGCTCGATCGGCTGGTCGCGGGCTATGCGCAGAGGGTTGTCAGGGTGCTGGGTCCAGGAAATCACCCTCCCTTGCTTGAATCGGACGGAGGACTTGCCGTATTCCCAGATGTCGCCGTAGGTGACAGTCGGGACGCCTTGGATGGCGTAGACCTCGCCGAGCGTGGAGCCCGCGGAAATCCCTCCGGTCTCCTCGTGCGAAATGTCCCGCGCCGGCGGCGCGGGCACGTTGGTCTCCGCAGAGGAGCCGCTCGCTCCCGCACTCCTGGCCTCTTTCACCTCGTCGTCGCCGGAGCGAAACATCGTGTACGTCGCCAGCGCGAGTGCGGCAATCGCGATGAACGCGTGGCGTCGTCTCGGGACCCCGTCGGGAGGCTGGTGCTCCGTGGGCCTCGCCTTGGCCGCAGGTTGGGCATTTCCCGCTACGGTGCCCGGGGCCACCACGCTTGCGCCTTCGGCGCTCGTCGCGGGCTCCATGGGAGGAAGTACCCCGTTTTCGCGGTAGTACCGTTCGATCGCCTGGTAAGCGAACGTGATTTGCTTGCTCCGTTCCTCGGCCAATTCTCTTTCCGGCGCAGCGGGAAAACGGTCGGGATGCCAGCGACCGATGAGGCGCTTGTAGCGCGCGCGCAGCGCCTTCCAGTCGGTGTCCTCGGTTATCTTGAGGATGGCGTAGTGGCGCGAGTAGTCATGCATAGCCGGAGTATTATTACAAATTTTCCCCAGCGTGGGACGCGAGGGCAGCTTCTGGGGGAGCCACTGCATGATAACGAGCGTGTCGCGAGGCGGAAATGAATAAGCCGTACTGGGTCGTGGTGTCACTGGGGGTGCTGGCCTTGTCCGGTTGTGAAAGCCCGGGTGAGATTCCATTGCCCGCCGAGCCGGCGGGCATCAGCCAGGACTACCGCATCGGAGTGGACGACCGCGTGCAGGTAACCGTATGGCGTAATCCGGAATTGTCCGTAATCGCACCGGTGCGGCCGGACGGAAAAATCTCGGTTCCGCTCATCGGTGACGTCGAGGCGGGTGGTCGCACTCCGACCGAGGTCGCGGAGACCATCAAGAAGCAGCTGTCCACCTACATCCGCGATCCGAACGTGGCGGTCATCATCACGGAACTGCGTTCGCACGAGTTCCTCTCCCGAGTGCGGGTAACGGGCGCAGTGCGTACTCCGCGCTCGATGCCGTACCGCCAGGGGATGACGGTGCTCGATGCGGTCCTGGAAGCCGGAGGCGTCAACGATTTTGCGTCGCCCAATAAAGCGAAGCTGTATCGCAAGGCCAAAGACAAGGTGGACGTTTTCGAAATCCAGCTTGGCGATATCCTCAACAAGGGACGACTGCAAACCAACATATCGCTCCGGCCCGGGGATGTGCTTACGATTCCCGAGAGGCTGTTCTAGCAGCAAGCCCGACGGAAACTAAAGGATAAAGGAGTAAAGACGATGCAATTGTCGCCAGAGCAACTCACAAGAACGCTTCTCAACGAGACGTTCAACTCGCGCCGCTTCCTGGTGGCGACGTTCGTTTTTGTGAATGTGGCTCTACTCACTGCAGGGCTGCTTTGGCCGAAGGCTTACACGGCCTCCACCAGCATACTCGTCGATGAAAGGACCATTATCCAGCCGCTGATGCAGGGCGCGGCAGTGGCGACAGACGCGCTGGACCGCAGCAGGAATGCGCGCGAGGTGATCTTCGGGCGCAAGATCATGGACGCCATCCTCGAATACGGCGGGTGGCTGAAGGCCAATCCAAGCATCGAAGAGAGGGAAGCGCTGATCGAGGAAATCAAGAAACGCACACTCATCACCATAGTCGGGAAGAACATTCTGAGAATCGAGTACAAGGACAGCGAGCCCGAAAGAGCGTTCCGCGTGACAGAAAAAGTCGCCGAGTTGTTCATGCAGGAGAGTATTGCCGCGAAAGCGGCCGAAAGCCGTGCGGCGTTCGATTTCATCGACAAGCAGACGCAGGAGTACCAGGACAAGCTCACGCGCGCAGAGTCGGAGTTGAAGGAGTTGCGTTCCGCGACGCTCGAGTCAAACATGGGCAGCGAGACCGAGGTCACGACGCGGCTCAACGAGCTCCGCACCCGGATAGAGGGAACACAGCAGGAGCTGCGTGAGGCAGAAGTCATGGAGGCTTCGCTCGAGCGCCAGGTTTCGGGTGAGGCGGAGTCGACGACCGATATCCTTCGCGAAGGCCAGTACCGGACTCGCATCGGGGAACTCGAATCAAAGCTCGACACTCTGCGCCTGAGCTACCACGATACGCACCCGGACATCGTTCAGGTCAAGCAGCAGATCCAGGCGCTGACCGAAAACCTGAATTCCGAACGGGCGCGTCGCGACCAGTCCAGGCGCTCGGGCAAGGCGAACGAGTCGACACCCGTGAATAATCCGGTCTACCAGCAACTGCGCCGCGACCAATCGCAGAATCAAAGCCAGATGGATGCCCTTACGGCGCGTCTCGCGGACTTGAAGCGGCAGCTGCAGGATCAGCTGAGCAGGGGCAAGCGCATGCACAGCGGCGACGCGCGCCTGGCCGAGCTTACGCGCGACTATCAGATCAACCGGGATATCTATCAGGACCTGTTGCGCCGGCGCGAGAATGCGCGCGTTTCAATGAATATGGACCGCGAGCGCCAGGGCTTGAGCTTCAAGATTCAGGAACCCGTCAGCATGCCATCGGCTCCGAGCGGCCTCAGATTCTCGCATTTCGTGCTCGGCGGCCTGGTGCTGGGGCTAATGCTGCCCCTTTTGCTGTTATACGGGCGCCTGCAACTCGATCCCCGCATCCGCACTGGAAGCGCTATCGCCATCGCGCACAAGTTTCCGGTGGTCGCGGTTGTCCCTCATCTGTGGACTCCGGCGGAATTGAAGACCCTTCGCACGGAGCTGGTGTTCCTGAGCCTCATTGTGGTGACCACAGTCGGCGTTTCTGCAACCCTGTCTGCGATGCGTCTTCTAAAGGCCATTTGAGATGAGCAAGATCGAGAAAGCACTCAATCGGGCGCGCGCAAGCGGTCTCCAGGTCGTGCCCCTGACGGAGGCCCCGTCCAGAAATCAGACGGGAACCGCTGTAGTCACGCACCGGACGGGCAACCCCGAGACCATTCCGCAAATGGCGCGGAATGAAGTCCGCATGCTCGGACCGGTCGACCTGGAGCAGCGAGGCATCATCCAGCCTCAGGCTGGCGAGGAACCCGCAGTACAGATCATCCGTGAATTGCGGACCAAAATCATCCAGCAAAGCAAGGGCCAGAACGCCGTAATTCTCGTGACTTCGGTGAGCAAGGGATGCGGAGGCAGCTTCATCGCGCGGAACCTCGGAGCGGCATTCGCGTTCGATCTCGGAAAGACTGCCCTGCTCATCGACTGCAATCTGGCGGACCCGAGCGTGCACAACCTGCTCCGCAGCACTGCGGTATCGGGGCTTACGGATTACCTCGAAAACCCTTCGCTGGATGTCAAAGACATTATTCATCCGATGGGGATCGCGCGCTATCGCCTTATCACCGCGGGGAAGCGCTGCGATGCCGCAGAGGAGTTCCTCACATCCGCGAAGATGAAGCAACTCATGGAATCCGTTCGGGAACGGTACCAGGAACGCTTTGTTGTCCTGGACGGCCCGCCGATGTCCAAGATCGCCGACATCCGAATTCTTGCCGACCTCGCTGACTTCGTGCTGGTCGTCGCCGGCTACGGGCGCTCCACGAACGCGCAGATCGCCAGTTGCCTCAACGCAATCGGAGAAAAGAAACTGCTTGGCTTGGTCTTCAACGAAGAGCCGCGCATTCCGCGGATTCGCTGACCGGATGCCAGGAGGCGTTGTAGGGGCGGCTCGCATGACCGGGCTGTGGCGGAGGGTTCGCTTGCCGGAGCGTAGTGTACGGCGTGGTTGCAGCCGTACCAGCTTTGGCGGATCGAAACGATGGTGCTTGGTCGTGCTCTGTTCGGCCTGTCTCAGTCCTGTGACGACCCTCGCGGGGCAACTGGGCTACGCGGCCGGAACCTACCTGAGCTACGAAAGCAATATCGACCGCGTTGAAACCAACCCGCGTCCCGAGCTGATCGCGTCGCTTTTCGGCGGGCTTTCCTACCAGGAGAACACTGCCGAGGTGACTGCGCGAGCCACGGCGTATCTCGAGCACCGACACTTCACCAAGCACACGTTCAGTGACGACAACCGAGGGTATCTGCAGGCCACCGGGACCTGGACCATCATGCCGAAGCGCTTGCTCTGGATTGTGGACGATACATTCCAGGACGTGGGGATCAGCCTCCTCACACCAGCCACGCCCGCCAATCGCACCAATTCCAATTCGTTCAACACGGGTCCGGACCTTACCTATCCCCTGAGTTCCTCGAACGCGGCGGTGGTGGGCGCTAGATACGGCCGACTCGATATTCAAAACAGCCTGGCGGACAACCTGCGCTATCTGGGTTACGTGCGCGGCGTACATACGATGCCATCGCTATCGAAAATATCGCTGAATCTGGAGGAGTCGCGAATTTATTTCGAGCCTGGAAACCAGTTCTCTCGAGCTTCGCGGCAGGACGTATTTGGTCGCTTCGAAACCCTGTCCAGCGGCGAAGGGCTATATGCTGGCGATGGCGCAAAGCTCGACCTCGGCAAGTCGCACGTGGTCCAATACACGGCCGACCCCAGCACGCCCCCTAATGACCTCGACGGACACATCGTGCGTCTCGCGCTCTCGAAGGCCATCTCGAGTCAATTCACGCTCCGGATGTCGTATGCGGACCAGATCTCGGATACCTACAGCGATCTGATCGGCGGGATCGCTGGGTCCTCGGGCTCACTTGCGCCCACGGACGGATCGGTATTCCTGGTTACGACGAGCGGCTTGGCCACGGCCGATGTGTATCACAGCAAGCGGGCGGATGTGGGCTTCGCCAACCATGGCGGGAGTATCGAGTACACTCTGCTGCCGTATGCACGAACGGTCGATTTCCAGACCCTGGACCAGGACTACAGCGAAATCGGCGCGCTCTTCTTTTGGAGATGGATATCGGGGCCGAGGCGTTTCGACGTATTCGCAAACTTTTCGACGCGCAAGTACGATATCCTCGAACGAACGGACGCGGATCGCAATTACGGAGCGAGCGTAGAATACAAGTTGAACCGTACCTTGACACTCTCGTTTGTTGCGGGGCAGCAGCAGCGCAACAGCACGGCTGCCGGAAACAGCTACGTGGACCGACGAGCGCTGGTGCTCCTAGGCTACTCCGCCAACTACGACCTTCGACTCTTGCGATAAACCCGATATGTATCTAGAGCATTTCGGCCTGTCAGCGCAACCGTTCCGGCTCACGCCGGACAGCGACTTCCTTTTCATGAGCGAGTCGCATAGCCGCGCCAAGGTCTACATGGACTACACCGTGTGGAATCGGGAAGGGTTTGTCGTCATTACCGGGGAAATCGGATGCGGCAAGACCACGCTCATCCAGAAGCTCCTCTCGGAGCTCAGCGAGAACGTTGTTGTCGCCAAGGTTTTTCAGACACAACTCGATGAGGTCGAGTTCCTTCAGGCGGTATTGGTCGAATTCGGGTTGAATCCGTTCAACGCGAAAAAGGTCGAGCTGCTCGACATGCTCAACAATTTCCTTATCGACCAGTTCCTGCAGCGCAAGCAGATCGTGCTCATCGTGGACGATGCGCACAATCTGAGCATGAAAGTGCTGGAAGAGATCCGCATGCTGGCGGGGCTGGAGACCCGGAAGGAGAAAATTCTTCACGTGATTCTGGTAGGCCAGCCCCAACTGATCGAGATGCTCGATCATCCCGACATGCAGCAGCTGATGCAACGCGTAAAGCTTCGCTATCACATCCGCGCGCTTACGGAGCCGGAAGTCGGTGACTACATCCGGCACCGGCTGAGTATCGTCGGCGCCTCGAACCGGACGCTGTTCTTGCCCGAAACCTTGCCCGTTGTATATCGGTACGCCGGCGGCATTCCGCGCCTCATAAACGTGCTGTGTGATACGACGCTGACCTGCGCCTACGCCGACAGCCTGAAGGTTATCAACGCGGGCGCCGTGGAGGTCGCAGTCAAGGAACTTCAATGGCCGACTTTTTCGGAACGCGCGGAAAAGAACCGCTTCAAGATGAAGACCGATGCAGCCGAGGGCGGAATGCGAGGGATTCTGCGCGAGCAGGCTCAAATGCTGCTGGCGATCGCCGCACAAGTCAGCAAGATCGAAGAGCGCTCGCCCGTGCTCGAGTCCATCGGAAAGAGCCTGATGGCGATCGAGAGGCACCTCAACAGTCTCGTCCAGAACCGCAACGTGCAGCCGGAGCCGAGCTCGAAGGCCGACCGTCAGCAAAAAGCCAGCTAAAGATGGCGCGAGCGGTGCCGCGAGAGTTCAACGCATACGGCGCAATATTCCCGTAGCGAAGGCGGAATATTGTGGGAAAGACAGATGCACCGGTAATTGTGACGAATTCCCGTCGGTATTGTTGACTTTCCGAACGTACTCCGGGGAGAATCACTGTCCTTGTCCAAAGCGGCTCATGATTCCATGGTGCGCGCACAGATTTCTTTGTTTCTAGCCCTCGCAGTCGCCTTAACAATCTCTGCCTGTTCGTCATCTGATTCGGCGGGATGGTCCGATGGGTCCACCACGGGTTCCGCGGGTAACGGGGCGTCCACGGGCGGCGGGACCACGACCGGCGGGACCACGACCGGCGGGACCACGACCGGAGGTACCACGACCGGAGGTACCACGACCGGGGGCACGACGACCGGAGGTACCACGACCGGGGGCACGACGACCGGAGG
>Ga0137410_10003365_pt1 | contig 10831 bp, 11 predicted proteins | sample CZODoug1_16funga_FD_108878 | JGI IMG/M metagenome (GOLD analysis project Ga0137410, IMG submission 108878) | Vadose zone soil fungal communities from Angelo Coast Range Reserve, California, USA - CZODoug1_16fungal (Illumina Assembly) | ecosystem: Environmental > Terrestrial > Soil > Vadose zone... | reverse complement strand
TTGGGCCATAGCTGGTTTGGACTTAGGAGTTGGTCTGAAACGGCACGTCAGGGATCGCGCCGTGGCGCAAGGTTGGTAAGAAAATTCTCGCCGCTCTCGCGCGCGTCGAAGATACTTAATCAGAGCGTTTTATCGGGCTACCCGGCTCTTCGCTTCGTCGCCTCAATTTTGTCTCTCATGTATTTGACGTAAGCCTGGGCCTTGTTTTTCGTATTGATCTTCTTGTAGTTCTCAAGAATCCTGGCTTGCTCCGCTTCGTCCTCTCCATTCAGTTGACTGCATTCCAGTTCCGTTTTCAGCAGGATTTGGAGGAAGCCGATGATGTTTCCGGATTCGGGAAGAGGCTCATCAGCGACTGTTCTAGCATTTCCCAACACTCCGTCAATCACTGTCTCTACTTTATCCACTACCTCGTCTACCAAATGATCGAGAGCAGTTATTCCTGCAATCAACTCTTTCTCAAAGATTCCTCGATGGGGGGATGCGGCCGCCGGGGAAACCAGCGTTAGGGGACAATCTTCACGTGGGGCAGAATTCGTAAGCAAGTGCCGAAGATCGTTTGCGCTTCCATCGCGGTTCGTTAGCGGATTCATTCCCAATAGTCTTTCCAAAGTAGCTAGGATAGAGGAATGGTCATAGAGCGTATGGTCGACGGTGCCCTTGGGGATGAGCGGGGATACTATGACAGCAGGTACGCGGACTCCGTATTGAGTGAAGTCAAACCCACAGGCGTTCCGTGTTACCTGTCCCTCGGGAATCGCATCGCCGGGGGGAATGGCGCATCCGGGTTTCACATGATCGTAAAACCCACCGTGTTCGTCATAAACAATCACCAGCAAACTCGTGTTCCAGATCGGCGAACACCGGATCGCCTCGTACACTGCTTTGATCAAACCTTCCCCGCCGGAGGGATCATCTTCAGGATGTTGTGACGAGCCGCCTTTGTACGTGGGTCCCTTGTAGATGGAACCCTTCTTGTGAGGTACTTGACGTGAAAAGAAACTCCGTCCGAAGTTTGGTTCAATGAAGGTGTAGGGATAGTTATAAGCGGGGAGACCTTCAGCGGTCTTTTCCTTTAGCTCGGAGGCGAAGCGATTGATCGAGTGAAGGTCCAGCTGGCTGATGCCCTGCAGCGAAGCGACCTGCGAAATCCAGCCACCGAATTCCGGCCCCGAAGGGTCGTCGCTATACCGGTTGTCATCGTCGTTATAGAGCCGCCACTGATGACCTGCGTTGCTCAAAGCCTGAAAAATAGACCCGTTGCAATACCTGAATCCATGAATCGTTTCCCAGGTGACCTCGTCCTGAAGATGTGGGCTATCAGTCCATCCTGCCGAAGAGGCCCCGTGTACGAAAAAACGATTGGGCCAGGTGGGGCCGGGCAGCGAGGAATACCAGTTGTCACAGATCGCAAATTCGCAGGCAAGCTGGCGGATCACAGGCAGTTGTTTCGTGGTATCAAAGCAAGACATGATATCGTCGATACGACCAGGTGCGGGCGTGCCAGTAGCTTCGGTAATTGAAGTGGCATAACTACTCGCGAAGCCTGAATTGTCCACGGCCGGATAAGCTCCGCCTTTGTATTTGCACGCGGCGTCTGTACCGCAGAGTTGTTCCAGCACGTCTTTGAATTCATGTCCGGGATCAGTCGTCATAAACGGGGGTGCACCGTCCTGCACCAGATACTTTTCTCCATGATAAGAATTCCAGTCCTGAACAGTTGCAGCGTTGATCCCCTGAATGCCTGACATCGCAAAAATATTGTCGAAGGAGTGGTTCTCCAGCATCAGCACGAATACGTTCTTGATATTCGTATAAGGTTGGGTATTGTTCATTTTTGTCTCCAGTCAAGTAAAGAATTGGCTGTGGATAAGTCGAGGAACGAAAATAATCGAAGCGCTCCGGAATTTTCGCCGGTGCCTGCGGTCCGATAGCCCGTTACTCTAGTCGTTAGAAATAAGCGTTGCAAGAAAGACGGCAGGGCGGTAGTGGGCCAGTTTGGTAACTATGGGCGCCATGCATGGGGACAAAGCCGGCCGACGTGGCTCCCGATAACAACATCTCACGGCACTCGCGCTGTTTCCCGATTACTTGGTAGACCCTCACAAACTCGGCGATTCGACCCTGATCGGTCGGTCAGGAGATTTAGGTAATGTGTACGCCCGGTCAGGATCTTTGCGTAATGAAGCTCGATCTGAAACGGACATGAGGCTGCGAACGTTTACAATAGGTTAGCGTCTGGAATGAGTCAGTAGATTTACGTTACCGGAGTGGACCTACGTTTGGCCGTCGAAGAAAAACAGATGATCCTCACCGCCGACGCGCATCTGGTTGCGAATGGGTCGGGGGGAACCCGCCGGAATGGTTCAGGTCAATCAGCGCCCGGTGAATTCGATCGTGAGACGCTTCTCTTCTGAAGAGAATATCTATCTGAGAGATATGGATGAAAACAGCTATTCGCCTATCGTTATGGAGTGCGCTTGTCGTATCTGCGCTCGCGCCTGGTGTATTTACCCAGCCGCAACAAGTTCCGACGCCCGCCAAAAGCCCCGCCAGAGGCTTTGTAACGATCCCCGCCGACATCACAGGTTACGGCATCATCTTTCTTCGAGCACGGATCAATAACTCTGAGCCGATGTGGTTCGCCCTGGATAGCGGCGCGAGTTTCCCGTTTGTCATTGACAGCAGGCGGGCGAGAGCCCTGGGGCTTAAGCTCCAGGGTCACCTCGCACGCGGAGGAGGAGCAGGGCCCCGCGCTTATGAGGTTGCTCTGACGAGAGGCGTTTCCATCAACCTCGGCGGTTTGAAGTTCGCCGATCAGAGGGCTGCTGTGTTCGCTCTTGCTTCGTTAGCAGCCCAGGCTGGCCGACCTCTGGATGGGCTAGTCGGGCTCGATCTGTTTACCCGTTACGTAGTCGAGATTGACTATCTCGGTAATAAGATCAGCTTGTATGACCCGCAGACTTACACCGACTCAGGTGCCGGAGAGAGCATTCCCCTCACGCTGCGCGATGGTCACTTCTTCGTTCCTGCGAAGATCGAGATGCCGGGCCGCCCGCCACTTGATGGGCAGTTCCTTGTTGATACGGGCGGTGGCTTGGTGACAGCAGTTTTGACCACCCCCTTCGCACAGTCCAATAGTCTGCCCAATAATCTACCCAGGTCCACTCCGAGGACGATCTTAGACCGCTCGCTCGCAGGTCTCGGCGGCGAGACGAGGTTGCTTGTCAGTCGCGCGACATCCTTCACGCTCGGAAATTTGGTGATCCGCGAGCCTGTCATCTACGTGTCTCAAGACAGAGGCGGAGCGCTGGCGAGTTCTGACTACGACGGGTTGATCGGCGGTGAAATATTACGGCGATTCAAAGTAATATTTGATTACGCAAGACGTCGGCTGATCCTGGAGCCGAATGCTCATTACGCCGAGCCTGTCGAGTACGACATGAGCGGTATGAGGCTACGTGCCGAGGGCGGCGATCTTCGAACCTTCAGAATATATCAGGTGCTTGAAGACTCGCCGGCGGGAGAGGCCAGGTTGCGTAAGGGTGACGTGCTCGTCGCAATTAACGGCGCTCCAGCATCAAGATTTTCGTTAGACGAAATCTACCAAATGCTAAAGCAGCAAGGGCGTCAGTATAGACTAAGGCTCAGGCGTGGCGGGGGGACACTCACCGTAAAGATAAAGATGAGAAGGCTAGTCTAACCGCGTCTAACCCCGAAATGTCGGCAATAACATACTTGATAGCCTGGCTGTAAAAGATATCGAAGCGTCGAAGCTCTTTTACGAAAAGCTGGGTTTTACAGTTTTTCGCGGGAGATCAATCCCGAGAATTGAATATGAAGAATGGCGACCACGCTATTGGGCTGTTTCAAGGCATGTTCGATAAGAACATTCTCACCTTCAACCCCGGCTGGAGCAGCGATGCTCAGCCACTCAGAGATGGCTGTTTGCTGTTGGCTGTCCACTGTCTGCTCATGATACGTCTTCTAACTTCGCCTTCCCTGCCCTCTTCGGAGAGAAAGCGTTCATCCCTGTTGCTCGTGATCGTGGGCGTCAATGTCTGGAAGTGGGAAGAAAGAGCACGAGAGTGAGGGGCTGGGATTTTCCTCCCGACCGAAAACTTTCTGCTCGCGAGACTAAATTTTCTTCTCCCCCGAGCAAAGAAGTTTTGGATTGGGACCAACTCACACTATCTTCAAGAAGACGAATGCTAGCCGTGCAGTAGCAGCAAGTCACGAACCTCCAAGTGACCACCATACTCGGCCCAGCCAGCTGCGGTTGATCCAACCTTCGTATCCTTCACATCACGGTCCGCACCCTGTTGCAAGAGGAATTCGACCATCGCTCGTTGTCCATTGAGCGCTGAGTAATGTAGCCCCGTGCCCGCGTAATCAAATCCTCTAGGAACGACGTTAATCTCTGCCCCGTGTTGCAAGAGCAGCTTGGCTGCCTCGATGTGGCCGTGCATGCAAGCGTAGACAAATGCGTTGTTGATGATGCCCTGGCGGTCCTGCGACCACTCGTTAACCCGAGCTGCAAGTTGTTGTCTTCCTGTTTGATCGAAATTCGAGCCCGCGATAGTTTCCAGTCCACCCCACGGCCAATTGATCTTGCCGGCCTCAGGCGTCAGACTCCCGTCGGAATTGAAATACCCTTCGATCAAATCTGTGCGACCTAGTCCAGCAGCGATCCTGAGGTTTTGCACCGCGGCTCCACGTTCAAGCAACAAAGCAAGCACCTCCCGGCTGTTCCAGTAGAGAGCCTCTTCAAGCGGCGACCAACCACCGGCGCCGTCAATCGCCGCACCACGATCGAGCAATAACTTAGCGACCGCGTGATTGTTGATACTGGCTGCCGCGAGAAGTGGTTCGTTGAGTTCGGCGCCGGCATCGATTAAGACCCGCGCCATCTCCACATTGTTGGGCTTGTCTTTGCCGTCCCCCTTACCTTCCCCCTTACCTTCCAACGCCACGCACTGGAGCAGAGTGGGATGGCTACTCGATGATCGCGAAGTCGCTAATGTTGGATCCTGACTGACAAGTGCCTTAAATTCTTCGAGGTCTCCCGAGCGAATAGCCGCGATTGCGGGATGAAATTTTGCATCCATAAGAATTGAAGCATTGTCTCATTAAACCAATGATCAATGAATCCATGAACCCGCGGCTATTGAACTGCACGCTTTCAGCGTGCAATTTGTTCAGGTACGCTTCCTTAGGGTTACATGCGTTGCCCTCGCGCCCGGGATGCGTTCCACGCATTCATATCCCAGCGCCGGCATGTTCAAACCACCAAGCAAGTTCTCTCCAGCACCGAGCAACACTGGCACAATTGACAACTGTAACTCATCAATTAGTCCTGCACTCAGATATTGCCGAATCGTAGAGACGCCGCCTCCCAGGCGAACATCCTGCTCGCCCGCCGCATCCTTTGCCTGCTTAAGGGCTGAGTCAATGCCGTCAGTGACGAAATGAAATGTAGTGCCGCCCGCCATCTTGAGCGGCGCGCGCTGGTGATGGGTGAGCACAAAGACCGGCGTGTGATATGGCGGCTCATCTCCCCACCAACCTTTCCAACTCTCATCGGGCCATGGGCCTCGGACTGGGCCAAACATATTGCGCCCGAGAATATAGGCGCCTATATTCTCAAAACCCCGGGCGGCAACGTCGTCTTCGACGCCGGTCTCGCCATCTTCATTGCCATGCATCCGCTGCCAGGTGCGCGTGGGAAAGAACCAGTCAAACACTCTGAGTCCACCAACACCGAGCGGATTCTCAAGATCCTGATTCGGCCCCGCGCCGTAACCATCGATTGAGATAGAGAAACTGTGGACGCGAAGTCGAGACATTGGGTTCCTCAACCGCGGGCGGCTTGCACTCTCGTCCCATACTCGAGCGACGCATACCACTTGCCGCGTCCCTGCGGCGTCAGGTCCAACATATTCCAAACCGGAATCAACTCATCAATGCCGCGCTCCTTGACGTCGTCGGCAAGCCAGGGATGACCACTGTAAAAATGGCGCAACGTGCCATCACTGTCCCGCGTGAAAACTGAAATCGTAGAGTCCTGATGTCCTTCGCCATCTTCGCTGCCGAGATCGTACTTGAAAGTGCTGTCGCCGGCGCTCAGCAGACGTAGTTTGTCCCAACCTCTGTTTCGCGCGTGCGCGCGTAACGTGGCCGGATCAGCCGCCGCGACAATCGCCAGGTCAACGTTTTGCGCGAGGTGATGCGCAACTCCGTTGAAGCTATCGATCCAGGCGGTACACATTGGGCACGCTACGGTTTGCTTCTTGCCGTACATGAAGTGGTAAATGACGAGCGAACGATCGGGCGCAGTGAACAGCTCGCTCAGCTTTACCTTTCGCACCGGTTCGTCGCCCTCGTCGAGAGACATTGGGCTTGGGGCAGTAGCCCGACCGTGAGGAAGGGCTCCGCCATTGCAGTCCAGAAACTCGTAATCCTGAATCGTCGCACCCTTTGGAAGTCCCCGTCGCAGCGCGGCAACTCTTTCACGCGTGTTTAGTAATTCAATTTCCGCCAGCCGCAGCTCCTCGCGCTTGGCAAGGTATTCTGGCGACTCGTTCGGCAGATTAGTTTGACGATACGTTCCATCAATCATTTCATGAACCATTAGTCCGTACCTCCGTTGAAGAAGTTAGCTTGAGAGTCTCTAGCGCGGGCCCTCCTGATCTCTGACCTCTGACATCTGACCTCTGCTTTTTGAGGGGAACAAAAGAACTATACCAATACCTGGAGCGGTAGGAAAAGCTGGGTAATGTCGTAGGAAATGAAATCGGGGGCGGCTTTAGAGCTTCTTATGCCTGTTCTTCTTCGGATTGATTCTGTTTTGAGGCTCATCGTTTCAATTAATCCTTGACGTTCACTTCCAAGGGGAATATTGTACGCGTGCTCTCTTTCACGATCCTACTAATGAGGCCTTGCTCATTAGACTCACAATTCTTAGGAGAATCTCAAATGAAAACCGAATCACTCGTCGCTCACGAATCCACAACTGCGGGCTATGTCGATCATCGGACTTCTGCTCCATGTCTTGATTATGAAACATTCTCGATGAAGGCTTGTCTCGCTGCGGCCGTGTTGCTGGTTGCCCTCCTGGCGCCGTCGGCGTCCGCGCAATATATCTATGTTGCGAATGCCGGCGAAGACTCGGTTTCGAAAATTGACATCAACACGAATACGGAAGTGGCGCGGATTGAGACCTGGTTCACGTCCGGCGCCAATTACACCGCGCACCTCGGCGGTCCGTGGACGGGAGCGGCTCCGTCCCGCATCGCGCGTGGCCCCGCGGGCGATGTCTACGTGCTGGATCGTTTCTTCACCGCGCATCTACCGGTGCTGCTGAAGATCGCACCCACCGCTAACGGCCCGGTCCTGCCTTTACTCGACACCAACCCCACCGACAACCACATCAATCCGCCTGAGTTGACGGACGTGCGCATCAAGTGGGCCTCCGAAATTGGCGCGAGTACGGACGCCGGCGCGCTGGGGCGTTCGCTTTGCATCGACCCGAGCGGCTTTTTGTGGGTCGGCATCCATACCACGCAGCGGTATTACAAGGTGGACCCGATCACCGGACTAGTGGTCGGTGCTCCGATCCTGACGCCCGGTCATCGACCCTACGGCTGCCAGGTCAATGCGAAGGGAATACTCTTTAGCGTCGACGAAAGCCAGACGCTGGCGGAGATCGACACCACCACAAACCAAGTGACGATCCACAACCATGCAACTTTCGGCAACAACTACTCTCTCTCGCTCTTCAACGGCTGCGGCTCGGCGTCGAGCAAGGTTTATGTTTCGGAGATGACGTCAAAGACGTACATCGCTTACGATCCACAGACGTCTTCCTTCAGCGCCACGCCGCTACCGGCAAGCGCTCAATTCGGCTCTCTTGCGATCGGGGTGGATACGCACGGAGACATTATTTCGGGACAACGGTCCTTAACCGGACGCGTCATCAAGTCCCACCCAAACGGCGCCATCGTGTGGGACACGACAACCGTTTCCACGACCAATACGGTGCCTGCTCAGGACCTTCGCGGCATTATCATCGATGAGCACGACGACGTATGGGCGGTCCACCTGCGTGAGAACAGGCTCGTCAAGTACAGCGGCAGTACCGGGGCTTGGATCGCGACAGTTCCGGTCGGGGATTCGCCATACACGTATGGCAACCCACCTCCGCCGGCATGTCCATGTGCCGCGATCGGCGAGAACCCTATCCGCTGCGAAGGACAAAAAGGCGGGACCGCGACGTACTCGTGGTCGTTCCTGTTCACGAATAACAGCCCGTTCTCGGCGCCGGCGACCGCGATCGATCTCTCGTCGTCGCAAGTCACGAATCTCACGCCGGCGCACTTCGTGTTCACGAATCCTGTGCCTGTCAATGGAACGGCGACAGTGTCCGGCACATTCACTGTAGCCAACCCGTTGCCTGGCGCGCAGGTTTGCCTCGACATCAGGCTCAACGCCGGCGAAGGATGGTGCTGTCCGATCCAGCGCGTCTGCTTCATCTTGCCCGACTGCCCGACGTGCGCGAAGCTTCAGGGCGAGTTCGTATGCCAGCAGGGACATCCGGTGCTCCAGTTGTCGGTCATTAACCTGGGACCAACCGCCGCGCAGTCGGTTCAGGTCACTTCGAATACTCCGGGCGTGACGGTCGCTCCGCAAACGACCACGGGGACGTTCCCGCCAAACACGCCGGTCACCATTCCACTTACAGTCACGGGCGCAACGCCCGGGCAGACGATCAGCCTGAACGTTAACCTCGAGGGGCCGATCGACCCGAAGACCGGTGTCAACACCTGGTGTTGCACGGCGACGGTGACGGTCAGGTATCCGAAGGTGCCCTGCAACGGGACGCTCGACGGCTGGGTCTTCAATGATCTGAATCGCGACGGAAACCGCGACTCTGAGGAGGAGGGACTTTCCGGATGGACCGCGACGCTGACCGATGCTAAAGGAGCGGCGCGAACATCAACCAGCGACGCGTCTGGCACGTACCGCTTCGAGGATGTCTCACCCGGCACCTACCGGATCGCCGTGCAACCCGCGCGGGGTTGGCGTTCGACCATCCCCGATTCCGGCGTCTATACCGTGACGGTCGGCGGGCCACCGGAAAGAAAATTCGACTTTGGCTTCGTGAAAGCGCAGCCGTGATTCGTGAAGGCGTAACCCTGATGGGTCGGTTAGTCCGCATTAACTGACGAAACCGATTTAGCCCTCCAGTTGATTGGTGATTCTGCCGAAGAGTACGAGGCGAAGTCCGTGAAGCGGACGACTGGCAGAGAGTGGATGTCTGGCGAACCCGCGATTTCAGCCGTCCGCTGCACGGACTAGGCCCTTTCACTTTGTATTCCCAGCAGTGAACTGCTGGGCTACTATCATTCGTCCGCTAGCGCGGACTGAGAACGACGGCCTTTGCGATGTGTTCACGATTTACCATTCACGGATTTACGGATTTTAAGTACTTCCCCACCCCTCTGGACGCGTTGTAAATTTGTCCCCTTCGGGAAAGCGTTGAATACATCCTTAATGGGGAAGCGCGGCGACTCTTTCACGCGTGTTTAGTAATTCAATTTCTGCCAGCCGCACCTCCTCGCGCTTTGCAAGATATTCCGGCGACTCGTTCGGCAGATTAGTTTGACGATACGTTCCATCAATCATTTCATGTGTCATCGCTCGCCCTTTCTCCGCTGCTTTTTCATTACCCTTTATCCCTTCCCCTTTTCCCCTATTCCTCTCAGTCACACCTCCAGTGAAGAATAGGGTTCTGAGTCCTGAGTCCTGACTTCTGACCTCCGATCTCTGACCTCTGACACCTGAGCTCTGCTTTTGAGGGAAACGAAAGAAATATAGCACGAAGTCAACGCTTGGAGCGGTAGGAGAAGCTGCTCAGGATTTCTTCCGAATGAGCGACTCCTTCGTTTGCGCACGATCTAACGCTCCGTCTCTCGATAGCCATTCTTACGCACCTTCGCGAGTGCCTTATTGATGTACTTTTGCTCAAACCAACCTGGCACTTCAGTGAGCGCTATCGAGTATCTTTTCTTATCGTCTTTAAAATCCCAGGTATAGAAAGAAAAGACTCCATGCAAACGGTCAAACATGTAGCGAATGATTTCTGGATTCGAGATCGTCTTAAGCTTAGGAGTCAGTGGTAGTTGTTTAGTAAAAGGCCATGACGGCGGATCAGGATCACTAAACTCGGAGTCGTCTATCCAGGTTTGTATTCCGATTGCATCAGGATAGTAGAGTTGTGTGTGGTCCTCAGGCACATAACTCCAGATAAGCTCCGTGAGCTCTACCCACGGCCCCTTTAGCGGACGAACTTCGGTAGCCAGGAGGATCTCTTTATCGCCATCAAGATAACGGATGTAGGAGACACCTCCATGGACATTGATCTCGTCACCCGGCATTTCAATGAAGCGGCTTTTGTAGAGATAGTGTTCACTGCTTAATCGTTTCTTAAGCGAGTCGAGGGCTTGCGCGTCGAGATGACTAAGATAAAACCCCTTTTCCTCACTTTCGAAGTGGATGACCTTTCCGTCTTGATAGATCTTGACAAACGGCGGCCACAGCATCGCCCTGACACTCATGTTCCCATACGAGCCGCGAGAAAACTCGATTAGGTTGTTGTCCCGCAAACCAGCGCGCACCGGCGACAATGAAGTGCCACCAATTACGATCAGCAGACACAAACTAAGTCTGAAAGTTTTGCGGTTCATAACATCAACATTATACTTCATGGCCCTCCGAGCGGATTCCGGAAGATCCTTACTCTGGCTTCCATTGCTACTCTCCGCGTGTGGCT
>Ga0137410_10003363_pt1 | contig 10832 bp, 10 predicted proteins | sample CZODoug1_16funga_FD_108878 | JGI IMG/M metagenome (GOLD analysis project Ga0137410, IMG submission 108878) | Vadose zone soil fungal communities from Angelo Coast Range Reserve, California, USA - CZODoug1_16fungal (Illumina Assembly) | ecosystem: Environmental > Terrestrial > Soil > Vadose zone... | reverse complement strand
CGAGCCGTAGCCGCCGAAGAGCTGCTGGTCGATGAAGTAGGTGACGCCGGCTTCCTTCGCGCCCGGCCCCAGCTCGTCCTTGGGGATGAGGTGGGACACCGCCGCGTCGATGAACGCGACCTCGGCCTGCGACAGAAACATGTAAGGCCGCGGCTGCGCCGCGCCTTTCGGCGCCGCGTGCGTGCTGTGATCGGCGTGCGACGGCGCCTTGGTCTGCGCGGCGGCGCCGGCGGGAATCGCGGCGCCCAGCGCGGCGGCGGACTTCAGGAAGTTGCGGCGGGATTTTTCGCTCATGGTTTTCCCCTTTGCAATGCGTTCAGGCCAGCGGCCCGGACTGGTTCAGGTATCTCGACTTGATCGCGTCCAGCGCGTGGAAGGTGAGGGCGCCCACCGTTCCGGTCGGGTTGTAGCCGCCGTTCTGCGGGAAGGCGCTCGCGCCGACCACGAAGACGTTGTGCACGTCCCAGCTCTGGAGGAAGCGGTTGACCGCGCTCGTCTTCGGGTCCGCGCCCATCGCCGCGCCGCCGGTGTTGTGGGTGCTCTGGTAGGGCACGATGTTGTACTTGCCGGTGCGCGGGTTGACGTTCATCTTGACCGCGCCCGCGGCCTTGGCGATCTCGGCGGCCTTCTTCGTGATGTAGTCCGACATCTTGTATTCGTTCGGACGGAAGTCGAAGGTCATGCGCAGCAGCGGCAGCCCGTAGGCGTCGCGGTAGGTCGGGTCGAGGTCGAGGTAGTTGCCGCGGTAGCTCTGGCAGGCGCCGTGCGTGGTGATGCCGAAGGCGCGGTTGTAGTAGCGCGCCACCGCCTTCTTCCACTCGCCGCCCCAGCGCGGCGTGCCCTGCGGCACCGGGTTGAAATCGATGGGACGCGCGCCGGCGCTCGCGGCGCCGATCCAGCCGCCGCCGATGAAGCCCAGCCCCGAGTGATCGAAGTTGTCGCCGTCGAGATCGTCGATCATCATCGACAGCGCGCCCGCGCCCATGAACTGGTTGAAAACCTTGTCCTCGAAGAACGCCGTGACGTTGCCGTTCGTCTGGTAGGCGTAGTTGCGGCCCACCACCCCGGTGTTCGCCTGCGGGTCGTAGGGCTTGCCGATGCCGGACACCAGCATCAGCTTCACGTTGGAGAACACGTAGGAGGTGAGGAGGATGAGGTCGGCCGGCTGCTCGAACTCGCGGCCGCGCGAGTCGACGTAGGTGACCGATACCGCGCGCTTTTTCTCGGAGTCGAGGTTCACCTTGATCACGTTCGCGAGCGTGCGCAGCTCGTAGTTCGGATTCTTCATCAGCACCGGCAGCACCGTCGTCTGCGGGCTCGCCTTCGCGCCCATCTCGCAGCCGAAGCGCTCGCAGTAGCCGCAGTACACGCAGGCGCCGAGCGTGACGCCGTAGGGGTTGGTGTAGGGCCGCGTCATGTTCGCCGACGGCGCGGGGAAGGGGTGGTAGCCGAGCTCCTTCGCCGCCTTGGCGTAGATCGCGCCGACGTGCGAGGTTTTCATCGGCGGGTTGGGGTACTCGCGCGCACGCGGCCCCTCGAAGGGATTGCCGCCGTCGACGATCTTCCCCTTCAGGTTGCCGGCCTTGCCGCAGATGCCGTAGAGATACTCGAAGCGGTCGAAATGCGGCTCGAGCTCGTCGTAGCTCACGCCCCAGTCCTGGCTGGTGCAGTCCTCGGCGAGCTGCGCCGCGCCGTAGCGCGCGAGCGTGCGGCTGCGCGTCTCGAAGTCCCAGGGGAGGAAGCGCCAGGTGACGCCGTTCCAGTGGACGGCGGCGCCGCCCACGCCTTCCCCGGGGAGGAAGGACCCCATGTAGCGCATCGGCAGCGCCGTGTCCGCGGTCGCGTTGCGGAACGTCAGCGTCTCGCGCGACAGGTCCTGCATCAGCTCGTGGCGGCGCGCGTAGCGCAGCTCGTCGTGCGCGTACGGCATGGCGAAGTCGCTCTGGGTGTCGCGCCAGCCGCCGCGCTCCAGGCCCACGACTTTCAAGCCCGTGTCGGTCAGCTCTTTTGCGAGGATGGTGCCGGTGAGACCCACGCCGACGGTGACGACGTCGACGGGCTTGAGCTTGGTGGCCATGCGGTCTCCCCTTGTCCGGGCAATGTACGCCCGAACCGGAGGAGACGCAAAACTTCAGGGGACGTCCGCGAACACCTCGTTGGAGAGGCCGCTCTCGTTGCCCAGGGAGTCGGTCGCGGTGACGGCGAAGAAATAGCGGGTCCCGCCGGTGAGCCCGATGGCGGTGAAGGTATTCGTCGCCGAGATCAAGCCCTGGCCGATCGGCTGCTGGTAGGTCCGCGACGCGGTACCGTAGTACACCCGGTAACCGATCAGGTTCGGCGCGGTCACGGCATCCCAGCCCAGGCTTACCGTCCCGTTGGTGGTCGGCGGCGCGGGCGTCGTCACGGTCGCGCTCGCCGCGGTGGAACGGTTGCCGGCCGCGTCGCGCGCCACGACCGTGTAGACGTAGGTCGTGGACGGCGTCAGGCCCGAGTCGGCGAGCGTGCGGGCGGTCGGCGTCGCGATCTGCACGCCGTCGCGGGTGACGACGTACCCGGTCACGCCGACATTGTCGGTCGAGGCGGCCCAGGACAGGCTCACCTGAACCGAGCTGGTCGCGGTGGCGGTGAAGGCGCCGGGCTGCGAAGGCGCGACCGTGTCCGGAATCGTGACGCTCACGCTCGCGGCGGCCGAGCGGTTGCCCGCGGCGTCGCGCGCGGCGACGGTGTAGGAGTAGGTGGCGGGAGCGAGACCGGGGTCGGAGAAGGACGTCGTGACGGGCGTCGCCACCTGCGTACCGTTGCGCGTGACGATGTATCCGGTCACGCCGACATTGTCGGTCGAGGCGTTCCACGACAGGTTCGCGCTCGTCCCCGAGGCAGTGCCCGTGAGCCCGGTGGGCTGCGAGGGCGCCAGCGTGTCGGCGGTGGTGACGCTGACGCTCGCGGCGCTCGAGCGGTTGCCCGCCGCGTCGCGCGCGGCGACCGTGTAGGCGTAGGTCGTCGCCGGCGTGAGCCCCGTGTCGGCAAAGGTCGTCGCCGTCGGGGTCGCGACCTGCATGCCGTTCCGCGTCACCACGTAGCCGGTCACGCCGACGTTGTCGGTCGACGCGCTCCACGACAGATTCGCCCCGGTTCCGCCGGCTGGTGTTCCGATGAGCCCGGCGGGCTGCGACGGCGGCATGGTGTCGGCAGACGTTCCCGTCGTGACGTTGGCGCTCGCCGGCGAGGACTGGTTGCCGGCCGCGTCCCGGGCGACGACGGTGTAGGTATAAGTGGTCGCGGGCGAGAGGCCGGTGTCGGAGAAGCTCGTCGCAACGGGCGTCGCAATCTGCGCGCCGTTGCGGCTGACGATGTAGCCGGTCACGCCGACGTTATCGGTCGAGGCGTTCCACGACAAGTTCGCGCCGGCTGCGCCGGCGGCCGTCGCCGTGAGGCCGCTGGGCTGCGAGGGCGGCGTGGTGTCCGGCAGCGCCGGCGTGGTGACGCTCGCGGTCGGGGAGCTCGGCGACATGTTGCCCGCCTCGTCGAGCGCGGCCACGCTGTAGCTGTAGGTCGTGGCGGGTGTCAGGCCCGAGTCGACGTAGCTCGTCGTCGCCGAGGTCGCGACCTGCGCGCCGTTGCGACTGACGACGTAGGAGACGACCGTCATGTTGTCGGTCGAAGCGTTCCAGCTGAGGCTCGCGCTGGTCGCGCCCATCGGGGTGGCGACGAGGCTGCCGGGCCGCGTGGGCGCGACGGTGTCCGCGGGCGTGCCGGGCGTGCCCACAGTCACCGTTGACGTCTTCCCGCAGGACGCGATGAGCGACGCGGTCGTGAGCAACAGCAGCAAGCGGATGAAGCGGGACATGTGGACGCTCTCGCAAACGAGGCCCGGGGCTGCGAACTTGGAGCGGCGGGCGTTCTGAAAGATGAACGCGCCGAAGATATACCGCCGTCATATGACAGCGGTATGGAGAAATCCTCTCGCGAAGAGAAAATTTCTTCTTGTGTGAAAAAATTTCCAGAACTCGCGCTGCTGTCGCCGTCAGACGACGTTCGCGCGGAGCGGCGTCGCCGAGCGGCGACGCCGATTGGTCTACGCCGCGTGCTCCTGCGTGAGACGCACGGTGCTCGCGATCGCGTCAGCGACGTAGTCGAGGTTGCGGGAGTTCAGCGCTGGAATGCAGATGCGGCCGGACTCGATGCCGTAAACCGAGAAGCGCTCGCGCATCGCCACCATCTGCTCGCGCGACAGGCCCGAGTAGGAGAAGATCCCGCGCTGCTGCATGATGAAGCCGAAATCGTCCGTGGCGCGCTTCTTCAAGCGCTCGACCAGTTCCTTCCGCATCGCGCGCACGCGGTCGCGCATGCCGATCACTTCCTTCACCCACAGCGCGCGCAGCTCGGGCGAGGCGAGCACCGCGGCCACGATTCTCGCGCCGTGCGTCGGCGGGTTTGAATAGTTGGTGCGGATCATGCGCTTGAGGTTCGAGAGCACCTTCGCCGCCTCGCCCGGGTCCGAGGCGACGACCGAGAGGGCGCCGACGCGCTCGCCGTAGAGCGAGAAGGACTTGGAGAAGGACATCGCCACCAGCACTACCGGAAGCTCCGCGGCGAAGCGGCGCGCGACCTGCGCGTCCTCCTCGACGCCGTCGCCGAAGCCCTGGTAGGCGAAGTCGAGGAAGGGGATCAGCCGCCTCTCGGCGACGATCTTCATGACCTCGCTCCACTGCTCGCCGCGGATGTCCACGCCGGTTGGGTTGTGGCAGCAGGCGTGCAGCAGCAGCACCGAGCCCTTCGGGATCGCGCGCATGCCGGCGAGCATCTCGGGGAAGCGGATGCCCCGGGTGCGCGGGTCGTAATAGGGGTAGCTTTCGATGCGGAAGCCGGCCTCCTCGAACAGCGGCTTGTGGTTGTCGTAGGTCGGGTCGGACATGTAGATCGGGGCCTCCGGCGCGAAGCGCCGGATGAAGTCCGCGCCGACCTTGAGACCGCCGGTGCCTCCGACCGCCTGTACGGTCGTCACCCGGCCCGCGGCGACCGCGGGATGGTCGGGCCCGAAGAGCAGCGACTGGACCTGGCGGACGTAGTCGGGGAAGCCGTCCATCGCGAGGTAGGGCCGGGCGATGCCCGCCGCGGTGAGCGCCTCGTCCGCCTTCTTCACGCACTCGAGCAGGGGCACCTTGCCCTGGTCGTCGTAGTAGACGCCGACCCCGAGGTTGACCTTGTTGGGGTTGGCGTCGGCGACGAACGTCTCGGTCAGGCCCAGGATCGCGTCCCTGGGAGCCATCTTGAGGTTGGCGAGCAGGCTTTCTTCGGAGCTCATTCTGAAAATTCGGTTGGCAGGGGAACTTGCACCAATTATACAATCACACCATGCCGCGGCCCATCCAGGGCCAATGAAATACGGCACCGAGCACCATCGAGGTCGCGGTGGCGAGGATCACCAGAATGAGGAACGCCGGTATCGCCGCGATCGACCACTTGACGAGAAGAACGACCATGGACCAGAACGGAATCTTGACATCGACGACCACCACCTCTCTCGCATCGCTCATGGTTTTCTCCAGGGAAAACCGCAGGGTACACCGCCATGGCTAGGACCGTAAGCATGCTGCTGGGGGACTACCCGCTCACCCAGGCGCTCAGAAAAGGGGAAGTGAAACCGGGCGCGGTGAACCTCGATTTTGCCGACGTGAAGACGGTGAGCACGGCGTTCAAGCGCGTGGTGCGGGACCTGGAGTTCGACTGCTCGGAACTGGCGATCGTCACCTTCCTCATGGCGAAGGCCTACGGCAAGCCGCTGGTGCTGCTGCCGGCGGTGGTGATGGCGCGCTTCCAGCACCCCCACATCGTCTACAACATGGAGCGCGGTCCGCTCGCGCCGGCGGACCTCGCCGGCCGCCGCGTCGGCACGCGCTCCTACACCGTGACCACCTCGACTTGGCTGCGGAGCATCCTCGCCGACGACTACGGCGTCGACCTGAACCGCGTCAGATGGGTCACCTTCGAGGACGCTCACGTCGCCGAATTCCGCGACCCGGCGACGGTCGAGCGCGCCCCCGAGGGAAAGGAGCTGACCGCGATGTTGCTCGCCGGGGAGATCGACGCGGCGATCCTGCCCGCGGTGCCGGCCGACCCGCGCCTCAAGCCGCTGATACCCGATCCCGCGGCGGCGGCCGAGGCCTGGCGGAAGAAGTACAACGCCATCCAGGTCAACCACATGGTGGTGGTGAAGGAGTCGCTGTCGAAGTCCGACCCCGGCGCGGTGCGCGAGATCTACCGGCTGCTCGCGGAGAGCAAGAAGGCGGCGAAGCTGCCCAAGGCGGGGGAGGTCGACGTCAACCCCTTCGGCGTCGAAGCCAACCGGCGCAATCTCGAGGTCGTGATCGACACCGTCTATCGCCAGCGCATGATCCCGAAGCGTTTTTCCGTCGACGAGCTGTTCGACGACGTCACGCGCGCGCTCTGATTCGAAGCCCATCCAGGAACCCAGCATGATCATCGATTGCCACGGTCACTACACCACCGCGCCCAAGCAGCTCGAGGAATGGCGCAAGCGCCAGATCGCCGCCCTCGATGACGCGAAGCAGGTCCCCGCGAAGGGCTCGCTCGGCATTTCGGACGACGAGATCCGGCAGAGCCTCGAGAGCGCGCAGCTGAAGCAGCAGAGGGAGCGCGGCACCGACGTCACCATCTTCTCGCCGCGCGCGATGGGCATGAGCCACCACATCGGCAACGAGATCACCAGCCGCCACTGGTCGGAGCACTGCAACGACATGATCCATCGCGTGTGCACGCTCTACCCGGAGAATTTCGTCGGCGTGTGCCAGCTCCCTCAGAGCCCGGGCGTCTCCCCGAAGACCTGCATCGCCGAGCTCGAGCGCTGCGTGAAGGAGCTCGGCTTCATAGGATGCAATCTGAATCCTGATCCGTCCGGAGGGTACTGGAAGGAGCCGCCGCTCACGGACAGCTGGTGGTACCCGCTGTACGAGAAGCTGGTCGAGCTCGAAGTGCCGGCGATGGTGCACGTGAGCGCGTCCTGCAACCCGGCGTTCCACGGCACCGGCGCGCACTACATCAACGGTGACACCACCGCGTTCATGCAGTTCATCACCGCCGACCTGTTCAAGGATTTCCCGACGCTGAAGTTCATCATCCCGCACGGCGGCGGCGCGGTGCCTTACCACTGGGGCCGCTACCGGGGCCTGGCGCAGGACATGAAGCGGCCGCCGCTGAAGGAGGCGCTGATGGGCAACGTGTTCTTCGACACCTGCGTCTACCACCAGCCGGGGATCGACCTGCTCCTCAAGGTGATCCCCGCGGACAATATCCTGTTTGCCTCCGAGATGGTCGGCGCGGTGAAGGGCGTGGACCCGGAGACCAGCTTCAACTACGACGACACCAAGCGCTACATCGACTCGGCGAAGGGCCTGTCGGCGGCGGACAAGGAGAAGATCTTCTCGGGCAACGCGCGGAAGGTATACCCGCGCCTCGCGAAGCGCGCTATTTCTTCTCGGGTGTAGCGGGCGCAGCGGGCGCTGCGGGGGCGGCTGGCGCGGGTGTCGGCGCGGCGGCCGCAGGTTCAGCGGGTTTGGTCGGCACGACAATGCCGGGAGCGAGCGGGATCTCGTCGACCGCGGTAACCTTGGTGACGTAGTAGCGCGTCTCGCCGAAGCACGAGGTCGGGATGCCGACCTTCTCCTCGTAGTGCAGCGACACGCGCTTGCCCATCACCTTGTTGACCTGCGCGGCGACGTCGTCGTCCCAAACGGTGAAGAAGAACTTGTCGGCGGTTGTGCCCGGCATCGACACCATCGCCATCTCGCCTTCCCACGTCTTGCACAGCCAACCCTTGCTCGAGAACTTCTGCACCCAGCCGGCACGCTCGCCGCTCGAGTAGTTCCAGAACATGACCACCAGAACGTAGCCGGCGATGACGGCGAGCACCGCTACCGCGAGGACGAAGGCGCTTCTGATCGACATGGTCCGTTCTCCCTGTGTGGGCCGCTATAGTAGTGCTTCCGCAGATCAGGCGCGATCCTGTCGTCTGTATACGACAGCCGGATGTCAAAAATCACCAATAGGATCAAAAATCTCCGCCGCGGCGCCGGGGTTCGAGAAATACTCCCGCTCCGGGGTGGCATTGGGGGCCTGTCTGATCTATCTTATGCCGCTGTCCTGACAGCCGGCCGACCTGGCCGGGACCCCGGGAGGTCTCATGAGCAACCAGTTCTGGATGATCTGGCCCGACAACGTCATGGCTTCCGCGCTGATTCTGTTCGTCATCGCGATGCCTTTCCTCTACGCCGCGAGAAAGCTGGTGCACGACCTGTTGCGCTCGGCCGGGCACATGGTCGGCGGCCCGCTGCGCCTGGGCGCGCGCTGGCTGTTCGCCACCGCGCACGACATGAAGGAGCGCAACAAGGCGGTGCTGCTCGCTCACGGGCGCGAGGAGACCGGCCAGCACATCGAGCGTGAGTTCGAGCGCATCAGCGCCATGGTCACGCGCGACCTCGAGGGCTATCCGGCACTGCAGCGCAAGCTGCTCGAGGAGATCACCCGCGTCGAGGAGGACTACAAGAAATGCGGAGAGGTGCCGCCGCCGCCGCCCGAGTGGGTCGAGGCGATCACCGCGATCGCCAGGATCAAGTCCGACGGCAACGAGATGGTCCAACGGTTGCTCGAGGAGATCAAGCGCTCGGTCGAGGGCATCCACGCCAAGACGCTCGGCGAGTACCGTCGCGCCTACGAGTCGCGCCACAAGATCCTGAACGGGTTCATGCCCTTCTGGCGCTCGCTCGACAAGACCTTCGGGCAGGTGGACAAGAAGCTCACCGGGCTTCAGGACACCTCGTCGAAGATCGACGCACAGATGGAGAAATACGAGCAGATCAGTAAGAAGACCGACAGGGTGGAGCACCAGCTGACCGTGTCCGCGTTCACCCAGTTCGCGATCTCGGCGCTGGTGCTGCTGATCGCCTTCGGAGGCGCGGTCGTCAACTTCAAGCTGATCGCGCTGCCGTTCTCGGAGATGGTCGGCGCCGGCGACTACCTGACTGCCACGCTGCGCATGTCCGACGTCGCGGCACTGGTGATCATCTTCCTCGAGGCGACGATGGGGCTGTTCGTGATGGAGTGCCTGCGCATCACGCACCTGTTCCCCCTGATCTCGAACATGAGCGAGCAGATGCGGCGCCGCATGCTGTGGACCGCGCTCGTGTTCCTGGTCGTGTTCGCGACCATCGAGGCGGGGCTCGCGCTGATGCGCGACATGCTCGCAGCCGACAAGCAGGCGCTGATCCAGTCCCTCGCGACCACCCAGCAGGCGCTGCCGCCCGATCCCCTGCTCAGGATGATCCCGACCACGGCGCAGATGGTGCTCGGCTTCTTCCTGCCGTTCGCGCTCGCCTTCGTGGCGGTCCCGCTCGAGTCCTTCATATACTCGCTGCGCACGGTCGGCGGCTCGGTCGTGGTCATGCTGGTTCGCGTGGCCGGCTTTCTGCTTCGCGTTCTCGGCAACGTGGTGCGATACCTCTGCAAGGTGCTGATCGCCCTGTACGACGTCACCATCGTGCTGCCGCTTCTGATCGAGCGCGTGGTCAAGGCGTCGCGAAGCGGCGACGAGGAATCACGCGAATCGCGCCCCATGAAGAAAGCGGCGTAAGGGGAGGCTGTCATGGTCAAGCGTCTGCTGCTCGCGTTGCTGCTGGCCCTCCCGCTCCTGTCGTGCACCGACCAGCGCAGCCACTCCCAAGCGGTCTACATGCTGATCGACACCTCGGGGACCTACGCCCAGGAGGTCGGCAAGGCCCAGAAGATCATCAACTACTTGCTCGGGACGCTGCAGTCGGGGGATTCGCTCGCGGTGGCGCGCGTTAGGACGCGCAGCTTCAGCGAGAAGGACATCATCGCCAAGGTCACGTTCGACAACCGCCCCTCGCAGGCGAACGCGCAGAAACGCGCATTTCGCGATCAGATCGACGTCTTCGTCAAGAGCGTCGGCGGCAGCGCCTACACCGACATCACCGGCGGCCTGATCCAGGGCGGGATGTTCCTGAAGGAGACTGGATCGGGGAGGAAGACCATCCTCATCTTCTCCGACATGCAGGAAGAGCTCGACAAGGTCACGATCCGCGACTTCCCGATCGATCTGAAGGACATCCGCGTCGTGGCGCTGAACGTCGTCAAGCTCAAGACCGACAACGTCGACCCGCGCCGCTACATGGGCCGTCTGGAGGCGTGGCAGAAGCGCGTCGAAAAGGCCGGTGCTTCCGAGTGGATCATCATCAACGACATCGAGCACCTCGACCGGATGCTGCAGAGCTAGCGCCGCGGGCGGGGCCGCGGCGGCGCGCTATTTCTTTCCCTGCGTGAACTGCGCGGCGGCCTTCTCGTAGGCCTTGCGCATCGCCGCCCAGGCCTCGTCGGCGCCGCGCTGCATCTCCGTCCACGCATCGCCCGAAGCGGCCTGCACCTTGCGCAACTGCTCCATCGCGCCGTCCTGGTGTTGCCGGATGGCGGCGATGTGCTTCTCGTACTCGGCGCGCATCCCGGCCTGCGCCTTCGCCGCCTGGGCCTCCCACTTGGCCACCTCGGCATTCCACTTGTCGAGCTGCGACTTGAGATTCTCGATGTAGGCGTTGCGGTCCATGGCGCCTCCTGGGTGAAGAGAGGAAGGAGACTCGATACTACTCCGATCACTCAGATCGTGACGCGGGTTCCGAGCTCGACCACGCGCTCTGGTACCAGGTTGAAATATTCGGCGGTCGCCGGGGCGTTCCTCTGCATCCACCGGAACAGCTCGCGCCGCCAGGTGAACAGGCCGGGCCGTGCCGCGCGGGCGATCGTCG
>Ga0137410_10003360_pt1 | contig 10837 bp, 13 predicted proteins | sample CZODoug1_16funga_FD_108878 | JGI IMG/M metagenome (GOLD analysis project Ga0137410, IMG submission 108878) | Vadose zone soil fungal communities from Angelo Coast Range Reserve, California, USA - CZODoug1_16fungal (Illumina Assembly) | ecosystem: Environmental > Terrestrial > Soil > Vadose zone... | reverse complement strand
GTCAACGGCGACGGCTGGGCCGACCTGATCGTCAGCGGCAACTCGACGACCGCCACCTCGGGGTTTCTCGGCAGGATCGCCGTGTTCCTGCAGGACGGCACGAGCCACACCCTCACCGGGCCCGAGGAGCTCACCGTCTCGACCGACAACGTCGGCATGGTGGCGGTCGCCGACCTGAACGGCGATTCGCGGCCGGACGTGGTCTCGGTTGGCGCCGGAAGCGGCGGCAACGGCGTGATCTCGCTGTTCTTCCAGGACAGCAACGGAGTCCTCGGTGCCGAGGTCCCTCTCACGAATTTCCCGGTGCTCGTCGACGGAGACTCGCAACTCGGCGACATGCACGTCGCGGACATGAACCACGATGGGCTGAACGACATCGTCCTGCAGAGCGACTACGCGCAACTCGCGGTGGTCAAGCAAGGGCCCGCGGGGACGTTCAGCACGCCGGACTTCTATACGGCCCAGGTGAGCCCTGATTTCAGGATCTGGACTTTTGCGCTGGCCGATCTCAACGGCGACGGGCTGACCGACGTCGTGACCTCCAGCGTCGGCGGCCCCGTCAACATCTTCTATCAGAACGTAGGCGGCGCCCTCGTCGGGCCCACCAAATTGCCCTTCGTGGGAGAAGAGATTTACGGTGCAGATCTCGACGGCGACGGCCTCAACGACCTCATCCTCAGCGGGGGCACCGGCGCTTCAATACTGTATCAAGCGACCGATCACTCCTTTCTGGTCCCCCCGGGCTATGTTCTCCCGACCTTCAGCTCGGGCGGCAGCAACGCGATCATCCACCAGGGGATGTCGATCGGAGACGTGACCGGCGACGGGCTGCTGGACATCGTGGTGGCGTGGTCGAACGAGGGCGTCTTCGTGCTGCCGCGCCGTCCGTGAGTCGGGAGCGCGTCCGGGCTTGCGACTTGAGGAAGGGCTGCCCCTAAGTCAGGCGAATCCTACCCAAGGATTCCAGGGTCGGAAAGGGAGCGAACCTGGGAGAGTGATTCTTCCAGGGCGCTCTGTTCAGGACAGTCCGTAGCCGCGCTCGTAGAGCACCCAAACGCCAGTGCCTTCGCGGCGAAAGTGACGGTCTTCGAGCTGCGCCACCAGATGAATGCGCCAATCGCGCTCCGGCTCGCGCGCCGCAAGCCGCTCGGCCTGCGCCGCAGTCATCGAGTCCCGCTGCTTGCTATCTTCCTCATATACGGTCTCCCCGTCCCGGGTAAGCGCTGCATACCCGATACCGACGCCGATCAAAGCATCAGGCATGAGGTACTGGTCCGCCATCGCCCACTGTCGGCACGTCTCTGCGATGACCAATGCGATCACGTCCTCAAAGTCGATACTGCTGGGGGATTCTTCCGTTTCCGCGGGCCTGGCCAATTCGTCGAGCTCGGTAGTCATGATGCCTCCTTGGTTCGACCGCTCCTGGTCCCCTGTCAGAGCGATCGCAAAAATCCGTTAGGGTCATCGAACATTTGCGACGCAAGCGAGAAAGCTTATCTGATCAGTGTGACGTTTTCTTCACAATTTTAATTTAACGACGAATGAACTTTTCGAATTGTTGCAGGACAACTCGACAGGGTCTCCGGACAAGCGTCGCCGTGCGGCGACGCTGGCGCAGACCCGATGGGCGCGGGGACTTCCGCCGCGAAAGGCGCGCTCGTCCACCTAGGGAAACCCCGACAAGGCATGCGGGGCGATCCCGACATCAAGTCGGGCTCCCTCCTGCAACCGTGTAGACAAACGTCGCCAGGGCGGATCTTCGGCCTTGACTGGAGAGCTATACGAGGTGGGTGGCAGTGGGTGGGTGGTCGACGAGAAAGGAAAGCTGCTCAGGGTGATCGGCTCGCCCGGCGGCCACTCGATCATCAACTATGTCGCGCTGACGATCGTGAACGCGCTCGACTGGGGCACGCACATCCAGAAAGCGATCGACGCGCCGCGCATGGGCAGCCGCAACGGCCCGACCGAGCTGGAACGCGGAACGCCACTCGAGCGGTTAGCGCCGGAACTCGAGCGCATGGGACACAGCGTTCGAATCCGCGACGAAGCGAGCGGCTTGCCCGGCATCATCCGCGCGCGTGACGGCTGGGCGGGCGGGGCGGATCCGAGGAGAGGAGGAGTGGCGCTGGGGGAGTAAATTCATCGTGGAAGATGCTGCGGCGTGTTCCAAACGAGGAAATCCCACCGGGACTAGTGGACTTGGTAAAGTCTCGCGCAGTGGCTTGGGCGCGGTACCCGACGAGACCCCTTACAACTGGGGGCGTGCCGAGATGCTAGTACGATGGCAGTTGGTAGAACTTTGATTGTTGTGGGCTGGAAGTCGAATACCCGCTTGGGGACGAGGAGAGAATCGCGAACGAGTTGCGTGACTAGGGGGGAATGTGGATTTTTTTCGCAGCGTTTGGCAGGCACTGAAGGGCTGGCTGTTCGCCAAACAGCCCTCCCGGGCATCCACATTTGGCAATCCTGATCTCTATCCAATTGATACGGAGAAAATCGCCAAAGAACTGGGGGTCGAATCAGAAGCTGAACGTCTTGGAAAGCGGGAATTGCCGGACCTAACCGCCACCGAGCTAACCGGCATCGAATCCAAGATCATCCAAGTAATCGAAAAGGCGCGACAAGACTACTTGGACTGGGGAAATGATCGACTAAAACATCTCAATCAGGATATTAGTGCTATCGATTTGTCCCTTACCGCACGCCAGGTAAGACAGTTGGATGCGGAGTTTGAGCGTCGAGCGAGCGGGCTCTTAGATAGCTGGGTTGCAACACTAAGGGAGCTGGGTGGCGATATTTCTGAAAAGGAACGCGAGTACGAAACGTTTCGCAACACGAACGATCTTGCGCGGCCGCCGGCATATCCGAGATCCGCAGAAACATATCTGAGGCACACAATCCTCCTTGGATTGATCGTGGTGGAGGGGGGGCTCAACTCGGTGTTTTTTGCGCAGGGCGCTTGGGGAGGGTTGCTTGAGGGATTCTTCTATGCGGTACTCTTCGCAGCAGGGAACATTGGCTTGGCATGGTTGTATGGCCGCCACTTCATCCCTCAGATCTTGCATGTAAATCCTCTGCGTAGGGTCATCGGAGTTATTCTGGTTCCAATATGCGTGATCTCTATAGCGGCAGTAGCTTTTGTCATCGCCCATTTCCGTGATGCGGCGACGACGGGAAATATCGCCGGAGCAGCGCAACTCGCCCTCATCCAACTACGCTCATCACCTTTTGAGCTCAAAGATATCTACTCGTGGCTCCTAGTGTTCCTGAGCATTGTCTTCGCGATCTTCGCAATGATTGACTCATTTGGATTAGATGATCGCTATCCGGGCTATGGCAAAACTCATCGTGCACTGCGTGATGTGAAAGATGACTACGAAGCGGACATGGAGACAGTGAGAAGTGAATTGTCCTCTCTCAAAGAGGAGATTCTCGAAGAACTGGAGCGCCTATTAGATCGGCTTCAAGTGAATTGTCACAGACTTGGCGAGTCGATTTCCCAGAAGGAAGCTGTTGAAAGACGATTGCATACGGCATTTGTCGATGTCGATAACTGTATCGACGCTCTCATCCAAAAGTTCAGAACGAGCAATCGAGTGCACAGAAACACGCAAGGCCCGCAGTACTTTTCCACAAGGCCGCACCTGCGGCCCATAACCGTTTCCGACTTTGATATCCGATCTGACAGGGTAAAGTACGAAGAACAACGACAAATTCTCCAAGGTGTTCAGGGGGAGAGTCACGGCATTCGGGCGAGCATCCAGGTCTCTTTTAACAAGCAGTTCGATCGCCTGATTCCTATTGAGGAGCAACTGAGTAAAAGAGGGTCAGCGAGGTGAGACCAGCTAGCACTCGAAGGCGACGCGCACGAAAGCATGTGATGGTCGGGTCGATTGTTTTGATCGCGACTGTAGCGGCGCTGGTGAGCGTCGCGATATGGAAATTCAATCAAGATCCCAGCCCCACTGCATTACTTTGTCCGCCGGAAGGTCCCAGGGCTCATATCGCGCTACTGGTCGACAAGACCGATCCGTTGACTTTTACGCAAGCGAAGGCATTCGCCGGCCTACTCTCTAGTTTTTCGTCGGGCAGGCGAGTGAAAGAGGGAGAACTACTCTCGGTGTTTGTTCTCGGGGAGGACTTTCGAAAAACGGCAGATCCCATTTTTGAGAAATGTAATCCCGGTGACGGGCGAGACAAGAGTAAAGTAAAGGACAATCCAGACCTGTGGAAGAAAAGATTTCGAGAGGAATACGAAGTACCTGTTCTGCAACTCGAAGATCAGCTGAAGTCCCTTAAGCCTGCCGCTCGCTCGCCGATCATGGAGATGATCCAGTTGGTCTCCGTAGCCTTTGAAAGGCGAGATGTGCGAGGCCCAAGGCGCTTGATCATTGTTTCGGATTTGCTCCACAACACATCTGACTTGTCCATGTATTCGGAGTCCGTGGATTTCGAAACGGCCATGAAGCGGGCGGAATTCCAACGGTTGCGAGCAAAGTTGCCGGGCACGGACGTTGATGTGTTCTTACTTTTGAACCGACCTGAGGTTCAGAATCGAAGCCTGATAAAGTTTTGGGAAGACTATTTCAAAGATGCAGGAGCAGTCCTGCAACACGTTGAACCCGTACCAGGATAGGGCATTCAAGTGGGTAAATCTCAAGGGGGAATAGCGATACCGCTGCAAAAATTGTTTGTCATAACTATTGTGGTGAAGGTTGCACTTTCCTTTTTCGCTTGGCTTTTCAATTCTCCGTGGATCTTAGGATTCTGGGCGCCCCTTGGGATGATGGCCGCGTATATTGTTATTGGCTTTGCCCGAAGTAGCGAAGATGTGGGCGATGAAAAGTTCGGTGACAGCTGTTACTACCTCGGCTTTATTTTCACGATTAGCTCAATTGCTTTTAGCCTGTTCGATGTTCCACAACTAGATCAAGCCGGAAAGCTCAAGGATATTGCCGTCCGCTTCGGTGCTGCGATGGTGAGTACGTTTTTTGGGATCATTGTACGGATCTATTTGGTTGGATTTAGAAAGGATACTGATCTAGCGTTCGATCAACTTGAGCAGCGCCTTATTAGTGCTACAGACACCCTACGTGGGCGAATGGATCTCTCTATTGAGTCATTTCGCCACTTCGAGGCCGCGGTTCACGAAGCAACTAAAGATGTAGCGGCCCGGGCAAACATGGCTTTTGAGACGCTCGGGAAAGCCTGTATTACTGAATTCACGGCTTCAATGAGTCAGGTAACGAGTCAAGCACGAGAAGTGTTTGTGCTTGCGGCTACACAGGTACAAGCTTCCGCGAAGAGCACGACTGAGGATTTGCGCCAGTGTGTACGAACTCTAGAGGGTGATTTCACAACCTCATTGAATCAAGTAACGAGTCGGGCGCGAGAAGTATTTGTGCTTGCAGCGGCGGAAGTAGAAGCTTCCGCGAAGAGCATGACCGAAGATTTGCGGCGGTGTGTTCGGACTTTAGAGGTCGATGTTAGAACGAGAGAAACGGAGTCACATCGCATCATTGCCGATCTTCAAAGTCGATTTGACGCGATTCGGCTTCCGGACGATTTTTTTTCACAGAAATTAGAAGTACCCGTTTCGAAGTTAGCTTCGACCATCGATGCCGTACAGGAAAACCTGAAGGCATCTACTGCTGCACTGCACGATGGGCTACGCGAGGCGGGCGGAGCGCTGGAGGAACTGCGAGCTATGACGAAAGCATCAGGTACACACCTCGCCGCGGCTTCAGAAGCGAAAGAAGTTCTATCGACCCTTGCTACGAATATGGCCAGCGCAGCGCAGGCTCTCGTGGGAAGCGCACAGGTTATCAGGGAGCAGCGCGAGTTCGTAGCACAGACAATCGGAGCGATTGCTTCCAAGCGTCAGAGCGATGAAGAAACATCACAAGGACTACGCTCGGCATCGCAGCAACTGACGGCCGCTTCGAGCGCTTTGCAGCACGGGGCTGAAGCCCTTCGGGTGGTGTGGCGTGAAGTGGCGGAGGCAAGAAAGGGTATGGAGGCCTCCCCTGGCATTTCGGTAGCCGTGAGGCCGGCGCCAATACCGACCTCGACTGTTGTTGCTGCAAAGACGCCCGCCATTCAGCCGGTCGCAGCACCAACTAGTGCCCAAGGTAAGACTCAATCAATCAGCGAAAAGAGGTCTACGTTTAGCTGGAAATTCTGGCGCTAATGCTCCGGAAGCCAAATGAAACAGTCTTTCAGTTATCTCTCACCGAGCTAGCGTTCGTCCTGACTTTTGTCGTACTGTTACTTATCGGCTCTAAGTTTCTACTAGTCGATAGAGACAAATTGGCCTGTGAGAAGGAACGGGACACTTGCTATGCCCAGCTTCCTGCGGCGCTGGGAGATCCGAAGCAGGCAATTGACTCTCTTGTGAATGCGCCAAAACTGCGTGCTGAGAACGAGCGGCTTAAGAATGATCTGGAAAATAAGGAGGCACAAGCGAAGGCTTTGGAATTTCTGAAGAAAGATATTCCGAACCCTGTTCGTACAGCAAAGGCACTAGCTTTCTTAAAAGGATATGAGGAATCAGCTGGCAAAGAGCTTTCGCAGGACGAAGCCCAGGACGAAGGGAACAAAGCCGCGACCCTGCAAAAGGAGCTAGAGAATTGTCGTGGACAGCTTAAACATTGCGTAACCGTTACTGGGGTAACTAAGGGGTATGGGTTGCCCCCGTGCTGGACAAACAGTGCGGGCCAGATCGAGTATCTGTTCGAAGCAGAGATTCGCGGCGAAGGGATAAAGCTATCTCGTGCTTGGCCTGACAATCGGATGGAAGACGCGGAGAGGTTACAAGCGCGGGCTATCGTTGATCGAGGCATCTTGACTTTGGCTCAGTTCAAGGACGCCACGCGGCCGATATTTGATACGAGCCGAAGAGCTAACCCCGAATGCAGACATTACGTAATCCTGAAGCGCGACGCTGCGCTAAGAGATCTCGACAAGTTCAATACCAACCGTTTGGGCGTAGAGGATGTTTTCTATAAATTGGACAAGACAGGCGTGGCTGCACACCTGTTTCCCGGTGGGTGACGAGACTCGCGCTGAAGGTCTAGGGTCTCGCTTCCCGGGGCCGCTACTTCGTGATCCCCTGTCTCCCCGCTCGCCGCCACTCCCATGGCGGTATTGGGTACGCATCGCGCCATAGACCGCGTTTCCCCGCCCTAGCCTCGTCCTGGTCAGCGTACAAGCTGCGGTCCGTTACGTAGCGATCGAACACCCAGGCCATGCCGCGCTTGATTTGCTCCCGGTTCGCGTCTGTGCCGGCACAGTAGACGCGAGCTAGCGTGCGGCCATATCGGTCCACCCCATGATCCACGAGCCGCGCGGTCTTTCCAAAGCACAGATCCGAAAGCGACTGCTTGGACTGCTGTCCGAACGCTTGTTTGCTTTCGGGCGCGTCGATTTCCGTAAGACGCACCTTGATCTGCTGTCGGGTGCTAAGCAGCACAGTGATTGTGTCGCCGTCGGTAACACCGACCACGCGGCCCTGAAGATCGGCAGCTGCAAGGGCCGGGATAATAGCAAGGGTGACTAGGAGCGCAATACGCGGTATCAAAAGGCAGTATTTCGCGCGGGGAAGGTTCAGGCGGGCTAGCCTACTTTTGTCGTAGCGCGTGTGATCCGGTTATACGTTGGGCCACCGCGAACAAGCTGGAACATGTTGTCCACACCCATTCGCCTGAGCTTCACACAGAACCTCCTTGTGTGCCGGGTTTGAAAAAAATCGTCATAAATAACTTGCCCGATGAGAGCGAAGCGGCGGTATTTCCCGGTAGCCGCTTCGGCAAGCAATTCTTCGAGTTCTGCTCTTGTCATCGTGACTCTATTCTCGCACTCGGCAACCCCCATCAGCGCGGCGGTTTGGTAACGAGAGTCTCCAGGGACTATCGGCTCGTACTCTCGATGGGTAAGTTTGTCAAAATCAACAGATGGAAAGGTGTCCAGTTCACACAAGAACAAATCAGCGCGAACCTCTCGGATATGTCCTGGGGTCTTTCCGAAATTTTCAAATACGAATGGCACGTGAGCGGTAAACGTGATCTCTGGTGCGGGAGGGAGACCCAGAGGATGGAGCCTCGCCAGATTGACCACGAACGGGGAGAGAATCGGCATGGAAGCAATTACCGCAGCGTCGGCGCTCTCCTTCGCAGCATCTGCCGATTGTTTCGCGATGCCGCTAGCAACTTGCGCTTCCCGGACAAGATGTCTCGTTGTCCACCACAACAGGACGTTCGCGATGGCGAGAACCAAGGTAAACCAGGTAATCGGATCCCATTTGCTAGATTCCTCGTGAGCGCGAGCTACGGTTGATTCTTGCTTTCCGTTTGTTTTCGTTTCCCCTTTGTAGCTACTCTCGGATTTCCTCGCGATTAGAGAAACATCGTGCTTGACTCCTTGTGAATATGAACTCCCGATCAACAAGACCGAGATCATTGCGAGAATGACTCTCATACAAGTCGCCCCAGTTCGCTGTGGTTTGCCACTCAGGATATACTGTATATCCTACCAGGACTACCCGTCAAACAATGAAAGTCCGCGTCTACCCCATGCGCAAACGCGGCAGGCACCTCTCTTGGCGCGAGATAGAAAACGGCCCCTCGTTTGTCGGCACGCTCACCAGCTACAGTATCAAGCAGCAGGGGCAAAGCTACAACGCGGTCACGTTGAACGTTAGCGCACCCACAGAAGGAAAACCCTTGCCCGACCTCTACGAGCCCGCGCTTGTAAGGTTCGCGCCGAATGCCTTTGTGATTAGGGGCTACGAGCGCTTGGAAACCCCCGAGGGCGTTGTCGGTGTCGTGCAAGAATGGCAGTGTAGAGACTCGTAACCGCCGACAAACCTGCAACCAGCAGAATCAATCCTCAGTTGGGACATCACTATATTCCGCGGTACTACCTCCGCGGTTTTTCACTGGATTTTGGCCACCATGTGTGGGTTTACGATAGAGCGGAGAAGCGGAAGTTCTGCACAAACGTAGCGAATATCGCTCACGAAACCAAACTTTACTCCAACGATTTGGAGTCTAAGCTTGCTACTGAGATTGAGGCACCCGCGAACGAAGTTCTTGACAAAATACGCTCGCGGCAATCAATTGATCGCAACGACAAGACAGTCCTCGCAAAATACCTGATTGCCCTGTGGAAAAGAGTCCCAAAGGCCAAAGAGCGCATAAAGGGGGCGATGCCTAGGGTTGCGGGGGAGATCGGCGAGAGGATCTATCGCGAGATTGACAGGCTCACGAGCGAGCGGCCGGATTTGCGGGAACTGGGAGAGAAGAGAAAGGCAGAAGTCTCCGCGATTTTGAAGCGACACCTAGAGGCTCCACCCGACTTCGTGTTTCACCATGGAGTCGACCCAGACAAAGCGCCACATGTTCTTGACACCATAACCGCAATGATTTGGCGGTTTTGGATCACAGGAACGGGAACCTCCTATCTGACTAGCGACAACCCAGTGTTTTTCTTTGAGAGTGAGGGGGTAGGAAAACCGAGTTCAGAGCTTTGCTTCCCCATTTCGAGCGACATCATGTTGTGGGCAACTTGGCGAACTGATCTTCTCGAGGGGTACCTCCCGGCAAGGGGTGCGCTAGTCAAAGAATTCAACCGCCGGACGGTACAGAACAGCAAGCGATTTGTATTCGCGCAAACAGACGAGCGCTGGATTCTCCCTTTCGTGCTTAAGACATCTCTGCGCCTCAATCGCATCCGCTGAGTCGAGCAAAAGGCAGGCTCGGTGAGAACGCTCGAAAGTACCCAGTCGATCTGCGTCCCATGCCGGGTACGATAGCCACACTGGAAAGGTTTGAGCTTGGCGACTACCTCGGAAGATCAGTTCCCCATCTGAAGATAGCCGCGATATCGAAGAAAGAGACTTACAGCAAGCTGGGAGAAAATGTCGCGGTCAATCGGGCGAATGTACTCGCCACCGACGACGAGCGCGAGGCAAGGGCGTGGCTGCTGGGCGGAGTGACTCAGAGTGGACGCGCGGCCATCGAACCAGGAGCGTACGTTCTTTCGGAGTGCGTGCTTCCCCTAGCGGCTCGCCCCGGATTGGATCGGGACGAATTCATACCCTCTTTCTTTCATGCAAAGATTGAAATACGTCTGTTCCTGCACATCCGCCTGAGGGAAGCGTACTGAGTCCGAGGTCACGGTGGATCGTCCGGACTTGTCCTGTTGCAGGACTTGGACAGGGACGCCTGGGTTTGCCATTTGCTCGCGGTGCGCACGCGCCCAAGCTTGCTGTGAGCACTGGGCGAGAACCGGTTCGTCCGCGAGCTCGCCGTTCTTCACCCACTCCGCCGACGCGCATGCGCCGAGCAGAACCAGGAGCGCGTAGCAGAGGGTCGATTTGGTTCTCATGATCACCAAAACATTCTCAGCGGACGGCCGCTTTTGGACGTCTCAACTCTCAGTTTAACCGTGCCTTTGTTGTCAGGCGAATGTCAGAAAACGTCACGGAGATTTGCATGGTGAGACTCCACTACATGACCCTCAGCGTCACACTTTGCCGTGGCGCGCTGTGCGTAGTGCCAAGACAATCGGGCGCGTGCATGTCGAATCGATAACAATCGAACGACTACAGCGACATACGCTCGGAGGAAGATCGGCACGCTCCTTGCTATTAGTTTGTGCATCGCCATTTCGGCGTACCCAAGAAGGGGAGTCCATGAGAACTATTCAGAAGGGTTTTACCTTGATCGAGTTGATGATCGTAGTCGCGATCATCGGCATTCTGGCCGCGGTAGCGCTCCCCGCGTACCAGGACTACAGCAACCGGGCGAAGATTTCCGAGGTGATTCTGGCCGCCAGC
>Ga0137410_10003353_pt1 | contig 10844 bp, 7 predicted proteins | sample CZODoug1_16funga_FD_108878 | JGI IMG/M metagenome (GOLD analysis project Ga0137410, IMG submission 108878) | Vadose zone soil fungal communities from Angelo Coast Range Reserve, California, USA - CZODoug1_16fungal (Illumina Assembly) | ecosystem: Environmental > Terrestrial > Soil > Vadose zone... | reverse complement strand
TCTCTTTGATCACTCCGCCGCTTCGCGGCTGTGGCCGAGATGCTCGGCGAGCGTGCGCAGCAACCCTTGCGCGGCGTCTGCGATCACGGTGCCGGGCGGGAAGATCGCCTGCGCGCCGGCGCGCTTGAGCGCGTCGTAATCCTGCGGCGGGATCACGCCGCCGACCACGATCATGATGTCGGGTCGGCCCGCTCTCTCAAGTTCCGCCTTAAGTTCAGGAACCAGCGTCAAGTGCGCAGCGGCAAGCGACGAAACCCCGAGGATGTGCACGTCGTTCTCGACCGCCTGGCGCGCCGCTTCCGCGGGCGTCGCAAACAACGGCCCGATGTCGACGTCGAAGCCGAGATCGGCAAACGCTGACGCGATCACCTTCTGGCCGCGATCGTGACCATCCTGGCCGATCTTGGCCACGAGGATGCGCGGCCTCCGGCCTTCGGCCTCCTCGAACGCGGCGGTGAGCTTCTGCACGCGCGCGACGGCTTGCGACATTCCGGTCTCCCGCTTGTAGACGCCTGAGATCGCCTTGATCTCGGCGCTGTGACGGCCGAACACGTTCTCGAGCGCCGATGAGATCTCGCCGACGGTCGCCTTGGCGCGCGCCGCGTCGATCGCGAGCGCGAGCAGATTGGCGTTGCCGCCGGCGGCATTGCGGGTGAGCGCGGCGAGTGCGTCCGCGACAGCTTTCGGATCACGCTCGCGCTTGAGGCGCGCAAGCTTCTCGATCTGCAGTTCGCGCACCGCCGCATTGTCGACCTGGAGCAGCTTGATCGGCGGCTCGGCCTGCGGGCGATACGCATTGACGCCGATCACGGGCTGCAGGCGCTCGTCGATGCGCGCCTGCGTGCGCGCGGCAGCTTCCTCGATGCGCAGCTTGGGGAGGCTCGCCTCGATCGCCTTCGCCATGCCGCCCATGTCCTCGACCTCACGGATATGGCCATAGGCGCGGCGCGCTAGCTCCGCGGTGAGGCGCTCGACATAGAACGAGCCGCCCCAGGGATCGACCACGCGTGTTGTGCCGGATTCGCGCTGCAGCACAATTTGCGTATTACGTGCAATACGCGCCGACGCATCGCTCGGCAACGCGAGCGCCTCGTCGAGCGCATTGGTGTGCAGCGATTGCGTGCCGCCCTGCGTCGCCGCCATCGCCTCGATGCAGGTGCGCACCACGTTGTTCATGACATCGGTCGAGGCGAGCGACCAGCCTGAGGTCTGGGTGTGCGCGCGCAGCGCGAGCGAGCGCTCGGACTTCGGCTCGAAGCCTTTCATCAATTTGGCCCACAGCATGCGGGCGGCGCGCTGCTTCGCCACCTCCATGAAGAAGTTCATGCCGGAGTTCCAGAAGAACGACAGCCGCGGCGCAAAGGCGTCGACCGCGAGGCCTGCCGCAAGCCCGGCGCGCACATATTCGACGCCGTCGGCAAGCGTATAAGCGAGCTCGAGATCGCAGGTCGCGCCTGCCTCCTGCAGGTGATAGCCCGAGATCGAGATCGAGTTGAACTTCGGCATGTGCTCCGCGGTGTACGCGAAGATATCGGAGATGATCTTGAGCGACGGCGCGGGCGGATAGATGTAGGTGTTGCGCACCATGAACTCTTTGAGGATGTCGTTCTGGATCGTGCCGGTGAGCTTCTCGGGCGGCACGCCCTGTTCCTCGGCGGCGACCACATAGAGCGCGAGCACGGGCAGCACCGCGCCGTTCATGGTCATCGACACCGACATCTGATCGAGCGGGATGCGGTCGAACAGCGTGCGCATGTCGTAGATCGAGTCGATCGCGACGCCGGCCATGCCGACGTCGCCCGCGACGCGCGGATGATCGGAGTCATAGCCGCGGTGGGTGGCGAGATCGAAGGCGATCGAAAGGCCCTTTTGGCCGGCGGCGAGGTTGCGCCGGTAGAAGGCGTTGGAATCCTCCGCGGTCGAGAAGCCAGCATATTGCCGGATCGTCCATGGCTGCGTGACGTACATGGTGGGGTAGGGGCCGCGCAGGAACGGCGGCAGGCCCGGATAGGTGTCGAGGAAATCGAGACCGGAAAGGTCCTCGGGGCCGTAGGCGCCTTTCACCGCGATGCCTTCGGGGGTGTGCCACGGTTGTTCGCGCGACGGCGATATTGCGGGCGGCGCGCCCGCGAGATCTACGGTTGAGAAATCCGGGATGCGCGTCATCGCCTTGATCCCTTGCCGACGTTCGCTGCACGGAATTGTCCTATAGATATATTGCCAATTTGGCCGCCACCATAGCTCCCAAGCCGCGACCATCACGACTTTGTTTCGCCTCTGCCGCGCCGTTTTTCCACGGCATCGAGGATGCAAACCTCATTTCCCCCTCCGGCCTACCCCTTGCTTCACACCCCGCCCGAGCCGCGCAAGACCAGTGCCGCCGCCAATTGGCCGCCGCTGGCGCGCTTCATCGATGGCGAGGCGCGCATCGGCCGCTGGACGCAGCGCCGCAAGGCGACCGCCTTCGCCTATGAGTTCATCCGCTTTGGCATCAAGCAGGGCTGGGCGTGTCTGTTCGGCGCCGCGATGGTCGCGCTGATCGTCGGCACCCATCTGTGGTATCCGCGCGGAGCTGCGCTCAGTCGCTATGACTTCATGTTCGTGGCCGCGCTCGCCATTCAGGCCGGGATGCTCGCGTTCAAGCTCGAAACCTGGGACGAGGCCAGGGTCATCCTCATCTATCACGTCGTCGGCACTGCCATGGAAGTGTTCAAGACCGACGTCGGCTCCTGGATCTATCCGGAGCCAAGCATCTTCCGTATCGCCGGCGTGCCGCTGTTCTCAGGTTTCATGTATGCGGCGGTCGGCAGCTACATCGCGCGCTGCTGGCGGCTGTTTGATTTTTGCTTTCTCCGGCACCCGCCGCTCTGGTCGGTCCATTTGCTTGCCGTTGCGATCTACATCAACTTCTTCGCTCATCATTACGTGGCCGACCTCCGCTATCTTTTGTTTGCAGCGACGGCGCTGCTGTTCGCGCGCACATGGATCTACTACAAGATATGGCGCGTGCATCGGCGCATGCCGATGCTGCTCGGTCTCGGTCTGGTTTCGCTGTTTATCTGGATTGCCGAGAACCTCGGCACCTTCACGCGCACCTGGCTCTATCCGCACCAGATGGTCGGGTGGTCGGCGGTGTCGCTCGGCAAGCTTGGATCGTGGTTCCTGCTGCTGATCATCAGCTATGCTTTGGTTGCCGCGGTCAATCGCCCGGCGGCTGTCGACAAGGCAGCCTGTAGCCCGGATAGAGCGAAGCGACATCCGGGGTGAGATGGCGTGGCCGTCCCCGGATGTCGCTTCGCTCCATCCGGGCTACAAAAGCTTGCGCGGATTGCACCCGCGCACCGCCAAGTCTACCGTGTCGGGATGGTGGTCATGAGCAAACCAGACCTCGCGCAAGGCGAGACCCAGCACGATCCCGAGGAGTTCCAGAGCCTGCCGGGATGGCTCTATCACGACCTCGAATTCTTCGCCTACGAAGCCGAGCGCGTCTTCCGCGCGTCCTGGCAGGTCGTCTGCCACGTCAACGACATCCCGAACGCCGGCGATTACGTCACCTTCGATTATCTCGGTGAGTCGATTGTTGCACTGCGCGGCGACGACGGCGCAGTCCGCGCATTCCACAATGTCTGCCGCCATCGGGCGGCGCGGCTGCTCGACGGGCCCGCCGGCCATTGCCGATTCCGGCTGAGCTGTCCGTATCACGGCTGGAGCTATGACCTGCGCGGCCGCCTCGCCGGCGTGCCGCTCCGCGAAACCTTCATTGATCTCGACATGGCGGCGCACGGCCTCAAGCCGGTCGAGCACGAGATCTATCACGCTTTCATCTTCATCCGGCTCGGCGGCTCAGGACCATCGGTTGCCGAGATGATGTCGCCTTACGAGGCCGAGATCGCCGCCTATCGCATGGAGGAGGTGGTGCCGCTTGGCCGCGTCACCTTGCGATCTCGCGCGGTCAACTGGAAAACCATTTCAGACAACTATTCGGACTCGCTGCACATCAATGTCGCGCATCCCGGGCTGACCCGGCTGTTCGGCAAGGGCTACGGCATCGAGGCGCGCGAGTGGGTGCACAAGATGTGGGGGCGATTGCGCGACGAGCCGTCGTCCAACCGCTCCGAGCGCATGTACCAGCGCTATCTGCCGCGGGTCGTGCACCTCCCCGAGGATCGCCAGCGACTCTGGGTCTACTTCAAGCTCTGGCCTAACGTTGCTTTCGACATCTATCCCGACCAGATCGACTTCATGCAGTTCGTGCCGGTGTCGGCCACCTCGACCATGATCCGCGAGATCGCCTATGTGCATCCCGACGCGCGCCGCGAAATGAAAGCCGCGCGCTATCTCAACTGGCGCATCAACCGTCAGGTCAACAAGGAAGACACCGACCTGATCAATCGCGTGCAGGCCGGCATGGCGTCGTCGAGCTACGAGGCCGGTCCGCTCGGAGCAACCGAGGTGTGTCTGCGGCAGTTTGCACGCAAGCTGCGTGCGCTGGCGCCGATGGCGCGTGAGCGGCGTGCGCCGGCGCCCGGCTGGAGCCACAGCGCTCAGCCTCAAAGCTAGGGATTTGAGTCATTGCCAAACTGCTCTCTGAAACTTTGTCCAGGCCTAATACACTGCCTAACGACCAGGGGTGCCGCCCGGTTAGTTCTCTCAGACTTCGTCTGAAGTGCTCTCATCCTCTCAACATTATTGCCATTCGGCTAGTAGGCGTAAGGGCTCAGCATGTTTCCACACTAGGCGCTAAATACAACGATCAATGAACTGCGTCGCGCGACCGCGGGCGGTTGGATCGTTCACTGGGCACACCTGACTTGCCCCTTCGAACTTGCAATGTGTGCTGGGGGGGGCCGCAATTCGCAGCAATTCCTTATAAAACACGCACCGACCGGTGCTGTCCCGCCATCCAGGTCCTCCCTTGCAACCGCATCCGTGGCATCAACACTCTGCCATGACATCCAAAATGCTCGCCGCCAAGGTGATTAAAATTCCGATACTCAATGGAGCGCAACGTATGTTATGCGTCATATTGGCGAGTCCTATGGAAAATTGATCTCAGCCAATTCATCTTCTTGCAGAGTTTGCCAAAATGAAAGGAACAACAAAGCTACTAGCCGCATCGTTGTTGCGTTTGTTGGTGTGCGGACTTACGGTGGGGGTCCTGATTTCGTGTAGTGAACCGCCTGCGCGACTTCCTGGACGATGGGTAGCCGAGCAAACCTCCGCCATGGTGCTCTATTTCTATGATGATGGAACTGCCTCTTTGTCAGGGACTGGGTTTCTCAAACTGGAATGGAAAATGGTGGAGCCGCATATCGCTCGTATCGACGCTCTTGACAAGAAACTCATATTTCATTTCAGAGTGGCGAGAGATCAAAAGGGTCCCTACGGCACCCTTGAGCTTGCGGGTTTTGATACCTTCGTTTTTCGAAAGAGCTGATCCGAAGAAATAATCGCTAGCCTAGCTCCATTTCTAAAGTGTGCTAACTGTTTTTTTACGCGTCGTCATTAGCGTTCACGTGATGGTCAGCACCGGTCCTTCCCACTCAAAGGTCGTCCGCTTTTCCGCTCATGCTCGGGCGGGGCTGGCGCAGCATCTCCAGGATTCTGTCCCATCCACGCTAAGGGAATTGACGGCGAATGAGGCCGCCGGATTGTCATTCTTAGAAAAAGCCCTAATAAGCATCACCTATACAATGCGAAATCTTCAAAATGGTGGGATTAATTTGGCTCGCGCGGAAAGGGAGGCGGCGGAAACCCTCCTATTGGTGAAGCAGCATTATCAAGATACTGACCTCTAACTCGCCGTAAACGTTTTCAGCGTGTTCTGAAGATTAGTTTTGTGATTGTCGATGATCATATTCATGTCATTCAAAGTCTTGTCCATTGCAGACTCATATCTAGCGAGGGCTCTTTGCGCGCGCATTTCGTAAATTTCTTGATCAATATTGTCTACATCGAGTTCTGACTTTAGCTTCCGCTTCACGTCAACATATTGCTTCGTAAAGGCATCTTCGAATTTGTCGATCATTTCATTTAGCTTGTGTTGTACATCTGCTTCCTGCGCAAGCAAGAACTCTTCGACCTTCCGGGTGCGTTGTAGGTGGGCTGCTTGGTCCACCTCTCTCATGTATTGGAGATCAAGTCTGGCGCGGTGGAGCATCAATTCCGTGTGGGCGCGCAATTCATTCTTCAGGACTTGCTTTATTTCATCACGCGCAACCCTTCGCTCTTCGAATCCAATCATGAACCTCCCAAGTGGTCCGAGCCGCTCCTTCATGGCGCTGCTGAAGTTAAATGCTTCCGGGCCAAGGGATTGGTTGACTGCCGCCGGCGAAGCTGGCGACGCTAGGTCCTTTGGCCCAATTACTTGAAGGTTGTTAGAACGCTGTGGTGTATCGCCCATCTTCCTCTCTCCTTCCGTGATCAATGTAACTAAATCACTCAGCCCTACGATGGAGCGTTCTAGCTGCTCCTTGCCCATGCTATCCTAGATACCGGCGGCTTTTTCTCTAATGACCAGCTCTAGATCCTTTTCGGCCTTGCGGCCGCGCTTCTCTATGTCGTCCATCCGCGAGCGGTGTTCCGCATCTTGAGCAGTTAGTTCCACCTCGCTGCGGATTATCTGTCCGTATGCAGATAACGGCGAAAAGAACATCTTTGCCAAAACAGGTACTACCTCCAAAAAGATAACAAACATAACCGTCAATAAGGAAAAAAATACAATAGTGCGGCCCTGTTTTTGGTCTGCCTTCAATTCAGCATAAGCTGTCATTCTGGACATTGGATCGTCTTTTAGTTTTTGGAAATCGGAGTTGGCCATTGCTGTGCGTCTAAATTCCTCTATTTTTGACGTTCTATTGGCCTCTAGTACGTTCAATTCTTGACGTGACTGTTCGATGCGGCGTCGTAGCTCACCACGTTTGTCTTGAGAAGATACGCGCTCTTCATTGCGGCGCGCCAAAGCTTCTGCTGTCAAACGCCTTTGACGTGTTGTCAGTTCTTCACGAGCGCCGTTAAGCGCTGAGATCTGCAACTGGAGCTCGGTTGCTCGCTGTTCGTAGATTTCCTTTTGTCTTCTTGCAAACTGATATTTTGGGCCAAGACCCTGGAGACCGCTGCTGTCGGTGCGTAACCGATGGCCAAGCTCCTCAGCATTCATGTCCTCTTGATAAGTGATGATTTTATCTTGAGTCGCTCTTAGTTCGGCTCGGAGATCTCCTTCGCGTCTATCCAGGCTTCTCTTTTGCTGCTCATATCCGTCAAATTGAGATTGGGCTGCCACATCAAGGGGGGCATCGTCTGTCAGTTCGCGCTGGTAAAGTGCTTCAAGCGCCGTTAAGTCTTTCCGATGTTGTGCGATTTCGGAGTTTAGCTGTGCTTCATATAACTCAATCTTCTCATAGATTAGCTTGTTTGCCGCCAGATGATCATGCTTGATCTTTTCGCCGATGGTGTCACTAAAGATTGCGAGCTCGAGGAAAAGCGACAAGACGTACGCGATTCCGAACGAAATAGTCAATCTAATTGCCATCCTCAGGATAGTCCATGAGGTCTTAAAGGCATCGTCCTTCTTGGTTTGCTGAAACCAATCAGATTGAAAAAGAGCCCGATCGAACATGAAAATAGTCAGCGCAACAACCAGTGAGACCGCTGCTCGCGCAACTGGATTCGTGAGCACGTATCCTGTTGAGTAATAGGTAATTCCAAAAATGACTGTGAATGAAAGGATCAAGGAAAAACCCAAGTGGCTAGCCCACAATCGGTCTGTTGCCGGACACCTCTTAATTGTTTCGTGGTCGATACCGGCGATGAAGCAAAATGTCCGACGCAAGCCCGTTCTGATCGGATTTCGCGAAATGCGATCTCCTGATTTGGCTCGCCCGCCAATTGATGATCCGCGTGAGAAATCATCCATTTGACAATCCCAAAAAAAACCAGCGCAAGAAAACTGTACAGTTGTATCGGAATGCGTGTAAGCGTCAAGGTTATTGGGTCTGTTGACAGCGCCTTTTCTCAGAAGCAGGTTCACCAGCGGCCTGTTTACCGCACCTGATGCGCCGCCTGCAGAACCGCAAGCGCGTCGCAGCCGGAGTCAATGAACGTGTCGATGCCGGCGGCGCGCCAGTCTTCTTCGTGCTCGCCTGGCCGTCCTGCCAGATAGAGTGCTCGTGCGCCGGCGTCCTTGAGCGCGCGCGCGGTGTCGGCGGCCGCACGTGCGTAGTCGGCGTCAGCCGCGCACAGGCAGGCAAGCCGCGCACCGGACGCCGTGAACGCGGTGAGCAGCGCATCGCGACTTTCGAAGCCGTCGTTCGTGAGCGCTTCGATCCCTCCGGCCGCGAAGAAATTCCCGGCGAAGGTCGCGCGCTCGGTGAAATCGGCGGAAGCGCCGAGGTTCGCGAGAAAGATCGTTGGCCGCGCGCCGGTCGCAGCCAGCGCGCGGTCAGAGGCGTCGCGCAGCGCCTCATAGGGCTCAGCAAGCCGCATCTGAGGAAGCGGCTCGATCGCGACGGCCGCCGTCGTCGCGGGGACGCTCACGCTTGCCACCTCGAGCACCGCGGCGGGCGCTTCGCCCAGATCAGGAAACTCGTTGGCACCGACGAGCGTGTCTCTGCGGCTAGCGACCGCGCGCTCGCGCTCGGCGCACGCAGCGGCAACCTTGCTCTGGATGAGGCCAAGCTCGAGCGCGGCCGGGGCGCCGCCCTCAGCCTCGATCTCCTGGAACAGCTCCCAGGACTTGCGGCAAAGCTCGTCCGTGAGCTGCTCGCTCCAGCCGGTGCCGGCGGTCGGGTCGGCGACGCGCGCCACGCCGGCTTCCTCGATCAGCACCAGTTGCGTGTTGCGCGCAACACGGCGCGCGAACGCGTCGGGCAGGCCGAGAGCAGCCGTGAACGGCAGCACCGTGATGGCGTCGGCGCCGCCGATCGCGGCCGCAAACGTCGCAATCGTCGTGCGCAGGATGTTCACCTGCGGATCGTTGCGCGTCATCATGCGCCAGGCGGTTTCGGCGGCGATGAAGGCAGGGGCCGGCGCAAGCCCGCAGCTTTCCTCGATGCGGGCCCATAGGGCGCGCAGTGCACGAAACTTGGTGATGGTGAGCAACTGATCGGCGTCGGCTGCCAGCCGAAAGAAGATCAACCGCCGCGCGTCATCGAGCGCGATGCCGTGGGCCTCAAGCGCGCGCAGATAGGCAACCCCGACCGCGATCACATAGGCCAGTTCCTGCGCCTCGGTGCCACCGGCGCCATGCACGATGCGGCCGTCAGCGACCATGAGCGCGCGCTTGAAGCCTTGTGCCGCGAGATCGGCCGCGAGCTTTGCGGCAAGCGGAGCAAATTGCGCCCAGGGGAGCGGGAAGCCGCCATTGTGGACGCTGGCGCCGAGTGGATCGAAACCAAACCGGACGTCGACTAAGGTGGGCGCGATGCCCCGCTCTTTGACCAGCGTGGCGAGCGCGAGCGGCAGGTCCTTGGTCTGCGGGCTCAGATCAAACTCGATCGCGATGCCGGCGTCGAGCAGGACACCGTCTAGCACGCGCGCGAGCGTGTCCGGCATCAGGCCGTAGCCGTGCGCGCCGACTGCGCCGGCGCCAACCAGCACGAGCCCGTTGGCGCCGCCCTCGAGGTCCTGCAGTGCCTGCGCGTTGGCGGCAGCCGGATCGGGATGATCGATCCGCGCCATCACCTGCCAGCGGCCCATCTGCCCACGCCCTTCGCACATGGCGATGCGCGCATCGTCGGCCACCCGCGCATAGAGCGGCTCGATCGCGATACCGTCCGATGTCCGTGCTGTCAGCGCCTCAAGCGCCTTCCCCTTGAGCACGCGGGAGGCGAGCGCGAGCCATTGCTCGCGCGTTGCGGCAGGAAACTCGGCGGCAAGGGGCAGGTCGTCGCTCATGCTTGGCTTGTGTTGCCGGCGGAATTGGACCGACTGTCGGCAGGCGCTTCTTCTATCATGCCTGGCGGCGAGAGCGACATACGACGATTGTCATTATGGCTCGTCCAGTGCGGGGGACGCTCTTGCCTACGGAGCTTGGTAATGGTTGTGCGAGCGACTGAAATCATGCATGGTTCTAGTGCCGCCGATTTGAAGTTCCTACACCACCTGCAGCAAACTCTGTTAGGAACTTCAAATCGAAAAGCGGCACTAGAATCATAGAGTTGCTAGTGCCCCTTTGTTTCCGAAGCTCGTGTCAGAGCGTGCTGAGGTGTATCACGAGCTTCGGAAACGGGGCACTAGTCCTGGATTTGAAGTTCCTAACTCATGGCGCGGCATGGTCGCGCGGGAATGTCAAATTCAAAGCCCACGCGGTGCAATTCAGGATCGCTGACGTGCGCCTTGATGGCCGTCGCAGTTGCTCCGGTCGTTTGGTGTAAGCCAGACATCCCCACGCGGCAACACCGCCGTTCAGAGTGGGCAATTTGCTCAGACACGTCTTTGCTCAGACACATCTTTGCTCAGGCACGTCCGAGTGAGCGTCGTAGCGCTCCACAATGCACCCGGATTGCGCCCGGTGGGTGCCGCCGGCCTCCGCATTCCTCGCTTTTCGAGCCAGGACGGCAGAACACGAAAGGGAATTCCAATGCCATCGCAGAACGACAATGGCGGACGTGGCGGCCCATGGGGCCGTGGGGTCAAAGCCGGCCCCGATTTTGAGGATATGGTTCGGCAGGGGCAGGATCGGCTCAAGCAGGTCCTGCCGGCCGGCGGCCCACGCAGCACGATCGCGCTTGTCATCCTTGCCGTGGCTGCCTTGGCCGTATGGACCGCTTATTACACCGTGCCGAGCGACTCGGTCGCTGTCGTGCAGCGTTTCGGCAAGTATCTCAAGGACGTTCCGCCGGGGC
>Ga0137410_10003351_pt1 | contig 10846 bp, 11 predicted proteins | sample CZODoug1_16funga_FD_108878 | JGI IMG/M metagenome (GOLD analysis project Ga0137410, IMG submission 108878) | Vadose zone soil fungal communities from Angelo Coast Range Reserve, California, USA - CZODoug1_16fungal (Illumina Assembly) | ecosystem: Environmental > Terrestrial > Soil > Vadose zone... | reverse complement strand
TCACCGGTTTCAGGCCGCGGTAGACATAGCCTCGCTCGAGCAGCTTGCCCAGGGTCCGGATCTCGTCCGCCTCGTTGCGGTAGGCCATGGTGGTGTAGGCATGGTCCCAGTCGCCGAGCACCCCTAGGCGCCGGAAGTCCGCCTTCTGCCGGGCGATCTGCTCGGTGGCGTAGGCACGAGCGAGGCTCTGCGTCTTCTCGACAGGAATGTTCTTGCCGTAGGTCTTCTCGATCTGCACCTCGATCGGCATGCCGTGGCAGTCCCAGCCCGGGATGTAGACGGCGTCGAACCCCGCCAAGTTGCACGACTTGACGACGATGTCCTTGAGAATCTTGTTGACCGCGGTGCCTATGTGGATGTCGCCGTTTGCGTAAGGCGGACCGTCGTGCAGCACGAACTTCGGCCGGCCCGCGCTCGCCGCGCGGATCTTTTCGTAGACCTTGCTCTCCTGCCATTCCTTCACCCATTGCGGTTCGCGCCTGGCGAGGTCTCCGCGCATCGGGAAGGGGGTATCGGGCAGGTTGAGCGTGTTCCGGTAGTCGTTTTTTTTCTCAGACATTGCGGGTTTCCAGCAAGAACGTTCTCGCAGCCTCGCAGTCGCGCTCGATCTGCGCTTTGAGCGCGTCGAGATTGGAGTATTTCTCCTCGTCTCGGATCTTGTGCAGGAACTCGACGCGCATGTGAGCACCGTAGAGGTCCGCCGAGAAATCGAACAGGTGCACTTCGAGCACGGCGCGGCCGCTCGCTGTGATCGTGGGCCGCGCGCCCAGGCTCGCGACGGCGGGACGCGAGGCGGTACCCACACCGTGCACCCGCGCCGCGTAGATGCCGGTGAGCGGCGGGCGATTATGCTTGAGCTGCACGTTGGCGGTCGCGAAACCGAGCTCCCGGCCGAGCTTTCTCCCATGGACCACGCGCCCGCTGATGCTGTAGGGACGTCCGAGAAGCTCTTCTGCGCCCGCGAGGTCTCCGGTAGCGAGCGCCGCGCGCACCGCAGAACTCGACACACGCACGCCCGCACGCCCGACGGCAGGCAGGACCTCGACCTCGTATCCGTATCGGCGGCCGAGGCTCCTGAGGAGCGGGACATCGCCCGCGCGCTTCGCGCCGAAGCGAAAATCCTCGCCGATCAGAAGCCAGCGCGCCTTGAGCCGTTGCGCCAGCACCTGCTCGATGAAGGCCTCAGGGGACAGCGATGCGAACCGGCGGTCGAAGCGCTGAACGTGGGTGCGCTCCACGCCGTGCGCCGCGAGCAGCTCGAGCTTCTCGCGCAACGACGTCAGGCGCGTCGGGGCGGTCTGTGCCCCGAAGAATTCGCGCGGATGCGGCTCGAAGGTGAGCACGCAGCTCTGCAGCCCTCGTGCCCGCGCGCCCGCCAGCACGCGCTGCAGCATCGCCTGATGTCCGCGATGGATGCCGTCGAAATTCCCCACGGTGAGCGCGACCGGAGGCAGCTGCGCATCGGAGGCGCCGTGGGTGAGCAGCATCAAAGGCAAGGATGGCGTAAAGTTTTGAATTATAGCGGTAAGATGGGCGACCAACGGGGGTTGAAATGAAAACGCTCGATCAGCAGATGGCGGTCTACGCCGCCTACCATCGCGATCGCCGCAACCGCCTGACTCACTTCATCGGCGTTCCGGCGATCGTTTTTGCGATCCTGATCCCGATGTGCTGGGTTCCGATCGGAGACGGTGTGACCCTGGCGCACGTCTTCCTCGGTGCCGTTCTCGCGTACTACTTCCTGCTCGACGTGCCGCTCGCGATCGTGACCGGCATCGCGACCTGCGCGCTCTACTTTGCCGCGAAGCTCGCCGCCGGTACCGGTTTTACCTCGGGATGGATCTGGTCCGGCGTCTTCTTCGCCGGCGGCTGGGTCTTCCAGCTCGTCGGCCATGTGTTCGAGGGCCGGAAGCCGGCGCTCGCCGACAACCTCTTCCAGATTTTCATCGCGCCCATTTTCCTCGTGGCCGAGCTGTTCTTCGCGCTGGGCCTGAAGCGCGAAGTGCGGGAGAAGGTCGAAGCGCGGCTGGAAAGCGGCGCCTAGTTCAGCCGCGCCGCGGACTGCCTGACCTCGACGACCTTGTCGCGGATCTGCGCGGCGTCGGGCGCGTCCGGCCTTCTGCGCAGATAGTTCTGCAGGTCCGACAGCGCGGGGCGGAAACACTCGAGCTTCTCGTACACCAGGCCGCGATCGCGAAGCTCCTCGGCTGATTCCGGCATCACCAGCAGCATGCGGTGCATGACCGACAGCGCCTCCTCGAGCTTCCCGGTCTGCATGTAGATGTTCTTCAGGTTGCGCAGCACCCGCGCGATGATCTGGCGGGGCGTCGCCGGCTCGAGATAGCGGTCGAGCTGTGCCTGCTCGGCCTTCCCCGACGGGAGTACCTGCGCCAGGCGCTGGCGCAAATCGGCCTCGGACTGCGCCTCGCCGCCGGTGAAGGGATCGAGGACCAGCTGGCCGCGCTTGACCGCGAGCTTGACGAGGAAATGCCCGGGGAAGGACACGCCCTTCAGGTTGAGGCCCAGGCGCTTGCCGACTTCCAGATAGAGGATCGACAGGGTGATGGGAATCCCGGTGCGCCGCTCCATGACCTCGTTCAGATAGCTGTTGCGCGGATCGTAGTAGTCGACCAGATTCCCCGAGAAGCGCAGCTCGTTGAACAGGTAGTAATTGAGGGCAAGCACCCTCTGCTCGGAAAACGCGTCCCCCGCCAGGCGCTTCTTGATCGCCACCGCGATGCCGTCGAGCTTGGACAGGTATTCGGGTATGTCGAGGTCCGGGTAGATGTCCTGCGCAAGCAGGAGACTCGCCTCGGCGAGATTGAACTGGTCGCGCGAAACGATTTCGGCGAAATGCTCGAGGCGCGCGTTCATGTCTTCAGGCCGCGCGTCTCGAAAAATCGCGCAGCCGGAATCCGAGCAGCCACAGGCTGGCGAAATAGGCGGCGCCTCCGAGCGACACCAGTCCGGCGAGGGCGGCCACGCGCACGGCGCCCGGCGTGCCCAGCCACCATGCAGCCGACCCGGCCGCGAGCCACAACGCGACGGCCATAATCCCCAGCGCCGCCGATACCTTGAGCGTGAACGTGCCCCATCCGGGCTGGGGAATGTAAATACCGTGCTGCCTCAGCTTGCGGTACAGCAGGCCGGCGTTGAGGCAGGCACCCAGGCCGATGGCGAGCGCGAGGCCCGCATGCGGACCGATACCGGTCGAGACCTCGAGCCCTCCCAGCGTCAGGGTCACAACGAACAGGGCATTCAGTCCCTGGGTGGCGATCAGAGTCACGACGGCGATCCGCACGGGGGTGGAGATATTCTGCCGCGCATAGAAGCCCGGCGCCAGCACCTTGACCAAGATCAACCCGAGGAGCCCTACGCTGTAGGCAACCAGCGCCTGGCGCGTCATCCATACGTCGTGCTCGCCAAACTGACCATAGTGAAAGAGCGTCGTCACCAGCGGCACCGACAGGAGCGCGAGCGCGACCGCGGCGGGCGCTGCGAGGATCACGGTCAGGCGCAGGCCCCAGTCGAGCAGCTTCGCGTATTCGCCGTCGGAAGACTCGGCGTGGTACTTCGACAGGCTGGGGAGCAGTATCGTGCCGAGCGCCACGCCCAGCAGCCCGGTGGGAAACTCCATGAGGCGGTCGGCATAGTAGAGCCAGGACACGCGGCCATCGCCGAGAAAGGACGCGATGATGGTATTGATGAGCAGGCTGACCTGGGCAACCGAAACCCCGAGCACCGCCGGCCCCATGAGAATCAGAATCCGTCTTACTCCTGGGTCGGAGAAGGCGAACCGAGGGCGGGGCAGCATGCCGATCCTAGCGAGCGCCGGTATCTGCAACGCGAGCTGCAGCGCGCCGCCGGCAAACACCGCCCAGGCGAGCACCATCGCTGGCGGATCGAAGTAAGGCGCGCCGTACAAAGCGCCGAAGATGAACGACAGATTCAGCAGCGTGGGCGTGAGCGCGGGTATCGCGAAGCGGCTCCAGGTGTTGAGGATGCCGCCCGCCAGCGAAACGAGCGAGATGAACAGAATGTAGGGAAACGTCACCCGCAACATCGCCACCGTGAGGTCGAACTTCGCCGGCGTTGCCGCGAAACCGGGCGCGCTCACGTAGATGACGACGGGCGCGGCCGCGATGCCGACTACGGTTACCCCGAAAAGCGCGAGCGTGAGCAGGGTCGCGGTGCTATCGACCAGCGATTTGGTGTCCGCGTCGCCACGGCGCGTCCGGTATTGCGACAGCACGGGAACGAAGGCCTGCGAGAATGCGCCCTCGGCGAACAGGCGGCGCAGCAGGTTGGGGATACGGAACGCAACGAAGAACGCGTCGGTCGCCAGCCCGGCACCGAACAGCCTTGCGATGAGCATGTCCCTGACGAACCCCAGAATGCGCGAAACCAGTGTCATGCTGCTCACGGTCGCGAGCGCTTTCAGCAGGTTCATGCGGGAATTATAGCTTTCACAGGCGGAAAACCTTGCGCGGCCAGGGTACAGCGACTACAATTTCGCCCTTTCGTCCGGGTACCGACATGGCCAACACCAAGGGCGCGCGCAAGGCGGCCCGTCAGTCCGAGAACCGGCGCAGGCACAATACCAGCCTGCAGTCGTCCCTCAGCACCGCGATCAAGAGCGTCACCAAGGCTATCAAGGCCGGCGACAAGGCCGCAGCGCGGAAAGCTCTCAGCCAGGCGAGCAGCGTCATCGACCGTATCGCCGACAAGCACATCATCCACAAGAACAAGGCGGCTCGCCACAAGAGCCGGCTCGCACTGCGATTGAAGGCGATGCCCGGATAGCCGGCGCGCACGCAAGCAAGGGCGGCCAAGGCCGCTCTTTCTTTTTCCGCGGACCCTATTCCCCTTGCGGCCGCTCCCCCGCGCGTCCCGGCCTCGTTTCCAGTTCGTTGTCTCTGGCGAAGTTCATGAGGAAGTTGTAGGCCATCGGCTCGACCTCCTTCAGCCGGACGTCCACGATCACGCATTTCACTCCGTCCGAGTTCACGGGATGGACGTAGGGCGAGTATTGCATGCGGCCGTCGGAGCCGAAAGCCGACATAACGCCGCACAAGCGCTCCGCCCAGTCGCTCGGCCGGAACGGCTTGCCTCCGAGCGTCACGCCTCTGATCACGAATTCGTCGCTGCGCGAGCTCATGTCGTGCGGGCAGAAGCGCGGCCCGTGATCCGTCCTCCGGAGGGAAAAAAGTATAACACCCCCTCCTTGCGCATCCGCGCCGTTGCCGCAACAATCCGCTTTTCGTCCGCACGCCGCCAATGAAAAAACCGGTCAGCCGGGTCCTCATCATCAACGACGAGCCGCTCGTCCTGAGGGAGTTCGTGAAGGGACTGAACGCGGCGGCACGCTCGCTCGACAATCCCCTCGGTATCACCTTCTCCGGCGTCACGACAGCGCGCGAGGCGCTCGCGGCGATCGAAGAAGACGGCGACTTGCAGGCGGTGGTGGTCGACGACAAGCTCTACACGCTGAACCAGAAGAGCGCGAAAAAGGAGATGTCGGCGCTCGAGCTGGTCAAGCGGGTGACGCGATTCCGTCCCGAGCTCGACGTCTATATCCTCATCGCCCAGGAACACGAAGACGAGATCGTCGACGCGCTGTTCGCCGAGGCGGTCGACGGCTACTTCTACCGCGAGGAGCGCGACTACCGCGGCATGTACCGCATCCTCAACGCGCAGATCCAGGAGCGCTCGCGCACGCCGTTCTACGACCAGCTCAAGAACTACGTGTGGATGGCGAAGGACTCCTGGCATACCCCCGGGCATTCATCCGGTGAGTCGCTGCGCGACAGCCCCTGGGTGAACGACTTCTACGAGTTCATGGGCGAGCACGTGTTCGATGGCGATCTGTCGGTGTCGGTGAAAATGCTCGACTCGTTGATGGAACCCACGGGAGTGATCGCCGAGGCGCAGACGATCGCGGCCAAGGCATTCGGCGCGCGGCGCACCTTCTTCGCGACCAACGGCACTTCGACTTCGAACAAGGTCATCTTCCAGACGCTTCTCGCACCCGGCGAGAAGCTGCTCCTCGACCGCAACTGCCACAAATCGGTTCATCACGGCGTGGTGCTCTCCGGCGGCCACCCGATCTATCTAGATTCCTCGGTCAACGCCAAGTACAGCCTCTACGGCCCGGTGCCGAAGAAGACCATCCTGTCGGCGATTCGCAAGCACCCGGATGCCCAGGCGCTCATCCTCACCTCCTGCACCTACGACGGCCTGCGCTACGACCTCGCGCCCATCGTCGAGGAGGCGCACAAGGAGGGTATCAAGGTGATCGTGGACGAGGCCTGGTACGGATTCGCTCGCTTCCATCCGGCGTTCCGGCCGACCGCCCTCGAGGCCGGCGCCGACTACGCCACTCAGAGCACGCACAAGGTGCTCTCGGCCTTTTCGCAGGCATCGATGATCCATGTGAACGATCCCGGGTTCAACGAGCACCTGTTTCGGGAGAACTTCAACATGCACACCTCCACCAGCCCGCAGTACAGCATGATTGCGAGCCTGGACGTGGCGCGCAAGCAGGCGGTGATGGAAGGCTACAAGCTGCTCTCGCGCACGCTCGCGCTCTCGCAGGAGCTGCGCTCCCAGATCAACTCGACCGGCGTATTCCGCGTCCTCGAACTGGAGGACCTTCTGCCCGACGAGGCCAGGCGGGACAATATCCTCCTCGACCCGACGAAGGTGACCGTCGACATCTCGAGCTGCGGCTACACGGTCGAGGACCTGCAGCGCGAGCTGTTCGACCGCTACAACATCCAGGTCGAGAAATCCACGTTCAACACACTCACCCTGCTGCTGACGATAGGCACCACGCGAAGCAAGGTCTCACGCCTCTACGATGCGCTGATGCGCATTGCCCGCGAGCGCCGGGCGCCGCGGCGCCTGTACCGGTTCCCCGAGATTCCGGGGTTCACGAAGCTGCGTTTCCTGCCGCGCGACGCGTTCTATTGCGGCGGGGAGGTGGTTCCCCTGGTCAACGAGAAGGACGGCATCCAGCGCGGACTGCTCGGCCGGGCGTGCGCCGACCAGATCGTCCCCTACCCCCCGGGAATCCCGGTGCTCGTACCCGGGCAGGTCATCACCCGCGAAATCCTGCAGTATCTGGTCGGGCTGCTGCGCTCGCAGAAGCGGGTCGAGCTGCACGGGATCGTGTACGACGGTTACCTGCCCTGCCTGCGCGTGCTGAAGCCGGGCGAAGAGAGAGGTTTGCGAAGAATCGGCTGAAGGCGCGTGAGCGAATCTCGAGGCTCGGCCTTGTCACGATAAAAATCTTATGTTATACAGGCAGTTCCGGGGGGATCATGCTGCCTTTGTTGAACACGACGAAGTTCGGATTCCGAATCCGCACGCGCCAAGGGCTGATCGTCGAGCACCTCATGATCCACGGCCGCGACGAGGCCGATGCCGAGCGCAAGCTCCGCCAGATGTACCTGCACTGCGAAATCCTGGAGCGCAGTGTCATGCAGCCCGCGATGATGCAGCCGAGTCTGGGGAGCCCTGGAGTGACCGCGGACGGAACCAGCTTCGAGGAGATCGTTTCCCTGATCAGCAAGTAGCTAGGCCGAAGCCTGCGGCTGGGGCTCGGTTTCGAGAAATCCAGTCGTCAACAGCTCCTGCAACAAGCTTTCGTAGTCCTGCGCTCCGCGGCTGTTGGGCGCGTGGGCGAAGATGTCCTTTCCCAGTGCCGGGCTCTCCGCGATGCCCACGGTCTCCGCAATGCGCGTCTCGCACACTTCCGCTCCGAAGCGGGTGCTGAGCTGCGTGGCGATGTCGTGCGACATGCGCCGGCGGGAGTCGAACCGGGTGAGCAGATAGCGGCGCTCGACGCGGCGCTTCAGCACATGTTCCAGCGCCCTCAGGGTGTTCTCGAGAGCAAGTGCTCCTCTCAGGGCGAGATAGTCCGTGGAGATCGGGATCAGGACCCTCTCGGAGGCAAAGATGCCCGAAAGGGAGAGCACGCCCAGCATTGGACAGCAATCGATCAGCACCGGGCGCGTGCTGTCCCAGCCCGCCTCGAGTCCGTTCTTGAGCTTGTTGAGGATGTCCGGTCCCTTGCCGAACAGCGTATCCACCTTGATCAGCTCCGTGTGCCCAGGGATGAGCTCGCCGCCGAACCGGATCGGCCGCACCACCTCTTTGAGTGGCCTGCCTGCGTTGAAATACGCGAACAGGCTCTCGCCGCTCGACGCCCCCGGGTTGAGGATCGAGCTCAAATGCGACTGCGCGTCGAGATCGACGAGCAGGGGCACCAAGCCCCTGCGCGCCAAGGCCGCGCCCAGGTTGAGCACGGTCGTGGTCTTGCCGACCCCACCCTTCTGGTTGAAAACCGTCAGCCGCGTTCCCATGCTTTGTTCGTTGTGCTAAGCTATTGGCTCTTCAGAGAAATTCGATTATCGCACAGGGCGACATGATGACCTTCCTTAGGCCAAGGCGCCGCGCAGGCGCCGCTCAATCGCCCACCCGGCCCGATACCCGACGACGCCGGACTTAAGGCACAGGCGCAATCCGCGCGCCCAAGGAACCTGAGGGCGCGTTCCGAAACGGTTTTGCGCAAAGTATGTCCGCTTTGCGCCGCAAAAAATTTGACGGGTGAAATCATGTCTTATTCGATGAACACATACAGCCGGATCCCGGTTGCGTTCACCCACGGCAAGGGTGTCTGGGTGTGGGACCAGTCCGGGAAGAAGTATCTCGATGCGCTGGCGGGGATCGCGGTGAACACGCTCGGCCACGGGCATCCCGGGCTGACGCGGGCGATCGCCGAGCAGAGCGCCCGCCTGATCCACGCGTCCAACCTCTACCAGATCCCGGAGCAGGAGCGACTCGCGGAGAAACTCGCGAGGATCAGCGGCACCGACGCCGTGTTTTTCTGCAACTCCGGTTGCGAGGCAAACGAAGCCGCGATCAAGCTCGCGCGGCTGCACGGTCACGGCAAGGGCGTGGAAAGCCCGGCGATCGTCGTCATGGACAAGGCTTTCCATGGAAGAACGCTCGCGACGCTCTCGGCTACGGGCAACCGCAAGGTGCAGGCAGGGTTCGAACCCCTGGTGCCGGGGTTCGTGCGCGTCCCGCTGAACGACATCGCAGCGGTGCGCCAAGTGGCCGCGCAGGACAGAAGCGTGGTCGCAGTGCTGGTCGAGCCCATCCAGGGAGAGGGCGGGATCAATCTCGCCACGATGCAGTATCTGCGCGAGCTGCGCGAGCTGTGCGACAGCCAGGGCTGGTTGCTCATAGTCGACGAAGTCCAGTGCGGGCTGGGGCGCACCGGCAAGTGGTTCGTCTACCAGCACGCCGGGATCCGGCCCGACGTGGTGCTGCTCGCCAAGGGCCTCGCCTCGGGCGTGCCCATAGGCGCGTGTCTCGCGCGCGGGGCGGCAGCCGGGGTGTTCAAGCCGGGGACGCACGGCTCCACGTTCGGCGGCAATCCCCTCGCCTGCGCCGCGGCTCTCGCTACCCTCGACGCGATCGAGGAGCAAGGTCTGATGGAAAACGCCAGCCGCGTCGGCGCGGTCCTTCTCGACGGGCTGCGCGACGCTCTCGCCGGGCGCCCGGGGGTGGTCGAGGTGCGCGGGCACGGGCTGATGATCGGCGTGGAACTCGACCGGCCCTGCGGGGAACTGGTCGGGCAGGCTCTCGACGCGGGCCTGCTGATCAACGTCACCATGGACAACATCGTCAGGCTGCTACCGCCGCTCGTCATGAACGAGGCCGAAGCCCGCCAGGTGCTCGCTATCCTCCTGCCGCTGGTGCGCGCGTTCCTCGCGAACGCCCCGTCCGCGGTGGCGGCACGCGCATGAAGAAGGCGCCGGCTCCGCTGCGGCACTATCTGCAGTTCAAGGACTTCTCGCGCGCGGAATACGAGCACCTGTTCGCCCGTACGCGCTGGATCAAGGACCAGTTCAAGCGCTACCGGCGCTACTGGCCGCTCGAAGACCGCACTCTCGCCATGATCTTCGAGAAGCCCTCGACGCGGACGCGCCTGTCCTTCGAGGCCGGGATGCACCAGCTCGGCGGCGCGGCGATCTACCTGTACACGCGCGACACGCAGCTCGGCCGCGGGGAGCCGGTCGAGGACGCCGGCCAGGTGATCTCGCGCATGTGCGACATCGTGATGATCCGCACCTTCGAGCAGCAGATCCTCTCGCGCTTCGCGGCCAACTCACGAGTGCCGGTGATCAACGGCCTGACCAACGAATACCATCCCTGCCAGGTGCTCGCCGACATCTACACCTACATCGAGCACCGGGGCCCGATCAAGGGGAAGACGGTCGCCTGGATCGGCGATTCGAACAACGTGTGCAACACCTGGCTGCAGGCGGCGACGGTGTTCGACTTCAACGTGCACGTGTCCACGCCACCCGGCTACGAGGTCGAGCCGGAACGGGCGGGCATCTACAACGACGACCATTACGAGAGCTTCGCCGATCCCATGGCGGCCGCACGCGGAGCGGATCTGGTCACTACCGATGTGTGGACGAGCATGGGCTTTGAAGCGGAGAACGAGGCCCGCAAGCGCGACTTCGAGGACTGGCAGGTGGACGCGGAAATGATGAAGACGGCGAAAAAGAAAGCGCTGTTCATGCACTGCCTTCCCGCGCACCGCGGCGAGGAGGTCGCCGCGGAAGTGATCGACGGGCCGCAAAGCGCGGTCTGGGACGAGGCCGAGAACCGGCTGCATACCCAGAAGGCCCTGATGGAATTCCTCCTGCTCGGAAAGGTGAAGAAGTGAAGGCGAAGGAAAAGATCAAGAAAGTCGTTCTCGCGTACTCGGGAGGCTTGGACACGTCGGTTATCCTCAAGTGGCTCCAGGACGTCTACCGCTGCG
>Ga0137410_10003350_pt1 | contig 10848 bp, 9 predicted proteins | sample CZODoug1_16funga_FD_108878 | JGI IMG/M metagenome (GOLD analysis project Ga0137410, IMG submission 108878) | Vadose zone soil fungal communities from Angelo Coast Range Reserve, California, USA - CZODoug1_16fungal (Illumina Assembly) | ecosystem: Environmental > Terrestrial > Soil > Vadose zone... | reverse complement strand
GCTCCTGCTGCACGAGACGCTTCCTGGTCTGGTGCTGCTCGTGGTCGCCGCCGTCGCAGGCGCGGTCATCTACCGTGACTTGTCGCGGCGCGGCTGGCAGACCGTGGTGGAATAGGGACGTGGCTACAGCTCCGGACGGGTGAGGGCGTCGGCCACGAGGTCGGCGACGTGTGCCCGCACGCGGAAGATCACCGTCTTGCCGCGGGTGGGGTGCACGTGGTTCGAGAGTAGGACGATGAACAGGTCCCGCTCCGGGTCCATCCACATCGACGTACCGGTGAAGCCGGTGTGGCCGAACGAGCGCCGGGACAGCTTTGCGCCCGCGCTCGAGTACCCTGAGTCCGATGGGGTATCCCAGCCGAGCGCCCGGGTCGAGCCCGCCGGGAGGTTTTGACGGGTGATGAACTCGGCGACGGTCTCGGCGCGCATCAGCTGGAGCGTGTCCCAGGCGCCTCCGTTCAAGAGCAGCGCGGCGAAGCGGGAGAGGTCGAGCGCGTTGGAGAAGAGCCCGGCGTTCCCCGACACGCCACCCAGCCGCGCCGCACTCTCGTCATGCACTTCGCCCCGGAGCCAACGGTGCCGAAACACGGTATCGTGCTCGGTGGGGGCGATCCAGTCGCGCGACGACGCGGGTGGCAAGAACCGCGTGGAAGGCATGCCGAGCGGTCCGAACACCCGCCGGGCGAGAAAGCGGTCGAATGGCTCGCCGGTCACGTGCTCCACGGCTTGCATGAGCACGATGGCACTCAGGTCGGAGTAGATGTACTTGGTTCCCGGCGGTGCGACGAGCGTCGTCGTGTCCACGGCGGCGAGCGCCGCGGCGCGGGTCGAAGTGGAGTCGTACAGTGGGAGGTCCGCCACGAGGCCCGCCGAGTGGGTCAGGAGCTCGCGAACCGTCACGCGCTCCTTCATGGGCCCGCGGAACTCGGGCACGTAGCGGGCGATCGGTGCATCGAGCTCGAGCTGCCCCGCGTCCACGAGTAGCATGCAGGCGGTCGTGAGGCCCACGACCTTCGTGAGGGAGGCGATGTCGTACAGCGTGGCGGCGTCCACCGAGCGCGGGTCATCGACGCCGTAGTGGCCGACCGGCGCGAGCAGCGCGAGCCGACCGTGTCGCCCCACAGCGAGCACGGCACCCGGGAAGGCGCCGCTGTCCACTTCGGCCCGGAGGTACGCGACCACGCCTGCGAGGCGCGTGCTGTCGAAGCCCAGGGAAGACGGAGCGGCCCGCGGGATGCCCGCGCTCGCCGGGACCGGCGTATGCTCCCTGATGCCTGTCCGGCCACACGCGGTGATGAGAGCGACCAGCGTGAGCGCGACGCGGCGCCTCACGGGCGTACCGCCGGAACGGTCACGCCCCAGCCGAGGGGGTAGTCGGGCGGGATGCGAGTGGGGAGGTGGCCGCCGATCGGCGCGCGGCCGAGCAGCGCGAGCGCCACGGCCCGCTCCGAGGCCCGCACGCCGCTCCAGGCGACAAGGTAGGACCGCACCGTCGGCGTCTGGTTGAGGAGGTAGGGGCTGCCGAGCGACACCAGCACGGCGGGGCGGGCGGCATCCGTCACCGTGATGAGCTGGGCGAGCGAGTCCGGGAGGGCGATGTTCCCCTTGAAAGAAATGGGCCGCACGTTGGCGACGAACACCGTGGCAGGCGCCCGCGCGATGGTCGCCCGCGCCGAATCGTACGACAGGGCCCCCGACATGGGCCAGAGCCGGAAGTACTCCACCGTGTCGCCGCCCTGCCGCAACAGCTCGGCGAGATACTGGCCGACGCTCGAGTTCAGCTCGTCGGCGTACGCGATCAGGGCCAGCCGGGCGGGACGCGCCCGCACGGCATGCAGCCGTCCGCCCACGTCGCGCACCAGTGTGAGGGAGCGTACCGCGACGTCATTGGCGGCGTCCTGGAACCGCCTGCTGCCGACCACGTGCGGGATGGAGTCGAGCGGGACGGTGCGGCGCTCGAGCAGACCGAGCCGACGCTTGATCTCGAGCACGCGGCGCACCGATTGCGCCAGCCGCTGCGGCGTGATCCGTCCCGCCGCCACCGCCGCCGTCATCGCGAGCACCGCGGAGTCGGCGTCCGCCGGTATGAGCAGCAGGTCCGAGCCCGCGAGGAACGCCCGCACCGTCGCTTCGCCGGCGCCGTACTTGGCCACGATCGCGCCCATCATGAGGGCGTCGGTCACGACCAGGCCGGGGAAGTGCAGCGAGTCCCGCAGCAGGCCCGTGAGGACGGCGGCCGACAACGTCGCCGGATCGTTCGATCCCGTGAGCGCGGGGAACGCGATATGCGCGCTCATCACCACGTCCGCCCCGGCGGCGATGCCGGCGCGGAACGGGACGAGCTCGACCGAGTCGAGGCGGGCATATCCGGCCGTGATGACGGGCAGGCCGATGTGCGAATCGGTCTCCGTATCCCCGTGGCCGGGGAAGTGCTTGAGCGTGGCGAGCATACCGTGCTCGTGCAGGCCCCGTACGTACTCCGCGACCAGGCGGGCCACCGTGCGCGGGTCCTCTCCGAACGAGCGGGTATTGATGATCGGGTTCGCGGGGTTGTTGTTGACGTCCGCATCTGGGGCGAAATTGACGTGGATGCCCACGGCCCGGCCCTCGGCGCCCGCGGCCGCCCCGATCGCGTAGGCATCGTGGGGATCGCCGGTGGCGCCGACCGCCATGATCTGCGGGAATGCGGTCGCCCCCACGATGCGCATGCCGGCGCCCCACTCGAGATCGGCCGATACGAGCAGGGGCAACCGAGAGCGTAGCTGCAGCGCGTTGAGCTTGGTGGCGATGTCGAGCGGGGAGCCGACCGAGATGATCAGCCCGCCGATCTCGAGCGTGTCTACCCATCGGGCCGCCACCTGAAAAAGCGAATCGTCCAGTGCGGTGTAGCTTCCCGAGAGCCACGGGATGACGAGCTGCCCGACCTGTTGGCGGACCGTGAGGCTGGCGAGCAGCGAGTCGACGGACACCGCGGCGAGGGGGACGGGGGACGAGGGACGGGGGACTGGTATGGCCGTCCGTCCGACTGTTTGACCGCCGGCACATCCCAGCACGGCGGCAACGATCAGGAGCCTATGCGCTCGCATTCTGTCTCGCTGTTGGTGGTGATCGCCTGCGCCATCTCGCCGCCGACGCGGGTGGCGGCGCAGGTGCGACCGGGGATCGAGGTGCTGCTGACGGACTCGATCAGTGTGGTCGCCGGCAAACGCGTCGCGCTGCTCACGAACCAGACGGGCGTGGACCGCCTGGGGCGGCGCGATATCGACCTGCTGCGTGGCACGCCGGGCGTACGCCTGGTGCTGATCCTGAGCCCGGAGCACGGGCTCCGCGGCATGGAGGACCGCTCCGGGCTGCCCGATGCGGTCGACTCCGCCGCCGGTCTACCAATCTACAGCCTCTACGGTGGGACGCCGCTGTCGGCGATCGCGGCGCTCGATACGGTGGACGTGATGCTCGTGGACTTGCAGGACGTCGGCGCCCGCTACTACAGCTACCCAGCGACGGTCGTGCTGCTGATGCAGGAGGCGGCGCGCCGCGGCAAACCCGTGGTCGTGCTGGACCGGCCCAACCCGATCGGCGGTGTCGCGTCTCAAGGGAACGTGCCCGCCGGCCCCCTCCCGGTGGAGCGCGTCTTCGACTTCCTCGGCGTGCCGATGCGCCACGGCATGACGATGGGTGAGCTGGCGCGGTTCGCCAATGACGTGCTCGGGGTCCACGCCCGTCTCACCGTCGTCCCGGCACTGGGGTGGCGACGCGCGATGTTCTACGACGACACGGGTCTGCCGTGGGTTCGACCCTCACCCAACATGCCGGACCTGGAGAGCGCGCTCCATTATCCGGGGACGTGCCTGTTCGAGGGCACGAATCTGTCGGTCGGGCGCGGCACGGCGTTCGCGTTCCAGGTGATCGGTGCGCCGTGGCTCGACACCGGTGCCGTGTTGCCGCGGCTGCGGGGGGGGGGACGCTGGGCGCAGGAGGGGTTGAACGGTGTGGAGCTCTCGGGCGTGGCGTTCACTCCGCGTGGCCCGACCGACGGGAAATACGACGGCGTCGAGGTCCGCGCCATCCGGCTGCGTGTGACCGATCGGCGGCGCTATGATCCGACGCGCGCCGCCGCTTTGGTACTGTCGGCGATCCGGGCGGCGCAGCCCGACTCACTGCGTTTCGATGCGGCACGATTCGACCGGCTGGCACAGGGGGCGGAGCTGCGACGCGCGATTCTCGCGGACCGTACCGCCGACGCGATCTGGCGGGCGTGGGACGGGCCGCTCGCGCGGTTTCGGCGCTTGCGCGCCAAGTACTTGCTCTATTGAGACTTTTGTCGCGCCCGGCTACCTTCCCCCGTCCATGAACGTAATCCCCCAGCGCGTGCGAGATGGCTTCGGGAAACTGATCGATCCCCTCGCCCTCCTCTTCATCCGCCTGCACGTTCGGCCCAACCTCATTACCACCGTCGGTACCCTGGTCGTCGTCGCGTCAGCGACGGCGTTCGGCCTGGGGTGGGTCCGCTTGGGTGGCTTGCTGCTGCTGGTGTCGGGCGTGTTCGACCTGTTGGACGGCCGCGTGGCCCGCCGGGCGGACATGAGCACGACCTTCGGGGCGTTCTACGATTCGACGCTCGATCGGGTGGGCGAATCGGCGCTGTTCTCAGGCATCGCGGTGTTCTTCCTGCGGGGCGGAGTGCCTCCCGAGCGCCTGACGCTCGCGGTGGTCGCGTGCCTCGTCGCCCTCGCGGCATCGCTCATCGTGTCGTACACGCGGGCGCGTGCCGAAGGGCTGGGCCTCACGGCCAAGGTGGGGATTGCGCAGCGCGCCGAGCGGGTGCTGCTGCTGGGCGCCCCGACGCTGTTTTTCGGCGCTGGGAACCACGGCATGTTGTTGTTCTGGATCGTCGTCGTGCTGGCGCTCGCCACCTCGGTGACCGTGGTGCAACGCGTGCTCTACGTCGCGCGTGCGGCCGGGGAGCCCTCCGTGAGGCGCCCCTCCCGCCAGCGCGACACGCTTCCGGGCCATGCGCCTGCGCTCCAATCTCGGAAAGGACCGTAATAGTGGCAGTCGAAGCCGGTCGGGACATCGCGCCCGCCAAAGGAAAACTGGGTGTGATGCTCGTGGGACTGGGTGCCGTGTCCACCACGTTCATCGCGGGCGTCGAGACCGTGCGGCGGGCCAGGGGGCTGCCGATCGGGTCGCTGTCGCAGATGGGGACCATCCGTCTCGGAAAGCGCACCGAGAAGCGGAGTCCCAAGATCAAGGAGTTCGTGCCCCTCGCCGACCTGAAGGACCTGGTGTTCACCGCCTGGGACCCGATTCCCGATGACGCTTACACCGCCGCGGTAAAGGCCGGCGTGCTGGACCGGCACGAGCACCTGGAGCCGATCAAGGATTTCCTCCAAGACATCAAGCCTCTACCCGCTGCATTCGACCAGTACTACGTCAAGCGCCTGCAGGGCACCAACGTGAAGCGCGGCAAGACCAAACGCGAGCTCGCGGAGCAGGTGCGCGAGGACATTCGCGGCTTCCGGAAGACCGCGGGGGTGAGCCGGGTGGTGATCGTGTGGTGCGCGTCGACCGAGGTGTTCATCACGCCGGGCCCGGTGCACCAGTCGCTCGCCGCGTTCGAGCAGGCGATGGAGCAGAACGATCCCGCCATCGCGCCGTCGATGCTGTACGCCTACGCCGCCCTCATGGAGAACGTGCCGTTCGCGAACGGCGCGCCCAATCTCACCGTCGACATTCCCGCGCTGCAGCACCTGGCCGAAGAGCGTAAGATTCCGATCGGCGGCAAGGACTTCAAGACCGGCCAGACCATGATGAAGACCGTGCTCGCGCCCGCGTTCAAGGCGCGCATGCTCGGACTCGCGGGCTGGTACTCGACGAATATTCTGGGCAACCGGGATGGCGAAGTGCTCGACGATCCCGAATCGTTCAAGACCAAGGAGGAGTCGAAGCTCGGCGTGCTCGAGTACATTCTCCAGCCGGACCAGTATCCCGAGCTATACGGCAACGTGTTCCACAAGGTGCGGATCAATTACTACCCGCCCCGCGGCGACAACAAGGAAGGGTGGGACAACATCGACATCTTCGGATGGCTCGGCTATCCGATGCAGATCAAGGTCGACTTCCTGTGCCGCGACTCCATCCTCGCCGCGCCGATCGTCCTCGACCTGGCCTTGTTCTTCGACCTGGCGCAGCGGGCTCGGCTCTCGGGGATCCAGGAGTGGCTGTCGTTCTACTTCAAGAGTCCGCAGACGGCCCCGGGCCTGTATCCTGAGCACGATCTGTTCATCCAGCAGACCAAGCTCAAGAACACGCTGCGGTGGCTGATGGGCGAGGAGCAAATCACCCACCTCGGCATCGAGTACTACGAGAAGGCGTGAGCGTCTCGCAGTACGTCGTCACGGCCGTCGGCCTCGCCGCCATCGTCTGGGTGCTGTGGTATTTCCTGCTCTCGAAGGGGTCGGCAACCGCGGCGCCGACCGTCGCCGGCGTGCAGGAGGTGCGGGTGGTCGTGAAGGGCGGCTACACCCCCGATACGGTCGTGGTGCGAGCGGGCGAGCCGGTGCGACTCCAGTTCTACCGCGACGAGACCGCGGATTGCTCGGAGCGCGTCGTGTTCGAGGACTTCGGCATCGATGCTGCGCTCCCGGCGTTCCAGACCACGGCCGTCGAGTTCACACCCGAGGAGGCGGGCGAGTTCCGCTTCCGCTGCGGCATGAACATGCTGAAGGGTCTCCTCGTGGTGGAGCCCGCCACCGCCGACCGGCGGCCCACGTCCTCCCCGCACCGGTTCCATGAGTAAGGCCCGCATCGTCTTGCCCATCGAGGGGATGAGCTGCGCCTCGTGCGCCGCCACGGTCCAGGAGGCGCTGGGGAGCGCCGGCGGCGTCGTCACCGCCGCGGTCAATTACGCCACCGGCAAGGGCGCCGTGGATTATGACGATGCGCAGACGAACGTCGCCGAGCTGATCAGGACGGTCCGGGCGGCGGGCTATGACTGCGGCCAGGCCGCTGTGACGTTCACCGTCGAGCAGCTGCACTACGCATCGAGCGTCGCGCCGCTCGAGCAGGCGTTGCGAGGCGTGCCTGGCGTGATCCGCGCCGCCGCCAACCAGGCGACGGAAACCGTCACCGTGGACTACGTCCCCGGCGCCACGACCGCGGAGGCGCTGGAGCAGGCCGTCGAGCGGGCGGGCTTCCGGGTCGCGGAGCCCATTGCCGCCGAGGACCCGCTCGAGCGGGAGCGGCTCACGCGCGAGCGGGAGGTCCACGCGCTCACGTGGAAATTCGCGCTCGCGGCCGCCGTGACGGTCGTGAGCATGCTCGGCTCTATGCTCTTGATGGCCCACGATGCCGATGGCACGCTGAAGCAGGTCGATCTCCTCGGGCGGCTGCTCATGCCGGTCGCCGTGCGACTCCAAGCGGCTCTTGCCGGGCGTGGCGCGCTCGACCCGCCGTGGATCAAAATTGGACTCGCCGTCCTCACGCTGCCGGTGGTGGTTTGGTCGGGCGGCCAGTTCTACCGGGGCGCGTGGAGCGGCTTCAAGCACCGCACCGCTGATATGAACACGCTCATCGCCGTGGGCACGGGCGCGGCGTACCTGTACTCGCTCGTGGCTACCTTCGCCCCCGACGTGTTCGCCGGCGCCGGGCACCCGGCGGACGTCTATTACGAATCCGTGTCGGCCATCATCGCGCTGATCCTCCTCGGGCGGCTGCTCGAGGCCCGCGCCAAGGGCCGTACCTCGGAGGCGATCCGACGCCTCGCCGGACTGCGCCCCCGCGCCGCGCACGTGGTGCGCGAGGGCAAGGAGACCGACATCGCGGTCGAGGCGGTGGTACCGGGCGATCTCGTGATCGTGAAGCCGGGCGAAAAGATCCCGGTGGACGGCATCGTCACGGAAGGCGCCTCGGCGGTGAATGAAGCGATGCTGACCGGAGAGCCGATGCCCGTGGCCAAGAAGATCGGCGACGAGGTGATCGGCGCGACCCTGAACACGACGGGCAGCGTGACGTTCCGCGCCACGCGGGTCGGCAAGGACTCCGCGCTGGGCCAAATCGTCCAGCTGGTCGAGGACGCACAGGCGACCAAGGCGCCGATCCAGCAGCTCGTGGATCGGGTGGCCGGCGTGTTCGTGCCGATCGTCATGGCCTTGGGCGTAGCGGCGTTCGTGATCTGGTACGACGTGGGGCCCCCGCCGGCCCTCGTGTTCGCGACCGTCGCGCTCGTGACCGTGCTCATCATCGCCTGCCCCTGCGCGCTCGGGCTCGCCACCCCAACCGCGATCCTCGTGGGAACGGGCAAGGCCGCCGAATACGGCATCCTGATCCGAAGCGGTCAAGCGCTCGATCGGCTCGCCGGGTCACGCACCGTGCTGCTCGACAAGACCGGCACCATCACCGAAGGTCGCCCCAGTGTGACGCACATCGTCACGGCCAAACGGCCGGACGGCACTCCGCTCGCGCCGGGGGAAGTGCTCAAGTGGGCGGCCTCGGTGGAACAGCGCTCGGAGCACCCGCTGGCGCTCGCCGTCACCAAGGCGGCCAAAGATCGACAGGTCGAAGTCCTGCCGGTCGAGAAATTCGCGGTCATGGAAGGGCGGGGAGTGCGCGGCACCGTGGACCGGCGTATCATCGAGGTGATCTCCTTGCGCCACGCGCGCGAGCGCAGTCTCGAGCTCGGAACGCTCGGTCCGGACGCCGACCGCCTCGCGGCTCAGGGACGCACCCCGGTGATCGTGGTGGTGAATAACACGGTGCACGCGGTGATCGCGATCGCCGACCCGATCAAGCCGACCACGCCCCAGGCTGTCGCCACTCTGAAACGCATGGGACTCGCGGTGACGATGGTGTCGGGGGACTCGAAGCGTGCGGCGGAGGCCGTCGCGAAGGAAGTCGGGATCGACGAGATCCTGGCCGAGGTGCTGCCGTCGCAAAAGGCCGACATCGTGAAGAAGCTGCAGCGGCAGGGCAGGCAGGTGGTGATGGTGGGGGACGGGATCAACGATGCGCCGGCCCTCGCGCAGGCCGACGTGGGGATCGCCATCGGGACGGGGACCGACATCGCCATGGAGGCATCCGACGTGACGCTGATCCGCGGCGATCTGCGCGGCGTGGTGACCGCGATCCAGCTGTCGCGGCGCACCATGGGGACGATCAAGCTGAATCTCTTCTGGGCCTTCGTCTACAACGTGATCGGCATCCCCATCGCCGCCGGCGCGCTCTACCCGTGGCTCCACGTGCTGCTCTCACCGGTGCTCGCCAGCGCGGCGATGGCGTGGTCGAGCCTGAGCGTGGTGCTGAACAGCCTGACGCTGCGACGCTTCAAGCCGGCATGGGAGGGAAGTCGGTGAGGTATTTCCATCGGACCACGCTGAGCCCCGACGACGTGCTGGCACAGGCGAAGGCGTTCTTCGGCACGCGCCTCGCGCCGGCGGACGAGGCGCCGCGGCGGCGCACGTACGCGGGCGCGCTCGGCAAAGTGACCATCACCGCCCGCCCCGAGGGCGGGCACTACACGCTGGTGGAGGTGAGCACCGATCAGGTCGGCGAGTCGGAGCTCGACCGCCTCGCCAAGCGCTTCCTGGCGGAGGTGCATAGCCAGGTGGAGCCGAGTCACGAGCTCCGGGGAGCGTACTAGCCCGCGACCTTCGCGCCGTACCCCGCCTTCGCGACCGCCGCGATGATCTGGTCCGTCGTCGCGGCGTCGTCGTTGAAATCCACTTCCGCTTCGCCGGCCGAGAGGTCGACGACGGCGGAGTACACGCCGCCCGCGCCCATCAGCGCCTTCTCGACTTTCATCTGGCAGTGCCCGCACGTCATTCCCGTCACCCGCAGCTTCAACGTCGCCATACGGTCTCCTCCCGCCGGAGCTTGATTTGCCCGCCCCGTCCAGCCAAGTTTCACGCCCACTACAATTTACGTCATGCCACCGCGCGCCGCATCGATCACGCAGTCGCCGCCCATCCCGGCGGGCCTCACCCGCGACCAGCTCCTCGAAATCTATCGCTTTCTGCGGCTCACCCGGACCCTCGAGGAGCGGCTCACCGCCCTCTACCGCCAGAGCAAGGTGATCGGCGGCTTGTTTCGCTCCCTCGGGCAGGAGGGGGAGTCGGTCGGGTCGGCCTACGCCCTCGCCCGAGGGCCGAACCCGGACATCCTTTCGCCACTGATCCGCAACCTGGGCTCGATGCTCGTCATGGGCGCCGAACCGATCGCGATCCTGCGCCAGTACATGGCCAAAGCCGATAGCCCCACGCGCGGGCGCGAGTTGAACGTCCATTTCAACGACCTCGAGAAGGGGTACCTCGGCCAGATCTCGCATCTCGGCGACATGGTTCCGGTGATGGCCGGGATCGCGCTGACCTTCAAGCTGCGGGGCGAGTCCAGGGTGGGGCTGGTCTATATCGGCGACGGCGCGACCTCGACCGGTACGTTCCACGAAGGCCTCAACTTCGCCGCGGTGCAGAAGGTCCCGCTCGTCGTGATCGCGGAATACAACCGCTGGGCCTACTCGACGCCTCCGGAGAAGCAGTTCGCGGTAAAGGACCTCGCGGAGAAGGCGAAGGGTTACGGCATCCCGGCCGTTACCGTGGACGGGAACGACGTGCTCGCGGTATACGAAGCGACCAAGTTCGCGGTCGAGCGGGCCCGACGGGGTCACGGCGTGCAGTTCCTCGAGGTCAAGACATACCGTCGCAAGGGCCACGCCGAGCATGACGACCAACACTACGTGCCCAAGGATGAGCTCGACTGGTGGGCCAAGGAGAACGACCCGGTCGATCGCTACGTGAAGCAGCTGGTGCAGCACGGGTGGACCGAGGAGCGCGAGCTGAAGGCGATCGACGACGG
>Ga0137410_10003346_pt1 | contig 10854 bp, 10 predicted proteins | sample CZODoug1_16funga_FD_108878 | JGI IMG/M metagenome (GOLD analysis project Ga0137410, IMG submission 108878) | Vadose zone soil fungal communities from Angelo Coast Range Reserve, California, USA - CZODoug1_16fungal (Illumina Assembly) | ecosystem: Environmental > Terrestrial > Soil > Vadose zone... | reverse complement strand
GCGGCGAGCATCGAGTTGGCGGCGTACTTGGTGAGCTCGGCCGAGCGCACGCCCATGACGATGATCCGTTCGCGGTTGCGCTGGAAGGGCGCGTAGAGCTGCCGCAGCAGCGCGATCGCGCGAGGGTCCTCGGAGCCGACCACGATGCGGTCCGGGCGCATGAAGTCCTCGACCGCCGCGCCCTCCTTGAGGAACTCGGGATTGGAGACGACGCTGAAGTCGCTGCCGTGGCCGCGCTTCTTCTGCTCCTCGATGATCGCGTGCTTGACCTTGTCGGCGGTGCCGACCGGCACCGTCGACTTGGTGACCACCACCTTGTAGCCCTCCATCAGGCGGCCGACCGAGCGCGCCGCGGCGATGACGTGCTGCATGTCGGCCGAGCCGTCCTCGGAGGGCGGCGTGCCGACGGCGATGATCTGGATCTCGCCGTGCGCGACGCTCGCCGCGACGTCGGTCGAGAACGCGAGGCGGCCCGCCTGCTCGTTGCGCTTGACGATCGGCTCGAGCCCCGGCTCGAAAATCGGGATCACGCCTTCATTCAGTTTTTGAATTTTTTCCTGATTCAAATCCAGGCAAAAGACGTCGTTGCCGGCGTCTGCCAGGCACGCGCCGGTAACCAGTCCTACATAGCCGGTGCCGATGACGGTGACTTTCATGGTGTCAGCTCGAACTCCTCGGTTCGCCGCGGCGGATACGTTTCCCACCCGCCGCAGGCGGGACAGCGCCAGTAGAACTGCCGCGCCTTGAAGCCGCAGGACTCGCAGCGGTAGCGCGCCAGGCGCCGCGTGTGGCCGTGCACCAGGCTGCGCACCAGCTCGAGGTCGCGCCGCTGGCCCGGCGCGCCGGCGCCGACGATCTGCGCCTCGAGCAGGCGGTCGAGGCCGAGCAGCGTCGGGTTGCGCCGCAGCTCATCGCGCACCAGCTTGTAGGCCTCATCCGCGCCCTTCGCTTCCAGCGTCAACTGGAACACGGTGTCGAGCAGGTCGAGCGACGGATAGCGCTCCAGATAGCCGGCGAGCAGGCGCACGCCCTCGTCGGCGCGGCTGGTCTCGCGGTGCGTCTCCGCCAGCCGCTGCGCCGCGAGCGCGAGGTAGGCGGGATCCTGGGATTCGATGCGCTTCCACTGCTCGATCGCCTTTTCCGCGTTGCCGCCCGCTTTCTCCAGGTCGCCCAGCTGCAGGCTGGCGCGCACGCACTTGCGGTTCTCTTCGAGCGCCTTTTCGAGATCGCGCCGCGCCGCGTCGGGCTGCGCCGCGGCCTGCGCGGCGGCCAGCTCGCAATGGTACTGCGCCATCTGCCGCGGCCCGGCGCCGTCCGGACCGATCTCGCGCGCCATCGCCAGCGCCCGCGTCCAGTCCTTTTCCAGCTCGTAGATTTCAAGCAGATGACGGCGCGCCGCGCCCGCGTGGCGGGTCGGTTCGAGCTTCTTGAACGCCTCCTCGGCGCGGTCGAGGATGCCGGCCTTGAGGTAGTCCTGGCCGAGCTCGAGCAGCGCGGTCAGCTTCTGCTCGTCGCCGAGGCCGGGCCGCTCGAGCAGGTTCTGGTGCATGCGGATGGCGCGGTCGTACTCGCCGCGGCGGCGGAACAGGCTGCCGAGGGCGAAGTGCAGCTCGATCGTCTCCGGATCGACCTTGACCACCTCGATGAAGGCCTCGATCGCCTTGTCCGGCTGCTCGTTGAGCAGGAAATTGAGGCCCTTGAAGTACGAGCGCGGCAGGGCGCGCGATTCATGCACCAGCTGGCGGATATCGATGCGCGCCGCCATCCAGCCGAAGCCGAAGAACAGCGGCAGCAGGCCGAGCAGCCACCAGTAGTCGAATTCCATCGTTACATTCCTGCCACCGGCGGAGGCGCCGGCGGCTGCGGCTGCTTCTTCAGGCCGGCGATTTCACGGCGCTGGCGCAGCAGCGGGCCGATCAGCGCCAGCATGCCGAACAGCGCGCCGGCGGCGAAGAAGCCGAACACGACGAGGACCAGCGGCGCCTGCAGCGCCAGGTCGAAATAGAAGCGCAGGGTGACGTTGTCGGCGTTCTTGGCGGCGAACGCCACCAGCAGGACGAAAACCACCACGCGAACGACCCAGGTGAGGATTCTCACCTGGGGATCACCGAGCCGGCTGGGAAGCGCGCTCCTGCGGCGCGGCCGAGGCGTCCGCGTTCGCCGCGTCGACGCGCTCGCGCAGCTCCTTGCCGGCCTTGAAGTGCGGCACATACTTCTCCGGCACCTGCACCTTTTCGCCCGACTTGGGATTGCGGCCGGTGCGCGGCGGCCGATAGTTGAGGCCGAAGCTGCCGAAGCCGCGGATCTCGATGCGGTTGCCGGCGAGCAACGCCTGCGTCATCGCATCGAGAATCATCTTCACTGCGTACTCAGCGTCTTTCGCGACCAGCTGCGAATAACGCTGAGCGAGGCGCGCGATCAACTCCGACTTGGTCATGCCTCCCATCCCCTTTGTCCCGTCGTCCCTATTGCTGCGGGTTGCCGCCGCCCTTGTCCAGCTTGGCTCGCAGCAGCGCGCCAAGGTTGGTGGCGCCGGCGCTCGCCGCCGCATTTTCCGTGCGCAGCTGCTTCATCGCGTCGGTTTCCTCGGACAGATCCTTCGCTTTCACCGAGAGGTTGATCGAGCGGTTCTTGCGATCGACGTTGATGATCATCGCATTCACCTTGTCGCCTTCCTTCAGGTGCGTGCGCAGGTCCTCGACGCGGTCGCGCGAGAACTCGGAGGCGCGCAGATAGCCTTCGGCGCCGCCGATATCGACCACCGCGCCCTTGGCGTCGACCGACTTCACCAGGCCCTCGACCACGCTGTTCTTCTCGTGGCCGGCGATGAAGTTGGTGAACGGATCGCCCTCGAGCTGCTTGATGCCGAGCGAGATGCGCTCGCGCTCGACGTCGATGGACAGCACCACCGCCTCGACTTCCTCGCTCTTCTTGAAGTTCTTGACCGCTTCCTCGCCGGCCGCCGACCAGGAAAGGTCGGAGAGGTGCACCAGGCCGTCGATGCCGCCGGGCAGGCCGACGAACACGCCGAAATCGGTGATCGACTTGATCTGTCCCTTGACCTTGTCGCCCTTCTTGTACTCGCGCGCGAAGTCTTCCCACGGGTTCGGCATGCACTGCTTCATGCCGAGCGAGATGCGGCGGCGCTCTTCGTCGATCTCGAGGATCATCACCTCGACCTCGTCGCCGACCTGCACCACCTTCGAGGGATGCACGTTCTTGTTGGTCCAGTCCATCTCGGAGACGTGCACCAGGCCCTCGATGCCCGACTCGACTTCGACGAACGCGCCGTAGTCGGTGAGGTTGGTGACCTTGCCGAACAGGCGCGTGCCCTGCGGGTAGCGCCGCGCGATGCCGACCCAGGGATCCTCGCCGAGCTGCTTCAGGCCGAGCGAGACGCGGTTCTTCTCGGCGTCGAACTTCAGCACCTTGGCGGTGACTTCGTCGCCGACGTTGAGAACTTCGGAGGGGTGCTTGACCCGGCGCCACGCCAGGTCGGTGATGTGCAGCAGGCCATCGATGCCGCCGAGATCGACGAACGCGCCGTAGTCGGTGATGTTCTTGACGATGCCCTTGACGGTGGCGCCTTCCTGCAGCGAGGCGAGAAGGTGCTCGCGCTCGGCGCCCGCGGTCTCTTCGAGCACTGCGCGGCGCGACACGACCACGTTGTTGCGTTTGCGGTCGAGCTTGATGACCTTGAACTCCATTTCCTTGCCTTCGTACGGCGTGGTGTCCTTGACCGGCCGCAGGTCGACCAGCGAGCCGGGCAGGAAAGCGCGGATGCCGTTGGCCATGACCGTCAGGCCGCCCTTCACCTTGCCGGTGATGACGCCCTTGATCTTCTCGCCGCTCTCCAGCGCCTTCTCGAGGCCGATCCAGGCCGCCATGCGCTTGGCCTTGTCGCGCGACAGGCGCGTCGAGCCGTAGCCGTCCTCGAGCGCTTCGATGGAGACGCTGACGAAATCGCCGACCTTGACTTCGACCTGCCCGCCATCGCTGCGGAATTCTTCGATCGCAATCGTGCTTTCGGACTTCAGCCCCGCATTCACCACCACGAAGTTGTCGTCGATGCTGACCACCTCGGCGGTGATCACCTCGCCGATCCGCATTTCCTTGCGGTTGAGGCTTTCTTCGAAGAGCGCGGCGAAGGATTCGCCGGCGGGCGTGCTGGACTGCGAGGACTGCGCGGGGGTGACGCTGGACATTAGAAAAAAAACCTTTTCAAACCGCCGGCTTAGGTTCGGCGGGGCTCGTTGTATTCCCGGTACATCTCCAAGATCCGACCGGCCACCGCTTCAATTGAAAGTGCTGAAGAATCAATCACCTGCGAATCGGCTGCCGGGACCAGAGGAGACACGGTGCGCTTCCTGTCGCGCTCATCCCGCTCCTCTAGATCACGGGAAAGGGCGCGCAGATTAGCATCGATTCCTTTCTCTTTCAACTGCTTATACCTTCGCTCAGCCCTTACCTCGGGGGTGGCTGTCAAGAAGATTTTGAGCCGGGCATCGGGGAAAACCACGGTCCCCATGTCCCGGCCATCGGCGACCAGCCCGGGAGGCCTGCGGAACGCCCGCTGGCGCGCCAGGAGCGCCGCGCGCAGCGCCGGCAGCCTGGCCACCTCGGAGGCGCGCACGCCGCAGGGCTCGCTGCGGATCTTGTCGGAGACGTCCTCGTCCTCGAGCAGCACCTCGCCGTCGGCGAACTCGACGTCCATGTGCTGCGCGAGGCCCGCGAGGCGCTTTTCGTCGACCGTGCCCTCGCGCAGCGAGAGCAGCGCGAGCAGGCGGTAGAGCGCCCCGCTCTCGAGGTAGTGGAAGCCGAGCTCGCGGGCGACGCGACTCGCGATCGTGCCCTTGCCCGACGCCGACGGGCCGTCGATGGCGATAACCGGAGCTGCAGCGGAGTCGCGTGTGCTCGAGTTGCTCAAGGATGACGCCGATCATAATGTATGCTCGGCGCATGGCAGATGAAGCCGGCCGCACGCTGGTCTGCAGCGTGCTGTTCCTCGATCTCATCGGCTACTCCAAGAAGGCGGTCGCCGAGCAGCACGAGACCAAGCACCAGTTCAACAGCGCCCTGACCGAGGCGCTCGACCTGCTCAAGCGCCGCGACCGCGTCATCGTCGACACCGGCGACGGCGCGGCGGTGGTGTTCCTCGGCGATCCCGAGGACGCGATGATCGTCGGCATGGCAATGCGCGAGAGCTCGGTGCGAGTCGCGATGCGCCTGGGCATCAACCTCGGCCCGATCCGGCTGATCAGCGATCTCAACGACCAGACCAACGTCATCGGCGACGGCATCAACGTCGCGCAGCGCGTGATGAGCTTCGCCGCGCCCGGGCAGCTGCTGGTGTCGCATAGCTACTACGAGGTGGTCACGCGCGTCTCCGAGCACTACAAGCGCCTGTTCCTGCGCGTCGGCAAGCTGCAGGACAAGCACGTGCGTGATCACGACCTCTACCTGGTCGACGACGAGATCCGTCTCGGCGAGGAAGGCGAGCTCGCGCCCAAGCCGTCGGGCCCACGCGAGGCAGCCACGGTCGCCGACACCGGCGCGAACCTGATGATTTCCGGCAGCTCGCGGGCTGCGGTCGCGGACATGCTGCAGCAGTTCGTGGCGCAGGGCGCCACCGCCCTCGCGCAGCCGAGCCAGGTGGGCGCCAAGTGGTTCGCCTCGTGCAGCCACCTCGCGAGAGCGCAATTCGAGTGCAAGGTCGAGAACGTCGGCCTGAAGCGCGTGATCACCGGGTCGTCGCGCCAGGCGGTTGCCGACAAGGTGGCGGACCTGGTCTCGTACGGCGCGAAGCTGGTCGGCGAGATCGAGGAGATCGACGGCCGCTGGACCGCGATCTGCGATACCCAGCGCTGATCAGCGCAGGATCGAGCGCAACGCCGAAAAGTAGTCCGGGAAGGTCTTGGCGACGCACTGCGGGTCGTTGATGCGCACCGGCACGCCGCCGAGCGCGACCAGCGCGAAGCTCATCGCCATGCGGTGATCATCGTACGTGTCGATCGAAACATCGCTCTTCAGCTTTTCCGGCGTGATCTTCAGGAAGTCCTTCCCCTCCTCCACTTGCGCGCCGACCTTGCGCAGCTCGGTCGCCATCGCCGCGATCCGGTCGGTCTCCTTCACGCGCCAGCTGCCGATGTTGCGGATCACGCTCGGCCCGCCGGCGAACAGCGCCAGCACCGCCGCGGTCATCGCCGCGTCCGGGATGTGATTCAGGTCGAGATCGATCGGCCGCAGCTTGCCGCCCTTCACTTCGATGAAATCGTCGCCGAGCGCGACCTCGGCGCCCATCTGCTTCAGCACGTCGACGAAGCGCGCGTCGCCCTGGATGCTCTCGCGCCCGACGCCCTCGACCCGCACCGGCCCGCCGCCGATCGCCCCTGCCGCGAGAAAGTAGGAAGCCGAGGATGCGTCGCCCTCGACATGGATTTTCCCGGGGGACCGGTAGGTGGCTGCAGGAACGTCGAAATAGCGCCAGCCGGTGCGCCGCACCTCGACGCCGAAGCGCTTCATCACGTTCAGCGTGATCTCGACGTAGGGTTTCGAAATCAACTCGCCCTGCACTTCGATCCTGGCATTTTTTCCCAAAAGAGGCAGAGCCATGAGCAGCGCGGTGAGGAACTGGGACGAAACGTCGCCGCGCACCCGCAGCCTCTCGAGCGACAGCTTGCCGGGACGGATCGTCAGCGGCGGGAAACCCTGTTTGCCGGCGTAGTCCACGCGCGCGCCGATGCCGCGCAGCGCGTCCACCAGATCGCCGATCGGGCGCTCGTGCATGCGTGGCACGCCCGAAAGGCTGTACTCGCCGCCGCAGAACGCGAGCGCGGCGGTGAGCGGACGGAAAGCCGTGCCGGCGTTGCCGAGGAACAGATCCGCTTTCCGTACCGGGAACGCTCCGCCTGCTCCAACAATTTTTTTTCCTTCGAAGGCAACGCCCAGGCGGGAGAGCGCTTCGCGCATCACCCTGGTGTCGTCGGCGTCGAGCAGGCCGGCGATCTCGGTTTCGCCCTGCGCGAGCGCGGCCAGCAGCAGGACGCGGTTGGAGATGCTCTTCGAGCCCGGCAGGCGCACCGTGCCGGCGGCACGGCTCGCCGCCTTCAGCTCGAGGACTTCAGCCATTGATCGCGCGCCTGGCGCGCCTCGGCGAACAGTTTCTCCAGCGCCGCGCCGTCGCCGGCCTGGAGCAGCTTTTCGATCGCGCTCACTTTCCCCTGATATTTCTTCAGCTCGGACAGCAGCAGATCCCTGTTGGCGAGGCAGATGTCGCGCCACATCTCGGGGTGGCTGGAAGCGATGCGCGTGAAGTCGCGGAAGCCGCCCGCGGCGAAGGAGAAGAGCTGCTCCGAATTCTTGCGCTTCGCGACCTCGTGCACCAGGCCGTAGGCGAGGAGGTGAGGAAGGTGGCTGACGGCGGCGAGAACTGCATCGTGTTCCTCGGCGGTCATGCGGCTGACGCGGGCTCCGCATGCCTTCCACAGCGCTTCGACCTTTGAAATCGCCGCACCATCGGTTTCCGCGGTCGGAGTGAGAACCACCCGCCGATCGCGAAACAGATCCGCGCTCGCCGCGGCAGCACCGCTTTTCTCCGCTCCGGCGATGGGATGGCCTGGCACGAAACGGGAAAGGTGTTTTCCAAGGGCCACAACGTCCCGTTTGGTGCTGCCGGCATCGGTGATGATGGCCTTCGATCCCCGCAACGCTTTGAAGATCGCCGGGTACTGACCCACCGGGGCGGCGACGAGCACGACGTCTGCGTCGCCGGCATCCATCGCGGTCGAATCGATGACGCCGCGCTCCTGCGCAAGCTCCAGGTTCGCCGCGCTGCGCCCGACGCCGACCACGTGCGCGACTGCCTTCGCCTTCTTCAGCGCAAGTGCAAACGAGCCGCCGATCAGGCCCACCCCGATGACTGCGAGCTTCATTCCCTCAGTTCATTCCCGAACGCTGGCCGCGAGCGCGCGCAGGAACTTGTCGTTCTCTTCCGCGGTGCCGACGGTGACCCGCAGGTGCTCGGGCAACCCGTAGCCGCCGCCCACCGGCCGCACGATGACGCTGCGTCGCAGGAGGCGCTTGTAGATTTCCGCTGCCGATTTTCCACCCTGAGCGACGCGGATGGTGATGAAGTTGCCGTACGAAGGGATGAACTCCAGGCCGAGCTTGCGGGAGCCCTCCGCGATCTGCTGCATGCCGCGCAGGTTTTCAGCGTAGCTGCGGGCGACGAACTCCATGTCGTCGAGCGCCGCGGCGGCGGCGACCAGCGCGAGGCTGTTGACGTTGAACGGCTGCCGCACGCGGTTCATCACGTCGGCGACCGACGGATGCGCGAGCGCGTAGCCGACGCGCAGCCCGGCGAGGCCGTAGGCCTTGGAAAACGTGCGGGTGATGACGAGGTTCGGGTGGCGCTTCAGCCATTTCACCGAGTCGGCGCGAAGCTCCGGCGCGAGGTACTCGTTGTAGGCCTCGTCGAGCACCACCAGCACGCGCTCCGGCACCTTGCGCAGGAATGCCTCGAGCGCTGCGCCTCTGGCGAATGTCCCGGTAGGATTGTTCGGGTTGGCGATCCAGACCACGTAGGTCTCGTCGTCGATCGCCTTCGCCATCGCCTCGAGATCGTGGCCGTAGTCCTTCGCCGGCACGACGATCGAGCGAGCGCCGCGCGCCTGCGTGGCGAGCGGATAGACGGCAAAGCAGTGCTGCGAGAAGACGGCCGCGCGCCCTGGCCCGAGAAACGCGAGCGCCATCAGCTCGAGCACGTCGTTCGAGCCGTTGCCGAGCACGACCGCGCCGATGTCGACGCTGTAGCGCTTGGCGAGCGCCTGCTTCAGCTCGAAGCCGTTGCCGTCAGGGTAGCGGGCGATGTCGCCGAGCGCCGCGTCGATCGCGGCGCGCGTGCGCGGACCGATGCCGCGCGGATTCTCGTTCGAGGCGAGCTTGACGATGCCGGCTTCGTCGAGCCCCATCTCGCGCGCCAGCTCAGAGATCGGCTTGCCCGGCTGGTACGGCGCAATCGAGCGTACGTACGAAGGCGACAGATCGCAGAGGTCCATCTTCATGGCGCCGCCGGATAGGAGCCGAGGATTTTCAGGAGCGGCGCCTTCTCGCGCAGGGCGGCGAGCGCACGCGACAGCGCCGGGTCCTGCTGGTGCCCTTCGACGTCGATGAAGAACACGTATTCCCACATCCCCGATTTCGCGCGCGAAGGCCGCGACTCGATGCGGCTCATGCTGACGCGATGCTCGGCGAGCGGCGTGAGCAGCGCGTGCACCGCGCCCGGCTTGTTCTCGGCCGACATCACCAGCGAGGTGCGGTCGCGGCCGGTCGGCGCCGGGTCGATCTTGCCGAGCACCAGGAAACGCGTGGTGTTGTCGGCCGCATCCTCGATCGACCGGGCGAGGATCTTCAGCCCGTAGCGCTTCGCCGCCAGCTCGCCGGCGATCGCCGCCGCACTTTTCTCCTTTGCCGCCAGCCGCGCGGCCTCGGCGTTGGAGACCACCGGGACCCTTTCGGCCTGGGGAAGGTTCTGCGCCAGCCAGCCCTGGCACTGGGCAAGCGACTGCGCATGGGAGTAGATCTTCTTCACCTTCTTGATATCGCTCTTCGACAGCAGGTTCTGCTGCACGCGCAGCTCGATCTCAGCGCAAATCTTGAGCGGTGTGGCGAGCAGCAGGTCGAGGGTGCGCCCGACCGCGCCCTCGCTCGAGTTCTCCACTGGAACGACGGCGAACTGCGCCGCGCCGGACTCGCAGCGGCGGAAAGCTTCGTCGACCGACCCCGACGAGACGGCTTCCACCGCGGCGCCGAAATGCTTGCGCACCGCCTGCTCGCTGAACGTTCCCTCGGGTCCGAGATAAGAGACGCGGATCGCCTCTTCCAGGCTGCGGCAGGCGGAGATGATTTCGCGGAACACCGCGATCACGCGCTCTTTTGGCAGGACCTTGGAGGAAATTCGTCGAAGGATTGCCGCCTCGCGCTCCGGACGGTACGCCGGCCCGCCCTTCTTCAGCTTGCCGATCTCCGCGGCCAGGCCAGCACGCCGGTCGAGCAGCTTCGCCAGCTCGTCGTCCAGTGCGTCGATTTCGCGCCGTCGCTTGTCGATATCAGACATCAGCCGGCAGATAGCGCACCGTGAGGACCCCGTGCAGGGCCTCCAGCTCGGCGATCACCTCGGCCGGTACGGCCGTATCGGTGTCGACCAGCGTGTACGCCATCTCTCCCTTGGACTTGTTCAGCATGTTGTGGATGTTGATTTTGCGCTTTCCCAGCGTATGCGACATGCGCCCCAGCATGTCGGGAACGTTGGCGTTGGCGATCGCCAGCCGGTAGGGCGCTTCGCGCGTCATCGCCGCGTCCGGGAAGTTCACCGCATTCTGCAGGTTGCCGTGCTCGAGGTAGTCGCGCAACTCGTCGACCACCATCACCGCGGAGTTGTCCTCCGCCTCGCCGGTCGAGGCGCCGAGGTGCGGCAGGGCGATGACGCCCGGCTCGCCGAGCAGCTCGGCGCTGGGAAAGTCGGTGACGTACCACTTCAGCTTGCCGGCGGCGAGGCCCTTCAGCACCGCCTCTTCGGCGACCACGCCCTCGCGCGAGAAGTTGAGCAGCACGGCGCCGTTGCGCATCAGCTCCAGGTTCTTCGCGTTGATGGTGTGCCTGGTCTTCTCCACCAGCGGGATATGCAGCGTCACGAAATGGCTCGCCTTGAGGATCTCGTCCACCGAGGACGCCCGCTTCACCTGCGAAGGCAGGCTCCACGCCGCCTCCACCGTGATGTGCGGGTCGAAGCCCAGCACGTTCATGCCGAGGCGGATCGCCGCATCGGCGACCAGGCTGCCGATCTTGCCCAGGCCG
>Ga0137410_10003345_pt1 | contig 10855 bp, 7 predicted proteins | sample CZODoug1_16funga_FD_108878 | JGI IMG/M metagenome (GOLD analysis project Ga0137410, IMG submission 108878) | Vadose zone soil fungal communities from Angelo Coast Range Reserve, California, USA - CZODoug1_16fungal (Illumina Assembly) | ecosystem: Environmental > Terrestrial > Soil > Vadose zone... | reverse complement strand
TTCATTCCCAGGAATGATGCGCGCCGAGAGGATCACCGTGTCCCGCTCATCGAGCGTGAGCAGTCGGTGCGTATCCACCGCGATGCGCGAAAGCGACGACATCGGCTCAGCTTGGCTTCCACTCACCAGGACCACCAGTTTTTCCGGCGGATAAGACCCAATATCCTGCGTCCGCACGACCAACCCGTCCGGAATGCTCAACCGGTTCATGCCGTGCGCGATCTCGACGTTGTCCACCATGCTGCGCCCAACGAAGCCGACCTTGCGGCCCGCGGCCGCCGCAATGTTCACGATCTGCTGGATGCGCGGGATCGACGAGGCGAAGCACGATACGAGGACCTTGCGCGTCGCCGCCCGCGTCAGTTCCTCAATGCGGGGCCGGACCATCCGCTCCGAAGGTGTATAGCCGGGACGCTCGACATTCGTGCTGTCGCTGAACAGCGCCAGCACGCCCTCGGCTCCGTACTGCGCGAATGTGTGCAGGTCAAACGGCTGCCCATCGATCGGCGTGAGGTCCATCTTGAAGTCGCCGGTGTGAATCACGATTCCCACAGGCGTGCGAATTGCAAGCGCCACGCAGTCAATCGTGCTGTGCGTCACGCTGATGAACTCGACTTCGAAAGGTCCAACTTCGAGCTTGCGACCCGGAATCACTTCGCGCAGGTCCGCCTTTTCGAGCAACCCGTGTTCTTCCAAACGCTTGTGCACCAAGGCGAGCGTAAATCGCGTCCCATAGATGGGCGCGTTCAGGTCGCGTAAAATGTAGGGCAGCGCCCCAATGTGGTCTTCATGCCCGTGCGTCAGCAGGATAGCCCGAAGGTGCTGCCGGTTCTGCTTCAAGTAGGTGATATCCGGAATCACGATATCGACGCCGAGAAGCTCCGCCTCGGGAAACATCATCCCCGCGTCGATCAAAATCATGTCATCGCCCGTGCGCAGCACGAGCATGTTCATTCCAAACTCGCCCAGTCCGCCCAGGGGAATTGCCCAGAGAGAGGGTTTCATCTATGCAGCTCGTGTCCTCGTGCGAGACTAACAATCGTATCATAAGGCCAGGCGGGAAATTGATCGAGCAGGGAAGCGAGTGGTGGGCCGTGCAACATTGTGATCAACGGAAAGGGGGGAGCATTCTCGGCGGCATTGACTGACGATCTCGATGAAAGTAACAGGCCTGATAATATCCATTTGGAATGAATAAGGCTGTTGTTGTTGAAGTGGACTCCCTACTTTGCGTAGCTTTGCATAAGACCCAGATACAAGCGCAGATCGAGTACTGCGTCCCAAGTGGCCCAAAGGTCGTAACGGAGTTGCTTCGTGCGTCGGGACAAATTGTCCGATGCCAAAGATAGCAGTTAAATTGTACAGGGCCAATGGTCAGCCGCACTGCGGGTAATGTAAATCGACTCAAAGAGGATCTAGATGAGACAGAAGCCTTCGTGGAGATTTGGTCGGGCGCATTTTGTCCTTGGCGGCGCAATCACGCTCGCAGTTGTCTTGGGACCATGGACCCGTGCCCAGGGTCCCACGGGCAATCCATCTCACCTCCCCTTTGACTGGAGTCACAGGCACCTGGTGTTTTCACGGCCGAATTCCTTCTGGAAAGCGTGGGAGCTCCAGAACGAACCCCGTTATTTTTACCAGTGGGGGCGGCAGAACGGATGGGCCCTGCGGTCAGCCAATTCACACCTATGGAGCCATGAGCGTGATCGAGACCGTGATAAGGAGGATGATGGCGACGGTGGGTCCGCTCCAGTCAATAATTCGGCGCGCCAGGATTGGGCGATGTCTTTGGGCGCCAACGGTACAGTTGGGGCGGGACAGTTTCCAGCGAAATTTTCGTTCGACATCACTGCTGCCCCAAGCTGCACGGCAGATTACGTGGCCTTCACTACGAGTCTAGCTGGGTCTGCCACGGTGCCAAGTATCGTTGGATTCGATAACCTCTATTCGACACAGCCTGCCGCGGGTGGTTTCTGTAACAATGCGGGGCCTTCGGTCAAATGGGCCTATAATACGAATCCCGCGGGCGACATCACTGGTACAACTCTAACTTCTCCCGCCCTCTCCCTTGACGGGACGAAAATCGCGTTCGTAGAATCAAGAGCCAATGCGAACGGTGGGTCGATCCTCCACATTTTGAAGTGGAAGCCTGGTGCTGGAGTCGCTGTCCAGGGGACCATCGGCGCTCCAGCAACACCGGATACGCTCATGGCGGCCGGCATGGCTTGGAACACAGCCAATTGCCCGGCGGCCAATTCCTGCACCGCGGATATAATTTTTAACGGGGCGCAGCCGGACACGGTCTCGGCGCCCTACTACGATTACGCGTCCGATGTCCTGTACGCTGGTGACGATAACGGCGTACTCCATAAGTTCACCGGCGTATTTCTGGGGACGCCGGCCGAGGTGACCACGGGCGGATGGCCGGTCACGGTGAATGCGACCGCCATTTTGACTGGCCCGGTTTTGGATTTCACGTCGAAGAATATTTTCGTGGGCGACAATACTGGTCGCCTCAGCTTTGTCAGGGAAGTAGGGAGCACATTAGGAATGTGCGCTTTGGGCAGCCCGCCCTGCCTCGGTTCAGTCAGCCAGGCGCTGACCGGTTCCATTGTTGACTCCCCCATCGTCGATGCGTCCACCGGTCGAGTGCTTGTATTCGATGGCACTGAAACCAGTGGAAACGATGGGTCTATGTTTCAATTCGACACGGCGTTGACCACGTTGTCGAAAGTTACCGTCAAGATCGGCGGCAATCAAGGTGTTACGCCCACAGCCGCCGATGTCCTTCATTCCGGGGCATTCGACGACGCCTACTTTTCGGTGGGTCCGGCTTCAGGCCATCTGTATACATGCGGGAAGGATGTAGGTTTCAACAACAGGCCGGCGATTTATCAATTCTCATTCGATGCTGCGGGGGTGTTACAAACGGCCGGAATCCCTCTGCCCCTGAAAAATCTGACCACCAATTTCAGTTTAATCGGCGATGCATGTTCTCCGGTCACGGAGGTCAAGAACGGGGCAACGGACCGAATTTTCTTTAGCTTCGCAACGAATGCCAACCCTCCATCCGGAGGAGGAACCGCCACCGGTTGCACAGCCGGCCAAGGCTGTATCGCTTCAATTGTCTTGGGGGGTGCATGGCCTCCCGCGGCGACCACCGCTGGAATTGCTGCACCTTTCTTCCTTACTGGTGTCCAGACCGGCTATGGTGGGACGAGCGGCATCGTGGTTGATAATGTTGGCGCCGGCTTACAAGAATCGAACATCTATTACACGTATCGGAGTAATTCCACCGCGGCGGTCACCTGCAATGGTACGACCGGTGTCGGATGCGCCGTGAAGGTGACGCAATCGGCGTTGCAATAATGCGTCAAAGAGACTCCTTAGGGAAGAGCTGGAAGAGAAACGGTATAGCGGAAAGCCGGTAGCTCAATTTCCAAAAATCGGAATTATCGAAAACACATCCGCCACTGAGAAGCGCGAAGCGTCCTGAGTCACATAGATTTTTCCTATGTGCTCAAATCACTCCCCGCCACCAGCAAACAACCGCCCGATCGCCACCAGCACAACCGCGCCCAGCGTCGCCGCCGCAATACTGTAGAGAACACCGCCGCCGAATATCCCGAGCTTCGTGAAAATCCATCCTCCCAGAACTGCCCCGATCAATCCGAGTATGACATTCGCTATGCATCCAAATCCCCGGCCGCGCGAAACCTTCCCCGCAAGCCAGCCTGCAATGAGGCCGACGAACAGCCATCCAATCACGGAACGTGGCACGGTGAAATAGAAGAAGTGCATCGAGTGCTCCCTCCTAAGCTGGTTCCTGCTGCGTCATGCAGTGTATCGTACCCAGACCGAGAACCAGATCGAGACATCCAATTCCGATAATTGTGCGGCCCGGAAACAAATCAACAAGCTTAGTGAGGGCCACGGCGTCATTCGGATCGTTAAATGTCGGTACGAGCACAATCTGGTTCGCGATATAAAAATTAGCGTAGCTCGCGGGAAGCCGTTGCCCATCGAAATACACGGGCGCGGGCATGGGCAATGTTTCAACGCGCAGCATGTGGCCGTCCTGATCTTTCATTTCGCGAAGCAGCGCAAGATTTTCTTGCAACGGCGGGTAATTTGCTTCGGTCGGATCGCTTTCAACAACGGTAACCACCGTCGCGGGATCCACAAAGCGCGCCAGATCGTCCACGTGCCCGTGCGTGTCGTCTCCCGCGATCCCGTTCTTGAGCCACAGAACGTGCGTCACGCCAAGATAGTCCCGAAAGATTTCTTCCAGCTCCTCGCGTGAAACTTCTGGATTCCGGGCTTGCACCGGACTGAGCAGGCATTCTTCCGTCGTGAGCAGCGTGCCGCATCCGTTTACGTCGATGCTGCCTCCCTCGAGCACCACGCGCCGCCGCCGAAACTCGGGACGCCACTGCTTCCACTTGAGCTTCGCAGCGAGCCGGTCGTTCGCAGCGTCATCCTTCTTCCAATCGTCATACTTGGCCCATGCATTGAAATGCCAATTCGTAACCGCACGATCGCCTTTCTCATTGCGCACAAAAATCGGCCCGAAATCCCGAATCCATCCGCGATTGGTAGGAACGTGAAAGAAATCCACCGCCGAAAGATTCGCGCCTGCCTTTTTCAGCATGGGGCGAACGGAGCGCTCGGTGCCCGCGTCCGCAACGAGCATCCGCACGCGTTCCGCCTGCGACAGGTGCCGCACAATATCCGCATAGACCCACGGAATCGGCGCGAATTTCCCAGGCCAGTCTGTTTTTTCATGGGGCCAAGCGAGCCAGGTGGCCGCGTGCGGCTCCCACTCCGCTGGCATCCGGTAGCCGAGCCCAACGGGTGCGGGCTTCACTCGTGCCACCGATTCAAAATAGGCGCGTATGCATCAATGCGTCGATCCCGCAGGAACGGCCAATTGCGGCGCACCTCTTCGACGCGCTTCGGATCGCACTCCGCCAGCAGGATTTCTTCCTTGTCCGCGGAAGCTTCGGCGAGAATCTGCCCGAACGGATCACAAACGAACGAATGCCCCCAGAATTCAAGACCGCTTTCGGGTGTCCCTTCGAAGCCGACGCGATTTACGGCGGCTACGAAAACGCCGTTCGCGATCGCATGCGAACGCTGAATGGTCCGCCACGCATCCAGTTGCGCCGCGCCGAATTCCTGTTTCTCCGATGGATGCCAGCCAATCGCCGTCGGGTAAAAAAGAATGTTCGCCCCGCCCAGGCTTGAGAGGCGCGCCCCCTCCGGATACCACTGGTCCCAGCACACCAGCACGCCGATGCGCGCGAATCGCGTATCGAAATTCGGAAAGCCCAGGTCTCCCGGCGTGAAATAAAATTTTTCGTAATAGAGCGGATCGTCGGGGATATGCATCTTGCGATATTTGCCGAGAAGTGCGCCGCCCGCGTCAATCGCAACGGCTGTATTGTGATAAATTCCAGCTGCCCTTCGCTCGAAGAGCGATCCGATGATGACGACATTCAAGCTGTGCGCGAGTTTCGACAGCGCCTCCGTGGAAGGCCCCGGAATCGCTTCCGCCAGCTCAAACAGGTCCGCATTTTCTTCCCGGCAAAAATATTGCGAACGAAACAATTCCTGCAGGCAAATGATTTGCGCCCCCCGCTTCGCGGCCTCTTGAATGCGCGCCTCGGCCTTGGCAAAATTCTCCCTCGAATCGAGGGAGCAACTCATCTGGATCAAGCCTACTGCGAATTTTTCAGCCATCGACGAATCATAGCATCATCTTTTTGATTTTGACGCGCAGACGTTTCTCAGCAGCGGCGATTTTAGGTGAGAACAATCAAAGGAGGGCCCCTGAGATCTCAAATCTGAAATTCCAAATTAGGCGGAAATGCGATGTTGGACGCATCCCATAAGTACTGCCGAAGCCACGCCGGACAATCCACAGTTCCTTATTGATGCTCCACCACAGTGATGCTCGCCGGAGTGCCCGCGGACTCGTCAATGAAGAACAATTTGGTTCCGTTGGTGATCGCCACACTGTTCGGGCCGATGTTGCCGGTCCCCGGCCCCTTGGCGTTGTCGATCGTTACGCTGCCGCTGACGGACGTGGTTGCCAGCAGGCCGGGGGCGGGTCCGCTGCTGAATTTCGTTCCGCTCAGCGCGCCCGCGTTGCTAATGCCCAGAACCCCGGCCGGATTCGTGGTGGTTTCGTCACCAGAATCAAATTCGTCGCCGAAGAAGTAGTTCCCCGCCAGAGAGCCGGTCATGATGTTGTTGCTCGCTCCCGGCTCGACAACCCCGGAGCCTGTGACCGTGTCCGTGCCGCAAGAGAACGCATTGAGTGTTGCCGTATTCGCCGCGGGTTTCGCCAGGTACAGAACGGGTGGTTTCGTGAGACCGGTCCCTGTCAGTACGACTCGCCCGAACGTTGCTCCAACCGAGTAGCTCTCGTTTGCCACTGTCGTGGTCGTCGCCCCACCCTGCGTGTTGTACTCGAAGATCGTCCCCGTTACATTAACACCGTTGAAGCTGAGCAGCCACAGACTCACGTCGCCGCGCGTTGCAAAGTTGACCGGTGTCGATCCTCCTGCCTGGTGAATGATGAAATTCCCCGAGAGTGAGCTGGAACTAAACCCTGTTCCCGACACGACGGCTCGGCCACTGTAGCTGAAGTAAGGAGGGCAGCCCCCAATGCAAAGAGGCGGCGGATCAATGCCTACCAGAAAGAATTCGTTGGGATTTACGATGTACACCGCTGCTTGAGTCTGCGTAATGAAACCCGGCCAATTGGCGTTCTTGGGCGTGAAAGTAAAGAGTGCTCGACCTGTTTTGGCAGACACCGATGCGATGGATCCGGTGCTGCCCTGTACGTCGGTCTGAAGCGTGCCTCCCTCGTCCGAGTCGAATTCGCTGCTGGTGATCGCGCCGCTGGCAGGATTGAGAACGAATCCGCCAACTACAGAAGCGTCAGTCCCGCCTACACCGAATGCGTAATTTGGCTGAAGGCGGCTGGTGTCCCCGCTCGCAAATGCCATGGGATCCTGACGGCGCAACGGCCCGGAAACCCGCGCGGGAGTCCCCACCACAATGCCGATCTGGTCGTCGTACTCGGTAATTCGCCCCGCGGTCGCAACACCGCCACTCACCTCGCCCAGCGCGAATCGAAAAATGCGGGTACTTCCGTCAGAGGTATACAACGATAAGCAACCAACATCTCCCACCCCCGCCGGATCCGCGCCCACGGTGTAGAAACCCCCACCCGCGCTCGTCGGAATCACCGTGAGGCTCTCCGGGAGGCCTCCATTGAAATCCATGTTCCCCGCCACGCCCCCGCCCAGATCCGTGAAGTGTCCTTTCCCGTCAGCCGCAAAACTGGCTCCCATTTCTGCCTGCCCCTGCGCGAAGAACGTGTACTGCCCGCTCAACAACGATTCGAGCCCTGTCGGTGTTCCGGTACAACTGCTCACTGTCCCGCTGATAATCCCAAATGTACCGGCGTCAGCTCTCGTCAAATCCCGGACAGAAGTAGCCGCAATATTCACCGTATTCGGAAACGCCAACGGGGCCGCGGGAGGATTGTACACAACGGTCGTGCTCGTGGTTGTGCCCAGCATTCCGCAGCTGGCGTCGCAAGTCAAACCACCATTCTCCGACAATCCCCAGATCACGCCACTGTTGCTCGGATCGTTGGTCACCACCGCTTTGAAAGTGATCGGACCGCTTCCCGCCGTCACGTCGTTCACTTTGTTCGAAATGGTCACGGTAGTCTCGACGATCGTGAAGTTGTCCTGGTCAAACTTGGTAGCGTCGCTGATGGATGTCGCCTTGATAATTGGCGTGTCGAATACACCCCCAAAGGGACTAGTCGGCGGGGTGTAGGTGACGCTCGTGGCTGTTGCATTGCTGATCAAGCCGCAGCCGATCGGACAGGTTGTTCCGTCGATTTCCATCAGCGTCCAGGTGACACCCTTGTTTGGCGGATCGTTTTGCACCGTGGCGTTGAATGTAATCGTGCCGTTGTTCGTGAGCGCAGTCGTCACCTTATTCGTGATCGTCACGGAGATTGCCGGCCCGGTGATGGTGAATCCGTCTGCGTCGGACTTCGTTGCGTCCTTCACCGACGTTGCCGTAATCGTCGGCGCACCGGTTGGCGCGGTCGCGGGAGGGGTATAAGTCACGCTAGTGGAAGTCGCTCCGCTCAACGAGCCGCAAGTCGGCGAACAGTCTGTACCGCCAGCCTTCAAACTCCAGGTGACGCCCGAATTTGTGGAGTCATACTGTACAGTTGCGTTCAGCGTCGTGGCCGCAGCCCCGGCAGCGATGGTGGAGATCTTGTTGGTAATTGTTACAGAAATTGGAGTCGTCCCTGAGCCGTACCCGCTGCCGCAACCGATCGCCAGGAGAACGCTGGTAAAGGCTGCAACGAACAAGAGCTTGCCAACCGCCGAGGCATAGTTCCGTGAACTCATGCGCATGGTGAGACCTCTCCGCTGAATTTAGTGCCGCTGACTTTCCACACCCCTCAAACAGGGACCCACAACTACCAACCAATGCCGATTCGAGTCGGAGAATCGTCATCCGCTCGGAACACATCGTCGAAATGGCCGGCGCAGGACGCAGAATGAACGTCACAGCGCTGAAAATCGGACACGGGTTGGACTTCTACGTTTCCCTTTGAGATGTTGGGCCTGCATTTGAGGTTGTCTGACGTTCCAATAAAAAATGAGCCGGGTCTTCCTTTTTGGTAACAAAAAGGCGATGTCGTATTGCGATCCCGTCTGTTACTGAAATATGACGGCTTTGTTAATGAATCATTACAAGGGGAAGGAAAGCCAAACGGGATGGTTGTGTTTCGCAACCGTGGACCGAGCGGCTGAAACGCCAGTTACTTTCTCAATACCGTAGGGATATCCGCTCTGGTGTCTCAATATCCACGCTATTCGGCATTCAAAAAAGAAATGTGGGCTGCGGGGATCGAATTCTTCAGTCGTCTTCGCCGATCATGATGGCGGCCGCCAGCACGGTGGTCCACAACCCGCGCTTATCTCCAACCGCAGATTGCGTGATATTCATCGTGCGCACAATCTTGTTGGAAATCCGGTAGACCTCTTTTTTTTCGTCCCACGAAAGATCGGGGTCGAACTCCACGTTCAGCGTAGTGGCCAGCATCTCGGCCGCCAGCTCTTCGGTGTATTCTCCGGCGACCTCCTCGGTTTCGCCGAACGAGTGATGCTCGGACAGGTATCCGTACATCGACTTGTCGGCCGGAAGCGCCAGCCCAATCCCCGCGGCGATCAGCCGGTGCGCCTCCCGCGTCGAATTTTCGCTGATGACGGTGAATGCGACCTGTCCCGGGTGGATATGCTTCAGACCCTCGCTGCGCGAAATCAGTTTGCTGTTAGGAGGAAAAATGGAGGACACGCGAACAATGTTGCATGCCGCGATTCCCGCGCTGCGCAAAGCAAGCTCAAAACTCGAGAGCCGCTCCCGATGCTTTCCGACGCCTTTTGTGAGGAAAATCTTTTTCGCAACAAACGCCATGAGCGGTGCCGGAGTGCGGTGCCTCCTAAGTCTTGCCCGAGACTCGCGTGAAAACTTTTACGCGTGCGGAAAAGTAACAAGAACACCGCACGGTGTCAATCAATTTCCCGGCCTCGCGCGGATTGCGTGTATTGGTTTCATCAACAGGTGAGTGCTGCGCGGATGTTTCACGCGGTCAATCTACCTGGAAAAGCTTGAGGAACAGCTCCAGGGTGGGAGAAAGCGCAGTCAGGGCTCGCAAATCCTTTTGTGTGAAATCGGGTCCCGCACTCTTTGCGGAGTGGCCCTTGCGCGATATTTGAATGACTCCTATGACTTTCGTTCCATCAACGATGGGGGCGCTCATCATCTTGTGGATCGACTCCCCTTCACGGCGGCCGAGCGGCACTCCCTCGAACACGCTCGCATGCCGAGACGTATTGAAAGTGTTTGTAAGTTCCGCCTTGCGTTCCCGCACGGTCCGCGCCGCGAGGGCGTTCGTGCTGCTCAGGGGGATGCTCCCAACCACGGACAGTTTTTCGGGAATCACGAACTTGAGGATTTTATTTTTCTGACTCACTATAAGAATCGCCACCTCGTCCGGGTCCACGTCGAACATTCTTCCCAACGCCTCAGCCATCCGCGCAAGTTCCTCCGTGGCCGGCGGATGCCCCGCATGAACAATGGTGTCCAGCAGCGATTCCAGATCAACCACTTGTTTTTCGCTCATCAATATTCTCCGGCGCCGATTCCTTCGCTGCCATTATATCCAAAACGAATCTCCCAAATCCCGCGAAATTGCGGCGTGTGCCGTCTTGATATGTTGCCGCGAATTACCTATACTGGTGTTTCTCACTGAGTTGGAGCCGGGATGCCCGCGACTGAAGTCGACTTAAGGAATTACCTCCCCTTTCCACTTAGCAACTTACAGTTCCTTCGGGTGCGGGCCCTACGCGCCGTCGCCATAGCACCGGCTTCCCGCTCGCCGCGCTGCTTTGGCGGGCGAGTGGCGCGTCGGCGACTGGGAGCCCGCCTGAACCTAGGGAGATTGTGCCTTTGATATCGCCAAATGGGCCGCGACTTGCCGAACCACCTTCAGCAAGTCATCACACTCCTGCCCGGAAAATAAATTCAGGAGTCGCAAGATGAAGGAATCAGCGGGGTCGCCGCCGCACGCGGTCGTCAGCAATCGCTTAACGGCCCTTTGGGCCAGCGTGATCGGCAAAAAAGTCGTCATGGCTGTTACGGGCGCGGTCCTGATCCTCTTCGTCATCGCTCACATGGTGGGCAATCTCAAGATCTTTTCCGGCCAGGAAGAAATCAACGCCTACTCGCGATTTTTGCGGGAAGTAGG
>Ga0137410_10003343_pt1 | contig 10862 bp, 11 predicted proteins | sample CZODoug1_16funga_FD_108878 | JGI IMG/M metagenome (GOLD analysis project Ga0137410, IMG submission 108878) | Vadose zone soil fungal communities from Angelo Coast Range Reserve, California, USA - CZODoug1_16fungal (Illumina Assembly) | ecosystem: Environmental > Terrestrial > Soil > Vadose zone... | reverse complement strand
GATGATTGCACCCTCTATCACGGCGTGACGCTGGGCGGCACCACCTGGAACAAGGGCAAGCGGCACCCGACCCTGGGCAAGGGCGTCGTGATCGGTGCCGGCGCGAAGGTGCTCGGACCGATCGCCGTCGGCGACGCGGCGCGGATCGGCTCCAACGCCGTCGTGGTGAAGGACGTACCGCCGGGCGCGACCGCGGTCGGGATTCCGGCGCGCATCATCGTCGATGAGCAGGACAAGACACGCGAGGAAAAAGCCGCAAAGCTGGGGTTCTCGGCCTATGCCGTCACCGCGAAAGCGGAAGACGATCCGTTCGCCAAGGCGGTGGAGGGCCTGCTCGATCACTGCGTCGACCTTGACGGGCGTATCGAGTTGATTCTCAAAGAAATAGAGTCTCTGAAGGCGGAGAAGGAAAGCGCCCTTTCTGCCACCCGTTGGGGCGACCGCAAGGTCGCAGGGAAGTAATAGTTGACTGATTTTGTCGGGTTCAGTATAGTTGATCAGTTTTCTCGGGTATTAAACCTCGGACTATCAGAAGTGGCGGAGCGCCTATGAGACTCACCACCAAGGGAAGATTTGCGGTGACCGCGATGCTCGATCTCGCCATGCACGGCGGCAAGCGTCCGGTTACGCTCGCCGGCATCAGTCAGCGGCAGAGCATTTCGCTTTCGTACCTGGAGCAGTTGTTCGGCAAGCTGCGGCGCCACACGCTGGTCGACAGCGTGCGCGGCCCCGGCGGCGGCTACACGCTGGCGCGCGATCTGGAGAAGGTCTCCGTCGCCGACATCATCACCGCGGTGGACGAGCCGCTCGACGCGACGCAGTGCGGTGGCAAGGAGAACTGCAAGGACGAGCAGCGCTGCATGACCCACGACCTGTGGTCGACGCTCAACGACAAGATGTACGAATACCTGGATTCGGTGAAGCTTTCCGATCTCGTCGCGCAGCAGGCGGCGCGCAAGGAAGGCGTGAACGTCCTCCAGGACAGACGCGGCAAGGAAGCCGTGGTCGCCTGACGGAAGGAGCCAGAAAGCAATGAAGTTTCCGATCTACCTCGACTATTCGGCGACGACGCCGGTCGATCCGCGCGTCGCGCAGAAGATGATCCCCTATCTCACCGAGCACTTCGGCAACGCGGCGAGCCGGTCGCACGCCTACGGCTGGGAAGCGGAGAAGGCGGTCGACGAGGCGCGCGAGCACGTCGCGGCGCTGCTGAACGCCGATCCGAAGGAGATCATCTGGACCTCCGGCGCAACCGAAGGCAACAACCTCGCGATCAAGGGCGCGGCGAACTTCTACAAGAGCAAGGGCAAGCACATCGTCACCCAGAAGACCGAGCACAAGGCGACGCTCGACACGGTGCGTGAGCTCGAGCGCCAGGGGTTCGAGGCGACCTACCTTGATCCGGAGACGAACGGCATCGTCGACCTCGAGAAATTCAAGGCGGCGATCCGTCCCGACACCATCCTCGTCTCCATCATGATGGTGAACAACGAGATCGGCGTGATCCAGCCAATCGCCGAGATCGGCGAGATCTGCCGCGCCAAGGGCATCATCTTCCACTGCGACGCGGTGCAGGCGGCCGGCAAGATCGAGATCGACCTCGCGAAGCTGAAGGTCGATCTCCTGACGGTGACCGCGCACAAGGTCTACGGACCCAAGGGCATCGGCGCGCTGTACGTGCGCAGGAAGCCGCGCGTGCGCATCGAGGCGCAGATCCACGGCGGCGGCCACGAACGCGGATTCCGGTCGGGAACGCTCGCCACGCACCAGATCGTCGGCATGGGCGAGGCCTTCCGGCTGGCGAAGCTCGAGATGGCGACCGAGAACGAACGCATCCGGCGCTTCCGCGACAAGCTGCTGGCGGGCTTCAAGGACATGGAAGAGGTCTACGTCAACGGCGACATGGAGCACCGTGTCCCGGGCAACCTCAACATCAGCTTCAATTTCGTCGAGGGCGAGTCGTTGATCATGGCGATCAAGGACATCGCGGTGTCCTCGGGCTCGGCGTGCACATCGGCGAGCCTCGAGCCTTCGTACGTCCTGCGGGCGCTGGGGCGCTCGGACGAGCTCGCGCACAGCTCGATCAGGTTTACGATCGGCCGTTTCACCACCGAGGAGGAGATCGACTACGCGGTCAAGCTCCTGCGCGCGAAGATCGGCAAGCTGCGTGAGCTGTCTCCCTTGTGGGAGATGTACAAAGAAGGCGTGGACTTGAATACCGTGCAGTGGGCGGCACATTAGGAGTCAGACATGGCATACAGCGACAAGGTACTGGATCATTACGAGAACCCGCGCAACGTCGGCTCGTTCGAGAAGGGCGACGATCACATCGGCACCGGCATGGTCGGCGCGCCGGCGTGCGGCGATGTGATGAAATTGCAGATCAAGGTCAACGACGCCGGGATCATCGAGGATGCCCGCTTCAAGACCTACGGCTGCGGCTCGGCAATCGCGTCCTCGTCGCTCGTCACCGAATGGGTGAAGGGCAAGACCCTCGACCAGGCCGGGACGATCAAGAACACCCAGATCGCCGCGGAGCTAGCGTTGCCACCGGTGAAGATTCACTGCTCGATCCTCGCCGAAGACGCGATCAAGGCGGCGATCGAGGACTACCGCAAGAAGCACGGGCTTGCACAGCCTGCGGAGAAGCAGGCCAAGGCGGCCTGAGCCGGACAAGGACATGATCACTCTCACAGAACGCGCCGCGACGCACGTTTCCAGCTTCCTTGCCAAGCGCGGCAAGGGGGTGGGGCTGCGCCTGGGCGTACGCACCTCGGGGTGCTCGGGCATGGCCTACAAGCTCGAGTACGCCGACGCGGTCAACCCGGGCGATCTCACGTTCGAGAGCCACGGCGTGAAGGTGGTCGTCGATCCCAAGAGCCTGACCTATCTCGACGGCACCGAGCTCGACTTCGCGCGCGAGGGCCTGAACGAGGGATTCAAGTTCAACAATCCCAACGTCAAGGACGAGTGCGGCTGCGGCGAAAGCTTCAACGTCTGACTTCCGCGCCATAACGACGACACACAAGGGGCCGCGGGCCCCTTTTTTCTATCCTCGCGGACATGGACCTAGACCAGAACCACTTCCAGATCTTCGGCGTGCCGGCGCGGTTCGACGTGGATCTTGAAACCCTGGAGACCCGCTATCGTGAGCTGCAGCGCGAGGTTCACCCGGACCGCTTTGCGCGCGCCTCGCAGGCGGAGCAGCGCGTGTCGATGCAGCTCGCGACGCGCGTGAACGAGGCGTACCAGACGCTCAAGTCGCCTCTTACGCGCGCCGGATACCTGCTCACGCTGCAAGGCGTCGATCCGGAGTTCGAAACCAACACGGCGATGCCTGCGGAATTCCTGGCCGACCAGATGGAAAAGCGCGAGCTGCTCGAACAAGCCGTCACGGTGAGCGACTGGCAGCGGGTGATCGCGCTCTCCTCCGACCTGCGCCTCGAGCAGGACACGCTGCTCGGGAGAATCGAGAGGCAGCTCGAGGCTCAGGGCTGGAACGAAGCGTCGCAGACCCTGCGGCAGCTCAAGTTCCTCGAAAAATTCGGCGAGGAGATCGGCGCCGCGGAAGAGAAGATGGATTCCTGATGGCGCTGCTGCAGATCTCCGAACCGGATCAGTCGCCCGCGCCCCACGAGCGGCGGCTGGCGGTCGGCATCGACCTCGGCACGACGAACTCGCTCGTCGCGACCGTGCGCAACGGCATCGCCGTCGTCCTGAACGACCACGACGGGCACGGGTTGCTGCCGTCGATCGTTCGCTATTTCCACGACGGGCGAACGGTGGTCGGGCGCGAGGCGGAGCGGGATCAGGCTCGCGATCCCAGGAACACCATCGTGTCGGTGAAGCGCTTCATGGGCCGGGGGCTCAAGGACGTGTCGCACGCGGAGAACAGCCCCTACGATTTCGTCGACTCCCCCGGGATGGTGCAACTGCGCACCGCGGCCGGCGTGAAGAGCCCGGTCGAGGTCTCGGCGGACATACTCAAGGCCTTGCGCGCGCGCGCCGAGGAGTCGCTTGCCGGGGAATTGTCCGGTGCCGTGATCACCGTCCCGGCGTATTTCGACGACGCGCAGCGCCAGGCGACCAAGGACGCGGGCAAGGTCGCCGGCCTGAACGTGCTGCGCCTTCTCAACGAGCCCACCGCGGCGGCGATCGCCTACGGCCTGGACAACGCCGTCGAGGGCGTCTACGCGGTGTACGACCTCGGCGGGGGGACGTTCGACATCTCGATCCTCAAGCTCTCGAAGGGCGTGTTCGAGGTGATGGCGACGAACGGCGACGCGGCGCTCGGCGGAGACGACTTCGACCAGCGGCTGTTCTGCTGGGTCATTGAGCGCGCGAAGCTCGCGCCGCTCTCTCCGGAAGATACGCGCCTGCTGCTCGTGAAATCGCGCGCCGCCAAGGAGTTTCTCACAGCCCACGCCGAGACGCGCGTCACGGCGACGCTGGCAAGCGGCGAGCAGGTCGATGTGGGCGTGACGCAGAAGGAATTCCAGGAGATGACGGGGCCGCTGGTGGCCAAGACGCTCGCGCCGACGCGCAAGGCGCTGCGCGACGCGAGCCTGGACGTCGCCGACGTCAAGGGAGTCGTCATGGTCGGCGGCGCGACGCGCATGCCGCACGTGCAGCAGGCGGTTGGCGAGCTCTTCCGGCAGGCGCCGCTCAACAATCTCGACCCCGACAAGGTGGTCGCGCTCGGGGCGGCGATCCAGGCGGACGTGCTCGCCGGCAACCGCAGCTCGGGCGAGGACTGGCTGCTGCTCGACGTGATTCCCCTTTCGTTGGGCGTGGAGACCATGGGCGGTCTTGCCGAGAAAGTGATCCCGCGCAACTCGACTCTCCCGGTGGCGCGCGCGCAGGAGTTCACGACCTTCAAGGACGGACAGACCGCGATGAGCATCCATGTAGTCCAGGGAGAGCGCGAGCTCGTCACCGACTGCCGATCGCTCGCGAAATTCGAGCTGCACGGGATTCCCCCGATGGTAGCCGGCGCGGCGCGCATCCGGGTCACCTTCCAGGTCGACGCCGACGGGCTGCTCGCGGTGTCTGCGCGCGAGTCCACCACCGGAGTCCAGGCGGCCATCGCGGTCAAGCCTTCGTACGGCCTGACCGACGCCGAGATCACACAGATGCTCAGGGACTCGCTCGACCATGCCCGCGACGACGTGCAGCTGCGGGTGCTGAAGGAGCAGCAGGTCGAGGGCGAGCGCATGATCGAGGCCGTTGAGAATGCGCTGCGCGAGGACTCCGACCTGGTGTCGCCGGAAGAGCAGGGCGCGGTTCGCGCGGAGCTGGATGCGCTTCGCAAGACGCTCTCGTGCAACGACCACCGCACCATCAGGTCGGCGATCGAGCGCGTGAACCGCGCCACCGAGGGGCTCGCCGGGCGCCGCATGGACCGCGCCGTCAAGCGCGCCCTCGCCGGCAGGAACGTTCAGAGCCTGTAGGGTCCGTGCCGAAGATCGTCGTTCTCCCCCACGAAGAGCTGTGCCCGGAAGGCACGGTCATCGACGCCGAACCCGGCGTTTCGATCTGCGACAGCCTGCTCGAGAACGGCGTCGAGATCGAACACGCTTGCGAGAAATCGTGCGCATGCACCACCTGCCACGTGGTGGTGCGCGAGGGTTTCGGGACGCTCGATCCCTCGGAGGAGCAGGAGGACGACATGCTCGACAAGGCCTGGGGGTTGGAGCCGCAGTCGAGGCTGTCGTGCCAGGCGATCGTCAAGGACGGCGATCTCACCGTCGAGATACCCAAGTACACCATCAACATGGTGAAGGAAGTGAAGTCATGAAATGGACGGACACGCTGGACATCGCGATCGCATTGTCGGAAAAATATCCCGACACGGATCCGCTCACGGTGCGCTTCACCGATCTTTTCGAATGGGTGAGCGAGCTCGAAGGCTTCGACGATGATCCGGAGCGCTGCGGCGAGAAGATCCTGGAGGCGATCCAGATGGCGTGGATCGACGAGGCCGACTAGCTCCGCCTCGCTCGCGTGCGCTTCACAGTCGTTACCCCCGATCCCGCACAGTGGGTGCACGTGCGCGCCTTCGACGAGGTGATCGACGCGATCCAGGCCGGTCTCATCCAGCTCGGACATTCATGCGAGCGCAGCGTGGGAGGGCTCGCCGAGGGGCGCACGGGGATAGTCTTCGGCGCGCATCTCCTGCCTTCCGGGGCGGTCCTTTCGGAAGAGGCGATCCTGTACAACCTCGAGCAAATCGTCGAGGGGTCCATGTGGGTCACGCCGTCCTACCTCGAGATGCTGCGTAACCACCGTGTCTGGGACTACAGCTCGAGGAATGTCGCCGCGCTCGAGGAGGCAGGGGTATTGGAGGCGACCCACGTCCCCCTCGGGTACGCGAAGCTGCTCGAGCGCGTGCCGCGCGCCGAGGAGGACATCGACGTGCTGTTCTACGGCGTGTACAACGAGCGGCGCGTGGCGCCCCTGAGGCGGCTCGCGCAGCGCGGCTGGAAGGTGACCTGGGTGAATGGCGTCTACGGCGAGGAGCGCGACCGGCTCATTGCCCGTGCGCGCATCGTGATCAATCTCCATTTCTACAGCGAATCGCGTCTCGAAGTGGCGCGCTGCTTCTACCTGCTCGCCAACGGGCGCTTCGTCCTGTCCGAGGAGAGTTTCGACGCCTGGGAAACCGGGCTCGCCGGCGGCATCGCCTTCGCTCCCTACGAGTCCATCGAGGAAGCGTGCGTGTGGTACCTGGAGCATCCAGTGGAGCGCGCGGCCATCGCCCAAGCGGGGAGGGATCTCCTCAGGCAACGGCCGCAATCGACGCTGCTCGCGCCGGCGGTCGCGGATCTCGCGGCCCGGCCCTGGCCGTTCTAGCGACGACGGGGTTCGCGCAGCGCCGGGTTCAGCTTGTCGATATCGGCCTGTACCTGCTCGCGGCTGCGCTCGTAAACCAGCTCCCGCCCCTTCACGCTGCCGGCGTACGACAGGCCCATCCGGGTCGGGGTCAGGTCGCACTTGACGTTGTGTATACCCTCGCCGAGCACGATCTCGATGCGGTCGGCCCGTTTGCTGTACACGACCACGTCCAGGGTCTGTCCGGTCTCGGTCACGCGCACCTTGATTCTCTCCGGCTCCATTGCGAACGTCTCCTCGAGCGGCCCGATCCGCCTCCGGGTCGAGGGCCGAGCGGGAATTGTATTCGCAACGGCGTCCCAGCCTATTCCAGGCGGCGAAGGACCTTCTCCACGCATTGCGCGACCGGCGTGGTGCTTGTGCCCGGGTGCTCGGTCTGCCTTGGTATCCCTGCCTCGCTGGATCGATGCCGGTGTCATGGCGCCGCGCTCATTCCGCGGGGTCCAGGCGGGCGGGTGTATCGTGGTGTGGATGCCCCAAAAACTGACCCCCACCGACCTGGCCCGCCTTGACACGGACAGACCGTTCCGCGCCGGGAGCGCCTTGTCCGGCGAGGTGGCGAAACGAACCGGGCTGCGAGCGCGTTTCCACCGTGTGGTGAATCGGGTGTTCTCGGTGGCGACCCGCTGCCCGGCCTGCGACCAGCACAACCCGGCGGACGCGAGGTTCTGCGGGGCGTGCGGAGGCACTTTGCACCTTCCACCGCATCTTGTGTCGTGCCCGCGTTGCGGGGTGGTGGGCCAGGCAACGGCCACCGTGTGTTTCTGGTGCCACGGCCCAATGCAGGGGCGCAGGGCGGACGCGCAGGTTTCCTCGCTGGCTGTTAGAGCGTATGGCTTACTTCGCCGGTCACCTCTGGTGGTAGTCGGCACCGCCGTCGTCGCAGCGATAGCTATCGTCGCTTACATCATTTACGGGCAAGGTCCGTCCGTCGAGGCGCCTCGACCGCAGTCGGCTGCCGCGAGCAGCGAAAGGAGCGTCGGCGTAGCTCCGGTCGAGAGCCCGCAGCCGGCGGAATCACCGGAAGCGAAGACAGCCCGAGCTCCGGTCACGCGCATGCAGCCGATCAGCACGAGGCCAGCAGGCGAGCGGAAGCCGTCTCAGCCGGAAGCCTGTACGGAGGCTGTCGCGGCTCTTGGATTATGCGCACCGAAGGGGAAAGCCGGCGGACCCGCAACCAAGCCTCTCCGAGCGACCGACGTCGGCAAGGCAGGCGGACAGGAGCCGCCTGACCCGACATGCTCGGAGGCGGCCGGGGCCCTTGGGTTGTGCACGCCGAAACCACACTGAGGAGGAAGTGACATGGTCGGGAAATTCAGGGGTACCTTGATGGCGGCGGTGCTTTGCCTTCACGGCGGGGCCGCCGTGGCGGCGGCCGACTACAAGATCGTGACGGCCAACGAAAAGGGCACTTACTTTGCGATCGGCGCCGATCTCGCGAAGTTCGTGGCGCCCGATGCGACGATCAGCCTGGAGGTCCTGCCCACGGCCGGCTCGGCGGCAAACATCAAGCATCTTCGCTACGACCCGGGCGTGAAATTCGCGATCGTGCAGGCCGACGTTTACCAGGCTTTCCTGGACAGGGCCGCCGGAGGCAGCAAGGAAGCCAGCACCATCATGCGTCCGCTGCGCGTGATCCTGCCTCTCTACAACACCGAGATTCACTACATCGTCAGGGCCGACTCGCCGCTGAACTCCATCCACGACATCAGGAACGCGAAGATCAACGGAGGCGTCCTGGGCAGCGGCGCCGCGTTGATCACGCATACCCTTTACCGGATGATGTTCGACGCTCCCATTCCGGAAGCGAACGACAGCTTCCTGACGAACGAGGAAGCGCTGGTCAAGCTGATCGGCGACAAGACGATCGATGTCGTCGTCGTCGCCGCGGGGCAGCCGGCCCCTCTGATCTCCAACATGAGGCCCGAGGCGCAGAAGTTCATCAAGCTCCTGAAGTTCGACCCCGAGCATCCATCGAGCAAGCTTCCGCTCACGGTCTATTCCCACTCCAGTGTGCTTGCGAGCAGCTATCCCAACCTGCTGAAAGAGGACTTCACGACGATCTCGGTGGGAGCGTTTCTGGTGACCTACGACTACAATCTGGAGAACACCGTCAGCCACCTGGTCCGGTTTGCGCGGGCCTTGTGCCAGAATTTCTCCACCCTGCAGGCGCAGGGCCATCCCAAGTGGCGCGAAGTCGACCTCAGCCTGCCGACTCTGGCTCCGGGCTGGACCTACTATCCGCCCACCACAAGAGAGATCCGCGCCTGCCTCACTAAAACCAAGGCGAAAGCGCCCGCAAAATCCGGAAGGAAGTGCTCGGCGGAGGAGCGCATCCTGGGATTCTGCAACTGACGAGGATCTGAAAGCGTTCCAGCCGGCCCTTCGAGCGAGCGCGTCGCCGTGAAATCCGTTGACCGGGAAAAACCGGTGGCGTAGCATCGATCGAGCGTCGCCGCCCACCGTTCCGTCCACAAGAACAACGCGAGGGCAACAACGCGAGGGAGGGTTCACCAGGAGGAGTCATCGATGAACCGTCGTTTCGCGGGTTCCCGCAGCATTCGCTCGTTCTGCATCACCTTCGTTGCTTCGCTTGCAGCATTGTTCACCGCGTCGCCCGCCGACGCTCGCATCACCCGGATCGAGATCGACGCCGCGCGCTCGCAATCGCCCACCTTCGGCGGATTCTCGTGGCCGGACATTGGCCAGTACGAGAAGATCGTCGGCAAGGCGTTCGGCGAGATCAACCCGCACGACCGGCAGAACCGCGTGATCGTCGACATCGACCTCGCGCCCCGCAACGCGCGCGGCAACGTGGAATACGCCTTCAACTTTTACATCTTGAAGCCGATCAATCTTTCCAGTGGCGCGGACAAGATGATGTACGAGCCGCCGAACCGCGGCGGCAAGACCTGGGCTGCTCTCGGCCGCGTTACTGTCGACCCGGGCGGCAACGGCGACGACCCGGGCTCGGCCATCACCAACCCGACGGTGCTGGCCAACGCGTTCCTCATGCCGCGCGGCTATAGCATCGTGTGGAGCGGGTGGGAGGACATCGACAGCCTCGACAACCCGGCCTTCAACTCCACCGCCAGCTTCCCGATCGCGAAGAATCGCGACGGCTCGCCGATCACCGGCCCGTCGTACGAATACATCGTGGTAGGGGCGGCGACCGCGTCGGTCGCGCTGAGCTATCCGGCGGCGACGCTGGACAAGACCAATGCGACGCTGACCCATCGCGTCCATCTCAACGACGCGCCGCAGATCGTCCCGGCATCCGGCTGGAACTACAACTCGGACGGGACCGCGATCAGCCTGGTGGGATCGAGCTTCGTCGCGAACGACATCTATGAATTCGCGTACACCGCGAAAGACCCCAGGGTCAACGGCCTGGGCTTCGCCGCCGTGCGCGACTGGATGGAGTTCCTGCGCTACGAGAGGCGCGACGATTTCAACAACGCCAACCCGCTGGCCCGGCACGTCAAGCGCGTATATACAGAGATCTCGTCGCAGCCGGGCCGCATGCTGAACGACTTCCGGAACCTAGGGTTCAACGAGACAGAAAGCGGCAAGAAGGCCTTCGACGGGCACATGCAGTGGATCGCCGCGGGCAACGGCATCAACATGAACTACCGCTTCTCTCAGTCGGGCCGCACCGAGCGCAACCGCCAGAACCACCTGTACATCGAAGGCCGGTTCCCGTTCGCGAACGTGCGCACCTTCGACCCGATCACAGGCCAGACCGACAGCCGCTACGAAAGCTGCCAGGAAACGAAGACCTGTCCGCTGGGAGTGGAGATCTACTCGGCGAACGAGTACTGGGTGAAGGCCGCGTCGCTGCTGCACACGACGCCTGACGGCACCAGGGACCTGTCGGACTCGAAGTTCACGCGCAATTACTTCATGTCGAGCATGCGCCACGGCACCGCCAATCCCCCCGCCGGCAGCCCCGCTGGCACGCCCCCAGGCAG